>Ga0316189_10001318_pt1 | contig 24724 bp, 20 predicted proteins | sample LowCovwburrow_MG_FD_204930 | JGI IMG/M metagenome (GOLD analysis project Ga0316189, IMG submission 204930) | Coastal sediment microbial communities from Maine, United States - Lowes Cove worm burrow | ecosystem: Environmental > Aquatic > Marine > Coastal > Sediment | place: USA: Maine... | reverse complement strand
CTTCTGCACCCAAACCCCGCCAACGGCTTCCGTACTGGCGAGCGCTGTGCAAGATGTGTAACAATGCTGCTCGTAGCGAAAATGGGGCCGTAGCTCAGCTGGGAGAGCGCTGCGTTCGCAATGCAGAGGTCGGGAGTTCGATCCTCCTCGGCTCCACCATCACCTCCCTTAACCATATGTTTTCCTTGGCGTTCTACTCAGAACGTTCGCCGCACCACCGCTGGCTCGTACATCAACTGGTACATAAGTGTTTTAAGGGTCGCATAGTTCTGTTGAGCACCTGCCCGGGGCAGTTGTCCCGGGCACCTAGCTAACATACATCACACTCCATTTTCTTCCATTGGGTTCTTCCTTGTGTTTTCCTAGAATATTTTCTTAACTCTTTATCTTACAATTCGAGCAATCTCCTTCCCTCACCACCACACTGGGCACACCGGATGCGCCTAGCACCGCACGCTCGCTTTAACGAATAGTTTTGCCCCCAATTATGACTACAATCTCACCATACACAGCGGGCTGTTCTCTGGTTGAAGAGTTATATAGTTAAATACGTTATAACGTGTTATAGCGCCCCATAAGGAGAACTACTTCTATTCAAAAACACCTGCGAGATTGGGTCCAATATCAGACATGAAGCCATGATTGAACCCACTAAGTAAATGCCGTGTTGCAGCAAAAAGTTGTCGTTCGTAACGATTAAGCTCGCATGTGCTACATTGAAGCAGTGCGTCTACGTTTTTTCTGTTCTTGTTGCCAATGGGTTCTATCTTCGCCAATCATGGATGTTCGCTATTTTCCTAGTCGAACCCACTGTACTAACAGATAGTCGTTTCCGGGCGAAAAGCCCTTTGCCGTGGATGTGGCTGTCGTCAACGCAGATTGATGATTTTGTCTTACTCATGAGATAACGGTATACAGCTTGTTACTCAATGAAGACCCGGCTTATCTGATTTAGACAGGTTCTCAAACCGTAGGTTATCGATTCCATGCTCTTCGAGTTCTTTGTAATAAATGGACTCCAGTTCCACCAATTTTAATGCCCTTTCCTCAAACTCCATTTCCGCATACTTCTTTTCACCGACTTGTTTCACCAGATCACGCACAGCCAGCCTGTGTGGCACAGCATCCCAGAATACATCGTCTTCAAACTCCTCGATGCACCTCATGTGCTCTGACTCTTCGTATTCGGCTGTTGCCAAATACTCCTCTAAGTTCTTGTCGTAAACAATCAGGTTTTCAAATCCCATTTCCTTGGCACGTGAAAGAATTTTCTGGTAAAGCTCAGAGTATTTCTCTACTTCATCAGAAGGTTTAGATTTGTGCGCACTTAACACCCATTCAGCGATTTCCACCATATCCAGGAGAAGTCGGTATTCTTTCTTTGTGAAGTTTATCTTCATGTCATTCCAGTTTAGTTGAAATCGTCGATACGCTCTATCTCGTTTGCACTTGGTTCAGATTCCATATGCCGGACAATATTCTTGCGGCTAGTTTTGCATCCAATTACACCATTCATTGCGAACAGCATTTTTGCGACAAGCAGATTTAAAGGTCGCTTATAACTTGATTTAAATCAATACCGCTCTGATCAATCAAGCGTAGCTTTATGCGGAGAGTGTGTGAGGAGGGAAATAGTCATGTCGAAAACACTGATATTCCGAATATTGCCAGTTTTGGGTCTACTGATCATAGCTCCTTGCCAGGCAGAAACGGCTTACCCGCCAATGCAGAGACCATCGACTACCACCTATCCGCCATACTACGGTTATGGTAGTAACGTCGCCGCCACGCCAGTCCCAATTCCACGCCCGGTATACCAGAGGCAATATCCCAGGAGGTACGGACCCAATCCTGTCGCAGGAATACCGATCCCAATCCCTGAGCCATCGCTAAGGCAGCCGACCACCTCCTATCCGCAACGTTATGGCTACGGTGGTCAGTCCGGTAACGTCGCCGCTACACCGGTTCCCATCCCTCGCCCAGTCTACCAGAGGCAGTATCCCGGGAGGTACGGACCCAACCCCGTTGGGGGCTTACCCATTCCGATTCCCGCTCCGTATCCTCGTGATCAGTTCGCAAGGTGAAGCAGCTTTGATCCGGTCTACCGCACTTTATCGACATCCATTTTTGATGAGTTGCTAACGGCTGAACCTGCTTACTACCGTTTTATCGGAGCGTATGCTGGTGACTCTGTAACCAAGCAGTTACACATAATAATTACGGGCTCTTTACCCAGCAACTGTATCATCATCGTCATCTGGTGGAAGCTCCGCAAGCATCCCTGCCAGATTCTCATAGGGTCCGTTCTCAAATGTTTCTTCTTTCAATGAACCCTCCTTCATCGGCACCAAACGTACCGTTACTTTTTGTACTTGTGTATCATCTCTTGAAGTAGATGTTCCTGCCGTTATTACTTTTAGGTCGAAGCCGCCTTTCCCTTCAGTAGATTCTTCAATGATGACGTTTAATTCCACTACAACTTCCTCTACGCGTAGCGAAGGTCTGCTTTCCCCACTTCTCGCCTGTTCATCCAATTCCATAAGATCATCTCGCGCTTTTTCAATAAGCTCCTTAAGCCCTAGCTCTCTCATTTACCTTCTCCTACTTGGTTTAGTCGTGAAGCAATTTTCGGTCGCACCGACCTGCTTGTCCGGTAGGCTGTTTTATTTAATTGTTTCCGAATTTCATCACTGTATCGTTAAAACAGTTTTTATTGAATGGATATCTATGGTGGCGTACTTAAATGCCGATACCATATTCAATCATCATCCGGTCCAGAGCTGCGCATTCTCACCATAATTGGCAGATGGTCGCTCACAGTCTGGTAGAAGACTTTTGGTGTAGCTGCCAAACCGATTCGGTTTATAACCACAACATCATCAATCATCTCCGAAGCTGCTGTTTCATCGTGGACCAAAACATGGTCATACAGATTAAGCGTGCGGTCACCGTTATAGTTCAGCGTAGAGCCTGAACCCTCCGTTCTATTAGCAGTCGATATAGCTACATCCAGGATATCTGGAATTAGGTTAAAGCCCCCTACAATCAGCAAGTCCTCCTTCCCTGGCTTTGCCTGCCCCATGGCTACGAATACACCGTCGAGGTTTGAGACTTCCGCCACGATTTCCTCTTGATCACCATCCGCCCAGGTCGCATGGTACGCTGCCAGCATAAAATCAGCGCCTACGACTCCAGAATCAAACCCAGCCTCAAAACAGGCATAGGCTGATTCACGTGAAAACCGGTCAGGTCCGGTGCCAGTATCGCTACCGTCATTATCGGGATAATAGTGCAGACTCGTCCAGCCAGTGCAGGGGCGCACCGTGTTCTTCCGCTATGCGATGGCGTAAAACTCGGAACTACCGGAACCGGTAGCCTATCAGGGTTTATCCGTGATTAAGCCTTCCCACCCTCTGTCAAGTTGCAGCATTAATGCATCGTAACCTGGGTGTCCATACTGTTTTTGCATCGCTTCGATGATCGCCATGACATCAAAATTGTTCTCGATGATTTGGCTAACGAGGGGGTAGTTTTTTCGGCTGCCATGCCCCAGTTTCTTGATATTCCAACCACCCAGGCGGATGTATTGCTCTTCTGGTTGACTATCGAGCCTAATCGACCAGGATTTGCTAACAAAGCCTTCTTGACCGCTATCGAGCTGTATCTTGTTCCATCGGGGTACTGATTCGATGAAAAGTGCGTCTTCGCCAGGCTGGAGCTTCCCGACGATTCCTGTTGTGGTTGAGAAACCATCTCGGACATTTAAGCGGCTGGTCACCCTGTCAGAAGGTGTCACAACAGCCCCAAAGCCCTGACTACCCCAGACCAGCAGTCCTATCAGTATTACCGTGATACGCCAGCATATGCGATTACCTGTCTCTGCTCCCCAGCATTCCAACGCTGCTTATTGGTTATTTCTTAATAATGCTGGTTTTCCTGAATTCATCCTTTTTATCCGGATATACCCGACCTCTCAGCAAGGTGGCAAATATATGCTCGAATACTTTTCCTGGCTCTCCTTTCTTGGTACCTGATCGAAAATAGGAATGCCCTTTTTTATCATAGAGATTATTAACATCGTCACAGTCTACTGAATACACATTATTCGGTACTTTATCCATATCTTCCGGACCAGTATGCCCTAGCCTTCGAGACGCTATCTTATTCTTCAGATTACTGACCTTGCTTGCCCTTAACGCAAAATCATCCGATGCATGATAAACGATCACATTCCTCGCCGAGTAGCAGATGTGCTCTCCTCTCTCACCGACTTGAAGCGACTCGTTAACAATATCTGCTGCAACTAAAAAGGTGTTACGAAATATGAGCGGCACTCCGCTCGCCAAATCGTATTTATTCCAACCAGCCATTGTTTCTCGTAGCACTCTATTCCCCATCGAATGCGCCAATATATTCATTCGCTTTAAACAAGGAGCATCTGTATCTTCTTCGGATTTTCTCCACTCAAGAAATTTACCCAACACACGCGCATAGGAAAAGGCGCTCATGTCTGCCGATTTTTGGTCATCCCAATAGTCTTTCACGATACCTGCATCGTTGTCGCACGGCCAAATCACTGGTACGACCAATACTTCTCTGGGTTTCTTCTGATTACAGAGAGATTGAAATTCATTCGCATCCTCAAACACAGTCTCAGGCAAGTTGGAGAACCCGTGAATATAGATCAATAACTGCCTATATTTTGATCGTTTTAGGCTATTGAGGAAGCTTTCACTCCCAATTTCCTGATACGTTTCCTTTTTCTTTCTTTTGCAAAAGAATACAGAATTAGAGGCAGCGTTTTCGTCTAAGTCGAAGCCGAAGTCCCTAACCTTTGAATCCTTGAATTCTTCCTTGGATGACAAGCCCTGCTTTGGATACCTGTTTGTAATAAACAGCATTTCACTACCCTCCCTTTCCCGGCGTCAATTCCTTCACTAGAATTTAGTAGCGTAGTACACCACCAGAATAATGCAAGCTGTTAACACGCTGTTTTATTAATCTTTTTAGGCTTTTCCCTTATCCAGCTCTATCATCGTAGTACGGGGCGGGACCATCCAATACGAACTATGCAAACACATTGTATTGCGGTCCCTGCGTTCCAGAATACGGCGATGCGCTCTTACGGTACCCTTGGTGACTACTCGACGTAGTTCATCCCGCAGGATGGTTAGTCGGTCAGATGCCGCAGTACCAACCCTAACCTGGTTGCCCTTCACGCCAAGAATCACTATCTCAATCGGACCATCAGCAAATAGTTCGCTCACGGTCATATTAGGATCAACGTTTTCTGAAAGATCAATTTGGAAAGATTCGCCTGGACGGCGGGTGAGGATAAGCATTAGACACCTCCTTGTTCAGTTGTGAGTATCGTCACTCCCTGTGACGCTTGCCGTTTTGTACCACATGCCATACTGTCTGTTGATTTGCACCGAAGTTTGATCCAACAGGGGCAGATATATGCATTCTGCTCTGACCCACCTCTACCGAGAACAGTTATTTTAATCCAAATACTTACGGCGGTCTCGGCGGGACATTTTTCGGTGCGAGCGGTGGATCAAATTTGGATGCAAATTGACAGCGCAAGGCCACCGAACTGAAGCCGATGATTTGTACCAAGGGTTAGGATTTGGTAATGCCCGCGAATGAGGTTTTACAAGCAATACGAACAGCCGGATACAGCCGGTGAAAACCAGGTCGTTTCTGGTCTTTGCAGTGCTGTCATGGTCCTGCTGCGTCGCGGCCTCTGAACCGGACGTTTCCGAAAAACCGGCCTATCCACTGACCGACCAGTATGCGGCTGACCGGGTGCAGAGAGGCATTTCGGAGAGTGTCAACAGCGCGGCCCAGTGGATCGATTCGTTCTTCGATGATGAGCGTCATATCGCGGAGGATGCCACCACCAAGCTACGATTCGGCCAGTCTCTGTTCCTGGAATACGGTGACAGCCCGGAAAACAAAACCAAGGTCAATCTGTCGATCGATATACCTCACACCAAGAACAGACTGCGTGTGTTCGTAGCCAGCGAAGATGACACCAACAAGACGCCGGACACCTTGTTTAACCGCGTCGAGAGCAGCGAAGATGTCACTGCGGCCGGTGTACAGGTATTCGCAAAATCCACCAGAAAGAAAAACCTCAGTCTCACCGCCGGGATCAAGCTCGAGAGTATTGAATTTTTCATCGGCCCGCGATACCGCCGTAACTTCAGGTTTCACGACTGGCAGCTCAGATTCACCCAGCGCGCTCGCTGGTTCAGCAGCATGGGTTGGGAGGCGACCACGCGCTTCGACTTCGAGCACCTGCTAAGCAAACATTTGTTCTTCCGCCATACCCTGGATGGTCGCTGGCGCGAAGAGGACGAAGGTTACCGTTATGAAATCCGCCCAACCCTGATACATAAATTGAATAGAAAGCAGGCCGTCGAATACCAGTGGAATACGCTCTTCAAGACCAGGCCCAATCATCGCCTGGACAGTTCCGTATTACGGGTTCGTTACCGCAGCAACTTCCTGCGCAAATGGCTTTTTTACGAAATCAATCCGCAGCTGGCTTTTCGCAATGATGAGGATTTCGACCCCAAGGCAGGCATCACCTTTCAGCTGGAAGTGGTGTTTGGGGGCAAGGAATTCTTAAAACCGAACAAACAGGAACCTGTCAAGACCGGTTGGCTGGGCAAGTTTCAGAATGACTCCACCTCGCTTCGATAAGATGTGATGCTATGCCAGCTCGTGGAGCACTTGGCACATTATTGCTTATTACAGAAGCTTTGACTTGTCGTTTTGATTTTTCTTTAATTTTAATATCAGTGCTTCATGATTTATTGCTCGGGCACGCCGAAAAAAGACTGGGCGCGTGCATCATCGGCTATGGCCTTCAGATGGGCCGCATCGCCGTCGAGGTTTTCAAAGGCATAAGGGTTTAAAAACTGGCGACCCCACATGAACGCGCGGTCGGTAACGCTGAGCGTCGCTTCCTCACAGACATCATTCCAGTGATCGATGATGCAGGTGAGCTGGCTTTCGGCGATGGCGATGGCCTCCGTGCGGGACAGCAGAAAATGCGCAGCCGCATCCAGGCAGGAAGAGACCCGGCTCATGCGGTTATCCCCGGCAATCAGCATAGCCTGCGATGCTTCGTTACCGGTCCGCCCTTGCGGACAGATATCGTAAGCCGGGGTCAAGTTAAGGGTTTTTCCGTCCCAGAAAGCGGCATGATTTCGGGCATGGTCGTCGGTATTGCCACACAGGATGTTGAAAACGAGCCTTGAATAGAGCTCCCGCAGCGTAGCGGATGCATCGGAAAAGCGGTGACGAATAATTTCTGCGAGGTCATCGTAGCTGGCATAGCGCGCCATCAATTCATCGAGCGCGAGCATGGTGAGCGCCGAGACCATAATCTTGCGCTGCCACCCTCCCCCGGTATGCACCCGGTCAAAGCGCTCAATCAGCAACACGTCTTTGTGCAAAGAGCTGGTCAGTGATACGGACGCAACATTGAGCCCAGCCCGCGCAGCCAGGCGCATGGCGATGAACTCCGCCTTCACAACGCTGTAAAGATCGGTCATCGAAGAAAACTTCGCGATGTATTTCTTGCCGCGATCTTCGAGCTGCGCTTTGGGCCGCGCACCGCCGAGCGAAGTGCCGTGTTGCAGGGCCTGATCGAGCTCCCGGCTCAGCGGCAAACCCTTCTCAATGAGCTCGGCAGCTTGCATGAGTTCTTCCAGAGAAGCATTCACAGATTCTCGCGCCACATACGCGGTGGCAGAGCGCTGAAAATCCAGTGCCCCGATTCGGTCCGAGCCGGATTCCAGCAAATAGGTCAGCTCATCGAGCTGCTGGGTATTACTCTTCGCGCCTTTAAGGCCAAGCTTTTTGTTGATAATTACGCGCCGCCCCCAGGCATCGGGCGAGGCATCACGGATGCAAGCGGGCATGCTCAATCCCGGCAGCAAAGGAATGGCCCCAGCCTGCAAGGGCAACTCGGGATCATAAAGGGCAATGGCGTTATTCCGCGCCAGATAGCTCTTGCCGTAGTTGAAGATCAGATGATCGCCGTCGGCGGTCAGCTTGCCTGCCACAACCGGCGCGGTTTCACCAGGCAGCCATATCCAGACAAAAGCCGCGCTGTAAGTTCCATCAGAAGTCATCGTCTACCGTCTTTCTGCGCTTGCGCACGGCGCTGGGCAACAAAGCCAGCTTGTCATCGGTGCGGGCAAGGTGACTGACTAACGATGAGCGTTCCTCATCGAACAATGTTACACCGACCAAAGCCGCCACTTCGAACACGAGCCCGATCGCCACGTTCAGATCGCCCTTTTCGATCTTTTGCAACGTCGCCCGCGAAATACCGGCGCGATCGGCGAGCTCGTGCTCGGTCCATTTACGCTGCTTGCGCCCGAGCCGAACCTGTTTGCCCAGTAAGCCCCCCGCCTCGCGCGTGTATTTCGAATATACCCTGCCCTTCACCATTTGACCTACCCAACCAAGAATGACCACCAAAATAGTCGCAAAACGACTTTATGACTATTTTAATAGCCACTTCTCAAGGAAAAGTCAAGAGCAATGGACCATGAAAGCAGTCACAAAGGTACTTTATGACCATAATACTGGTCATTGAGAGCTTTTCTCTCGTTCCCCAAAAAACCGGGCGGCCTGTCAAGGAGGGAGCATTCAGAAACCCAAACGCATAATGGTATTCAGTAAACTAAAGAAACGGCGTGACGGGCGCTCGCAGGACATCTCGCATAACTATCTTTATGAATCACTCAGATAGTCATGCGTAATTTCCTCTCCAGGAGAAATATCCGTCAAAGCCCACACTTCCAGCGTGTCGTAATATGCCGCATTCGGCTCATCACTGTGGTTGATATATCGGAGGTCGCACTTAACGTGGAATCCATTTTCCGCATCAAGCCACAGCACATGCTCACCATCGGTTGATGTGGGAACACCATCGAGGACACCGATCAACTCACCTGCACCGATATGTTTCAGGGCAAACAACCCCTTTCCGTGGATTGGACTATCCGCGACGTAGACTAATGAATCTGACATGCCCATGAGGGTTTATTGTACTCGGTTTCCTTGGGTTTGTGTGGAAGGGGTACGCAGACAAAAATGCGAGACCCGGAATCAACGTTCTTTACTTTGTAGTATCGACTGAATAGTCTCAGTAGCATTTTCCAATTGCCGAACACGTTTCCACAATTTGTCAGGGGCATGTTCATAGAGGGCGAGCAATTCATCGGCCGCCACCCAGACTATCTCGCGCCGTTTCTTAAACCGTCCAGCCTTGTCGCCCTCCCATTCCCGGTTCAGTTCTTCGATATCCCGGTACGGAAATTCGATAAAGAACGTTTGCCACAGCTTTGGGTGGAGAGGATTTCCAGGTGCCCGTCTACACCACCAGTCTGGATGGACAGACAGTGTCTCGGTAAACAGAGTCTCGACTATCGGAGTCTGGTTTTTGACCCTCTCAACAGTGCGGCTTGCCCGCTGCACATCATCGGCGAAGTACATTGTTTCGGTTTCTTCGATAAACTCCCGTATGGCAGTCTCCCGGTAATCTTCACCCGCTCCCAAGCCACCACCGAAGTCAATGAGATAGCCAACCTTTCTACCCGCAAAGGTCTTTTGCAACAGGAAGTACACTTCGCCATCGTTTGCAGCAAAGGGTATTACACCAGCGCCCATCTCTTGTTCTCCTGCCAAGACCTAACCAGGCGACCAACTGGATACATCTGGTACACCTGTTACTTAAGCTGGCGTGTCGCCGCCGGGTGAGCTGTATCCGCTTTTTGCATGTAGCTTACAAATTCGGCCTTTGGCAAGGGCAGACTAAAGTAGTGCCCCTGAAGAATATGACATCCTTTCTCGTTTAGAAAATCCAGCTGCTCTCTGGTCTCCACACCTTCCGCCACCACGTCCAGACCGAGATGCCTGGCCATGGCTATTATCGTATCGACGATCACCGCATCGCTCGAGTCCGTACTGATATCCCGCACAAACTCATCATTGATCTTCAGCTGGTCCAGCGGGAGTTGTTTGAGATAAGCCAGCGATGAATAGCCAGTACCGAAATCATCAATGGAAATCCGTATTCCCATGGCTTTCAGCGCATTCATTTTGCTGACCGTACTGTCAATGTTTTCGATCACGATGCCCTCGGTGAGCTCTATCATCAAGTTTTCGGGATCGGCTTGTGTTTCCGCCAGTATAGCGGTCACTATGTCGACAAAATCCGGCTGACGGAACTGCAACGGACTTATATTGACCGCAACATGGCCGATGGAACAATCCTTGCTGCATTCACAGGCCTCTTTCAGTATCCACGCCCCCAATTCGAGAATCAGCCCGGTTTCTTCGGCGATCGGAATAAATTCCTTCGGCAGAACAAGCCCCTTGGCGGGGTGCATCCAACGGATCAAAGCCTCGGCACCTACAAGCTCGCCATGGCAATCCACCTGCGGCTGAAAGTACAATGCGAATTGGCCTCCCGCAATCGCTGTTCTCAGTTCCTTTTCCATTAACAGCCGACTATCTGCTTCTTCCTGCATTTCCGGGTTGTAAAAACAAACGGTATTGCGGCCATCTTCCTTCGCCCGGTACATTGCGGTATCCGCCTGCTTCAGCACATCCGCCGCGGTATCATCATTCTCCGGGTACAGCGTTATACCTATGCTTGAGCTAATGATATGTTCATAGCCATGCAGGCGGTATGGCTCGCCAATCGCTGCCCGGATTTTCTTTGCAACAGTTACAGCCTGTTCCACTGCCCCATGTTTACTGGTGTTTTCTCCGATGATCAGAACAACAAACTCATCACCACCCAGCCTCGCTGCAACATCCTCCTTTCTTAAGGTCGCACGCAATCGCCTGGACAACTGAACCAGCAATTCGTCGCCGATATGGTGACCCAGCGAGTCATTGAGCGTCTTGAAATTATCAAGGTCCAGGTACAGCAGACTGCCGTACATCTTGTGCCGCCTGGCCACTTCCAGTTCATGTTGAATGGTTTCCTGCAGTAAACGGCGATTGGCCAACTCCGTGAGCGGGTCGTAGAAAGCCATGCGCCGGATCCGTTCTTCAGATTTAAGTCTTTCCGCATCGTTCAGCACCTGGAGAAACCGATCCGCAATCTCACCGGAAAAGCGTCTTTCGTCATCTGTCCATTCTCTGTCAGGCCCTACGTGTTCAAAACAGACGATACCTCGCATCTTTCCCCCAACGCGGATAGGACTGTCAAGCAATGACGAGATGCCACAGGTCTTCGCATAGTCCCGCAGCTCATGCGTCCGCTTGTCGCTCAAGACATTCGATACCGCAATCGAGCGATCGTACCTCAAGGCTTCGAAGTAAGCAGGATAGTCATTGACAGTCAATTTATACTCATTCGTATGAGCTGCAGTAGCACGCTCAAAAAGGTCCACCGCATAGAACACCTCCCCCGTGTCGTCAAGCAACCATACGCTGCTTCTCGCCACCCCAATCACCTCGACAGCTATCTCGTTGATCGTCCTGGCCGCCTTTGCCAGGTCGCCCTGAAAAAGCGGGCCTCGCAAGGAAAGATCCACGATGGCGACATGCTGCTTCTCCACGCGGGAAACCTGCTGTTCCTTCAACTGTTGCTCTTGCTTGCGGCGCTCCACTTCCTTGCGCAGCGCGTCGGTACGCTCAGCGACACGGCGCTCCAGGTCCTCATGTGCTTTTTGCAGCTCCCCTTGAACGTCGAACAGCCTTTGGCTGCGTTGGTTGAACCGGAAAGCCAGTTTGCCAAGCTCTCCCTTATCTGCAATCTCCAGCTTCTTGTTCTCCGACTCGGGCGCCTCGGCCAGCAGTTGCAGTTGCCCGGACATATCCGTAATCGGCCTTACCAGGGTACGCCTTACCACCAGCAGCATAATTACCAGAGAGAAAAGCATCGCAACCAGTGTTGCTGACACAAGATTCCAATAGATCTGATTGGAGGCTCCAACCGCATTGCTGTACGGCATAACGGTAACGATTTTCCAATGGGTCCTCGGCATCTCGAAAATTGCCACAAAAGCAGCTTCCCCCAGCAGCATGTCCTGATCAACAAACAACTGCTGGGGTTCGATTCCCAGCTCGGGGCTGTCGTTCTGCATTGTGGCCAGCACCGCCGCTATCAGACCCGCTTCCTGTTCATCAATCTGATAACTGTCCTGAGCCAGTGTTCGGGCGAGACCCTTATCGAAGTTGCGCAAGCCGGATGCTGTCGCCAGCACATTATCGGTTGCATCTTTCACCAGCTTTGCCAGAGGTAAAAATGCCGGACGCCTGGTGGCGAGGTCGTCTATTTTTATAAACTCTTCCGTTTGCTTTCCTTGTGCATCGATTCCATGCGTCTTGGTCAGCGCTTCATCCGGGAAGGAAAGAAACTTTCCGTTTCTATCTACCGCAAACGTATACCCGTTAAATGATCTGGAGATAGCGTCCAGGAAGGCATGTAAACCCTCCAACTTCAAATCGACGGTTGAAACTCCATAGAAACGATTGTCCCTGTACATCGGTGCCGTTACGGTAACCATTGGTTGATAGGAATAAGGGTCCATGTAGGATTTCGACCAGAACGTCTCTCCATCCTTGAGATGCCTGGCGGGGACGTACCATTCCTCATGGTGATAGCCCGGCCCGCCGGGGTCGTTGTAATCATCATAGTACTGGAGCACACCCTGAGCATCGCGTCCCCAGAAGAAACTCCTGCGTTCAACGGAAGGGTCATACAGATGAGGTTCAGGCCACAGGCCGCCACCGGCAATGAATGTTTCCGTTCCTTCGACGTGCAAAACATGACGGACAAGATCCTTGGTAAGACCAACTTCCTGAGGCAGTTTCTCACCAAGATTAGCCAATGCTGTTGCCAGGGATTCCGTCCGCGCGATGCGGTTACCCAGCTCCGAAACAATATTTTCCCCGGACAGAATGACTTCTTTATAGGCCTGTTTTTCAAGCAGGCTTTTCCCTATCGTTGAAAAAACGCCGAAAATCGTCGCCAGGATCAACAAGAAGGACAAAATAAAAACGGTAGGGATCTTGAACTGAAAACTGTTCCAGAAATCACGCATAGTTAAAGAAGCCTCAGGCGCCGCCTTTTGTGTCGCGCAGCATATATCAACCCCCGACAACAGGAATCAGGCATGATGGTGGCAGCCGGTAGTCCCCGTTCGCGGTCAAGAATACAGCTATATTGAGGAGATTTCATAAATCTGTCAATGTGTTACAAGTTGTTTCCGCGCCTTCCCAGGACACTGGATTCAGCTTACAGTGGCGCTTTGCTACGCCAGGTACACGGAATCAGGCCAGCGTGTCATTCGCGCACAAGCGGAAATCTTGTGCACATGGGTTATACGAGTGAGACCGGTTTCGGTGTTGTACTGGTTGTTGCGGTATTCAGCCTGCCCGCGAAGGCTGAAAATTGATAGGCTGAAAAATCGTTTGATCAGGTGTCGTTAATGAATTTACTGCGATCTGCGCAAAATTTTTGCCTTATGCTTTCCCTGGTAACGGCCTTCCAGCCAGCACAGGCGGAGACAGGTGAACTGACCCTGCCGGCAGTGGTGCGGGCAAGTTTTGAGCGTATTCCGGAACTGGCGCTATCGGGCGCCATGCAGCAAGAAGGACAGGCCATAAGGCGGCAGGCATCGAGTCTGCTGGCGGGTGATCCTTCTTTCCTGCTTCGCCACGAGAACGATGCAGTTGCCGGAGATGACGGGTACCGGCAGTGGGAAGGCGGTCTGGAAATGCCGATCTGGCTGCCCGGCCAGCGCGACCGGCGTGGCAAGGTGGCGGACGCGGCGGAAAGTGGAGCCGAAGCCGTAAAAAAACTGCAGATGTGGCGCGTTGCGGGGGAAGTTCGTGAGCTACTCTGGTCTCTGTACATCGCCGAATCCGAACGCTCACTCGCAAGGCAGGCCTTTGAGAGTGCGAAAACGCTTGAAGACGATATCGCCAAACGGGTGGCGGCCGGTGAGCTTGCACGTACGGATCTGATACTCGCACAAAAGGAGACACTGGCAAGAGAAGGCGATCAGGTGTCCGCGGATTCCACTTATGAGACGCTGCTCGGGAATTACCGGCTGGTTACCGGCTTGCCGGATATACCGCATCAGATCGATGAAGATGAGACAGACGTCACAGGGATCAGCGACAATCATCCCGCACTGGCAGCGGCACGCATCGCCTCTGATCGCGTACGTGCCGAACGTGATCAGGTGCGTGGTGAAAAGCGCGCAAATCCGCTGCTCTTCCTTGGCAGCAAGACAGAACGGCCGGAATCCCGTGAATCCTATGACACGGCGCTGGTGGTCCAGATCAACATGCCTTTGGGCACCAGCAGCCACGCTGCCCCGAGCACCGCTTTGGCGGAGTTGCGGCTGAGTGAGGCGGTCTCGGAGCTTGCCAGGGTACGCCGTGACCTGGAGAACGACCTGTTCAAGGCAACGACGGAAAAACGGGGAACGTCACTGGCAGCGGAACTGAGCGAACGACAGAAACAACTTGCAGAGGAAGGTCTGCGCTTGACCAGGCGTGGCTTCGAGCTTGGCGAAACAGACGTAGTCACCTTGTTACGGGCTCGTGCGCAGGCGCTCGAATCGGAGCACGACCTGCGCATAAATCGCCTTCAGCAGGGCCGCGCACTGGCCCGTTACAACCAGGCACTGGGAGTTATACCCGAATGAAAACACTGTTACTCGCCGTTCTGCTGTTGGCGAACCTGCCATCAATTGCCGGAGAACTGGTCAGGATCAGCGCAGCACAGCAAACGGCGCTGGGTATAAGAACAGCAGCGCCTGAAACTATCAGCGATAACCTCAGCCAGCGCCTGCCCGGCGAGGTCGCTGTGCCTAATGCGCAACTGCAGGTCGTCACCACACCGCAGCAAGGGCTGGTCGAGGTACTGCTGGTCGCCGAAGGAGACCAGATCAGCAAAGACCAGCCACTGCTACATATCCAGTCCCCGGGGCTCCTGGAGTTGCAGGGCGAATACCTTGAGATGCTCACGCGTGCAAAACTGGCCAGGGCCAATTACCGGCGCGACCGCCAGCTGGACAAGGAAGGCATTATTGCCAGACGAAGACTGCTGGAATCCGAATCCCGTTACCAGGAACTGGAAACCTCATTATCCCGCGTGCGCCAGTCCCTGGTATTGGCAGGTATGGACAAGGCCTCGCTTGATACACTGGAAACCGAACGGGTGTTGGGCAGCACACTGATTGTGCGCGCACCCTTTGATGGTGTCGTCCTTGAGCAGATGGTGACCGCCGGAAACCGGGTGGAAGCAGCAGATCCGCTCTATAAGGTAGCCAATCTGGATACCTTATGGCTGGAGATCCACGTCCCGCTGGATCAACTCGGTACCACCAGCCCCGGGCAGAAGGTAACGATTCCCGCACTGGAGATTTCCGGATCCATCATCAGTATAGGTCGCGTGGTTCACGGTACGGATCAGGGCGTCCTGGTACGCGCCGAGATTACTGAAGACGCAGGGAAGTTGAGGCCGGGCCAGTTTGTGCAGGCACAACTCGCGCGCTCCACCAGCGTTAAAAGTTTTCGTGTGCCCATGTCCGCTGTCGTCCGTTCAGCAGGCAAGAGCTACATCTTTATTGCCAGACCCGGTGGTTTTGAACCGGTAGCGGTGCGCGTTTCCGGTGAACAGTCCGCGCATTTAATTGTACAGGCCAACCTGGCACCGGGTTCCAGGATTGCAACCGGCGGGACTGTCGCTATCAAGGCTGCCTGGCTGGAGAGCGCCGAGTAATGCTTGACCGCCTTATTCGTTTTGCCCTGACGCAAAGGATGCTGATGTTGCTGGTAGTCACCCTGATTGCCGGTGGCGGCTGGTATGCATTTGAGCACACACCCATCGACGCGTTTCCGGATGTCTCGACAACGCAGGTAAAGATTATCGTCAAGGCACCCGGCATGACGCCCAAAGAAGTCGAAACCCGCATTACAGCCCAGATTGAAGTCGAGATGCTGGGTATTCCGAGACAGTCGATGCTTCGTTCCGTCGCCAAGTACGCGTTAACCGACATCACTGTAGACTTTGAAGAGGGCACGGATATCTACTGGGCCCGTCAGCAGGTCGCCGAACGACTCAACAGTATCTGGGGGGATCTGCCTGCAGATATCAGTGGCGGCATTGCGCCCATGACGACTCCGCTGGGGGAGATGTTCATGTTCACCATCGACGGTGGCGAAATGAATAACCGGGATCGCCGCGATCTTCTCGACTGGGTGATCCGTCCGGCGCTGCGTTCGGTTCCCGGCGTCGCCGATGTCAATGCGCTGGGCGGGACAGTGAAGACCTATGAGGTCGTCCCTGACAACGCCAGGATGTACTCACGCGGCATCCGTTTTGCAGAGCTGAGAGAGGCGCTCGAACAGAACAACCGCAACGACGGCGCCGGTCGGCTGAATGACGGTGAAGAAGTGCTGCTGGTACGCACCGAGGGCAGTATCCGTTCGCTCGAGGATGTGCGTGCCATTGTCGTTCGACCTGACCTCAGGGAACCGGTGCGAGTCGCGGATCTGGCACACGTACAGACCGGTGCACTGACGCGTTACGGTGCCGTGACCCGTAATGGCAGCGGTGAGGCTGTGCAGGGCCTGGTGCTTGGATTGCGCGGTGCCAACGCACGCGAGGTTGTCGAGGGCGTTCGTTCAAAACTCGATGAGTTGAAAAGCGGTCTGCCCGACGGTATTGAAATCAATATCTTTTATGATCGTGGTCAGCTGGTGGACAAGGCGGTTGGCACGGTTACCAGGGCATTGTTGGAAGCCAGCATTCTGGTCGTTATCCTGCTGGTGCTGTTCCTTGGTGATCTGCGCGCAGCGCTCACGGTTGCCTTGATCCTGCCGTTGTCTGCGCTTGCCACCTTCATACTCATGCATCAGTTCGGGATGTCTGCCAATCTCATGTCGCTGGGCGGCCTGGCTATTGCCGTTGGTATGCTGGTCGATGCGGCTGTGGTGGTGGTCGAGAATGTCATCACTCACCTGTCGAGGCGCGGCGGCACAGCGCGCTTGCCACGTTTACACCTCATTTACCGTGCAGCGAGTGAAGTGGCCGTACCGGTGACATCCGGCATCCTGATTATCATTATCGTGTTTCTGCCGCTGCTTACCCTGCAGGGACTCGAGGGCAAACTCTTCATCCCTGTCGCGCTGACCATTGTGTTTGCCCTCGCTGCATCGATGCTCCTGTCGCTGACCGTGATTCCGGTACTTTCCTCTTACCTGATTGGCAAGGTGTCACATGATGAGCCACGCCTGATGAAGTTTCTGCAGCGTCTCTACCAGCCGGCACTGTCCTGGGCGCTCGGTCACGCGCGCAGTGTCACAGCAGTTGCGCTGTTACTGCTGTTGCTGGCCGGACTGGTTTACACCCAGCTCGGGAAGTCTTTTATGCCGACGATGGACGAGGGTGACTTGATCGTTCAGCTGGAAAAACTGCCATCGATCAGTCTGCAGGAATCGATCGATATCGATATGCGTGTTCAGCGCAGCATTCTGGAGCGAGTACCTGAAGTGACTGGAGTTATCGCCCGCGCAGGTTCGGACGAGCTTGGACTCGATCCTATGGGCCTGAATGAAACTGACAGTTTCCTGGTGCTCAAACCCCGTGATCAATGGCGTATGGACAGCAAGGATGAGCTGATCTCGGAAATCCGGGCAGTAATGGAGGATTTCCCCGGAGTCGGCTATGCCTTTACCCAGCCGATCGAAATGCGTGTCTCCGAGATGCTTACCGGAGTACGTGGTGATCTTGCGGTCAAGATTTTCGGTGACGACCAGCAGGAACTGAACGCGAGTGCCGAGGCGATTGTTAATATTCTAAGGGAACTCGACGGTGCCGAAGACGTGTACACCTCGCGTAACGAGGGTGCACAGTACTACCAACTTACCGTGGATCGCATATCCGCCGGGCGTATTGGCATTTCCATGGACGAATTGCAACGCGACCTGCGCACCCAGGTAGAAGGTATCCAGGTAGGTACCGTCTATCAGAACGCGCGGCGCATACCCTTGCTGTTGCGTGGCCCGGAGGAATTGCGTGATTCGCCCGCGGTATTCTCCAATCTGCGTTTTGCCTTGCCGAATGGCGAGGCGGTCGGGCTTGGCGAGCTGGTACAGTTCGAGCGTACCGAGGGGCCCGTTGCCATCAAGCGCGAGCATGGCAAGCGCATGGCCGTAGTGGTTGCCAATGTCTCCGGTCGTGACCTTGTCAGTTTCGTCGAAGACGCAAAACGGCTGGTGGCGGAAAAGATCTCCCTTCCCGGCGGTTATTACCTGGAATGGGGTGGGCAGTTCGAGAACCAGCAGCGCGCAGCAAAACGCCTGTCGGTCGTGGTGCCCGTCGCACTGGGCCTGATCTTCCTGACGCTGTTTTCAACGTTTCGTTCCATCCGCCAGTCGGTTCTGGTGCTGGCGAACATCCCGTTTGCCCTGATCGGAGGCGTAGTCGGTTTGTGGATAACGGGCGAGTACCTTTCGGTGCCCGCTTCCGTGGGTTTCATTGCGCTGCTTGGAATTGCCGTACTGAACGGCGTGGTAATGGTTACCTGGTTCAACCAGCTGATAGCTCTGGGCCGACCGGTTGCAGAAGTGGTCACCGAGGGTGCGCAACGTCGTTTACGACCGGTGCTCATGACCGCCTCTATAGCAGCATTCGGGCTTGTGCCGCTGTTGTTTGCAACCGGCCCGGGGTCTGAGATCCAGAGACCACTGGCGATAGTAGTGATCGGTGGGCTGACGTCATCAACAGTACTGACACTGTTCCTGTTGCCCATCATGTATCGTCAATTCGGCGTCGAAAAATCCGGAGCCTGATATGGACCAATGCCTGCTTGCACTTGTTGTTTCTCCTTCCATCGAGAATGCCGTAATCGACTGGTTGCTGGAACGGGACGATATCCCCGGTTTTACCAGCGTGCCAATCAGCGGACATGGAACATCGACAGATAGCTTGACGTTGCCCGAGCAGGTCGCAGGACACAAACGGCAGATTATCTTCCGCATGTGTTTGCCGGAGCCGGTTGCGCAGACGATCCTTGAAGAGGTACAAAAGTCTTTCCGGGGCAGCGGAATGCACTACTGGCTGGTGCCGGTGCTGGCATCAGGACACATAGAGTAAGCTAAACCTACGCTACGGCCCCGTCTCTGCCGGGCTGTTGATGATCGCGTCAAACAGTTCCTGGCTGATATATTCGGGGACATACTCAAAGCCCAGCGCAGTCAGTTGGCTGATAAATGCCCGCAGGTGATTCTGTGAGCCTTCGAGCAGGCTGTTGTAAACCAGTATCACATCTGCATTATCAGCAATCTGAAGCTGAAGGTTCAGATCATTGATATCCAGGTCTTCAATTTGCGCGCCGACGATCAGGGCATCGATAAGGCTGGCCTGCCCTCTTGCAATGAGAATATCGTATAAACCTTGCAGGTTTTGATCCTGGAACTCGCCCGGCGCATTGCCGGCGGCCGGGTCCGGCAGGGAATATTTCTCGATCAATGCCAGTACAGCATCGGTGTGTCTCTGCTCACTTTCGGCAATATTCAGAAAGATGTTTTCAGCCCATATGCCATAAAGAAACTGGTAGACATCTCTTGCCAGCTTTTCTTCTTCGCGCATGAAAATCAGAGACTGCTCTTCCTCGGCACTTAGATAGGTAGGCGTCAGTGCCTCAATCGTATCCAGCAAGCTTGCATCAGTCGTAGTTGTGGTGCTTGTTACGATGCCGGACGAACCATCCGAGCCGCCGCCGCACGCCGTCAACGATATGAACAAGAATGACAAAACAGCCAATGCAAGAGGTTTTAAAAAGTTACGCTCTGAACTCATCGGTTTGTCCTGATTTGGCAATGACTTTGGTCAGTGAGTATTTTCCACTGAAAACGTTTCACACCTGTTTCAGGGACACACTTTTTTGTTACAGGTTATTACTGCGCTTGCCGGGGCGGCTGGTCAGTCACATTGGGGCATATACGCACGGGGCTTGTGTACATAACTGACTGATATTAGACTAAACAGAGCTGGGACTTTGCGTTCGCAATGCGAGGGTCAGGAGTAATGAACAAACCGTCATTTACAACCATCCTCGTCACAGCATTCCTGATGCCTGTTACGAACGGTATAGCCTGGTCGGATGATGCATCGTCAAACGCGGATACAGCAGCAGCTGCACAACGGCAGCAGCTGCCGACCAGAGGACCAGCACCAGCTCACTACCCGCCACCGCCGAATCCGGGCTGGCATGCTGGCCCCTGGGGTTCGCCACCAGGGTGGGCAGTGCCGCCCCGGGGCTATCGGCAACCATCGCACGAGTACCGGGCAGACCTTGAACTTATCCGCTTGCAGGAAGAACTGGCGGCAAACCAGGCTGAGCTGGACAAGGCGCGCAGGGATTTGCAGCAGGGAGAGGTTGCGATACAGGAGGCACGCGCGGAACTCAACCGGGCGCACAGCGAGCACCACCGGAATCTCGATCTGCAACATGCCCTCAGCGAAAAACTGGCCGCTGCAACTGCTGATAATGTGGTCTTGCAGTCGCATGTCGCCCAGCTGACTATCGAACTGACCGCAGCAAACGAATCAACGTTGGATCGGGGCCGGCAGCAGGTTGCGGCACTGAAGGATGAACGTGACCAGTTGCAAAAATCCCTCGCGGGTCACGATGAGCAGCTGGCCGTACTCAAGGACGAACTGCAGGTGGCTAACACAGAATTACAACAGGCAAGGTCCGGGATGGACGCGTCCCGCCAGGAACTGGCTGAAAGCCAGGCCCAGGCCCAGACGTACAAAAACCGGCTCGATGACCTGAATGCCCGGCTGGAGAATCAGAAACAAGCCATGCTGCACGCCAAGCAGCTACTGGCCGAGATGAATTCTGCGCGCGACAGCCTGCGCGCAGACCTGTCCGCCTCGACCGAGGAACTGACCAGGGTCCATGCCACGTTAATGAAAACGCAGGAACAGGCCGAACAGCTTCGTCAGGCCAGAGCTAATTCACTCATCGCTGAATCACCAGAGCAGCCGGAATCCGCACTACGCGGCCAGCCGGTGCTGGCAGAAAGCAACGCGTCGGTACCGCCTGTCGAGGTGGCTGCGATGGAAAGCAGCGACGTTACTGCGCAGGCAGTGGCTGAAGATATACCTGCAGCGCCTGAAGGCAAACCGGTATTAGTGGCCTCTGTGACCACCACACCTGCCGGTGCAGCGGATGCTGACCGGGACGGCGTACCCGACAGTATTGATCTCTGCCCTGGCACAGCGCAAGCGGTTGCCGTTAAATTTACCGGCTGTGTCGCCAACGCGGCCATACCACTGAAGGACGTAAACTTCCGCTATAACTCAATTGAGCTTACCGACGACGCGCGCCGTACCCTGGACCGTATAGCCGGCATTCTTGGGAAGCAGACTGATACCAGGCTTGAGGTCGCCGGCCATACAGATTCACAGGGCAATGAAGCCTACAACCTGTGGCTATCCCAACATAGAGCACAAGCGGTCAGGGATTATCTGATCACTCACGGACTCGATCCAGACAATGTCTCGGCGCGTGGCTACGGCGCCCAACAGCCAATTGCAGACAACTCTACAGTGGACGGGCTGGTACAAAACCGGCGGGTGGAATTGCGCAGCTTGCCGTGAAAACCCGGCCCCGCGGCGGTCCCGTCCGGGCGAAAACACCCTCTGAAATAGCAGTTTTTTTGATTACCCCTACCCATTTGCGGGAAAGTACTCTAGAATACCTTTCCAATGGACTGAATTGACTTGTTATTTTATCTGGCTGCCCGCTATGCATAGTGTCAACATCAGACCGCTTCTCTGTCTACTCGCCACCCTTGCGGGCCTGCTTACCGTGTCCCTGGCAACAGCGGCAACGGATCGCTACGAAGTTTCCTATCTCTGGCATCGGGATGTCGACAGCGTTCGGGATTACCGTGACCGCGTTGCCCGGGTTCTGGGACCCGGCGTATCGAAGGATCTCAGGGTCGTGGCGAAAGCCAGGCTGTTTGGGCTTATCTACAATCGGCGCGGTGACAGCGCCAGGGCGGGCAAGCTGGCACGCACTCATACCCAGCTGCTGCGTTCCCGCGGCCTGGAAGCTGCCGCCCCGGTTCGCTCCCTGGACTGGAACTTCGTCGGCGATGACAAAGCCCGAAAAAATTCTTCCGCGTCAGCTGCCACCCAGAGCGTCCCCAGGAGCAAGATGTCAAGCGCCGAACGGGCCCGGGAGATCCGTGATATCGAAGCTGCGGTTGAAGACTACATAAAACGTCTTCGCCAGGAAGGCAAGCTCGCTCCCGACGAGCGCACCGGCTGGTCAGTTTATGATTTCACCACGGGCGAAAAACTCGTCAACATCAACGAGGACATCCAGTTCCAGGCAGCCAGCCTGGTGAAACCGTTTATTGCAGCGGCCTTTTTTCACAAGGTCAAAACCGGCGATCTCATTTATGGGCCCAGGAGCCGCCGGCACATGGAAAAGATGATCCAGCGCTCGGACAATGCCTCCACCAACTGGGTCATGCGTCAGCTGGGTGGACCGCAAAAAGTTGAACGGCTACTGAAACGGCACTACCCCCGGATATTCGAGGATACCCGTCTCGTTGAATTCATACCGGCCAATGGGCGCAGCTACCGCAACAAGGCATCCGTCCACGATTACAGCCGGTTTCTGTACGCGGTCTGGGAGAACAGCATTTCCGGTTCCCGCGAGATTAAACGCCTGATGTCGATGCCGGGATCAGACCGGATCTACACCGGGGCAAGGGAAATCCCGAAAGGCACAAGGGTCTACAACAAGACCGGAAGCACCGCGCGTGTCTGCGGTGACATGGGCATCCTGAGCGTCAAGGGCCGGGACGGCAAACGCTACCCCTATACAATAGTCGGCGTTATCGAGAAGCAGCAGCGCAGCGAAAACTACACGGCCTGGATCCGTGCACGCAGCGATGTCATCCGCAACGTGTCCAGCATCGTCTACAAGGGTATTGCCCAGCACCACAAGCTATAACACACATGATCTGCGGCAGGTAATCCGTCAGATATGTGAAACCAGTCGGGCAGTGGGAATACTGGATCTGATGGCCGTTGCGATCTCAAAGCGCATGCCATTGACCGGCCGGGTAGACACCCACAACAGATTCAGCGCCAGGTTGAATTCCGCAAAAACCACAACACCACTGAAACGTGACAGTACGCGATGCAACTCACCAATGGTTCGCTGAATATGTGGCTGCGGCTTTTTACGCAGACCCGGAATGATCACCATAAAATCAGTCAGCGGATTTCCGTATTCGTCTACGGTCGGCGCACGTTTTCGCAGTGGTTCTGAAGCATCACAAATCGAGAGTGTTACGCGCGGGAGATCCATGCCGACAAATATAGCCTACCTGAATATCGCCTTACAATCGCAATAGTAAGCTCAACCCAGTCCGGCTATAACCAGCTAAATACACTAAGTTTTTTTCAAGTGACACGGCAGCTGACTAGCTGCCGCGTGGTGGCTTTGCTACTATGCGCGCACTGCACGACCACTGTCCCGGTAGCTCAGCTGGATAGAGCGAGCGCCTCCTAAGCGCTAGGTCGGAGGTTCGAATCCTCTCCGGGACGCCATACTCATCGTCTGCAACCTTTGCGGCATCAGCACGTTCCGGGCGTGCGGCGGTTACGCAATCAGCGTTTACACTTTGCGCTTGACCTCTATGAGGTTGGGCAGCTGACCGATTCTGCTGAGGATACGACTCAGCTGTCCGATATCTGTTACTTCGACATGCAATTCCATCCGTGCAACAAGATCCTTCGTGTCTGTGTAGGTATTGACCCCCAGCACGTTGATCTGGTCGTTTGCCAGCAAGGTCGATACATCGCGTAACAGGCCGGGGCGGTCGTAAGCCTGAATCTGTATATCCACCGGAAACACCCGGTCAGGTAACGCACCCCATTCGACATCGATTAAACGATCCCGGTCTTCGTCCTTAAGGCGTAACACGTTGGCACAGTCTCGGCGATGAATTGTGACACCCCGTCCACGCGTGATGTAACCGACAATGGCATCATTGGGTACCGGCCGACAGCAAAGTGCCGTATTGGTTAACAGATTCCCCACCCCCAGGACCTTGAAATCCTCGGACTCATGCCGGGCAGCCGGCCTTCGTTTTGTGATCGGCAGGGAAAGCGGTTCATCGGTCTTGGTCTGCGACAGGCTCAGCACGGCACTGATAACCTGACCGAGTTGCTGATCACCCCGACCCAGTGCTGCCATCATGCTGTCCGAATCCTTATAGTTCAGTTTTTTCACAACCGCATCCAACTGGCTGCCGGACAGGCCCAGACGATGCAGCTCACGCTCCAGCGCTGTTCGCCCTGCAGTCACGCTGATATCGCGGTCCTGCTGTTTGAACCAGTGACGCACCTTGGCACGCGCACGCGGCGTTTTCAGGTAGCCCAGATGGGGATTGATCCAGTCACGGCTCGGCGCAGCCTGACGCGCCGTCAATACTTCCAGCTGCTGGCCGTTGCTTAGTTCGTAAGTTAACGGAACGATACGCCCGTCCACCTTTACGCCTCGGCAACGGTGACCCACATCGGTATGAATGTGGTAGGCGAAATCCAGCGCGGTCGCCCCCGCCGGCATATCCACGACCTCTCCCTGGGGGGTCAGTACGTAGACACGTTCATCTATTGACTCGGATT
>Ga0316189_10001316_pt1 | contig 24743 bp, 20 predicted proteins | sample LowCovwburrow_MG_FD_204930 | JGI IMG/M metagenome (GOLD analysis project Ga0316189, IMG submission 204930) | Coastal sediment microbial communities from Maine, United States - Lowes Cove worm burrow | ecosystem: Environmental > Aquatic > Marine > Coastal > Sediment | place: USA: Maine... | reverse complement strand
TGCGATTGGTGGTATACCTGTCGATAGTGAATATATTATTTTTATTATTGACACTTCTGGCTCGATGCAAAAAGGTGCCTGGCCACGCGTGTTGCAGAAAGTACGTGAGGTGCTGGCGATCTACCCGGAGGTCAAGGGTATCCAGGTCATGAACGACATGGGTGACTACCTGTTTTCCCAGTACAAGGGGCGCTGGATTCAGGATACGCCGGCTCGACGCAAGGCTATTCTGAAACGACTGGCTGGATGGCAACCGTTTTCCAACTCGAGCCCGGTCGAAGGTGTCGAGGCAGCGATCAGGCGCTTTTATGCGAAGGATAAACGTATCAGCCTGTATGTGTTCGGCGACGATTTCTCCCGAGGCTCCATCCAGCAGGTTGTTGATACCGTAGAAAGTCTCAACAGAGCTGATAGTCGCGGTCAGCGGCGGGTTCGCATTCATGCCGTAGGCTTCCCCGTAATGTTTGCACAGGGTGGGTTGCCGGTAAACAGCGTTCGGTTTGCGGCTCTGATGCGGAAGCTGGCTGAAGATAATAATGGCAGTTTTGTCGGTCTTAACAAGTAGGTAACACTGTGCAGGGATCTGAAATTGACAAGCCGTAATTCGCCCGCACAGCGGCTAAGATTGATTGATGCGTTGAGAGGATTTGCCATCGCCCTGATGGTGGTCTTTCATTTCTGTTTCGACCTCGCCTATCTGGGACTCGCCGGGTTTGATTTCTATAACGATTCATTCTGGTTGCATGCCCGCACTTTTATTCTAAGCAGCTTTTTGCTGCTGGTTGGCGTCGGCCTGGTATTGGCTAACAGGACGAAGTTTGTGTTTCGGCGCTACTTCAAAAGACTTGCGCTGATTACCGCAGCTGCGCTGCTGGTCAGCCTGTCCACCTGGTGGATGTTTGGTGAGCGTATGGTGTTTTTTGGTGTGTTGCACTGTATTGCGGCGGCGAGTGTAATTGGCCTGTTGTTTATCCGCGCCGGCTGGCTAAGTCTGCTGTTCGGGATGGCACTGATCGGTGTGGCACTGAACTATCAATCCGGCTGGTTTGATGTCCCGGGGCGGCGCTGGATTGGTTTGATGACGCACAAGCCACTGACTGAGGATTATGTGCCTCTATTGCCGTGGTTTGGTGTTGTTCTGATAGGCATGGCATTCGGACCTGCCCTGCAAAAACTGGCAGCGCGGGTTCAGCAGACGATGGATGTGAGGCCCATTAATCTATTGGCATTTGCTGGTCGTCATAGCCTGATCATCTATCTTGTACACCAGCCCCTGTTGCTTGGATTGCTGAATCTGTATGTCAAATATATCCGCTAGGTGAGCGGATCTAGTGTTTGTTGTATTCGCTCAACACCGAGCTGACCGCGCGATCCATCAGTGGGGTCCTGTTATCAACCACCCGGGCGCGCGCGCCCCGGATTAACTCGGCTAGTTCTTCTATGTTGTAGTTACCGGCTTTCAGTCCCTTGCGGTCGGTAAACAGATAAGTGTTTGTGATCGGGCTGATCCAGCTGAGTTTGGCGCGCATCGGTTTACCGTCAGCTCCACGGAATTCAATCCAGGCGCCTGTCGTCAGTCGCTTAACCTGGTTGGTAGCGTCGTCACTGATTCCCGGTTTGTCGCGGGAGGTAACTGTACCGGTTTTGGCTTCGTTTGTTGATGCCGTGCTGTCTGCTATCGTTTCGCTGGTGCGCAGATCTGTGACAGCTTCTGATGCTGTGTTGTCATTTGACTGCTCGGTACTTGCTGCTTCGGTAGATGTTTCGATTGCCGATGCTTCATCGGCGGATGCTGTATCCCCGTTGACCGCTGTTCGGCCGTGTGCGTGCACCAGTTTGGCAATAAAATCATCGCGTTCAGTCGCGGGAACGGACAGTCTCTCCATACCGGCACGCAGGTTGCCCAGGAGTACCGGCTGCATGGCGACCAGGCGCTTGCGGTCCTCCAGTGTGTGCTTTGGCTTTACGCTCCAGATGAGGTCATCCATGGTTGAGACGGCCTGATTCCAGGCATCACTTTCCTTGCCCTGGCGGGCGCACGTAATAAACAGAAGATTTTTCCAGTGGTTTACCACAAACTCGCGTACGAAATCGCTGCTATCACCGGTGTTCAGGCGCGGTTCGATTTCTTCCAGTGTGGTCGACTTGGCAACGTCCAGTTTCTCCTGGCCTTCCATTACCCTGGCCGAGCGTTCAGCACGAATCTCCGCGCGCTCTTCTTCGTGTTTAAGAAAGTCTTCGAAATCTTCCAGTACGGTTTCAAACAGGCTGGTGTCTTCCTCGAAGTCGTCCAGAATGGTTTGCACGACGCTGGAGATTTTCTGGTAGAACGGATCATCATTACCCTGATCTTCGTTCCATTCCATGGCAGTGCCTGCCAAACGGTTCAACAGCAGCCGGGCAGGGTGTGACTTTCTCGAGAAAAACTCCTTGTCCATTAACGCGACTTTCAGCACCGGAATCTGCAGCCGGCCGATCAATGCACGCATGGTGTTCGGAATACTCTTGTCGTCAAGAATGTAGTCGAACATCATCGCAATGATGTCAATCGTGGTGTCACCAGCTTTGCCCAGCTCTTTGATAATGGGTGACTGGCGCATGCCGTGCAAAATATTGACCTGTCCCGAGGAGAGGGCTGCCGGGTCTACACTGAAACCTCCGCTACTATCTCCGTCGGCAACTTCGCCACCCTGTTGCAGGAATGTCAGTGCGCCGAGCGAGGCCAGAAATCCTCCGCTGGTGCCGCCGCCTGGCTGGCCATAACCGCCATAAGGTGAATAGTTACCAGCTGGTGAATAGCTGCCACCTGGCACATCGCCGCCGGGTGCAGCATCATAGCCCTCGCTGATGTCACCGCCGCTAACAGGTGCAGGCGGACGTGGGGCCGAGTGGGCTGGCTTGCGCATGGTTGCCTTGATTTCCGGCATGACGCCGAGTTTGACAAGTTGCTGGTTAAGTTCCTTGTAAAGTGCGTCCATGTGACAGACTACATGCTGATCGAACAGCTTGAAGATGACCAGGCGGATCTCCAGGCCGGTTTCGATGCGCTGTACGGCTTCCTTGAAGGCATCGCAGATGGCCTCTGGTCCGAGCGGATTATGCCAGCGCTCCAGGTCAGGGTCGCGAATGAGAAAACCGATGCGTTTGTCGAGCGAATACAGGGTCTGGGTGCAGGTGCCGCGGGTCTTGTTGATCATGTTGCTGATGGCCAGCTCTTCTTCCATGTCATTTTTGCCAACCAGCCCGATTGATGAATCATCTTCAAAATTTAGACTCAGTGCTTCGCTACTGCCGCCATTACGAGGTACGCCCTGGTTAAAGCGATCACAGAAACCGTTGATGAAATCTGTTTCGATATCCTTTCGAATAATGCGCAGTTCACGCATAGCATCGAAATACTGCGTCTGGACCATATTGTTTTCGGCTTTTTCGGCGCGTGCAAACAGGGCATCGTCGATTTGTTCCATCATACGTTCGAGGTAGTGTTCCAGCCGCTTGCTCGCATGATCACGGACCTGGCGCAAGGCCTGGGTGCCCGGGCCGTTGCCCAGGCCACGACGCATCTGGTCAAAATCACCCAGATTGATTACATTTTTCTTCGCTGTATCTGTCATGGTCACACCGGTATCGAGTATGGGGTTTTAGTTCCTAGCGACTGAAAGTATTAGTAGCACAGTGCCAGAGTTGGCTTCTGTGACTGGATTGGCAAATCCAAATGCCGGTCTGCTCCAGTTTTAGCACGGATTGTCGTTAACAGTTGAAAGGAGAACCGGTAGCCATAGCTATGATCAGCCAGAAGCCAAACCTCGCATCCGAGGCTCAAAAACAGTCAATTGTCACTCTGCTGGACGATGTGGAGGGCTTGGTTTCGCCCCCCGATGTCTGCATGCGGCTGTTTGAGCTCATTCACTCACCTACCACCGGCGCAAAACAGATTGCCGAGGTGATTAACCTTGATCCCAACCTGACAGCCCGTCTGTTGCGTATGGCCAATAGCTGTTTCTACAATTTCAGTCGCAAGGTTGATACCGTCAGCCGTGCGGTAACAGTCATTGGCAATTCCGAGTTGTATCAGCTGGCATTGTCCATTTCGGCAGTCAAAACCTTTGCCAATCTGCCCAATGAACTGGTGAAAATGGATACTTTCTGGCGCCATAGCGTGTATACGGGTCTACTGGCACGGGCACTGGCAATACGCGCCAACGTGCTTCACCCCGAACGTCTGTTTGTCTCTGGAATGATGCACGACCTGGGTAGCCTGGTGCTTTACAGTCAACGACCGGATGCCATGCGGGATGTATTGATGGTCGCTAACGGTGACGAAGAGATTCTGTATCAGGCCGAACAGGAGCGCTTCCAGTTTACCCACGCAAGTGTTGCCGCCCATATGATGGAGCAGTGGCATCTACCGGAAGTATTGATCGAGGCCATACGCTGGCATCATGAGCCTGAGCGCGCAGTGCAGGCCTCAATCGAGGCCTACATTCTCTACCTGGCCAACCACCTGGTTAACGAATCCGAGCAGGGTAATTTCATGGGCTCGCCAAAAGCTGATATCCAGCTGTCTCAAGCCATGCTGGAGATTATTGGGCTGCAGGAAGACGAGCTGTTTTTTGCCTTTGAAGAGGCTGCTGAGCAGTTCCCGGCGACGCTACAGGCGTTGATCTGATACAGCCCTTCCGCGGGGTTCTCCATCCAGACGGTTTTCGAGTCTAATTATCTGATCATTAGGGATAAATTCTACTCTAGCTGACTGATAATCGGCCGCTATGCTGAGCGAAGGGAACCCGGACAGTTGGCCCAGGATGCGCGATCAACAGCTTATGGAACAAGCAGCCATTGGTAATCAGGTAAAGCCGTCGGATCTGCCGGCACCTCCCAAGGACGCCATCCGTATCGTCCAGGCTTGCTCGCGAACCGGCATTGATAGCCGGGACCTGGCACAAATTGTCACCAACGACCCCATTCTGACCGCAGAGCTTCTACGGGTTGCCAATTCCGCTTTCTTCGGTCTGGCCAGTCAGGTGAAATCCGTGACCCGTGCTGTGACGGTGCTCGGCAACCGTGCGCTGCGCAATATGGTGCTGTGCATATCGATGCGCGACGCGCTGCGCAAGGATTCAATTCCCGGATTTGATATCGATGCCTACTGGGAGGACGCACTGCGTCGTGCCGTCAGTGCCCGTGGTCTAGCCGGACTCGCCGGCCTCGATGCTGACGAGTGTTTTACTGCCGGCCTGCTGCAGGATTTTGGCCTGCTGGTCATGCTCTACCTGCATCCTGACCAGGTTGAGCACTGGGGATCATTGGCTGCTGCGACCCCGGATCAGCGCCGCGACCTGGAGGTGGAATTTTTCCATACTACGCATGATGACGTTGGCCTGGTTCTGGCGACCAACTGGGATTTGCCCGCTGATCTGGCGATGGCCATGGGGTATCACCACGATGGCCCACCGGAGGATGCCGATCCACAGGATGTGACGCTGTGCAAGGTTTCGGAATGCGCCGACTGGATGGCATCGGTTTACCGCAGTGTTGACAAGCGCAGCGTGGTGCAGCGCACCCGGTCCCTGTTAAAAGAGCACTTCGATGCAGGGCCGGAACAAACCGATTACCTGTTGCAGAAGGTGTCAGAATCGGTAGCCGAAGCCGCGGTTGCCATGGGTATGCGCGTTGGCGATCAAATGTCTTTCGAAGACGTGTTGCGGGAGGCCAATCTTCGTCTTGCCGAGGAAAATCTGAGCTACCAGGAGCTCACCTGGCGTCTTGAGCAGACGTTGGCCGAGCGCGACCAGATTGCAGAAGAGTTGCAGCACGAGCTCGAGCTGGCGCGAGAGGTGCAGAAAAGTCTGCTGCCCGGCGCTGCCGGTTGTATTGAGGGTGTTGTCGGTCAAAATCTCTCCGCCAAGGCAGTGTCTGGCGATTTCTATGACTACTTCCGGCTGCCTGACGGGCGCATTGCCTTCTGTCTGGCCGATGTGTCAGGCAAGGGAATGAATGCGGCGCTGCTGATGGCCAAGACAGCCAGTCTGTTCCGCTGCCTGGGCAAAGGCATACACAATCCTGGAAAACTGCTCGGCATGTTGAACCGGGAAATCTCCGAAACTTCGATACGCGGTATGTTTGTCACCATGGTGGCGGGGGTGATCGATCACAGTACCGGCGAGGTGACTATAGCCAGCGCCGGTCATTTGCCAGCACTGCATATGGGTTGCGCAGCACTGGTGGGTGAATACCCGGCCGGCGGACCGCCGCTGGGCATATCGCCGGAAAGCCAGTTTCCCAATCAAACGTTTAATTTGCAGGGTGGGTGTCTGTACCTGTATACAGATGGTCTGCTGGAAGCCCGCATCGCCGACCAGCGCCTGGAGAAGGAGGGCCTTTTGCGCCTGTTGAAGGAATATTCACACTTGCCCCTGGAGGCGCGCGCGAGTGCCATATCAAATGCGGTACAGGCGGTCGATGGTATTGTGGATGACGACCTGACCCTGCTGATTATAGAGGAAGCCCGGTAACATGGATTGTGAGCAGCAACTGCTGGCCATGAGTTTCTGCTCGCACCCGAGTCGACTCAAATTGTTGCGCTGCGTGTTGCGCGATGCAGCCGATATGGTTGGTCTTACCGAAGAGGGCTCTGATGCTGTCGTACTCGCCGTGAACGAAGCGTGTATGAATATCATTCAGCATGCTTATGAAATGCGTCCGGATGGCCAGATCGATCTGACCATCGTGCAGGAACCGGATGCGCTGGTATTCAGAGTGCGCGACTACGCTGATTGTGTGGATATCGACAAGGTTTGTTCCAGAGACCTGGACGATGTCCGACCTGGCGGACTGGGTGTACACCTGATCGGTTCTCTAATGGATGAGTGCGGCTTTCTGGAGCCACCGGCCGATGGTGGCAATCTCTTTCAGATGAAGAAGTTTCTCAAGGAGCAGAGTTGACTATGGCATTCCCGGTGGAAAATAAAGAAGGATTTTCGGTAGTAATGCTGAACGGTGAGATTGACCTGGGCAACTCGCCTGATGCACGCAAAGTGATTCTCAACTGCCTCAAAAAAATGAAACACGTGGTGGTAGATCTGTCGGCCGTCGACTATATCGATAGTTCGGGTATCGCCAGTCTGGTCGAAGGGTTTCAGTACGCACGTTCCAATAATCTTGAATTTGGACTTATTGGTGTCAGTGAGGCGGCCATGAGTGTCTTGAAGCTGGCCAGGCTGGACAAGGTATTCGAGATACATGCATCACTGGACGAGCGCTTGAAGCGTGGCAGCTGAGATTCACTCCAGCCGGTTCCGGCGTGCTAGCGAGCGCATCGGTCGTCAGTTTGTAACTGGTGTCGAGGACTTCGGCTATGCCGCAGCCTTGCTGGTCGAGAGTCTGTTCTGGGTTTTCTTCGGGCGCTGGTGGCAACAGCCTGTGCGGCTGCAGTCGATGGTCAAGGAAATGATGGAAATCGGCGTTCTGGCAATTCCTGTGCTGGCAATTCTGGCATTTGCCAATGGTGCCATGATGGCCATGCAGGGGATTTATACGCTGCGCGATTTCGGTGCCGAGTCACAAGTGATTAATGGCATTGCGACCTCTGTGACACGCGAATTCGGAGTGCTCATCGCAGGTATAGTGGTTGCCGGCCGTTCCGGCTCGGCCATTGCTGCACGAATTGGAACCATGCAAATGGCACAGGAGATTGATGCCTTGCGGGTTATGGGTGTAGCACCGGTACGTTACCTGGTGTCGCCTATTCTTGTTGCCATGCTGGTGATGCTGCCGGCTATGGCAATACTCTCCGATCTGATGGCAATTCTGGGTGGTGGCGTCATTACTATGCTGGAATTGAATATCGGCCTGGGCAGCTATTTTGAACGCGTGTTGAGTGTCCTGGAACCCGCCGACGTCTGGCAGGGGTTGTCCAAAAGCGTGGTGTTTGGTGTGTTGATTACCCTGGTGGCTACCGCGAATGGTTTTAATGCGCGCGGTGGTGCTGAAGGACTGGGACGCGCGACCACCCGTTCCGTTGTGCTTTGTATCAGCGCCATTGTCGTTGCCGATATGATATTTACTTTTTTCCTGATTTTGTGATGAATGCGCCCGCTGAAAAATTGACATCTGCTGTCATCGAAGTCGAGAACCTGGTCACCTACTATGGTGAGCAGCAGGTGCTGGATGATGTTTCGCTGACTGTCAACGAAGGCGAAATCATGGTGATCATGGGTGGTAGTGGCTCTGGAAAATCTACCTTGCTGCGCTATCTGTTGGGCCTGCATCAGCCGGATTCAGGTGTGGTTCGTTTGTTCGACAAGGACATAACGGATCTCAGTGGCAGCGAATGGATGGCTATCCGCAAAAAAATGGGCGTGTCGTTTCAGGGAGGTGCATTGTTCAATTCGATGACAGTGGGCGAAAATGTCTGTATGCCCCTGCGCGAGCATACCAGGCTGGACGAGAACACGATGCGTATTATGAGTCGCATGAAGCTGGAAGTGGTGAACCTGTCGGGATTCGAGGATTTAATGCCGTCACAGCTTTCCGGCGGTATGTTGAAACGCGCTGCCCTGGCAAGGGCCCTGATTATGGATCCCAGCCTGCTGTTTTTCGATGAGCCTTCGGCGGGCCTCGACCCGGTAGTGGCAGCAGATCTGGACAATCTTATATTGAACATACGCGATGCCATGCAGGTGTCGATCGTTGTTGTGACGCACGAACTGCAAAGCGCCTTCAAGATCGCTGACCGGATCACCGTCCTCGACCAGGGACGTATTCTGATGGTTGGTAGCGTCGATGAAGTGCGTAACTCGGATATTCCGCGCGTGCGTAATCTGTTGTCACGCACGTCAGAAGAGCAGGTTGTCGATGCGGATGAATATCTGCGCCGTCTGACTGGCATTGTGGATTAAGGCCCAATGAAGCGCGAAACAATAAACTATTTCTCGGTAGGTCTGTTTGTCCTTGCGACGCTGGGGGTGTTGTTTTTTGCGCTGTACTACATGATTAGCGGCTCGGGCGACCGCGATGTGTATTATACGCATTATCACAACGTCGCCGGACTCTCTCCAGGTACGCTGGTGACCTATGAGGGCTATTCGCTGGGACACGTAGCAGCTATCAATCCCGAACGCACAGAAGCAGGTATCGAATACAAAGTCGAAATGCGCGTGCGCACAGGCTGGCAGATCCCGGCGGACAGTATCGCGCGCATCTATTCGGAAGGTCTGCTGGCTGATACCGTGGTGAATATCTCGGAAGGGCGCGCTGCGGATTTTCTGCAACCGGGGGACAGTATCAAGGGCGAGCAAGGTGTTGATCTGTTTGCCGCCATGGGTGAGCTGGCAGGCGAATTTGGTGACCTCAGTGAGCACGCTATACGACCGTTGCTGGAGACGCTTAATCAGTCGGTTCAGCAGGTGGGTGGTGAATTGCAGAACCGGTTACCGGTTATTCTTGACGAGGCACAGGGTTTGGTAGCCAAGCTGAATGCCAGCGCCGATCATCTTGGCAATATATTGAATGCAGAAACCGGGGCGCAGGCACGTCGCGTACTGGGCAATGTAGATCGTGCTGCAGCTGACCTTCAGGCTATGACCAGTGGTCTTGTTGAGGTCAAGCGTGATGCGCAGCAGCTGATCACCCGGCTCGACGGGCTGCTGGTAAGCAGTCAGCCAGGCCTGGAGGCGGCGGTGAGTGATTTGCAGCATATCCTGCGTCAGGTGTCGCGCTATAGCGATGGTATCCTGCAAAATCTTGATAACACCGGTCGTAATATGAGCGAGTTCAGTCGCCAGATCCGCGAGAATCCGAGTCGCCTGATCGGTGGATCGGCACCTCGTGACCAGGGAGGTCAGTGATGTTTCCCGCTACGCTTGTTCTTGCCGTGGTCCTGTTGCTGGCGTCCTGTACTGCCAGTTCACCGGTGCCTGAAGACCGCTTCTATCAGCTCGAATCGGCAACCCCGGCACAAGTGTTTTCCTCGCCGGTATTACCGGGTGGCCTGGACATCGATTACACAGAGGCTGACCCGCTACGTAGTGGTCGTGCAGTGCTCTACAGTGAAAATGCCCGGCCGCTTCAGTTGAAACGCTATCACTATGCCTACTGGGTGGATCAGCCGCCGCGTCTGGTACACAGCCAGCTGGTGCAATATCTGCGTGCCAGTGGTATTACCGACCGCGTTGATGATGGAGGTCAGCACGGCGCGGCGGCGTACCGTCTGAAGACAGATGTGCTCAAATTTGAGCAGTTGCGCGGTGGGCCGGTACCGGAAGTGGTAGTGGAGCTTGAAGCCAGCCTGGAACGGCTGCCAGCAGGCCCCGTGTTGTGGACCTCTGTTTACAGCCAGCGACAGGCAAGTGGTAGCGATGATATGCACGCCACTGCAAAAGCTATGCAAACAGCGCTCCAGCGAGTGCTGCATGCGCTGTCGAGTGATCTCGCCGCATCTGCGGAATAGCCTGATCGCCCGTCGGGGGCTACAATTACGAATATGGTAGCCCGCGCCGAGACCCGTACACCTGCTGATGGACAGCCGCCAGACCTGAAGGTCTGGCTGTCGGCTGTGGGTGAGGGCCGGTCCGAGGATGAGCTGCAACTGATTCGTCAGGCCCTGGAGCGTGCACGTCAGGCTCACGTGGAGCAGAAGCGTGCTTCCGGCGAGCCTTATCTGCTGCATTGTCTGGCCGCCGCAGAAATTGTTCACCACCTGAATCTCGATCACGAAGCTGTAGCCGCAGCTTTGCTGCACGATGTCGTAGAAGATACCGAAATTAGCCTGGAGAATATTCGCGAAGAGTTTGGCGATGGCGTCGCATCACTGGTAGACGGTGTGACCAAAATGGGGCATATCGGTGAAATACGCGATCCGACAGGTAAAGCCCCCACGTCACAGCACGCTGAAAGTGTCCGCAAGTTGCTGCTGGCAATGGCAGAAGACGTCCGCGTTGTACTCATCAAGCTCGCCGACCGTCTGCATAATATGCGCACCTTGCGCTACCTTAACGGGGATCGGCAACGCAGAATTTCACGCGAGACGCTGGATATCTACGCACCCCTGGCGAATCGTCTGGGCATCTGGCAAGTCAAGTGGGAACTGGAAGATCTGGCGCTGCGCTATCTTGACCCGGAAGCCTATCATCGTATCGCTTCGCTGCTGGATGGACGGCGTATCGATCGGGAACGCCATATTGAACTGGTCAAAGCGCGCCTGTTCGAGTCGTTTTCTGCCGCCGGGATCAAGGCCGAAATAACCGGTAGACCAAAACATATATACAGTATCTGGCGCAAGATGCGGCGCAAGAATATAGATTTTCACGAGATCTTTGACGTTCAGGCGGTGCGAGTGCTGGTTGAGCAGGACGCCGACTGCTACGCCGTACTGGGTACCGTGCACAGTCTTTGGCATCACGTGCCGCATGAGTTTGATGACTATATTGCCAATCCAAAGACCAATAATTATCGCTCCCTCCACACGGCGGTGATTGGCCCTGAAGGCAAGCCTGTGGAAGTGCAAATCCGTACGCGCGAAATGCATGAACACGCTGAACTGGGTATTGCGGCACATTGGCGCTACAAGGAAGGTGCTCGCTACGATGCAGGTTTTGAACAGAAAATTGCCTGGTTGCGACAGTTGCTGGAGTGGAAAGACGAAGAGCAGTCTGCAGACGACTTCGTCGATCGCTTCAAGTCCGAGTCAATGGAAGAGCGTGTTTATGTGCTGACCCCGCAAGGTAATGTGGTTGATTTGCCAGCCGGCGCAACGGTGCTGGATTTTGCCTACCATATTCACACCGATGTCGGTCATCGGTGTCGTGGCATCAAGGTCAATGGTCGCATCGTGCCACTGTCCCACGAGTTGATTTCCGGCGAGCAGGTAGAAGTACTGACGGCTCGCCAGCCGGCACCCAGCCGCGACTGGATCAATCCGCACCTGGGTTATCTAAAGACATCGCGCGCACGTGCCAAGGTGCGGCACTGGTTCAAGGAACAGGATCGCGACATCAACATTGGTGCCGGGCGTAACGCGCTTGAGCGTGAGCTCCATCGTCTTGGACTGTCTGACGATGGCCTGGAAGCGGTAGCTACCAAACTTAACTATAAAGATATCGACAGCATGATGGCCGCCCTTGGTGGCGGTGATCTGCAGACCGGGCAGGTTGTCAGTGCAGCCATGAGCCTCGTCGAGACGGCCGAACACGAACCGCTTAGCTACCTTACTCCCCATCGGCGCGCGCAGCCACGCCAGAAAGATGAAGATTTCCGAATACTCGGTGTAGGTAACCTGTTGACCAACGCTGCCCGCTGCTGCAGCCCGGTGCCCAACGATGCGATAGTGGGCTACATCACTCGCGGCCGTGGTGTCACCATACATCGGCGTGATTGTGCCAATGTGCTGCGGCTCAAGAATGAAGATCGCGAGCGCCTGATTGATGTCGAATGGGGCTCCCAGCCTGATCAGGTGTTCCCGGTCGATATTCAGTTACAGGCCTACGACCGGCCCGGTCTGTTACGCGATATATCCACGCTACTGGCGAACGATCGCGTCAATGTGATGGGGATAAATACGCATACCGACAAGCAGGATATGGTGGCCCGTATGGAGCTGCATGTGGAGGTTACCGATATTGGTCAACTGAGCAGAATACTGAGCCGAATTGGCCAATTGCCAAATATAATTGAAATCAGGCGCAAGGTGTAAACAACGTTGCTTGATGATGCCCGCTGACTATCAAGCAGGTTAAATTTGTGCCTTTAGTGCCAGGGGGCAATAGCCAACCCCTTATCCGGTCGAGGTTTGGCCGATGACACGGGTGGTGATCGCAGTGAATTACGTTCAAACTGCGGCATTAAGGAAAATGATTTGGCTGTTTGCGGGACGCCAGAAGTACCAGGGATGTCCAAGAAGTTACCTAAAGTTCTGATAGTAGATGATGTTGCAGTCGCTCGGTATCTGATGCGACCTGTGCTGTGAAGTCTGGATGTAATCCCGTTATTCGACGCCAGTAATGGTATTGAAGCGGTTTCCCTGTTCAGGCGCGAACGTCCCGATATTGTATTTTCTAGAACTATGCATGCCCGGTATGGACCGGCTTCAGGTGCTGCAGGCAATGCTTGCGGACAACCCTGCGGCGTTTATTGTCATCGATAGCGCGGAAAATACAGCAGAGAATGTGCGTACGGCGCTGGGGCTTGGTGCCAAGGGATTTATCGTCAAGCCATGCAATATGCAGAAGGTACGGGATATTCTCGATAGCTACTTTGTTTATATTTCATCACCAGAAGATGTTGCAAATAAATGCCTGTATCGCTTGTTAAGGACGGTAGTGATACAGAGGGTAATTGGGATTTAACTATACGAAATTCACTGGCAATTATGGCGTCCCGGAGAGGAGTCGAACCTCCGACCTAGCGCTTAGGAGGCGCTTGCTCTATCCAGCTGAGCTACCGGGACAGCGAACGAAGCGTGCATATTAACAAAGCTCATGAATATCAGCCAGTAGCGAGGATAATGCATGTACCGCAAGATAAAAGCGGGCGCTGGGCGGTGTATGCTGAAGACAATGGTGACGATACAGATGAGCAGGCCGTTGTCACGCAGACGTGAGATAGTGCCAGCCCAGTCGGTCTTGGCATACCACTGGTCAGGGGACTGTTTGACAGACCGTGACTAGCTGGTAAACGCTAAACCGGGACGCCAGCCTGTTTGCCATTAACCTGGATCGGGTGTTTTCTGTCGAACAGGATTCCATGGCTGGCGGCGACGTGGAGTTGTTTTTAAAGAGAGCGAGGTGCCGGCTGCTGATCAAGGCAAGTGAATCACTGCGAAACCGGTTAAAGTCAACCCGACGCGACTTCTTCCTGCGGAGCGTCGTCCAGCTTATTACCAATTTCTGAATTTTCTGCAGAAGTCGCTGTCAGCGTTCCCATAATAATGTTCATCTCAGCAGTGGTATTTGCCAGCTCGTCGCACCAGTAGCCAATGTGTTTGTTGTCTTCGTTCGCGCCGTGTGTAACGTTGTTGATAGTTTCCATAACGCGACTGATCCCCGTCGCAGCCTGACTCTGTTGGTCGGCCGCTCCCAGGATGCCACTATTGATTGCTTTAAGGCTCGCAACAGTACCAACGATTTCCGCAAAGGTGACCGTTGCCTGTTCTACCATATCTTCACAGACACTGGTTTTTTCCGAACTTGAATTGATTACCTGGCCAGCCTGATCAACGCTGGCCAGCAGGGTTTCGATAATTGACTTGATGTTGGTGGTTGCTTCCTGGGTACGTGCCGCCAGTGAACGTACTTCGTCGGCTACTACAGCGAAACCACGGCCGGCATCGCCAGCGCGCGCGGCTTCGATGGCAGCATTCAGAGCCAGTAAATTGGTCTGATCCGCCACGCCGCTAATCATCTCCAGCACAGAGGCGATATCGCGGGATTTTTCACCCAGCTCACTGATAACGGTAGCCGCCTCCGAAACATCGGCCGACAGGGACATCACCGCACCTATGGCATTGGTCATGACTTCTTTGCCTTCCTGGGCAAGGTTATCCGACTCCATGACATGTTCGGCCGCTAAACTTGCTTCCTGCGTCACCTGGTTAACAGCCGCGGTCATGGTGGTGATGTCGTTATCGACGCTGGTTGTTTCCTGCTCCTGCCTGGCCATGAGTTCAGTGGCGTTATCGTTGACCGTGGCAATTTCTGCAGCAACATGGGCAAGTTGGCTCGAAGAACTGCCAAACATATCAATGACCGGCTGCACCCTGTCGGTGAGATCGCGGGTTGCTTCTGTCAACGACGCAAAATCCCGCCAGTGGTTTGCCTCAGGAAGATGGCTCTGGTCGGTGTCGCCTGCGTAAAATGCGCGAATGTCGTCAGCTGCCTGTTTGAGCGGCTTGGTCAGTCCCGCGCTCAGTAACTGCAAGGATATAATGGTAACAACCAGACTGACTCCGGCTGCTGTGTACAAGAGTGTCTGCTCTTCGATCGCGCTCAGGGCGAGTGCAAAGATAATCGTGGTCTGGATGGTTAACAGGGCCGTAAGGGCTTGTTTCAGACCAAATTTGGGTATTGTTTGCCACATAGTGTTGCATCCCTGCTGTCCGGGGGGAGGCCACGAATCGGGTGGCAGCCGAATACAATTATAATTTCGGCTAATTTGTAAGATTCTTTATCGCTTCAGGATGACTATGTACGCTGACATATCCATGGTCTATAGTCGGACCCATGGAGCTGCCGCGCTTATCGCTATTCCCCCTTCTGGATGCTTCGCAGCCGCTGCGCAAGCGTGCTCCAGCGGTGGACGAGAACGGCAGGGCGTTGTCGGACTTCATGATTATTATCCCCAACTTGCGCAAGCGTCCCGAGCAACGCATACAACAGACCATGCAAGACATTCATCGCGTTCTCGCCGGCTTTGATGATTCGGTTGTATTTGCGGAATTGAACCTGAGGCTGAATCTGCTGTGGGTTTCTATTCGGCCCATTACGGGTATCAGGGACGACATCGCTCAGGCCCTGCGAGCGGTTATTCCTGATGCGCGCCTGGTGTCGCATATCTGATAGCCTGAGCCTGCCGGGTTAAGGTATGTGTCTATCCTTTACAAGAATTAACCTGCTGCTTGTGGGTGAAAATCTGTCACATCAGTTGCAGAAACGTTCGGTGATTTATCCGGGGCATCATCGAGGAAGGCTTTCAATCTACATATCTGGGCCGGGCCGGGAGTATTGAGAAAAGGAAATATTTCTTCATAGTAAAAGCTGGTGTATGTTTAGCATATGGCCGTTGCCGTCTTCAGATTCTATGAGGAGTTAAACGACTTTCTCCCCGCCAGGCGGCGCAAGATCGAGTTTGAGCACCACTTTGACCGGCGCGCCTCGATCAAGGATATGATCGAGTCACTGGGAGTGCCGCATACGGAAGTTGAACTGATTCTGGTCAATGGGCAGTCCGTGGATTTCTCCTACATGGTGGAAGACGGCAACCGTATCAGCGTATACCCCGTATTCGAAAGTCTGGATGTGTCCCCACTGTTGCGGCTGCGGCCTGAGCCGTTGCGCGACCCACGCTTTGTCGTGGATTGCAATCTCGGACGACTGGCGCGCTATCTGCGCCTGCTGGGGTTCGACTGCCTTTACCGAAACGACTACACGGATGCTGGTGTGGCGCTAATCAGCCAACAACAACACCGTATTGTTCTCACTCGAGATCGCCGGCTTTTACACCGTAAAATCATCACTCACGGATTTTATATCCGTGCATCAATGCCAAGAGAGCAGGTGCGTGAAGTGCTTCGGCGTGTTGACCTGTATGCAATGGTGCGGCCGTTCAGTCGCTGCACCCGGTGTAATGGTCTGTTAAACAGTGTTAAAAAAAATCTGGTCGATCACCGTCTGGAACCCAAGACGCGCCGCTACTATCAGGAATTTTTGCAGTGTAGCGAATGCGGACAGATTTACTGGCAGGGCAGCCATCACCAACGAGCGCAGCGGCTGATTAAGGAGTTTTTGGCGAAAGCCCCCACGGGCTCAGGTTGAAGGATCTGCTTCCTCGAACGACAGCGGTGACTGTCGACAGGATTAATGGACTTTATCCCCGATCAGGATACCGTTATCGTCTGATTCCTATCGGGCTGACTTCGGCCCGGACGCTGCTCCGTTTAGCAATTACCACTCGGTTTCTGCCGCTCTCTTTGGCCTGATAAAGAGCCTGGTCGGCTTTCTTTATCAATTCGACAGGAGTTTCGCCAAGATCGGGGTAGATGGAAATGCCTATCGATACAGTGACTACACCCATGTCGGAGCCTTCATAGCGAAGGCTGAGCCGACTGATGGACTCGCGGATATCAGTAGCTCTTCTTTCCGCTATTTCCAGCGAGGCACCAGGCAGGCAGAGTACGAATTCTTCGCCACCAAAGCGACAGGCAATGTCCTCCTTGCGACTGTTCTTGACCAATATGTGGCTGAGTTCGCGTAATACCATGTCACCGGCATCGTGACCGAAAGTGTCATTGATCTTCTTGAAATGATCGATATCGATCATCATGAAGGAGACCATTGCTGCTTCACTTCTCGATGCGCGATGCAGCTCGCGTTCGAAAGATTCTTCCATATAGCGGCGATTGAACAGACCGGTGAGCGGATCGCGTATGGACTGATTCTGCAATTGCTCCCTGGATCTGAGGCTTGCCAGTGCCATTGATACCTGTTTTGCAATGGTTTCGGAAAAATCCGGACGTATCATCGCATTAATGTCGGCCGCCTGCCCGATAGCGGAGTCGGTAACAGGTTTGGCCTGGAAATGCAGTAGTCCAAAAGTCTCACCCTGTGCCGCAAGCGGCATGCAGAATGACATATCCGGTTTGTCTTCCGGCAAGTGGCGGCAGAAAAGTACTGACTCATCTGCTTTCGACGTGTAGGCTAAACCACGTCGCACGGCGACACAATCCTCCGGTAAAAATGCTGCCTCCCTCGGTGGTTGGGCCCCCCAGGTGCCGACCGACTGCAAATTGGTGCCGGTATCGTCGATAATATACAAGGCGCCGGACATCTCGGGGAGCAGTATAGGCATAAAACGGGTAACGACTTCGTACGCTTCGCTGACGTTATGGCAGGAATGCAGCAAGTCGGCCAGTTCACTTAGAGAGGTGATGTCCTTGGTGCGATGCGCCATTTCATCGATAGTGGCGTTTAACTTCCGGGTAGCCTCTCGACGTTCGGATACGTCGCGGACAATTGCGACGAAACGTGGTGATTCCCCTGTGGGATCGATGTATTGAAGGAATATTTCAACCGGTATCCTTGCTCCGTACTTATGCTGGTGCACAGTTTCGAAGCTCAGCGATGGCTGCCTGCCCGAAATCAGCGGCTCGATCATGTCCCGGAATTCCTGCTCGGTAATTTCCGGCTTGATATCATATGGCCTCATATTCATGAGTTCGGATTCTGAATAGCCAACTTGTTCCATGGCGCCCTGGTTTACATAAAAGAACTTCAGGGATGCGGACTCGAACATGAATACGCAGTCCATGGTCTGGTCAAGGGTGATCTTGAACTGGCTCAGGTCATGTTCTGACCGGCTGCGTGACATTTCGTTACCGATCCATTGTGCCAGTAGCTGAATGAGTGATAACTCATTGGCAGAGAATGGCTGCTGATGAATTTCTGGGGAGGAGAAGTTAAGTGTACCGTAACGTTGGCCATCAACGATGATGGGTGCGCCAATGTAGGATTCAAGTTTGAAATTTTGGTAACAGGGATGATTGCAGATTTCGCTACGGCCTGCATTTTCAAACGCTATCGCACTGTTTGCAGCATAGGTATGCGCGCAATAGGTCTCATTGAACCTGAATGTCACTCCCGGGGCGGGTGCATCTTCCGGCCCCTTGATATATTCAATGGTATAGATTTCATTTTCAATGTGGCTGACAATGCCCAGTGACTGCTCGAAAGTACCCAGTCCAAGTTCAAGCAACTGTTGTATTTTTTTCTCAAACGATGTCGCTGGGTCGGCGGCGATCTCGTTCAGTCGGGTCAGTGCCTGTGATTCCCGTAATAAATTATTTTCAGCGTTCTTGCGGTCGCTGATGTCTTTTACCAGACCGGTGAATTTCTTTTCATCACCTAGGGACATTTCGCTGACAGATAGCTCGATCGGGAATGTTGTCTGGTCGCTGCGGCACCCTACCAGCTCACGTGTGGTACCGATAACATAAGCCTTGCCCCTTTCAAGGTGTTCTCTCAGGTAGTTGCCATGTCCGCTGTGACAGGGTTCTGGTATCAGCATCGAAATATTTTTGCCTACCATCTGGGCTATCGAATAACCAAACAAGGTTTCTGTTGCCGGGTTTGCAGACTCGATAACGCCTCGTTCATCAGTGGTAATCAGTGCGTCAACGACCGACTCGAGGATGGTTCTGTTCTTGATTTCGCTTTCCAGTTGTTTTTTGTTTGCGAGTTCGAGCTCCATAGTACGCTGCTTGACTCGATCTTCGAGCTTTTCGTTGAGTTCCTTGACTTCTTTTTCTATCCGCTGTCGTTCGCTGATGTCAAGATGAGTGCCGACCAGTCGAGTAGCCCTGTTTTCATTGTTTCTTACTGCGAAAGCGCGAGACAGGATATCGACCCAGTGTCCATCCTTGTGACGCATACGGAATGTAACTTCGTATTTGTCACTGGCGCCAGAGATGAAGTCTTCAAGAAGTGGTGACAGTGTTTCCATATCCAGCGGGTGTACAAGCTCTTGCCAGGTTTCCAGTTGATTACCGAGTTCATTTTCTTCGTAACCCAGCATCGACTTCCAGCGGGGCGATAAGAACATCACGTTGCTGTCAATCTTCCAGTCCCACAGGCCGTCATTAGCTCCCTGCATCGCCAACGAAAAACGTTCCTCACTTTCCTTTAGAGAATTTTCCCGGGTTGTTATCGAGTTGACCATGTTGTTGAAAGTATCTGTCAGCTCGGCAACTTCGTCATTTCCATCGGGTATGAGGTTGACATTATTGTTTCCATCGCTGATCGATTTGACCATGCCGCTCAATGTTGTAATAGGGCGGGTTACCTTTTTAGACAGCAGCCATGACCCTATAAATACTATAACCAGAGCGAAGCCCAGTATCGCGCCAAGCATCGACTGCAGGCGGGTGACTGGTGCTATCATTTGACTCCTGGGCACCAGCAGGCCAACAGAGTAATCAGAAGCTTCGACCGGTGCGTATACGAGATAGAGTTCTTCGCCGGTCTGCGGGTCGGTAAACAGCGTGTGGCCTCGTTGTCCGGCAACCATCATATTGCCCGCTGCGGCCAGTTCTGCGACAGGCTCCTCGGTTATCTTCCTGACAGCCGCAACTTTTTCGCCAATTTCATTGAATATTGGTTGACCCTGTTCATTCTTTTTAATGTGCACAACATAAGAGGGGTCCCAGTGATACCAGTAAACGCCGCTTGAAGTAACCAGGAAGAAGCGGGATTCCCAGTTGCGGTGTTTAATGATGTCGTCAAAGATCAGTTGGATCTTGTTTTCAAAATAACTCCAGGGTAGTGCGCCTCCGATCATGCCTGTAATTTTACCGTCATCGGCGTGTATGCTGGCGGCAACGACGATCTGTTTTGCTCCCGTGGTATAGGAAATCATGGGCTCTGAAACATAGACTCTTTGCTCATGTTTATCGTTGTCACCAACCGTTGTCTTCCAGTAGTCACGTTTTGCTATGGTTTTGGGTGCAGCCTTTGGATCCATATCGTCAAAGGTACGCAGCCCGTCCAGCGATGGATTGCCACCAGCTGTGTTGTAGAAATTACCATTTGGGGTGCCGAGGATGAATTTTTCGTAGATGCCGCCGTGCCGGGCCAACTCGTCAATCAGAAGAGGGCGGATAGACTTGAAGTCCATACTTTTTAGTAACGGGGAATGGGCGTAGGCGTTGATTTCCGACTTTCGGGTGCTGAAAAACCCGGACAGATCGTTTGCGCCCGCATCGAGGTAGCCCTGGACGATATCGATGGCCAGTGCACGGGTCTGATTACTACTCTGCCAAAGTGTGGCCGACATCGCCAGTACCAGCGGCACACTGGCGATTATGAGCATGTAGCTTACAAATTTTGGGCGAAGCTTCATAATGCGGATACTTCCCTATACCCCCTATTCGGCCTAGCGGCACTTTAGTGGGTTTTATTTAGTATCCCGCGCAAACTCGATGGTATTGTGATCCTGGAGGCTGAAAAAAGTGTAATTATGGATCGTATGTTTACCACCGCGAGTGAAGCGAACCAGGTTGTCTTTTTTCTGCCGGATCACCACACAGTCCCGGCCCTTGCCTTTGGTCTGGTAGAGCGCCGTGTCAGCACGCTGCATCTATCTCGTTTAATTGTTGTTCAAGTTTCGGTGGGGTTATTCACTGAACTTTTCAGAATTGGTTTAGGTGATCAGTGCGAAAATGTCGGGCGAACGCGTGGTCAGCTCAGGAAGCGGTTTTTGATTTCCGCATCAGGTACCCAGCAGGCATCTCGTTTACCGTACCACTGGTAGCGTCGCTGACCTATCCAGTCATAAACCCGGTTTCGGATAAACGGCGGTACGATAACAAAAGCAAACATCAGCGGCCATGGCATATCCATTAATGTGGCAATACGCAGGGCTGCACTGGATTTGATAGTCGCTTTGTCGTGATGAATAAGCACCATGGAATTCAGCCCCAGGTCAGACAGACCATATTGAGCAATTAAGCGCTGACCGGTCTCAGATTGAATTTGGCAAAACATGATATTCGAGCGCGAGTTTCTCGCGATTACAAACTGCACGCTTGAGCTGCAGAAATTGCACTCACCATCGAACAGCACTATGGGTTGGTTCTGCAATGTATCCCTGGTCCTCATCTGTACTGATTCTGTGCTCTGTAAAAAGCCCGGTATCTTTCCGGTGACCGTTTGAATGGTTCAGTCAAGGGCAGGATCCAGTCAGCCCGCTTGAGGCTCCTGTCAATCCTGGCCAAATCCACGGACGGGTCAACCATGGTCTGGGCTTTGCGCCCATTCAGTGAAACTTTTGAAATGACGTTCACCTCGGCGCTTTCGACATTGTATGCCGATTTCCAATGGTCGGCGAGATAGTGTGCGAACTGCAATATCATGTCCGGCCGCGTTGACATCTTTCTCGCCTGACGGCTGGTCAAATAGGACTCGGGGTCGACGCGCCAGGTGCGCTCAGTGAGCGGATCGCGCACGATGAATTCCGCCTCACCGTGCTTGGCGCGCAATTTCATCTGCCATGAATAAGCATGGCCTTCTTCTGTCCAGCTTACGTTGCCGGGATAAAGTAAATGCCGCAACGGCATAAGGACCTGGTAAGCGAACCACAGCCCGATAGCGCCGATAATAAAGTTTTGCGCTACCGGTCCTGGCAGCCAGTTGTGAGTCTCTGCTGAACGGGTACCAGCGGTACTTCGGCGCGCTTCTGTTTTTCTGCCAAACAAGGCGCGAAGTTTCCGCCAGGCCTGCTTCGGCCAGTCCGGGTCGAAGAAAATCAGGGTGGCAAACAGCGTCAGCCAGGGGAATATGCCGATACTGAAGACGAAGTGATTGAGTGTATGGAAACACGCGTATATCAGGAAGACATATATTCTGGTACGCCGCCACAGTAACAGGGGAGCGCCAATGATATGCAATATGATTATGCCGTAGGCTGCCACGCCAACAGACCAGTCCTGTAAAAAATAGTCCCCTATAACGGGCATATCAGACCGACTTGCCAGCCACGTACTGAGTGGTTCCAGCTGTAGCCAGTCGCTGTTCAGTTTTACAATACCGGCGTAGATATAAACGACTTCGAACTGGGCTCTCAGCAGCCAGATACTCCAGGCTGGTACGGTATCAGATCTTTTGTCAGGTTTTAGCCGGGCGTCAACTGCGAAATAGCGATTGGCTGGAACCATGCAGAGTATAAAGCTGACGAGTATGACCAGATACAAATGATTTAAATAATGCGCCTGTTCCAGCAGGAATATATAGCTGAAGGCGATAAAAAAGAGATGCGTGCTTAGGCGATAGAACAGCCCGATGGTGATGAACAATGCCAGGATAGCGACCAGTGCATAGTGCGCATACATCAAGTCGCCTGGCCAGGGTTCGATCCACTCAAAGCCGAAATATTTAAAGTGAAAATCCGGCTCAATGTAATACTTGGTTATCCAGTCGTAGCTCCAGTAACGCCAGACTTCCCAGAGCATAATCAGGCCAAAGCCGATACGAAACACCACTAGTGAAGACGCGTCTACGGCCTTGAACATGTTTTGTCGGGTTCCTTCCAGGAACGTTTTTGCCAATGAATTATCCATATCTCCTCGACCGGTCAGAATGTGCTAATTGGGAAAATAATCACAAACAAAAACGCCTTTTATGCCTTTATTTATAGGCTTTTAGTGGGGACGGGGCAGGGGTTGCCTTTATTCCTCTTTGCAGTGAAAGTTGTACTTGCAGATGCGCCTGAGGCAAACCCGAGTAAAGACTAGGGTCAGCCCCTGGTGGATTGATTGCAGCAGGTCAGGATGACTTTCGTTAGGGAGCGTTTTGCCGGGGAAGTATTTTCGTTGCTTCGTCCAGCTGGTAGACCTGCCCCCCAAGCTTACTACCATGCCTTTCCCGGTTCAGTCGGCTTACGAAGGGTTCCCGTATTCAGATCCATTTCATTGACGGTGGTGATCACCTGGCACGACTCGCAAAGGCCGCCGGTATCTCCCCAGGGCTTTGGGGCTCACAGGTCGAACGTAATGGATGCCAGTACGGCCCTGTTATAGATGTGTGATATGCAAAAGCTGGCTGTCCTGATCTACTGGCTGATGTAATAGCCAGCGGTGTGCGGCGATCGCTCTTGGTTATGAGATAAGAAAAACAATAGGTTAAGGGGGAGGTAATAGTGGAACCGAGGAGGGCCAAGCGCTGCCGAAATCACGGGTCAATCAAACTGTTTCCACTGGACTGCTTTTCGTTTTATTGTAGGTAGTGTTTATCTGTAGCGCAGCGCCTGCTATTACCATCGAGGCACCTGTGTTGATCAAAAACATCGTGCAACCTGAAAGCCGGAATGGAGTTTCGCATATGGCAAAACTTAAGATTAATGGAGAGCTCCTGGACATCGGTGGCGATGATACGACACCACTGCTATGGGTGCTGCGCGAGAAGCTCGGCCTGACGGGCACCAAGTACAGCTGCGGTATCGGCATATGCGGTGCCTGCACGGTGCATATCGATGGCGAGGCAGTCCGCTCCTGCGTTATGCCCGTCTCAGCGCTAAACGAGTCCCAGGAAATCGTCACGATCGAGGGCCTTTCAGCCGATGGCAGTCACCCGCTCCAGAAGGCATGGGCGGAACTGGACGTGCCGCAGTGCGGGTACTGCCAGCCCGGCATGATCATGAGTGCTGCGGCGCTGCTCAAGGACAATCCCGATCCCAGCGATGCCGATATCGATGCGAACGTGACCAACATCTGTCGTTGCGGGACCTTCAACCGGGTGCGGCAAGGCATTCATATGGCCGCCGACCTGAATAAGCGCGGGAGGTCATGATGGGCGCAGAGCCTGTGAATATTTCGCGCCGGGAATTTCTGATCGGAACGGCCACGGCAGGTGCCGGCTTCTCGCTCGGTATGTACCTGCCACTGGCAGGTGGTGCAGAAGTGGCTGACGGGGCAGCGACACCGGAGCTCAATGCCTGGGTGGTCATCGAACCGGACGACACCGTGATTATTCGTATTGCCCGCTCCGAGATGGGGCAGGGTACCCTGACTGGCCTGGCGCAAATGGTCGCCGAGGAGCTGGAGTGCGACTGGTCGAAGGTGACCACCGAGTATCCCACGCCGGGACAGAATCTTGCCCGCGACCGCATCTGGGGCAGTTTCTCGACGGGCGGCAGCCAGGGTATCCGTGGCAGCCATGACTATGTCCGCAAGGGAGGCGCAGTTGCCCGGGAAATGCTGATCGAGGCTGCGGCCGAGGCCTGGGGTGTGCCGACCGATGAATGCCGGGTATCCGCGAGTGTCATTACGCATACACCGACAGGGCGCACAACGACCTACGGCAAGGTAGCCGCGGCTGCGGCCGGGCTGTTCCCGCCTGAGCAGGTCGAACTCAAGGATCCAAAAGACTGGAAGCTAATAGGCAAGCCGGTCAAACGCCTGGACACGCTTGACAAGCTGACCGGCAAGCAGGTCTTCGGTGCAGATCTGCAGATGCCCGGTATGCTCAATGCCGCCATCAGGGCCT
>Ga0316189_10001315_pt1 | contig 24752 bp, 14 predicted proteins | sample LowCovwburrow_MG_FD_204930 | JGI IMG/M metagenome (GOLD analysis project Ga0316189, IMG submission 204930) | Coastal sediment microbial communities from Maine, United States - Lowes Cove worm burrow | ecosystem: Environmental > Aquatic > Marine > Coastal > Sediment | place: USA: Maine... | reverse complement strand
AAACCGGCGTCTTCCGAGCCTCGGAGAAGACCACTTTGAGATAAACCGGCGTCTTCCGAGGCTCGGAGAAGACCACTTCGAGAAAAATGGGCGTTAATTGTGTTGCGAACTGCAGTTTTTGGCTGATTTGCTAAAAAACGCGAACCCATACCGGGATTTCGGAAATCCATCAAGGCCGGCCAAACCGGCTGAATCCGGGAAGCCAGGAGGAAGCCAGAGGAAGCCAGGACACCCACTTTTCTGGTGCCTCCTTGGTATCATTCTTTTCTTCTCCGGTTCGTAACGCGAACACCTTTTCTTCAAGAAGCTCCAATGCGGTCTCCATGGAATGGTATTGATCATTTCACAAGACCATCGCGAGACCAGGGACTTAAGAGGACAACTTGAAAATCTATTTACCCGTTGGGAGACAACGGGTTTTAATCTATTCCAATTTCGCTCCATCTTTCCTAGCTGAATCTGGGAGGATTCCGCTAGTACTTCGGGCATTCGGTTTAAGTTTCTGAACCATGCTTCCCATTTCATTGACTCCTTGTTTTTTACGGTCGCGGAGTTTGGAAATGGGGGATCACGACTGGTCAAGCTTTTGTGTCCATTACGAGGTGGCTCAGAAAGCAGTTATCGCAACCTATGAACGAACCCATCTAATTGCGCCACCGTTCAGGAAGATGAACTTTTCCGATAACACCCACCAGCACAATTTGGGAAATTGTGGTACCTGGCTCGTACCCCGTTCCTGGTTAACAATAACAGCAAATACCGCTCAGGAGCAGGCATGGCATTGGGGTAGAGCCACGTGCTACTTGTCACGCCAACTCTTAGACAGGGTGGTCAGATTCCTCGCCTTGGGCATGATGATTCCGGTTCAACGATTTCTACCACAAGGTGGCCTGGCTTATGAGCAAACCCCGACTTGCTGTTCCTGGAACCAGGCTCAACCCTTTCCTTGTCCATCTTCATGACGGGACTCATGGGGTTGGCTCAGATTCGCGAATACTTCCCACAACCGTTGCGCCACCGGACCATGCACACGCTGGCGTTTACGCACAAGGAAGAGGCTGGCGCATTCCTCCGCAAGATCGCGAAATTGCAATTTCACCAGGCGACCGCCTTGAAGGTCGTCAGATACCAACTCGTGGGGCATATAACCCCATCCCAGTCCGGCAACCAACATGTGCCGTTTGGTTGCAAAATCGGCCACAGTCCAATTCAGATCACCTTCAACACCTGCGCGCGTTTCGGCCAGGGCCTCTGTCCGATTGCTGATGATAATCTGGACGTAGTTAATCAGCTCAGCGCGGGTTAGGGGTTCAGCCGCCTGGCCAAGCGGGTGGTTTGGAGCGGCAACCGGAACAAAGGGCAAGCGCCGCCAGGGTAACATCTCCAGATCGCGGTGGTGCTGAACCACATCGGCCAGGGCCAGATCTACGTGCTCGGCTAGAACCAGCGACTCTCCACCCAGGATCTCCATGGAAACCTTGAGACGGGTTCTTGGGAATTCCTCACCAATTTGCCTCAACGCGTCTACCGCCAACCCCAAGGGACAGATCGAGGTTATGTCCAGGCGCAGCAAAGGCTCCACTTCGCTGTTGAGTTCCTTGCCCAGACCTTCCAGCTCTTCCATTCCCAGCAGCAGACTCTGGGCTTTTCGATGAATGGCGCGTCCCCGCTCGGTGAGTTGTTTGCGGTAGCCACCGCGGCTGAACACCGGAAACCCCAGCTCTTCCTCCAGGATACGGATGTTGTAGCTGACTGCAGACTGGGCCTTGTTCAAACTGGAGGCTGCTTTGCGGAAACCGCCCTGCGAGACGATGGCATCCAGGGTTCTTAACTGATCCAGGTTCATGGCGCGACTCCTCTTGAGGTGATCGAATACAGAGATCAATTATATCCAAAACTTATACTTTTTTTATATTAAATGCGTCCATATATTTAATACAACAACGCGGGCAACACATTGCCCTATCAAAGAGAGGTGAGATGATGTTGAAGAAACTACTTGAGACGGAAACAGATATGGCAACCCTGATCCTGAGATTGGGCTTGGGCCTGATGATTTTCCCCCACGGTGCACAAAAGCTTTTGGGCTGGTTCGGCGGTTACGGTTTTGGTGGCACGATGCAGTACTTTACCGATACAATGGGCATTCCCTATATTTTCGCGCTGGCGGCGATCCTGGCGGAGTTTTTTGGCGGTCTGGCCCTGTTGGCGGGGATCGGAACCCGCATTGCCGCGCTTCTGGTGGGTGTCACGCTTGGCGTTGCCGCCGGCATGTCGCATCTGAGCAATGGTTTTTTTATGAATTGGAGCGGTACCCAGCAGGGTGAAGGACTCGAATTCTTTGTCCTGGCTCTGGCCATGAGCGCTGCGCTGATGTTCCGCGGAGCAGGCTCTTTTGGTCTGGACGGCTTGCTTGCTCGTCGCCTGGACTAAATTTTATTTCTAGCTAGTGTCCTTTTAGGCTACAATCAGGCGAATTATATATCTTTAAGGCCGAGCCCATGAACATTGTTTCCTGGTTGTCTTGGTTCGAGGTAAACGATGGCCAAACCAAAAAAGGACGGGGTGAGACCACTCTCCCGACAGATGTTCGTAGAATGTGATGCGCTTGCCAAATATGCATTTGCCTCGGGCGTGCCGATTCCGGCGCGCCTGTTGGCGGGCCTTAGCCTGTTGGACTTGGAAGCTGAAAAGGCATCAACAGATGACGTCACGACGCCAGAGAATCCTGACTTCCCCAGCGCGGTCGCGCTTGGCCCGCTGCACATTGGCCTGGCGAAACTGGTGTCACCCGCAACCCCCAGAGGCATTATCCATCTGGCGGAACAGGGTAATGCTTTCCTGAGTTTTCTTGGATCCGTTCCCCTGGTTCGACAATTGATGGGCCTGGCTTTTCTCAGCTTGTTTCTTTTTGTGGGAATCAGTCTCTCGCCGATGGTCGATAGTGCAAACATGGCCAAGGATCTCCTTACTTTGGATGGTATGCCCCTGTTGCTCAATCAGGCATTCCTGCTAGTGTCTGCGGCCATGGGCGCCAGCTTTTCAGGCCTGTTTCAAGCCAACAGACACTGCGTTCAGGGCAGGTATGATCCCAAGTATGATTCGTCTTACTGGGTTCGCTTCGTTTTGGGACTGATTTCTGGTTTAACCCTGGCTGAACTGCTTTCAGTGGACCCCGCTTCTGCGGAGAAAATGGTCGGTGGCGGCCTGTCCAAACCTCTATTGGCCATGTTGGGTGGTTTCTCATCAGATCTGGTCTATCGCCTCTTACGGCGCCTGGTAGATACGGTGGAGTCATTGGTTAAGGGCAGCACCAATAATATCATTCAACAGCATGAGCAACGCGCTCAGGATCAAGCAGCCAACAATTTGGGCCAGGATCGTCTCCAACTAGCATCGAGCCTGATGCGGTTTGAACGCAAAATGCTGACGGGCGCGGAACCGGACACCCTTTCTGCGGAATTGCGTGAAACCATCGATCGGCTTTTGAATGGCGAAACGATCAAGCCGGGCAGCATCGGGGGCCAAGAATGACAGACAAGAAACGATTCGATGGTGCCAGGCCACTCGCCCTACAAGTCTTCAATGAATGTGATGCCATGGTCAGATTTGCGCTGGCCTCGGGTTTGAAAATCCCTGTCCACTTCGCCGAGCACCTGGCCTCGCTTGAACTTGGCCGGGAGGCACGGCAAGAACTTCACAAGATCGATCAGGACAGTTGGGCCAGACCACGAGAGATTCCGCAGATCAGCGTGCTTGGCCCAATTCACCAGACCCTGACAAAACTGGTCGCCCCAGCCACGCCAAGGGGCATCCTGTTGTTATCCCAACAGGAGGAAAGTTTTTGGCGGTTCCTGGGACCCATACCCATGATTCGTCAATTAATCGCCATGGCGATTGTCAGTCTTCTACTCTTTGTTTCGGTGAGCCTCTCAGAATTTGTCAATACCACGGAAATGGCCAAAAGCCTGCTCTCCCACTATGGTTGGGAGTTGCTCATCAATGAGGTATTCCTTTTAACCGCTGCGGCCATGGGCGCCAGCTTTGCCGGCCTTTATCAGGCCAACAAGAACTGTGTCGAAGGGAAGTACGATCCCCGCTACGATTCGTCTTACTGGGTGCGTTTTGTGCTTGGCTTGATTGCCGGGCTCACCCTTGCAGAGCTTATCTCGGTGACGCCCGACAGCAATGAGAACTTGCCTCTGGGCAGCCTTTCCAAACCGCTTCTGGCCATGTTGGGCGGATTCTCTTCAGATCTGGTCTACCGACTGTTGAGCAGGCTGGTTGAAACGGTTGAGTCACTGGTGCGTGGCGGTACGCGAGAACTCATTCAGCAACGCGCTCAATACGCTCGGGAAAAGGCAGCGGCCAGTTTGGAGGGAGACCGGCTCAAATTGGCCAGCGGTCTGATGGAATTGGATCGCCAGGTGAACAAGGGTGCTTCTGTTGAAACCCTTTCGGCCGAGTTGGCCAGGGTCATGGATCAACTGATGGCGGGTGGCGATCTCCCTGCCCAGCCAACGGAGAAAAAGGAGACGTAAACCGACCTCAGTGTGTCATTGCATAGACCACGATGTTGATCCCTAGCGGATAGGCTCTGGCCACGGAAAACAAACGAAAGTATTCGAAATTCTCGCCTTCCCGTTCCCATCCGTCGCCCAGGTCGGTGTTGTGCAGCACCGCCATCATCAAGCGTCCTTCCCGGTCGAAGACCCCGTGACAGCTGGCCGGTTCTCCCATGGCCTGGTACTCGGCCGTTTCACGGCCATAGACCCAGGTGTTGACACTGGGCACCTGGGGCACCTCGTCCAGGTTGAAGACGGCGTGGAAGATGGTATGCGTGAGTGGTACTTCCACAAATGGGAAAGCTTCCTTGTCCGGAAAAACCTTATCAAGCTGGTTCACCCAGTTGTACCACTCGCTCTCACCCCAAAAATCGTCTACCAATAGGAAACCGCCGCGCAAGAGGTATTCGCGCAGGCGTTCCCCCTCGTAGTCACTGAGGTGCAAGTTGCCCACCTCAACCATATATAGGAAGGGGAAGTTGAAGATGCGGTCGTCGTCCAGATCAAGCACCACGTGCACTATACGACCCTGTTTATCGCGGTTGACCTGAATGGTGGTCAACTCACCCAGCCGCAGCGAAAAATTGATATCTGATTCGGGGTAGTCCGTGTCCCAGCCCCAGCGCTGGCCAAGCGAGCTATAGCGAACCCGGGCAAAGGTAAACATATGGCCGGGAAAGGTTGTATCCTGGCCTTGTTCCCATGGGTTCGCGATCGAGAAATCGCCCGTGTGAAAGCTTGATTGGGCTGTAGCCATATGCCCGACGAATAGCAGGAGGAGCAGGCAGCGAGACATTAATTGCCCCCGGACGGCTCTACGATGGTCAACAGCCGTTTCTGTGCCTCCCATGAGTAAGGAACTTCTTCGAGTAGTTTTAATGCCTCATTCCGCGCCACTTGTTTGCGTCCCAGCGAGATGAGCAGATCCAGTCGTTGTAAACGATAATCCACGGACCTGGTGGCGTCTAACTGAATGAGTTGTTCGAGCTGGCTGAGGCCCGCCTCCCTGCGACCGGATTGCACCAGGGCGTGTTGGTAGTCGCGGCGCAGTGAGACATCAAAGGGGTCAATGGTCAGCCCGGTATGGGCCGCATCACGCAACTTGTCCCATTGACCATCCTCTCGATAGAGCCTGGCGAGGGCGATGCAAGACTGGTAGCTGGTAGCGTCAAGAGCCAGCGTTTCCTCGTGTAGGGCAATCAAATCCTCGCGTTTTCCCTGCTGTTCATAGAGTTTCGCGAGCTGCGCTCGGGGCCCGTCCTGGCCGGTGTACTCGGGGAACAGGTCACGTGCCTTTTCAAACTGCTCTTCGGCCAGTTGCCAGTCATTCCCGTTCAGAGCTGATTGGCCGGCATTCAAAGCCTCCACGAAGGGGGAGTCCTGGGCGGGTCCCTGGGAGCCTCCCTTGGAGAACATCTGCATGCTGCCACCGGGGCTCTCCAGGTTCTTCAATTTGTGTACGCGATCGGCCAGGAACTCGCCAAAATCCTTGTCCATGGACTTGCCTGCCTTGCCCGTGGCATTCAGCAAGGCGGCGTTCGCGGGTTTGCCCTCGGCCATGGCGTCAAGCGAGGTAAGCAGGGCATCTAGCCCATAGTTCTCCACATAAAAGCGGACAAACTCACCCGCCACAAAATAGCCGAACATCACATGGGTGGTCGATTTGGGTTGGGTCAGGTAGGGTTCCAGATCGGCCAGGCCGGGCAGGCCGTCCTCATCCAGAATCGGCTGGTAACCCGGGTCCAGCAGCTGGGCCCAGGCGGGCTGGCGCAGCCACTCCTCGTAGACCGAAATCCCCTCTGAGAGCCAGCGTGGTATGCGGTTATTGGTCTTCTGGAGTGTGATCACATGAACGAACTCATGCCACAGGGTGGCCTGCCAGTTCATGGTGCCCTTGGTGCGGGCCGAGGGTGCGTCCATGGTGATCAGCTGGCCAAAACAAATGCCCAGGAAACCCACCATGCCGGGCAGGCCTAGTGAGCGCACCATAAAATCGTCGTGTTGGTCGAAGATCTGCACGGAGACGGGCACCTGTAACTTGACCTGGTACTTTTTTTCCAATTTCTGATACGCTTCTTCGAGTAGGGCAAGCGCATCGTCGCCCCATACCTGGCGTTCCCGTTTGGGAATCTGGATGCGAAAGGGGCCTTTTTCGATGACCTCGAAGTCCTTGACCTTGTCCATGAGTTCGAGCATGTTGAAGACATGCACATTAAACCGATTGGCCTCAAAACTCTTGCGCAGTTCATCGTAGCCCTGTTTGTCCTGGCCCATACGCAGCAGGTCGAAGGCGTAGTAGGCGCGGGCCAGATCATCATCCGGGTCCAAGTTCATGGCGTGTTTTTGGAAATCTGCGGCCTCTTTGAAACGGTACTTGCGCGATGCAATACGACCGGTGATACGGAACACTTCGGAGGCGTATTCGTTGAAGAGTAAGGCCTGTTGCTGTACCAGCTGCATGTCGGTGATTCGGTCTTGGAGGAAATAGGCGGCCGATTTCAAACCGAGAAAACGCAGATGGTTGGGATTAAAGGTCAGAACCTGCTCGATGAGTTTCAAGGCCTCATCAAAGCGATCGTTTTCCAGGTGCATTTCCGCCTGGATGGCCAGAATCCGAGGATTGTGGGGATTGATGGCCAGCACCGCGTCAATCATCTCACCGAGACGAGGATCTCCCGACTTCCAATAACATTCGGCCAGGCCGATAAAAGCCTCTACATTGTCTTCTTCCAGGTCCAGAATTTTGTTGTAGTATTCGGAAGCCAATTGGAAATCGAACTTGCGCCAGGCCAGATTGCCTGCGGCCAGGAAACGCTTGATCGTGTTCTCTTCTTCCCGTTCTTCCACGTTCAGGATGTCCTGGAACAGGGAGCGCGGATTCTCGCCCAAAAGCTCTTTAATCTGGATCATGGCCAGGGCGTTGTCTGTCTCGTCCACCCCGCCGCGGAAGCGCTTGTACCGTTCTGCCGCCTGGTCCAGCACCCGACGGCTCTCCCGACGGTTTCCGCGGGCCCGATAATAGAGGGCCAGTTGGAGCGCGCTTTTGGGTGAAGGCCGTCGATAGTGCAGCCATTCAATTTCGTTGATGGCCTTGTCTATATTACCAACGGCAAAGTAGAGATCGGCGCGGTCATAGAGCCAAAGAAGAGGAACCTCATTACTGCTTTCAATGGCTTCAACCAACAGGTTTAGCGACTCGGCATATTCGCCGCCGCGCCACAGTTTTTGGTAGGCCTGTGTACGTTCTTCGAAGCGGGTCATGGGATCTTCGCGTTGGGCGTGAAGCCACTGGCCGGTAAGGACCAGGAGTATCAATGCTAAACGTCGCGGCAAAGGCGGCACCCCTTCTTTTGTTCTCATAATCCGACCCCTCATCGTGAATTCGACCCCTATTGGTTCTACGGCAAACGACCAGTTAATGTTAACATACAACACCGAATGGCGGTTTTAGTTGGATGTTTCTCAACTTTATTCCGCACCGACTCGTTAAGCCTTGCAAGAGGGTGTGACGCAAAGGAGCCGTCTATGAAAGGAAGAACATCGGCGATTTTATTGATTCTGGTTTGCTGTGGTCTGAGCATGGCCGACGATGAGGTGCCCGATTCCTATCGCCTGTTCAAGTCCCGGCAAAACCTGGAGATCCCCGATAAGTTCACCTTTGTACGCATCCGATATGACAGTGTTGGGGGCTACGGTGAGTCCTGGTACAGCTTCGGCGGTCGCAATTGGGAGCGCTGGGAAACCGATTATCCCGAGGCCGAGGAGAATTTCCTGTTTCGGGTCTCCGAACTGACCACCATCGAGCCCAACCCGAGGGCTATTGTACGCAAGCTCACCGACAAGGATCTGTTCGATTACCCGTTTATCTACATGTGCGACGTGGGTTGGATGGAACTTACAACTGCGGAGAAGGCTGGTCTGAGAGAGTACCTGCAGCGCGGCGGGTTCTTGTGGGTCGACGATTTCTGGGGCTGGGCCGAGTGGGAGAGCTTGGAGAACGCGATGAAAGATGTCTTGCCCGGGTCTACCTGGCGGGAGATTCCCAAGGATCATCCAATTCTCAATATGGTGTTTCCGCTCGACGGCTGCCCTCAGATTCCCGCGCGTATCTTCGCCGTCCAGGGCTGGACCAGTGAACCCGTTTGGATTCACAAGTCCGGTGGTGTAGAAGATGTCCATTTCCGCGGCTACTTCGACAAGGACGACCGTTTATTGGTTGTTGCAACCCATAATACAGATGTGGGTGACGGCTTTGAGCGCGAAGCGGAAGGCGAGTGGTACTTCCAGAAATACTCGACCAAAGCCTATGCGTTGGGCATCAATATTATCGTTTACGCACTGACCCATTGAGCCTTGCTAAGAAGTCAGGCCGACAGGGCTTTTTCCTAAGCTGCAAGTCACTTCACTTTTCCATACACTCAATCAACGATTCGGTGTAGGTGGCCGTAGTGCAGGCCAGGCCCTGTGGATTTTCTCCGCAAAGTAACTCCGAGTGGCCAAGGCCGGCAATGGTTCAGGTCTTATAATCGGCAACCAAGAGATTCATTTCCCGAGCCAAAGAGGAAAGAGTGCGCGCCGAGCCAGCCACATTCCTTGCCCCTATCTGGGTCTGGTCTGCAAAATTAACAACGTTACCGATGCTATCTGTTATTTCTCCTGCGCCTTTTGTCGCATGATTCACATTTCCCGAAATTTCCTTTGTCGTGGCACTCTGCTCTTCAACCGCCACGGCAATGATTGCTTGGATCTCGTTGATGTCCATAATGAGTTTGCCGGTCTCTTCGATGGCCTTGATGGTATCGTTGGTACTTCTTTGGATTGCACCTATCTTCCCGCCAATGTTTTGGGCCGATTCGGTTGTTTGTTTGGCAAGGTTTTTAACCTCGCCAGCCACCACGGCAAACCCCCGACCCGCTTCTCCTGCCGAGGCTGCTTCGATGGTCGCGTTAAGCGCCAACAGGTTGGTTTGACCCGCGATACTGGTAATTACATCAAGAACCTGGCCGATCTTTCGACTGTTGATGCCTAATTCCTCGACGAGTTTGTTGGTGCTCTCTACCTTCTTGGCTGCCGCAGCCGCCATTTCTGAGGCTTCTTGGGCTTTTAAAGCGATTTCGGAAACGGTGCCGCCCATCTGTTCCTGGGCCACGCTGATCTGAACCAGGGTCTCACCAACCTCTTTGGATGCGGCGGCCAACATCTCGGTGGTGGTGGCAGCCTCCTCGACACTGCCCTCCATCTCCTGGCTCAAATCGGCGAGTTCGCCCGAGGATTGCTCCAGGGCACCCGCTTTTTCACCCACGTTGAGCATGCTCCCTCGCAATACGTTCAAGAACTTGTTCAAACCCTCGCTAATTTGTCCACACGAATCATCACCAATCACCTGGCACTGCAGGGACAAATCGCCCTTCGAAGCATACTCCACCGTGTTCAGGATCTGGTTCACTTTCTCGACGAACTCCTCGGCCTGAGCTTTATCGAGTTGTGCCTGTTGCAATTGTTGTTTTCGCGCTCCGATCTCATCCCAATCGACCCGGTTTGCCATCAAGGCTTCCCTCAAGGACATCATGACAGCCTGGAGGGCGGTTATTACTTCACCTATCTCATCTTTGCTCTTGTACTTAAATTGATCCTGCAGGTCGCCGTCTCTCAGCTTGCTGATACCGGAGTGGACTTCCCTTAGAGGTCGGGTGATTTTGCGAGCGGTTAGCATGGCGATAAGGATACCCACAGCAACGGTGATGATTTGAATCACCCAGAGAAACCCCTGGCGTCTGTCCATTTCCAGGTTCGCCTGGGCGGTTTTGGCAGAAACTAATTGACCCACCTGCTCTTTGAGATCGGAAAAAATGGGTTCGATTGTGTGAATATGCACGCGCATATTCCCTATGTGCTCCTTTATCTTGGTATCTTGTGCCACCAACTCAAGGAACTTTTTCTCATAAACAGCTAGCTCCGCACTGTCTTTTATCGCTCTCATATCGGCCACTGTTTTCTGCCACTTTTCGACGCCGGTCCCCCGCATCATATAGTCTTTTTCCCGGCGCCGCATCTGAAGTAGAGAGGCCAGGTCAGTGCCCGTGACCGTTTTCTCCATCTCATGGACAGCGCCCCTCATCTGGCCACGTAAACCCAGGTTTTCTGTGTATCCCTTCTCTTTCCAGCTGGCCACCACCAACGCAAAGAGCTCTCGATAGGCCTGTACCGCCGCAGTTGCCTGATCAATAGACGCGGCGTATTCCTGCTGTGTGATAAGGCCAAGCGTTTTCAGCAAACGAAGCGAGGTTTCGTCGTGTTGCTTTACGTATTTTTCGTCCAGGCGCATTAGGAAGTCTTTTTCATTCCGACGCGATTCCAACATGAGGATGACTGCCTCGTCGGTATTTGAAATCAGGGCAAAATCCTCCTCGATGACTCTACTCATGGAGTGGTTCAGCTGACGAAGAGTCCGGCTGGAGAGCATGGAAATTAAAACGAGCCCTAACAGAATAAAACCAAAGCCCATGCTTAATTTGAGGCCAATAGAAAGATTCTTGAACATAAACCCACGCTCCATGTGCGAAATAAGGCCTTTGCAAAATACCCAGACATAGTCTTTAATCGGATCAACCAGCATTTACTTGATTATTTAACTCTACAATGCTGTCTCATTCTGTGTTTCGACAAGGGTTTTCGCCTGCCTTGCCAGAGCCCTTAGTGCACCAAGAAGGAAGGCGGTAGCCAGGCATTGGAGCGCGACCAACCATCATTCTATGTGGCTTTTGTTAAAAGGTGTTTTGCCTTCGGTTTCGGGCTTAGGCGTGGCTTGAGAGGATGGTTCTTCGTGGTTACTTCTCCACACGACCGATGGGGTAGAGCAGGTGACGTTTATCCGGGTAAGGGGAGCGCTCGTAGAACCAATGGAGTCGGGCCCGCCAACTTTTGGCAAAAGACTCGTCTGATTTGAGTTTCTGTTCGAAGCGGGTTTTGAGTTCGGGGTCCTCGGCAAGCATGCGTGCGGCCAGGGGTTCCAAGGCATAGCGCTCGAAATACTCCGTTACCTGCAGCACCTCGTGAAAGTATCCCCATTGGAAGAAGGAGTCAATACCTTGGGGTTCCAGCAGGTGTACGATCAGTTCACACAGTGGTTGGTCGCTCGGCACCCAGGCAGAACCCTTGGGCAAGGACCACTTGCGCGTCTCCGGGGTTGTTGTGGCGGTTACCTGGAAACGGCCCTCAAAGGGGGCAGCGGCGGGTTTGACATCGCTGAGACGGTAAAGGGTCAGTTCCACCTCGCGGGGGTTTTCCAGCCGCTCCATTTGCACGCCGTGAAGGGCCAGTTTCTCGATAATTTCAGGCCAGTTGGCCGGAATCCAATAGCCCTTGGGTGTGGCAACTGTCAGATCGGGAAAACGTGGATCTACCAGGGGAACGCGCCAGGTTTCGGGAACGCCCAACCAACGGATGTAGGAACCGCCCGAGATGGCAGATGGTACGACTTCGTATTGAATGCCAGCGAAATCGAGCATTTCCAGTTTTTCCCTATCGACCTTCCAGGTTAGCGTCACCTGATCGGGCCTGCGTTGGCGATCCGTGATCGTGGCCTGGTGAAGGTCTTCGCTTTGGGCCATTAGGGCCAGGCTCTCGGCCAGCAGCACATAGGTACCCATCACCCTTTGTTGGAAGGGTTTTAGCGAGTGATTCTCCACCAGTATCGTGGGGATGTGCGCCACGTCGCCGTAGCCGTTGGAGAAACGCGGCGGTGCTGTCCAGCCGGCAATGCCCGCTTTGGGGTTGGCGGGATTGGCGGCAAAAGTCAGTGGCCCTGGAATGTGGCCCATTTCGGTCAGTGCCTTGTCTACAGCGGGACGGAGCACGGTTCCCAACCACCTGGAAATCGCTGGTGAATGGCCGTGTGTGCCGGTAAACCCGTAGGTGATATCGTATTGATAATCCATTCCGTCGGTTACGTGAATATCGATGTAGAGGTTGGGTTTCCAGGTGTTAAGCACGGCAACCACGGCCTGCACCCCCCTTGTTTCCAGCTTGGAAAAATCGCGGTTCAGGTTGAGGTTGCGTCCGTTGGTGCGCCAGCCCATCAGGCTGGGTCCACGTTGATTGATGCGGTTATAGGCCGAGGACCACTCGTGTCCATCTACGCTGAGAATGGGAATAAACAGAAAGTTCGCCTTGTCCAGCAGGTGCTTTTTGCTGCCTTTAACGGTCATGTCGCGCAGCAGCATCAGACCCGCGTCTTTACCGTCGATTTCACCCGCATGGATGCCTGCATGAGCCAAGAGGGTCGGCTTGCCATTGGCCTGCAAGGCTTCGGGGCTCGAGACCCCCTCTTTTGAGGCAATGACCATTCGAATAGTACGGCCCTCCAAACTTTTCCCGATGGGAATCATCTTCAATTGAGGCGTAGCCGCCACCAATTTTTCAAGCCAGAGAAAGGTGTCTGCATAGGAGGGTGAATCAACCAACCCGGACTGTTCGAAGTGGGTAGCCCAGGCATCGTCGGTGGCCAGTGCGAGGGATAGACTCTTTCCATTCCAGGCGGGTTGCGGGGGCAGGATGGCGTCGTTGGGGTATTGGCCAAACAGGGGGAACGAAAGTAATGCCATGACAAGGGTTCTCATACATTCTCCAAGCGGGCCTTGGCCCGAGATACGCGTTATTCCCGAAGATAGGCTTTGAGGGCTTTCAGCTGTTCTTCGTCGCCCAAAACCAAGAGCTGGGCAATATTTTCCAGGCGGAACTCCGGGCTCGGGTTAAACATGGAGTTGCCGTTGGTGTCGATAATGGCCACAATCAAGGCGCCCTTGGAATACTCGCGAATCTTGGCGTTCTTGAGCCGCATGTTCATGATCGGTGCGTTGGGTAGGACCTCTACATGTTCGAAACGAACGGCCTGAGCCGTGTCGTGGTGGGACGCGTACATCAGGTCCGCGATGGCGGGCGTGGTCATCGAGAGCGCCAGGGTTCGCCCGCCTATTCGATAGGGTGAAACCGCATTGTTCACGCCTGCGGCAAAGAGTTTCTTTTCGGTATCGTCGTCTTTATAACGACTAACAATATGGAGTTCCGGGTTCAGAGATCTGGCCGTCAAGACCACAAAAACGTTGTCGGCATCTTGGGTCAGGGTGGTCGCCAGACCCTTGGCTTTCTTGATTTGGGCTTTTATCAGAATTTCGTCCTGGCGGGCATCACCCTCCATGAACAGGGCCTTGCCCGCATGGGTATCGGTATTGCTGTCGATGACAACCACCGTCTCGCCCTGGGACAGCAGCACCTCGGCGATTTGGTGACCGGTTGTACCGTAGCCGCAGACGACATAGTGTCCCTTCAGCCCACTGAACTTTTTTTTCATTTTCTTCACCTTGAAAAATTCGCTAAGGGTTTCCTCGAACAAGAGATTGGTCATTAAGGCGATTGAGATGCCCGTACTGGCCACGCCAACATAGACACAGGTGATGGTAAAGACCCTCCCGGCCGGGGAAAGCGGTATGATTTCGTTGAAGCCAAGCGTGGTTAGGGTAATCACGGACATGTAGAGCGCGTCGCTAAAAGAGGTTTTCTCGATCAGGTAGATACCGAGGGTTCCATACGCGTTGACACCGATCCAAAGCAGCAAAACCAGGCTCAACCTGCGGGTGAAACGGAGCTTGAACTCCTGGGAGGTGTCAACCATGCCACATCTCGGGGGCGAATTGCATTGCCGGGCTCACGGATTTTTCAAGACAGGGAACGCTGTGTTTTCTGTCGAAGGTAGCAAGCCAGTTCACAATCTTCATGCTCATTTGCTCAACCCTACCCATACTTAAATTGCACTCCTTCGAAAAGCCGGGGCTATTGTAGCATGGGCGGGCCGGATGATGAAGATCGGGGGAACAATTTTTGGAAAACGGGGTGGATCAGTTCAAAAGGTCTCGACTGGCGTAAAGGGGCGAAGCATGTCTTCGCCCCCGAAAAAACAGTTGGTCGTTTCAAGGCGAATTGATTATTGTTTTCCGACAGCAATGGCGCGTGCAATGAATTGTCCCACATCGTCGCTGTAGGGTTTCTCAAAGTCGGCGGGCCAGTTTTTGCGATCGGCATAGAGTTTGTTCAGTCCCTCGGCAACTGCGGGGTTGCCGCCGGTAAAGGATTCGATCAGCGCTGACCAGCGCCTGGCCAGGGCTTGCGCCTTGTCACCGGCAGGATCTTCGCCGAGACTGGCTTCTACTTCGCTGATGAGTTCACGCCATTGTTCCTCACCTTTACGATGGCTTTCAGGTGTCGCGCGTTGGGCCAGCTCGCCCTGTGCTTCTTGTGAATAATAGTTCTGCATCCAAGCGGTATCTGATTGCATTTGAGTCACCTCGATAATTTGAACAAAGGCTTCCCAGTTGGGTTCGCCACCGGCGGCCAACATGCGTTCGGTCTTACCGATCGCAGTCAGGGCCTGGTCCAAGCGACGGCGCTTCTCTTCCATGAGCGAGCGCTGGAGCCGCAGGGTTTCACGCAAGTCGGGCGGTTCCCGTTCGAAGAGGCCTTTGATTTCTTTGAGGGTGAAGCCGAGATATTTTAAGGTCACAATCTGCTGCAGTCCGGCAAGGTCCTGTACGCTGTAGAGCCGATAGCCTTTCTCGCTACGACCGCTGGGCTCAAATAAACCCAGGCGATGGTAGTGGTGCAGGGTACGTACCGTCACGCCCGCTTTTTCAGCAAATTCTTTGATACGGAACAGTTGTTGAGAGGTCATAATCTGGCTCCCTCCTTCGAGGATCAAAGATAGTTCCTGACGTAACGTCAGGCTCAAGTACTATTTTCAATTATTTTGATGTTTGATGGAACCACCCAGCTTGGATCCAAATTAAGCTGTAACTCATAGGCTTCGAGATCTCTTCTGGCCTGGCCTGAGCCTACTCTAGTCAGTAGGGAGCGACTGGTGTATGATCCAAGCCATGGCTCGATTCGATGGATTCGCAATGGGAGGAAGATCATTGAGAAGTATGTTTTTGCCTTATTTCCTGGTTCTAGGGTTGTTGGCGGTTCCGTTAATGGGCCAGGAAAAGAGCCCCATCATCGACTACAAGAGCCGTTTCCACCCGGTGATCGGCACGCGAGGAATGGTCGCCAGCCAGGAAGCGGAGGCCAGTAAAATAGGCCTCGAAGTCTTGCGCAATGGCGGCAATGCGGTCGACGCCGCAGTTGCCATTGGCTATGCCCTGGCGGTTACCCTGCCCAAGGCGGGCAACCTGGGGGGCGGCGGTTTTATGGTGGTTCACCTGGCCGGCGAGAAGCGCACCGTAGCCCTTGATTTTCGCGAGATGGCGCCCGCAGCCGCCAAGCGCGATATGTTTTTAGATAAGAACGGCCAGGTAGACAACAACAAAGCCCGTTTCAGCTACCATTCCGCCGGGGTTCCCGGTACGGTTGCCGGCTTCAGTTATGCGCTTGAAAAATATGGAACCCAACCCCTAGGCAAGCTGATTGCACCTGCCATTGTGCTCGCTCGTGACGGCGTGCTGGTCAGCCACAGCCTGGCCGCCGACTTGAAGGGTTTGAGCAAACGCAAGTCTGCCTGCGAGGCGACCCGCGCCATTTTTTTCAAGCCGGACGGCAGCACTTTCGGGCCTGGTGAACGACTGCGTAATCCAGACCTGGCCTGGTCTCTGGAACAAATTGCGCGTTCCGGCGCCGCAGCTTTCTACAAGGGCGAAATCGCCAGCCGAATCGAGGCCGATATGAAGGCCAATGGCGGCCTGATCACCCGAGCCGATCTGGCCAGTTACCAGGTTCGGGAAATGGAGCCTGTGTGGGGTAAGTACCGGGGTTACGACGTTGCAAGCATGCCGCCGCCCAGTTCCGGCGGGGTTCACGTTATCCAAATGCTCAACATCCTCGAGGGTTATCCCATCGGAAAGCTGGGACACAATAGCGCCTCTTCCATTCACCTGCTGGCCGAAGCCATGAAGTTGGCCTATGCCGATCGCAGCAAGTACCTGGGCGATCCCGACTTCTTTAAGGTGCCACTCGCCGGCTTGACGTCCAAACCCTACGCCGAAAGCCTTCGCCAGACCATCTCCCGCGAGCGGGCAAGCACCAGCGACAAAATTGGACCGGCAAACCCTTTGCCCTACGAAAGTCCCCAAACCACCCACTTTTCGGTGATGGACGCCAACGGCAACGCGGTGGCCGTGACCTATACCCTCAACTTCAGCTTCGGAAGCGGTCTGGTTGCCGCCGGGACGGGCATCCTTCTCAACAATGAAATGGATGACTTTTCGGCCAAGCCTGGCACACCCAATGCATTTGGCTTGTTGGGCGGGGAAGCAAATGCCATTCAGGCCCGCAAACGTCCACTCAGCTCCATGACGCCAACCCTGGTCTTCAAAGACGGCAAGGTCTGGCTGGTAACGGGAAGTCCCGGGGGTAGCACCATTATCACCGCAGTCCTGCAAATGATCATGAATGTGGTGGATCACGACCTGAACGTGGCTGAAGCCACGGCCGCACCGCGCATTCACCATCAGTGGTATCCAGACATGCTTCGCTTGGAACGGGGTATCAGCAAGGATACGATTCTACTGTTGGAGATCATGGGGCACAAAGTGGAAACCCGAAACGCCATGGGATCCACCCAATCGATCATGGCCATTGATGGGCTCTTGCTGGGTGCTTCCGATCCGCGCAGGCAGGATGCCTTGACACTGGGTTATTGATACCCACATTCCATGGTGAGAACACCCATTGTCGGTGAAGGAAAGACCGGCACCACCTATACGATTTGTATGAGACCCCTCCCGGAAGGCGCGCTTCTCTGATCGGCTTGAATTAATCTAGCAAGACGGGTTTTGTGGGAAGAGGCAAAAACCCCTTGACCGTCATCATCTTCTTGGCTTAAGGTCAAAGATCAAATCGTTGAGTGTGAATCTCAATCCATTACTGAATCATTTTAACTGTCAAAGTATTGCGGGAGGATTAATTATGAGGTATGGCTTACTTGCTTTTGGGTTCGCTCTGATGACATTGTATAGCTTTGGGCAGCAGTCCGGTTCTATTGGCGGAGTTGTAACAACCGATGGCGCAGAGCCGCTACCGGGAACCGTGGTCCGCGCCGAGGGCAATACCTTGCCTCAGCCGCGAGAGACTGTTACCAGCGCGAATGGTCGTTACCGGTTCGCCCTTTTGCCGCCGGGCGTCTATGAACTAACCTTTACTTTTACCGGTATGAAGACTGTTAAACGACAGGTAAAGGTACTCTTGGCCCAGCACTCCATCCTGGACGTAACCATGAGCCCTTCCTCCAGCGAAGAACTGGTTGTTGTGGGGCGCTTGGACGTTATCGACACCAGTTCAACCGAGTTAAAATCAGCCATTGAGGCCCAAGTCATCGCAGACCTCCCTCTTGGTAACGAATATCGTGACCTGGTTAAACTGATCCCAGGCGTTGCGGTGACGCAGGATCAGGTACGCGGGCCTAGCGCTGGCGGCAGTGGACAGGACAACATCTACCGCTTTGACGGGGTTGATGTGACCTTGCCCCTATTTGGCACTCTTTCAGCCGTGCCCTCCTCTCATGATATCGCCCAGGTGGCGGTGGTCAAAGGCGGTGCTCAAGCCGTCGGCTTTAATCGGGCGGGCGGTTTCTTGATTAACAGCATCTCAAAGTCGGGTACCAATACTTTTAACGGGGAGATCTCTTATAAAGTACAACCCGACAGTTTCCAGGCAGACCCCAAGGTTCCCTCAACAACCCTGGACGGGAAAACCGGGCAGGATTGGGCGACAATTGGCTTCGGGGGCCCGCTGGTTCGCGACCGTCTCTATTTTTATGGCTCCTACTATGCACCATCTACAGATAGAACCGATCGCTCAAATGTCTACGGTGATCTTGCCGACGGGAGCAAAGATCGCGATGAGGTTTTCCTGAAACTGACATGGTCTCCATCGGCGAACCTGACCCTGCACGGTTCTATTCGGGATTCCAGCTCAGAATCGAAGAATGCGACCGTATTCGGCACCTCCACGGCTTCTGTATCTTCGGGCAGTGAGACGGATCAGAATATCCTTATCCTCGCGGGCGATTGGTTGATCAACGCGGACAGCAATATCAGCTTTCGCTATACAGACTTTCAACTCGACACCTTCGGCAGGCCCGACAATCTGCTCAACGTGGTTCCCAGCAACGCACCCGATGCTTTCTTTGACTTTGACAACCTGGACCAGATGGGTTATGTGGCTCTGACTGGCCTGCGCGAAGGGAATCCGGCTTTCAACCAATACATGTCGCCTCTGCTTGATCGCTATGGTTGGGCAGATTCGAACGGCACCCAGCAAGCGGGCACGATTGGCGGCTATTGGGAAATCAACGACCAGGATTTCGGGCGAACCGCCTTTCAAATTGCCTATGACCACTATGCCGTCTTTGGCAACCAGGAACACCATCTGCACGTGGGCTATCGCCACACAAAAGAGCCGGAAGACCTAACGCGTTCCCGCAACGGCTGGGGCATCGTGACCTTCCTGCCCAACGATTTCACGAACGACGATATTCCCCTTGAGGAAAAAGAGTTCATTCAAGCGGAATTCGCTCGTGACGAGGGTCGGGGCGTTGTTCATTCCGAGTATGTTTCTGACAACATTGAAATCAACGACAACATGACCATTGGCCTATGGAACGTGAACGTGGGTCTGCTGCTTAGCCAGGACGAGCTGTTCGGCCAGGATCTGGCCAATGATTCGACCACCCTCAGCGGTTATCGCCTCGAACGGGGCGCCAAGTACAGCATGTACAAAATGAAATGGTCAGATATGGTGCAGCCACGAATGGGCATTACCCGTACCATTGGTAATGGGAACACGGCATTTGCCAGCTTTGGTTGGTACAACCCTCCGGCAAGCTCATTGCCGCGGGCGGCATCCTGGGCGCGCAACTACCAAAATCTACGCACGCGCAACTACTTCAACGTATTTGGCGATCTGGTGCGTTCTACCAATGTGAGTTCTTCGTCCGGTAAGTTCTTCCAGCCAGACATGACCCCTCGACGGGTAGAGGAAGTCCTCGTCGGGTATTCGGCCAGGCTTGACAATGGTATGGTCATCAAGACCACGGCGCGCCATCGATATGCGCATCATTTCTGGGAAGATACGCCCAACAACTCACGCGCGGCCGATGGCGATACTTCTCCTTACGGCAACGTGGACGAGCTGACATCTCTGCCCGAATACATCCCCGAGCTGAGCGATTATCGCAATGAGGTCGGGGGCTCGAGTTATGTGATCGCGGAGTTGGACGGTGCCGCCAACAAGTACTACGAAGTGACGATCGATGCGGAGAAAGCAACCGATAAGTATTACATCAAGGCCACCTATACCTGGAGCCACTACTACGGTAACTTCGACCAGGACGGCACTTCGGGTGGCAACGATGCCAACCTCTTTGTGGGTTCTTCGTTCATCGCCGATGGCGCCGGTCGCAACCTGTGGGACCTGAAATACGGGAACCTGCACGGTGACCGCAGACATTTGCTGAAAATGTATGGGACCTATAACTTGCCCTGGGGCAGCGACTTGGGCTTCTTCGCTATTTACCAGAGCGGTGAGCCTTGGGAGACCTGGGACGTGGAACACTACCGTGCATTCACGGGCAGCGGCAGTTCTACCTACCGCAATTCGGAATCTGCGGGTAGCAATACATCGTCTGCCCACCAGCAGGTTGACTTGAATTACACCCACACCTTCCAATTCCAGTCCCGTTACAGCCTGGTTTTTGACCTGGACATCTTCAATGTCTTAGACAAGCAAACGGGTCGCAACATTGATCCCTATTTCTCGAATCTAACCTATGGGCAGCCCCGGAAATACTGGTCGCCACGCAGGTTCCAACTGGCAGCACGGTTCCGCTTCTAGGAGCGGTGATGTGGGGGCGCACGAGCGCCCCTATTATTTATCCATGCGAATAACGGAAAGATCGAATCCGATCACTGAAAGAATAGATGCGGTTTCGAGCGCGGAGATGGTGTCGCTCATTGGCGCAGCCGAACGGGAAATTTTCGGATCCTCCTGGGGGCAGGGGTTGTTCGAGCGAAATTTCCTGGGCCGTGTGGCCGATTTGCGCGGACACATAAAAGAGGTGCTTTCCAGGTCAGATGGTCGCCTGATTATTTCGGGAGCCGGTACAAGTGGTCGCCTGGCGTTGCACGCGGCAGCAGGGATAGATCAGGTGGTCGGCTTAATGGCGGGCGGCATGGACGCGTTCTTTCGCGCACGTGAAGGGGTGGAGGATTCGCCCCAGGCTGGTGCCCGCGACCTGGACGCTGCGCTCAACGGCAGTGGCCGGTTTGTGTACATTGGCATCAGCTGCGGTTTATCCGCCGCCTATGTGGCTGGCGGGGTTGCGCGTGCTCTGGAACGCAATGGGACCGTGGGGGTGATCGGTTTCAACCCCACCGAGCAGGCCAACCGGCGCCCCTTGCCAGGCTTAGCTACCAGTTTTCACGGTCTGGCCTGCCGCTTGGAAGAAGGCGAGGGATTCTTGCTGAATCCCATCGTAGGACCCGAACCGATCACAGGCTCCACGCGCATGAAGGGCGGCAGCGCCACGCGAATCCTGCTCGACCTTCTGCTGAGGTCCGGGCCCGTTCAGCAACAACTTGTCGCTTTTCAAAAGCTGCAGGACCTGGTTTTTAAACACGCAGACCTGACCCAAGCCATTGAGGCTGCTGCAACGACTCTGGCTGAGGATGGCGACATCGCCTATCTGGCCGACGCGCACGAGGGGCTGATGGCCATTCTCGATGCGTCTGAGTGCCCACCTACTTTTGGTTCCCAACCCCACCATGTACGTGTTTTTACCGAGGACCGTTTCGCTGACCTCCTGCCTGGTTTTAATATGCAAGGATCCCGCCTCAGTGACCTGGCCGCATTGTCGCAACCGCCCCAGGCGCTGTTCCCCGTTTGTTATACGCCTCGTCTGGGCTGGCCACCGGGTTTTGCAGGGGCGTCGTTGCATCTGCCTCTGCCTGTTGCCGATTTTATTGCCGCTTTACCCGAAGCCGAACGCGCCACGCACCGCTCCATGGCGCTAAAGTGGCTGCTTAACAGCTTCTCTACTTGCAGCTTTATTCGCGCCGGAAAAGTCTATGGCAACACCATGGTCGATTTGCGCATCAGCAACCTCAAACTATGGGACCGCGCGGTTCGCATTGTAACGGAACTGGGCAGGGTTGCATGCGGCGAAGCGGAAGCGGTGCTGGTTCGCACGGTGACTGGCGCCACCGGCAAGGAAGCTCCGCAGCGGGCGCTGCTGGTGACCCTTGCCTCTCAACGCGAACGGGTGGTGCCCACGGCGATCCTTGCGGCGCATTATGGCATTACTCCGGATGAAGCTCGAGCAATTCTAAGGAGCCAACCCCTACTCAAACAAAATCTCGCTGTCGGAAACGATTTCTGAGCTTGGCGATGATCTGATCGGAGCATGCATGTTTTTCCTCTTGCTGTTATTCCAGGCCATTGAGCCTGACACGACAAAGGTTGCGGAAGATTTGTTGCAATCCCTGAGTTTGGAACAGAAGGTGGGCCAGCTATTGTATGCACGGTGTGATGCCTATTATCGCGCCGATGACAGCGAGCAGGCCCAACAGCTGGTACGCCAGGTCACAGATCTCGGGATCGGTGGACTCTGTGTTTTCCAGGGCACCCCCCGAGATCAGAAGGCACTGATCGACCGCCTCCAGGGTTTTTCGCAGATTCCCCTGTGGATCGCCCAAGATCTGGAATGGGGCCTGGCCATGCGTTTGGAAAGGGCAACCCAGTTCCCCAGTATGATGGCTGTCGGGGCGACTCGCAACCCGAAGTACGCTTATGACCTGGGCTTGATCACCGCCCGCGAGGCCCATGTGCTGGGCGTACATCAGGCATATGCGCCGGTCTGTGATATCAACAATAATCCGGCCAACCCGGTGATCGGGATTCGCTCTTTTGGCGAGTCGCCCGAACTGGTTGCCGAGTTGTCGCGTTGGGTGGCACGCGGATTAAGCGATGGTGGTCTGATGGCCACGGCCAAGCATTTTCCGGGCCATGGCGACACCGCAGTAGACTCTCATTTGGCGCTGCCGGTACTTCCCTTTGATCGGCGTCGTCTGGATGAGGTTGAGTTGGTGCCTTTTCGACGCTTGATAGACGATGGCGTCGGCAGCGTCATGGTGGGTCATCTGGCCCTGCCCGAATTGGATGGTCTGCCTGCCTCGCTTTCCCCAAAGATTGGTTTGGGCCTGTTGCGCGGCGAGTTGGGTTTTAAGGGTCTGATCGTGACCGATGCATTGCGGATGAAGGGGATTGCGGCCAATTACGATTCCGGCCTGGCGGCCTTGCTGGCGGTTGAGGCGGGGGCGGACATGCTACTTATGGCCGAAGACCTTCTTCAAGCCAGAAGAGCATTGTTGAATGCCGTCGCTTCGGGCCGCCTGACAGAGGTCCGGATCGATGAGTCGGTGCGGCGTATTCTTCGGGCCAAGGCCAAATGGGGGCTGCTGAATCCAAAACCGAAAGCATCGATTGGAGCAACGGTTGCGCTTCGTCGTCATCGTGCCGTGGCAAGGTCCATTGCTCGCGATGCGGTGACCTGTCTGCGCAACGAAGGCGAGCTGTTACCTCTGGACGAGCAGCAGGGTCGGGTTCTGTACATCAGCCTAAGCGACGGCACTGACCTGACAGCAGGGGATGCCTTCGGCAAAGCACTGGCAACCCACTTGACCCGCGCCCCTGATCGCCTGCGTTTGGATCAGCGATCGCCACAGGCAACCTTTCGATCTGTGACACACACAGCCCAGAGTGCGGATCTCGTGATCGTGGCTTTTCTGCACCGCGCCTCAATGTCACGACTCGCTGATCTTATGGACAGGTTGGGGACCGGTCATACGCCGGTGATCCTTGTTTCGTTTGGCAGTCCGTATCTCGGAGGGAATTGGCGTGAGCCAGAGGTCGTGCTCAACTGCTATGGTGACGCTAGTGTGATGCAAGAAGGTGCTGCGGCAGCTCTTTTTGGCAAGAGCGCCATTCGCGGCAAGCTGCCTGTTACTCTACCAGGCCGCTACGCCTACGGACACGGCTTGCATATTCCTCAGTCCCGATTGGGCAAGGCGCTGCCCGAAGAAGTGGGTATGGATTCGGCGGTCCTGGATGCGGTCGATGATCTGATGGAGGGTGCGGTCGTAAGTGGGGCGTTCCCAGGAGCGGCGGTGGCTATTGGTCGCAATGGCATGTTGGCTAAGCTTAAGGGCTATGGTTTTTACAGCGCTTTGTCCCAATCTCGTGTGACGCCCGATTCTATTTTCGATCTTGCTTCCTTGACCAAGGTCATCGCCACAACACCCATGGTGATGCAGCTCTATGATCGCGGCCGGATAGAGTTGGGCGATCCTGTGGCCTGCTACCTGCCCGCCTTTGGCCAGAGCGGAAAAGAAGATGTCAGCCTGAAACACCTGTTAACCCACACGGCCGGCTTGTCACCCTTTTACCGATTCTACGCCATGGGCATCGAAGACAAGCAAACCGTGCTGGATTTCATCTTCGGGGACGAATTACTTTATGAACCGGGTAGCCGCTACCGCTACAGCGATCTGGGTATGATCACCATGGCCTGTCTTTTGGAGGAGGTGGCAGGGACCTCGTTTGACAGCTACCTCGCCAAAGAGCTCTATGCCCCCCTGGGCATGGCCTCCACCTTCTTTGTCCCAACCGGTGAGGGTTGTAGCGATCCAAATTTTGTGCCCACGGAATGGGATGGATCTTTCCGACACAGGCTGATTCAAGGAGAGGTCCACGACGAGACGTCTTATGTGTTGGGCGGCGTCGCCGGGCATGCCGGTTTGTTCTCCAGCGCCCGTGATCTGGCCCGTTTCGCCTTCGTATTGACCAACGACGGTGTATGGGGAAAGCAACGTTTCTTCACGTCAGAGACCCTGTCTCTCTTCACCACAAGGGCCGATACGGGATCGTCCTCCACGCGTGCGCTTGGCTGGGATACCCGCTCTTTGCAGGGGTATTCTTCTGCCGGCAGCTTGTTCGGGCCTCGTAGTTATGGGCACACGGGTTTTACGGGAACATCCATATGGATCGACCCGGATCGCCGACTCTTTGTGATCCTACTCAGCAATCGGGTCAATCCCACGCGGGCTAACATAGAGATCCGCAAGATTCGGCCGGAGCTTGCCGATATCG
>Ga0316189_10001314_pt1 | contig 24753 bp, 19 predicted proteins | sample LowCovwburrow_MG_FD_204930 | JGI IMG/M metagenome (GOLD analysis project Ga0316189, IMG submission 204930) | Coastal sediment microbial communities from Maine, United States - Lowes Cove worm burrow | ecosystem: Environmental > Aquatic > Marine > Coastal > Sediment | place: USA: Maine... | reverse complement strand
GGCTACACACATTTGCAAGTTGCAATGCCATCTTCATTTGGGTTGTGGTTTTCGGCCTATGCCGAGTTGTTAATTGATGATGTTTATATATTAAATGCAGTCAACAAAATAGTAGATCAAAATCCTTTGGGATCTGCTGCTGGTTATGGAAGCTCATTTCCTATTGATAGAGAAATAACAACTAAGGAGTTGAACTTTGATACTCTAAAATACAATGTTGTGGCAGCACAATTGAGTAGAGGAAAAAGTGAAAGGTCAATAGCGAATGCGCTCGGAGGGTTATGCAACACAATGGGCAGATTTGCAATGGATATCTGTTTGTATATGAGTCAGAATTTTGGATTTATCACATTTCCCGATGAGTTAACAACAGGGAGTAGCATTATGCCTCATAAAAAAAATCCAGATGTTTTTGAGCTTATTAGGGGAAAGTGTAATAAAATTCAAGCCTTGCATACAGAAATGCTATTGATTACCAATAATTTGCCAAGTGGATATCATAGGGATTTTCAATTATTAAAGGAAAACATAATCAATGCTTTTGAAGATGTTAAAAGCATTCTTGATATTTTTAATTATGCCATTCAGCAGATAATTGTCAAAGAGATTGATTTAAATGATGATAAATACAAGTATTTATTTACCGTAGATAGTATAAATAATTTAGTGGTGGATGGATTATCCTTTCGGGAGGCCTATCAAAAAATTGGTGCTCAAGTACAATCAGGAACTTATACACCAAAGGCTTCAAAACAGCATACCCATATCGGGAGTATTCATAATTTATCTTTGGATAAGATTAGAGATAAATTTCCGATGTTATAAAAGCTAAAATTATTCATTAATTAGTATAACATGAATTCATTGCATCTTAATTTATTAATTTAGAAATCTAATACTACTAATCATAAAGCTAACTTGATGAAACCACAATTATTTATTATTTGGGCCCTAATATTATCTTCATTTTGTATAGGTCAGGAAAAAACAGATAACCAGTCCGTTGAAAAAATCAGAGATGAAGGATTTAATAATTCTCATGTCGAAGAAATAGCCTTCAATCTTATTGATAAAGCTGGATCTAGACTCACCAACTCAGAAGGTTATGATAGAGCTGCAGATTATGCTATTGAACAATTAACGTCCTGGGGATTAACTAACACTAAAATTGAAGCTTGGGGTGAGTTTGGAAAAGGATGGAAAATAAATAAGAGTTATGTGGCTATGACTAAGCCTTATTATATACCTTTTGTCGCTGTACCAAAAGCCTGGACTGGAAGTACTAATGGTGCAATTTCTGGTAAGGTTGTTTTTTTAGATATTACAACCGAGGAAGATTTTGCCAAATATAAGGGCAAACTAAAAAATGCAATTGTGGCAATAAAACCTTATAGCAGTCAGGACACTACTTTTAAACCGGATGCCTTACGATTTACCGAAGAGGAATTAAAAGAAATGGAAACACCAGCATCAAATACATCTTGGCGAAACTCTTATACCCCAGAGCAAATAGCTGCATATAGATTGCGTAGAAAACTTGGCGGTAAGCTGAATGCTTTTTTTGTTGAAGAAGGAGTTGCATTAATAATAAAAGGGTCAATAGGAAAGCATGGAACGGTTTTTACGGGAAACTCAAATGGTTATAAAAAAGACACGCCTATTGGCATAAGTGAATTGGAAACTGCAGCTGAACATGTAAGTTTAATGGCTCGTTTATTTGAAAATGGGGTAGATGTAGAAATTGAAGCAGAGGTTAAGACAACTTTCAATGAATCGGATTTGCAGGGGCATAATGTGATTGCTGAAATCCCAGGTACAGATAAAAACTTAAAAGCAGAAATCGTGATGTTAGGGGGTCATTTGGATTCGTGGCATGGTGCAACAGGAGCCACAGACAACGCTGCAGGCTGTATTGTCATGATGGAGGCAGTTAGGATTCTTCAAGCTACAGGTTTAAAACCAAGACGTACCATAAGAATTGCGTTATGGGATGGTGAGGAACAAGGCTTATATGGTTCAGAGAATTATGTAAAAAATCATTTTGGGGACTCCGAGACCATGACATTGACCGAAGAACACAATAAAGTGTCTGCATATTATAATCTGGATAACGGTACTGGAAGAATAAGAGGGATTTATACACAGGGAAACGAAGCTGTGAAACCTATTTTTTCACAATGGTTTGAACCTTTTGAAGACATTATTGACAATACAACAATTACAATTCGTGATACTGGCAGTACCGACCACACAGGTTTTGATGCCATTGGTATACCTGGATTTCAGTTTATTCAAGATCCAATAGAGTACAGAACCAGAACTCATCATACCAATATGGACACCTATGAACGCTTGGTAATCTCCGATCTAAAGCAAATGGCCGTAATAGTGGCTTCTTTTGTATACAATACGGCTCAACGCAATGAGAAACTACCTAGGGAGCCATTAAAAAAAGCTGAATAATAATTGATGATTTAAGGGATAAGCGATAGCCTTGTTTTTATTGAGGATTTATTCGAATTGTAACACTCTTCATTTTTACTGCTCTTTATTACGAATAACTAACAGTATGATGAAACAACTACACTTATGGGTAATTACCCTTACCTTAATCTCATGCAGCCCTGCAAAGACAACGCTTAATTTAGATGAGGTTTTTGGAGGTAATTTTGAACATAAAATGATCTCGAGCGGCAACAATTTTCCAGATTTCCATGTTAGAAAAGACAGTTTGGACTTGTTTTTAGTTGCTATTAATCAGGGGGTTGACACAAAGCGATTTCAAGAGAAAGCAGGTTGGTCAAATCAAAAGCTTAACCAAAATATTACTTTTTTAAAGACAAAAAATTGGTTGATAAAAAAGGATGATTTACTGCCAACAATTTTTATTGCAACGGAGACTCAAGGCAAAAGTTTATTTGAATATGCCATGCCGATTGCCCTGGAAATTTCAAATGTAATTCAGGAAAATCTTTACAATCTAAAAAAGTTGTACAACACCACTGACGTGTCAAAAATGTATTCGTTTAATGATTTTTCATTTCTCATTTTAAGTAATGTACTCTTGGATAATTGGCAAATTAACAATGTAGAGGAAGAATTTTTAATGGCAAAGGAACGACCAGAACGACATGGAAAACATTATTATTATGCCCTTATGGAAAACACTACTTATCCTAAAGAGGGGTTTGGTATTTATGGTAACCAATATAAACGCTTAAACGATAGTATCACGCTTGGTATTTATGGGAATAATAGAAATGTCGTTTTTAAAAAGTTAAAAGACCCTATTTTTTTGAATTCTATTATAAATGAGGCCCCAAAATTATCGCGGCTTGATTATGAAAAGATGGGTAGTTTAGCCAATTATTTTAAACCAAACCTTCTTAAAATATTAACTAAAAACGAAAAGTATATAAAAACGGTTTTTAAAAAAACAGGATATGGTAAATCCATTTCTTTTAATGAATTTTTTATTTGGTGGTATCATTTTATATATACGTCTGCCACTAATATGCTAAATGATAGCGAAGTATTGACCTTGCCAGATGACGGTAATTTTTATTATTGTTTTAAGCATTGACTAAAAAAGCTACTCTCTTGATTTGCTTAAAAGTTTAGATAATTTTGTTTTGATGAGATGTACAATTCTAAACTAAATAATTGTAGACTGTCCTAAATGAATGTTCGAGAAATTAAGGTTGGAATCATCGGGGTGATTGATGTAATCTTCTATAAAATCTCCAACTTTAGTTGTTGTGACGTTGTCGTATTTTGTATTCAAATCCGGTGTCGTGATATGTAGTTTTAAGGATTTATCAACCGCAATGCGAATCATTTTAGCCTCCTTATTCAATCCAAAATGCTCTAATAGCATCGCTGCTGATAAAATAGAAGCAATAGGATTAGCGATGCCTTTATCTTTTGCCTGTGGATAAGACCCGTGGATAGGTTCAAACATAGCAAATTTGTCACCTATAGAAGCAGAGGCTAACAAACCAATAGAACCTCCAATAACACTAGCCTCATCACTGATGATATCTCCAAACAAGTTTTCAGTTAGTATAACATCAAATTGTTTCGGGTTTAAAATCATTTGCATGGCTGCATTATCAACAAATAAATAGTCGAGGCTTACTTTTGGATATTTGATAGCAACTTCACCAACTACCTTTCTCCAAAGTCTGGAACTTTCCAAAACATTGGCTTTATCTACCAAAGTCACTTTATGTCGTCTCGATTGAGCTGCTTTAAACGCAAGATGTGCAATGCGTTCAATTTCAAATCTTGAGTATTTGCAAAGGTCAGACGCAGTATCCCCATCGTCACTCAATTGTTTTTCTCCAAAATAAATACCTCCTGTTAGTTCTCTATAAATACTAATGTCTGTACCCTTAATAATGTCTCTCTTTAACGGAGACTTATTTAAAAGTGCATCGTAGGCTTTAACTGGACGAATATTTGCAAACAGATTTAATTCTTTTCTCAGTTTTAATAGACCTTGTTCCGGACGGACTTTCGCAGAAGGATCATTGTCATATTTAGGGTCGCCAATGGCTCCAAATAAAATAGCATCATTTGTTTTGCAAATAGCCAGAGTGCTTTCTGGAAGTGGGTCACCTTGCTCATCAATAGCCACAGCTCCTACCGGAGCGTACGTGAAGTTAAATGTATGATTAAATTCAAGCTCAATAGCCTTCAATACTTTTATTGCTTGAGCCGTAACTTCGGGACCAATACCATCACCTGGTAAAACAGCAATATTCAATTTCATTTAAGCCGATATTATTTGTTGATACACTTTGCTGGTTTCAATAATTTGATGAATATCGGAATCGTTTATTTCTTTCTTTTTATCAGCAAAACTTAAGAAGTTAATATAAATATCATCTAACTGAAGTTTTGTCAATTCGTAACCTATGTTTTTAGCTCTGTAAGCCAAAGCTGCACGGCCACTTCTTGCTGTAAGCACTATTGCAGATTCAGTTACCCCAACATCTTTAGGGTTAATAATTTCATAAGTTTCACGATTCTTAATAACACCATCTTGATGAATTCCAGAGCTATGTGCAAAAGCATTTGCCCCTACAATAGCTTTATTGGGTTGCGTATATATACCCATACTATCAGAAACCAATTGGCTTATACCGTATAACATTGACGTTTCAATATTGGTGTCTAGATTTAGGTAAGGATGTTGTTTTAAAATCATAACCACTTCTTCAAGAGCAGTGTTACCAGCGCGTTCTCCAATGCCATTTATTGTACACTCTATTTGTCGAGCACCATTAATCACACCTTCTATAGAGTTAGCTGTCGCCAAACCTAAATCATTATGACAATGACATGATAATATGGCCTTTTCAATATTCTTTACATTCTCTTTAAGGTATTTGATTTTGGCACCATATTCATGTGGTAAGCAATACCCTGTAGTATCTGGAATATTTAATACTGTAGCGCCAGCCTTTATAGCTGCTTCACAAACGCGCGCTAAATATTCGTTATCGGTTCGTCCTGCATCTTCTGCATAAAACTCTACATCTTCTACAAAAGACTTGGCATATTTAACAGCAGCATAAGCACGTTCTAAAATGTCCTCTTGCGTTGATTTAAATTTAAATTTTATATGAGAATCTGAAGTTCCAATACCGGTATGTATTCTTGGTTTTTTAGCATATTCAAGGGCCTCTGCCGCTACTTTTATATCGTTTTTAACAGATCTTGTAAGCCCACAAACTGTTGCGTTTTTAACAATTTTAGAAATTTCTACGACCGATTTAAAATCACCAGGACTTGAAACTGGAAAACCAGCCTCAATGATATCAACACCAAGATTATCCAACTGTTTTGCAATGATTAATTTTTGCTCGGTGTTCAATTTACAACCGGGCACTTGTTCACCATCTCTTAGTGTTGTGTCAAAAATTTGTACGTTATTATTAGACATTTGTTAAAATATATTTTCTTATTGTTATACGAATTTATATTTTGGATTTCTCTAAAGAGTATTCATCATAAAATTATTACGATGTTTAACGAATCCCTCTTTATATTAAAGTATTGACATTCAAACAAGTAAGTTAAAATTTAAACTATGACTAAGGAACAAAAAGATAATTTGTTTGTGCTGGTGAAGTCGCTGTCCAAGTCTGAAAAAAGACAGTTTAAGCTTTATGTTGGTCGTTTGGGCGTTAATGAAGACTCAAAATTCTTGATGCTCTTTAATATTCTTGAGAAACTTAAAGTGTACGATGAGGTCGCCATTTTGAAAAATGGAATTGTAAAAAAGCAGCAATTATCAAACTTAAAGGCACACTTATACAAGCAGATTTTAATTAGTTTAAGGCTTAATCCTTCACATCAAGATCTTAGAATACAAATTCGGGAACAATTGGATTTTGCTACCATATTATATCATAAAGGATTGTATAAACAGAGTCTGAAGATTCTTGATAAAGCAAAAGCTTTGGCTATTGCCAATGAAGAAAAGAACATAGCTCATGAAATTATTGAACTTGAGAAAATTATTGAATCTCAGTACATAACCAGAAGTATTAGTAATAGAGCCGATGAACTTACTATACAGGCAAAGGATCTTAACCGTCAAAATGTATTAGTGAGTAAGTTATCCAATCTTTCACTTCAACTTTATGGCTTGTTCTTAAAGACGGGCTATGTAAAAAATGACGAAGAATTTAACCGAGTCACAAAGTATTTCAATGATAGATTGCCGAAATATGATATTATTGAACTAGGATTTAGAGAGAAATTATGGCTATACAAATCGTATTTGTGGTATAGTTTCTTAACTCAGGATTTTTTGTCATGTTATAAATATTCAAAGAAATGGGTTGAATTGTTTTACGATAATCCTAATATGATATCCTTAAATCCAGTTTTCTTTCTTAGGGGCAACCAATATTTATTGGAAGCATTATTTTTTATTAAGCATCATGATAAATTTAAGATAGCTCTTATCGATTTTGAAAGGGTTACGAAAGAAAATTGGTTTCCAAAAGATGATAATGTTGAGAGCTTAACATTTTTGTATGTGTATACTAATAAATTTAATTTACATTTCATGGAGGGGACTTTTCATGAAGGATTGCCATTAGTGAATGAAGTTTTGGAAGGTATAAAAAAACATAAAACGAGAATTGATGAGCATCACATCATGGTGTTTTATTATAAAATTGCAAGTTTATATTTTGGGATTGGTGAGAACAAAAAATGTATTGAATTTTTGGATAAAATCATAAGTAACAAATCGCTTACAATGAGAGAAGATTTGTTATGCTTTTCCAGAGTTTTAAATCTTGTTGCGCATTATGAAGCAGGTTTAGATTATAATTTAGATGCATTAATTAGAAGTACTTATAAGTTTTTAATTAAGATGGAAGACCTGTACGAAGTACAAAAAGAAATGATTAAATTTTTGAGAGCTCTCGGTGATATTTACCCACATCAAATAAAAAATGAGTTTAAAAAATTACATGCAAAACTTAAAGAATTTGAAGACCATCCATACGAAAGAAGGGCTTTTTTATATTTGGATATTATTTCATGGCTAGAAAGCAAAATAGAAAATAAATCGGTAAATCATATTATTAGAGAAAAATTTACACTTTTAAATTCTAAAAAGTAAAATAAACCGAAAAAAATTTGGTTATTAAGTTTTAATGATTGAATATTTGCACTTACAAAGTTCAAAAACGTATTGAAATGTTATCAAGAAAGGCGGAGGGATTAGACCCAGTGAAGCCTTAGCAACCCTTTATCTATAAAGAAGGTGCTAAATTCTACTTAATTGCTGAATAGTTTCAGTATTTGGATAGATAACTAAATAGTATTACATCATGTAATAGTATATCTCTTCTAACATTTTTTTTATTTAATACATCATTGATGATGCATTTGGTTTTTGGTTTAATAGTTATTAATTGAAAAAAAGTTAAAAAATGAGTACACAAAAAATTGCTACGGAAGTTTTACACGCTGGACATGATGTTCAGTCAAATGGAGGTACAAGAGCGGTCCCTATTTATCAAACAACGTCTTATGTATTTAACGATACAGATCATGCGGCAAACCTTTTTTCCTTGCAGGAATTAGGATTTATTTACACCAGATTAAATAACCCAACTAATGATATTTTACAACAGCGGCTGGCCGCAATAGAAGGAGGTGTCGGAGCAGTTGTATTTGCCTCGGGAACATCTGCAATTTCAACAGGGTTGTTAACTTTATTAAGAGCAGGAGACCATATTGTAGCATCAAGTAGTTTATATGGAGGGACTTACAATTTATTAAAAGTAACTTTACCTAGATTAGGCATTTCTACGACGTTTGTAGATGCTAATAATCCTGATAATTTTGAAGAGGCAGTTCAGAGCAATACAAGAGTATTTTTTGTAGAATCATTAGGGAATCCAAAATTAGATGTATTAGACCTTGAAGAAATTTCAAAACACTCTAAAGCCGCTGGGGTACCTTTTATTGTAGACAATACCGTAGCAACTCCAGTATTGCTAAACCCAATCAAGCATGGGGCAGATATTGTAATTCATTCGTTAACCAAATATATCGGAGGACAAGGAAATTCATTGGGCGGTGCAATAATTGATGCAGGAACGTTTGACTGGGCTAATGGAAAATTTCCTGAATTTACAGAACCTTCAGAAGGGTATCATGGGTTAGTTTACCATGAAGCTTTGGGTGCAGCAGCTTTTACTTTTAAGTTGATATTAGAAGGGTTAAGAGATTTTGGAGGAGCTTTAAGTCCAACAAATGCCTTTAATATTATTCAAGGTTTGGAAACATTACCGATAAGAATAAAACAACATAGTGAAAATGCTTTAGAGTTGGCAAAATGGTTGCAAAATCAAGAAGAGGTAGCTTGGGTAAATTATCCGGGCTTAGAAACAAGTGCTTATAAAAAATTAGCAGATAAATATTTGCCTAATGGGCAAAGTGGTATTGTTACTTTTGGGGCCAAGGGTGGTTATGAAGCTGCAAAAATAATTGCAGATAACACCAAATTATTTTCATTGCTAGCTAATATTGGTGATACAAAGTCACTAATTATTCATCCAGCAAGTACAACACACCAGCAATTAAACGATGCAGAGCAGGAATCTACTGGAACAACAAAAGATTTAATTCGATTATCGGTTGGTATTGAGGATATTGAGGATTTAAAGACTGATTTAAAAGAAGCATTTGCAAAGATTGATAACGCTATTTTGGCTTAAAAAATTAAAAAACATCCTTTGAAAGAGAATGTATCACATATAAATATAGATGATTATATAACTCAAAGCGGTACAAATTATTCTAAAATTAAGTTAAGTTATCAGCTATTTGGAAAACCCTTGGGAACAGCGCCGGTAGTTTTGGTCAATCACGCTTTAACTGGTAACAGTAATGTTGCTGGTGAAACTGGATGGTGGAAAGATTTGGTTGGAGAAAATAAGGTTATTGATACCTTCTCTTACACAATTTTGGCCTTTAATATACCCGGTAACGGATTTGATGGTTTTGTTATTGAAAACTATAAAGATTTTGTTGCTCGAGATGTTGCAAGACTATTTCTATTAGGGTTGGAGCAATTAAAAATCGAAAAGCTTTTTGCAATTATTGGTGGATCTCTAGGTGGAGGTATAGCATGGGAAATTGCAGTATTAAATCAGGATATTACAGAACATTTAATTCCTGTTGCTACTGATTGGAAATCTACGGATTGGCTTATTGCCAATTGCCAGATACAAGAACAGTTTTTATTGAATTCAAGTAATCCTGTTCACGATGCAAGAATGCATGCCATGTTATGTTACCGAACCCCCGAATCATTTAAAGAACGATTTAAACGATCAAAAAATGAAGATTTAAAAATCTTTAATGTTGAAAGTTGGTTGTTACATCATGGCAATAAATTGCAAGAGCGGTTTCAGCTATCCGCTTATAAGTTGATGAATCAATTATTAAAAACAATTGATGTTACAAAGGGTAGGGGTGACAATGCAAATGTATTAGATAATATCAAGGCAAATATTCATATTGTTGGTGTAGATTCTGATATGTTTTTTACAGCCGAAGAAAATAGGGAAACATTAAAGCAGCTTGCCCTAACACATCCAAATGTCACCTATAATGAAATACATTCGGTACATGGTCACGATGCATTTTTAATAGAATACGAACAACTGGCGACAATAATAGAAGGAATCTTTAATCCAGATTCAATAAAAAAAAGAATGAAAGTACTAAAATTTGGGGGTAGGTCGTTAGCAAATGGTGAAGGCCTAGAAAAAGTCATTTCGATAATTGAAAAAAAAGTCAATCAAGGCGAAAATATTACTGTCGTTGTTTCTGCTAGAGGGGAGACTACAAATGAACTTGAAACCATTTTGAACAAAGCCGTAAAGAATGAATCTTATAGCGAACAATTGGAAGCCTTTAAGAATTATCAAATTGTAGTTTCAGATAAAGTGGATTTTTCTACTGAATTTTCAACATTGGATAAGTTGTTTCAAGGGGTTAAACTACTAGGTGATTATAGTCAAAAGACAAAAGATGAAGTTTTGGCGCAAGGAGAATTATTATCTGTAAAACTCATAAGCAGCTTACTTAATAATAGGAATATTACGGCTAATGCTACAGACGCAAGACATCTTATTAAAACTGACGGAAATTTTGGTGACGCACAACCATTACTGGAGTTGTCAAAAGAAAATGTTTTGAAGCATTTTAGAAACCATAATGGCAGAACCGTTAATGTAGTGACTGGTTTTATTGCTTCTAACTCTCAAAACGAAACTACTACTTTAGGTAGAAATGGGAGTAATTATACAGCTTCTTTGTTGGCCAATTATTTAGATGCCGAAGAATTACAAAATTATACACATGTAAATGGTATTTATACAGCAAATCCAGATTTAGTAGCAGATGCTAAAAAGATTGAAGAGTTGTCGTACAGCGAAGCAAATGAATTAGCTAATTTTGGAACTATGGTATTGCATGCCAAAACTATTATTCCGCTTTTAGAGAAAAATATTGCATTACGCATTTTAAATACATTTAATCCAGATGATAAAGGAACTTTAATCACAGCAAGAACAAACTCTAAAGGGATAAAATCATTATCCGTTGAAGAAAATGTCGCTTTGATAAATTTTGAAGGAAGAGGATTATTACGAAAAGTTGGAGTTGATGCAAGAATTTTTAGAGCTTTAAGTAATCATAATATTAGCGTTAGTATTATTTCTCAAGGATTATCCGAAAGAAGTATAGGGCTTATCGTTGATGCCACACAGGCCTCACAGGCGGTAATAGCTTTAGAAAGAGAATTTGAAAGTGATTTTTATTCAAAAGATGTAAATAACATTGAAATAATAGATGACGTTTCTGTAATCTCCATTATAGGACAGGATTTAAGTACATTCCATAAACCTTTTAATACATTGATTAAAAATCAAATAATTCCTCTTTTATTTAATAATACGGTGAGTGGTAAAAATGTAAGTCTTGTTGTCAAGAAAAAAGAAATGCACAAAGCTATTAATGTTATTCACGGTGAAATATTTGGGATATCTAAAAAAATAAACATTGCAATTTTTGGCCATGGATTGGTTGGTGGCACTTTGATAGATCAAATAATTTCTTCAGCAAATGATATTGAAAGAAGAAAGGGAATAAAGCTTAATATATTTGCAATTGCCAATTCCAAAAAAGTATTGCTAAATAGCCATGGAGCTAACAAAGATTGGAAATCGGAAATTGATTCTAACGGAATTGAATATTCGGTTCAAGATGTTATAAACTTTGCAGATAGACATCATCTGGAAAACCTAATTGCTATAGATAACACGGGCAGTCAAGAATTCGTTGAGAATTATAATACCTTGGTGAATCATGGCTTTGATTTGGTATCATCCAACAAAATTGCCAATACCATTGACTTGAAATTTTACCATGAGCTAAGAACTAACCTTGATAAGCACCAAAAAAAATATTTATACGAAACCAATGTTGGTGCTGGTTTGCCTTTAATTGATACCATAAGATTGTTACACCTTTCTGGAGAAAATATAACCCGAATTAGAGGCGTATTTTCAGGATCGCTAAGTTATTTGTTTAATAATTTTTCAAAACAAAACACCTCTTTTGCAGAGGTTTTGCAAGAAGCCATTGCTAAAGGTTTTACAGAGCCAGACCCAAGAGAAGATTTAGGAGGTAATGATGTAGCACGTAAATTATTGATTCTAGCTAGAGAGTTAGATTTGCATAATGAAATTGAAGACGTTGAGATTCAAAATTTAATTCCAAAATCTTTGAGATTCTTATCTCCATCTGAATTTTTAAAGTCGTTAAGTGAAATGAATGATGAATATGCTCATATAAAGAGCAATCAAAAGGAAGGTTATGTGTTGAGATATATTGGTGATTTACATGGAAATTTATCAGATGACAATGGAGCAGAGTTGGATGTGAAATTAGAATCTGTGCCAGAAAGTTCACCTTTGGGAGGACTAAGAGGAACTGATTCTATTTTTGAAATTTACACAGAGTCTTATGGAGAACATCCATTGGTGATTCAAGGCGCAGGTGCGGGTGCACAAGTAACGGCGAGAGGAGTATTTGGAGATATTTTGAGATTATCAGAAATAAATAATTAAATGAACTTATTTGATGTAAGACTAATGGAGGTGTAAAAATCATTTCAATCCTAGGAAAATTTAAAAACAATGAGTAACCATAAATTAGAAACTGAAGCCATAAGAACTCAATTAGAACGTTCTCAATATTTAGAGCATACAAGTCCGTTATATTTAACATCGAGTTTTGTTTTTGAAGATGCTGAAGATATGAGAGCATCATTTGCTGAGGAGAAAGAACGCAATATTTATAGCAGGTTTACAAACCCTAATACTTCAGAGTTTGTAGACAAAATATGTAAAATGGAAGGCGCTGAAGATGGTTATGCATTTGCTACAGGAATGTCTGCGGTGTTTTCCTCTTTGGCCGCTTTGTTAAATAGTGATGACCATATTGTTTCTGCGCGTTCGCTATTTGGTTCAACGCATACCTTGTTTACTAAGTTTTTACCTAAATGGGGAATTTCAACAAGTTATTTTAAAATAAATGAAATTGATAAAATAGAAAATTTAATCACCCCAAACACTAAAATATTATATGCTGAATCCCCTACAAATCCAGCAGTTGATATTTTGGACTTAGAAGTTCTAGGTAGTATTGCCAAGAAACACAACTTAATTCTAGTTATAGACAATTGTTTTGCAACACCATATTTGCAGCAACCTATAAAATTTGGGGCAGATTTAGTAATTCATTCTGCAACTAAACTTATTGATGGGCAAGGACGTGTTTTAGGAGGTGTTACTGTTGGTAAGGCAGACTTAATAAGAGAAATCTATTTGTTTTCAAGAAACACAGGTCCAGCAATGTCGCCATTTAATGCATGGGTGTTGTCAAAAAGCTTAGAGACACTTGTGGTTAGGGTAGACAGGCATTGTGAAAATGCTTTAAAGGTTGCTGAGTTTTTAGAGAACCATTCCAAAGTGAATTGGGTGAAATATCCTTTTCTAAAATCACACCCAAAATACGAAGTTGCTAAAAAACAAATGAAACAAGGTGGAAGTATTGTTGCTTTTGAGATTAATGGAGGAGTAGAAGCAGGGCGTAAATTTTTGGATGCCATAAAGCTTTGTTCTCTCTCAGCCAACTTGGGTGATACAAGAACCATTGTTACCCATCCGGCATCTACTACACATAGTAAATTATCTAAAGAAGATCGGCTGGAAGTGAGCATCACCGATGGACTAGTGCGTATCTCTGTTGGCTTAGAGCATGTGGATGATGTTATTGATGATTTAGATCAGGCATTGGAAGCCTAGTTGAGATATTTGGTTAAATGTCTATATTAGCACTATGCTTTCAAAGAAAACAAAATATGGCTTAAAGGCACTATCTTATATGGCGAGACAGAAAGACAAGACTCCCGTTCAAATAGCAACTATTGCCAAGAGCGAATCTATATCGCAAAAATATCTTGAAAGTATTTTATTAACGCTTCGTAAATCAGGGTATTTAGGCTCAAAAAAAGGAAAAGGCGGAGGTTATTATCTTTTAAAAGACCCAAAAGACATCAAAATGGCACCTATTATGAGAATTTTAGAAGGGCCAATAGCAATGGTGCCTTGTGTTAGTTTAAACTTTTATGAAAAATGCGATGATTGCCCAGATGAAAATGCTTGCGCCGTACATAATTTAATGATAGAAGTCAGGGATAGCACACTCAATATCTTCAATAATAGGTCGTTGGCCGATTTAATTTTACAATAAATCTTTAAAATTTTATGATAATTAAAATATTAGTATATATTTGCACTATAACCTAGTTATCCGATAGGGTAATAGTAATTAAAAAAGAGATGATTATTGATAGCGTATTACATGCAAAATCGAAGCAAGAAGCTGATAGTAAATCTGAAGAAAAGATTAAACGAAGTATTGCAAAAACGGTTAGTTGGAGAATAATAGGAACCTTAGATACCATTTTAATCTCTTGGATTATTACGGGAACAATTGCGTTGGCAATTTCCATAGGAGCCATAGAGTTAGTATCAAAAATGATTCTATACTTCTTTCATGAAAGAGCATGGAATACAATAAAATGGGGAAAATAATGAGTTTTAATTTAGACGAAATAAATAAAGAATTATCAATTAAAACGCCTTTAGACATAGTCAAATGGGCTATTGCTAATAGTGATAAACCCGTTATTACTACAAATTTTAGACCTTATGAGGCTGCTATATTGCACTTGGTTACTCAGGTAAAACCAAATATAGAAGTCATTTGGTGTGATACAGGTTATAATACGCCAAACACTTATAAACATGCCGAAGAGGTAATACACAGCTTGTCATTGAATGTTCAGCTTTATGCACCAAAACAGACGTCTGCACATAGAGATGTGGTACTTGGTATTCCAAATGTAGATGACCCAAAGCATAAAATATTTACGGAGCAAGTAAAATTAGAGCCTTTTAAACGAGCCATGGCTGAACATAAGCCAGACATATGGTTTACAAATTTAAGGATAGGGCAAACGGCTTATAGAGATAGCATTGATGTGATATCACAATCACAAGATGGAACGTTAAAAGTCAGTCCATTTTATAATTATAGTGACGAACAATTAGATACTTATTTGGAAGAACATAATCTTTCGAATGAATTTAAATATTTTGACCCAACAAAAGTATTAGAAAATAGAGAATGCGGATTGCACGCATAAAATCAAATCAAATGACAAATACATCGCATATTAACCCATTAGAGAATGAAGCTATTTACATAATTAGAGAAGTGGCTGCGCAATTTGAAAAGCCTGTGTTATTATTCTCAGGAGGAAAGGATTCAATCACATTGGTTAGACTCGCACAAAAAGCATTTTATCCAGCTAAAATTCCGTTTCCATTAATGCATATTGATACGGGACATAATTTTCCTGAAACAATTGAATTTAGAGATCGATTGGTAGAAGAATTAGGTTTAGAACTCATTGTACGAAACGTTCAAGAATCTATTGATCAAGGTAAAGTTAAAGAAGAATCGGGTAAATACGCCAGCAGAAATATTTTGCAAACAACCACTTTATTAGATGCTATTGAGGAGTTTAAGTTTGATGCCTGTATTGGCGGGGCAAGAAGAGATGAAGAAAAGGCAAGAGCAAAAGAACGAATTTTCTCAGTTAGGGATGATTTTGGTCAATGGGATGAGAAAAACCAAAGACCAGAATTGTTTGACATGCTTAATGGGCAAATAGAACTCGGACAAAACGTTCGGGTATTTCCCATCTCAAATTGGACAGAGCTTGATGTATGGTCATATATAGAAAAAGAGGATATTGAAATTCCTTCCATCTACTTCGCTCACTCGCGATCAACTTTTTTAAGAGATGGGTTAATATGGTCTGCGGATGATGATGTAGTATACCGTGAAGATGACGAACCAATTGAAGAAAGGGTTGTACGTTTTAGAACAGTTGGTGATATGAGTTGTACCGCGGCAGTATTGTCAGATGCAGGAGATATAACAACTGTAGTTCAAGAAATTAGAGATTCAAGTATTTCAGAACGTGGCGCAAGAATTGACGATAAACGCTCAGAGGCAGCAATGGAAAAAAGAAAGCAACAAGGATACTTTTAATCAAATAAAAAGAGAAAGACATGGAAGTTTTAAAAATAGCAACCGCAGGAAGTGTTGATGATGGTAAGAGTACCTTGATTGGAAGATTACTGTATGACACAAAATCATTAACTAATGACAAGCTAGAAGCCATAGAACGAGCAAGTAAACAAAAAGGATTTGATTATCTGGATTTTTCGTTTGCAACCGATGGTTTAGTGGCCGAAAGAGAGCAAGGTATTACTATAGATGTAGCTCATATTTATTTTTCAACACAAACTAAAAGTTACATTATAGCAGATACACCTGGCCATGTAGAGTATACAAGAAATATGGTTACCGGTGCATCTACGTCACAAGCTGCAATTGTACTTGTTGATGCTAGAAAAGGAGTGATTGAACAAACAAATCGTCATTTCTTCATTAATAATTTATTACGTATCAAAGATGTTATTGTGACTATTAACAAAATGGATTTGGTTGACTTTTCAGAAGAAACATATAATACAATTAAAGCTGATTTTGAAGCTTTGGTAAAAAAAAGAGATTACCAAGATCAAACTATAACCTTTATACCAGTTAGTGCGTTAAAGGGAGATAATGTTGTGCATGGATCTGATAATATGCCTTGGTACAAAGGGCAAACATTGCTTGAGCATTTAGAACTTCTGGATACTAAAGATATTTACAATAGAGGGACACCAAGGTTCCCTGTACAATATGTTGTACGCCCAAAGACTAATGAGTTTCACGATTTTAGGGGATATGCTGGTAAAGTATATGGAGGCGATTTGAGTGTTGGTGATGACATCGTTGTGTTACCATCTCAAACAAAATCAAAGATTAAGGACATTTATGTATATAAAAACAAATATGAGACTGCCGTTAGACGGTCATCGTTTACATTAACCCTAGAAAATGATATTAATGTAAGTCGTGGTGACATGATTGTTAGAGCCAATGATCTGCCGACAATTGATAAACAATTTACAGCAACAATTTGTTGGATGGATTCTAAACAGCTTACTTCTGGGTCTAAATATGTTTTACAACATGGTATAAACAAAGTTTTAGCGAAAGTTGATAGTATCAATCATAAAATAAATCCAGATTATTCAGGAATAGATACGGACACCCAAAGTTTAGGTGTAAATGATATTGCATCTGTGTCGTTCAAGTTAAATCGCCCAATCTTTTTTGATGCTTTTAAAGAGCACAGAACAAATGGCTCATTTATTTTAATAGACACACAATCAAATAGTACGGTGGGGGCGGGATTTATTCAACAGTCTTAGCTCATAGTAATTAGCTATTTTAATAAAGAAAAATTAAACACTAAAAACCCCTTCTCCATTGGAGACTAGAATATTATGCAAAGTTTTAGGACAGAAATAGAAAACCCAATTGTTGAAAAGGACATTATAGAATTAGAAAAAAAAATTCGATTATTTCAAGAAGGGAGAATAGACGAAGAGCGTTTTAGAAGCTTACGTTTAGCGCGAGGCGTATATGGACAGCGTCAATTTGGGGTTCAAATGATTCGGATTAAGTTGCCTTACGGTAAAGTAACGAGTAATCAATTGATAAGGATTTCAGATGTTGCAGATGAATATTCAACAGGAAAATTACATATTACTACACGACAGGATATTCAAATTCATTATGTAAGTTTAGATAGAACACCAGTGCTTTGGGCGCAGCTTGAGCGCGATGATGTTACATTGCGAGAAGCCTGTGGAAATACAATTAGAAATGTAACAGCAAGTGAAACGGCTGGGATTGATGTTAAGGAACCTTTTGATGTTTCGCCTTATGCCCATGCTGTGTTTCAATTCTTTTTAAGAAATCCAATTTGCCAAGAAATGGGTCGGAAGTTTAAGATATCATTTTCAGCAACCAATGAAGATACTGCATTGAGTTTTATGCATGACTTAGGATTTATACCAAAAATAAAAGATAGCGAAAGAGGATTTAAAGTCATGTTGGGTGGTGGTTTGGGCTCTCAACCAAGACAGGCTGATGTTTTGTATGATTTTTTGCCAGCTAACAAAATTATACCAGTTACGGAAAGCATTTTACGCGTTTTTGATCGTTATGGAGAACGGAGCAGACGTCAAAAAGCGCGGATGAAGTTTCTAATCAAGGATATTGGGTTAGATAGTTTTGTTAAGTTAATAGAAGAAGAGCAAAAAGCCATATCAAATCAAGTTTATGACATCGAGGCACCAAATCAGGCAGAAATAAAGCATTTGGCAATTAAAATTCCAGAGGCTACAATAGATAATCCTTCAGATTTTAAGGCATGGATAAAGACTAATGTTATTCCTCAAAAACAAGAAGGTCTTTTTGCTATTGGAATAAAAATAAAGCTTGGTGATTTCTCAACAAAGAAAGCGCGTAAACTAGCGCGATTAATAAAGAATTACGCAGCCGATGAATTGCGTTTTACACTTAGACAAAACATTCTTATTAGACACGTAAGAGAGTCTTTGTTACCTTTCTTTTATCAAGAATTAAAAGCTTTGGGTTTTGCTGATATAGGTTATGATTCTACAGCTGATATTACGGCTTGTCCTGGCACGGATACTTGTAATTTAGGAATTGCAAGTAGTACAGGAATGGCTATAGAATTAGAGCGAGTACTCATTGAGGAATACCCAAATTACTTAAATAACAAGAAAATTGCGATCAAAATTAGTGGGTGTATGAATGCCTGTGGTCAGCACAATATGGCACATATTGGTTTTCAAGGGATGTCTATTAAAACTAAAGAGAAACTAGTTGCTCCTGCAGTTCAAATTTTATTAGGTGGTGGCGTTTTGGGCAATGGTGAAGGGAGATTTTCAGATAAAGTTATAAAGTTGCCAGCAAAAAGAGGGCCTCAAGCTTTACGATTAATTTTAGATGATTATGAAACTCTTAAAGCCAATGAGGAATCCTTTTTAGATTATTATGACAGACAAGGTGAAAAGTATTTTTATGATTTTTTAGTGCCTTTATCAAAAACGGATAATCTTGTAGAATCAGATTTTGTTGATTGGGGCAACAATGATAAATATATTCAAGCTGTTGGTGTTGGTGAGTGTGCAGGTGTAGTTATAGATTTAGTGGCTACTCTAATACTTGAAGCCAAGGAAAAAATTGATTTGGCTAATGAGTCCTTTAAAGATAATAAATGGTCGGATGCCATTTATCATGGTTATGCAGCTTTTGTGAGCGGAGCTAAAGCTTTATTGCTTTCGGAAAATGTAAAAACTAACACTCAGGCCGGAATTATTAATTTGTTTGATGAAACCTTTGTAGATACTGAGAAAATAAAACTAAAAACCAGTTTAAAAGATTTGGTGTTTCAAATAAAGAAAAAAGAACCTACAGCAAAGTTTGCTAAATCATATATAAATCAGGGTATTACTTTTTTTGAAACGATTGAAACCTATAGAACAAAAGAATTGGAGAATGTTGAGTGAAAAAACACCCCGATTGACTTTAGTTGGAGCTGGGCCAGGAGATCCAGAGTTAATTACAATTAAAGCAATAAAAGCTATTGAATCTGCGGATGTGATTTTATATGATGCCTTAATCAATACTGCCTTATTAGAATACGCAAATAAAGATGCAGAGATAATTTTTGTAGGCAAAAGAAAAGGGTGTTATTCGTATCATCAAGAACAAATTAATGAGCTTATTGTAAGTCGCGCAAAAAGTCATGGACATGTAGTAAGATTAAAAGGAGGAGATCCTTTTATTTTTGGACGTGGAGCAGAAGAAATTGATTTTGTGCGTCAGTTTGGTATTGAAAGCTACATGGTTCCAGGGATTTCTTCAGCAATGGCGGTACCCGCAAATCAAGGCATTCCTTTAACCAAAAGAGGTGCTTCAGAGAGTTTTTGGGTAATTACAGGAACTACAAAATCTCATAAAATATCCAAAGATGTTGCCCTTGCGGCAAAGTCAACTGCGACAATAGTGATTTTAATGGGAATGGGTAAGCTTAAAGAAATTGTGCGAATTTTTTCAGAAGAGAAAAAAGGAAATTTACCAGTTGCCATTGTTCAAAATGGAACTCGAAAAGATGAGCAATCTGGCTTTGGAACAATTAATACGATTTGTGATATTGTTAAAAACAAAAAATTGTCGTCACCTGCAATAATTGTAATTGGAGAAGTTGTTGAGCAACGCGCAAAATTAGCTTCCATTTATAAGCAGGTTGAAACTAATAAAATAGTAGCATAACTATGGAAAGAAATAATTTATATCCAATATTTCTCAAAATGAATCAACTCCAGGCCTTAATTATTGGAGGAGGAAATATTGCCTTGGAAAAACTAACATTTTTATTAAAATCTAGCCCGGATGCCAAAGTAACAATGGTAGCTCCTTTTTTTAGAAAGGACACTATAGAATTGGCCAATAGATTTGATGTTAAGTTAATTAAAATGGCTTATGATGAGTCTTTTTTACACAAGAAAGATTTGGTTATTGCTGCCACGGATAAATTTGATGTAAACAAGCAAATTTATAACGATTCAAAAAAGAGAAATCTGTTGGTAAATGTTGCCGATACCCCAGATTTATGTGATTTCTATTTAGGAGGAATTGTAACCAAAGGGAATATAAAAATAGCTATTTCAACCAATGGTAAATCACCTACAATGGCAAAACGATTGCGTCAATTTTTCGAAGATGTAATTCCTGATGAAATAAACGAATTAACTATCAATTTAAACAAGTTTAGAAAAGGAATAAAAGGTGATTTTGCAATGAAGGTGACAAAATTAAATAAATTAACAAAAGGATTCTTGACAGAGTAAAAAGATAATAGTAGCTTAGCTAAGATGTTAAATTCATATTAAAAATCACTTAGAAGGTTTAGAAGTTGAGCAAGCTTCAGAATATTAAACCCAAATTATGAAACCTGAGAAAACCAATACAACTTTAAAATCGTATAATGTTCACTTAAAGGATAGGATAGCAGTTTTTACAAAGCGTTTGTTTTATTTTTTGTTTGAAGAAGAGACTTATCAATCTGAAGAATTTATTTTTTTAGAGCAGACATTTCTTGAAATAATTTCCAAATTGAAGATTGAAAATGGAAATACCCTTTGGAATAACTTTAAAAGCCAACTTCCTGAAATCAGAAAGAAATTAGATTTAGATGCTATTGCATTTGAAAATAATGACCCAGCTTCATATAATCTTCAAGAAATATATTTGGCCTACCCAGGATTCCATGCTATTTCTATATATAGGTTAAGTCATGCGCTTTACAAATTGAATGTGCCTATTCTCCCTAGAATGATGGCTGAATATATTCATGGAATTACAGGTATAGATATTCATCCAGGAGCAACTGTTGGAGAGTCATTTTATATTGATCACGGAACTGGGATTGTAATTGGTGAAACCTCAATCATTGGAAAGCATGTTAAAATTTACCAAGGGGTTACGCTAGGAGGTATTTCAGTAGCTAAAAGTTTAGCATCCGTAAAAAGACATCCCACTATTGAAGACAATGTATGTATATATGCAAATGCAACTATTCTAGGAGGTGATATTGTTATTGGTGCAAATAGTACTATTGGAGCTAATGTATGGATTACTAAATCAGTACCAGAAAATTCATTGGTAACCTATCAAACCGAAATAAAAATTAGTACAAAAAAGAATGGTCTCTAGAAATATCACGGATCAAATAGGAAATACTCCTTTAATTGAAGTGACTAACATTATCAAAAAAAAAGGAGTTAGATTATTCTTAAAGCTAGAAGGGAATAATCCCGGTGGTAGTGTAAAGGATCGGCCTGCTTTTAATATGATTAGTGAAGCGTTAAAACGTGGGGATATTGAAAAAGGAGGTACATTGGTTGAGGCCACAAGTGGAAATACAGGTATAGCTTTGGCGTTTATTGCGCAAACTATGGGCTTAAATATGGTATTGATAATGCCTGAAAATTCTACAGAAGAACGCATAAAAACAATGCGCGCCTATGGGGCAGACGTTATTTTAACCTCTTCAGAAATTGGCATTGAAGGATCTAGGGATGTAGCATTTAAACTTCGAGATGAAAAAGGTTATACCTTGTTAAATCAATTTGAAAATGATGATAACTGGAAAGCACATTACAAAACTACGGGGCCAGAAATATGGAAAGATACAAACGGTCAAATCACACATTTTGTGTCCGCTATGGGAACTACAGGAACAATAACAGGTGTTTCGACCTTTCTTAAAGAACAAAATGAGAGTATTGCTATTGTAGGTGCTCAACCAGCTGAGGGCTCAAGGATTCCTGGTATTAGAAAATGGTCGCCTGATTATGTACCTAAGTTTTTTGACAGGTCTAAAGTCGATGATATTATGGAAGTTAGTGAAGTAGAAGCGCAGGAAATGACCCGCAGACTGGCCAAAGAAGAAGGTGTATTTGCCGGAATGAGTAGTGGCGGTTCTGTTGCTACAGCACTAAAGGTCGCTAATAGCATTAATAAAGGTATTATTGTAGCCATTATTTGTGATATTGGGGACCGTTATTTGTCTTCAGATTTATTTCAATAACCCATAGATAAAATTCACTTAAACTTGGGGAATCAAAAAATAATTACGTTACTTTGCACTTCAGTTCATTAATGTATTTAAATGTTATCAAGAAAGGCAGAGGGAATAGATCCAATGAAGCCTTAGCAACCCTTTAGTAATAAAGTAGGTGCTGCATTCTACCTAATTAAGGATAGATAACAAGGCGTATTTTTTTAAATACAATTTCTTATTTTTTCTTGTTAGCATAAATTTTTAATAGGACTTTTTAAATTTTAAAAAGAACAAGATTATGGCTAATGTTTGGCAAGTTATGCAAAAACGTATTTTAGTGTTAGATGGTGCTATGGGTACTATGCTGCAGGCTTATAAATTTTCGGAGGAAGATTTCAAAGGCGAACGCTTTAAAGATTATCCAACGCCTTTGCAGGGGAATAACGATTTATTATCTATAACTCAACCACATGCAATAAAGGCAATACATGCAAAATATTTTGAAGCAGGAGCAGATATTATTGAAACCAATACTTTTTCAGGTACGACTATCGCCATGGCCGATTATCAAATGGAAGATTTAGTGTATGAGCTTAATTATCAATCGGCAAAAATAGCGAAAGAAGTAGCGGATGGATTTACAGCAAAGGAACCTCATAAACCGAGATTTGTGGCCGGCTCGATTGGTCCAACAAACCGAACGGCAAGTATGTCTCCAGATGTTAACGACCCAGGTTATAGAGCCGTAACATTTGATGAATTGCGTATTGCTTATAAGCAACAAGTAGAAGCTTTGATTGATGGGGGAGTAGATGTATTGTTAGTTGAAACAGTATTTGACACGCTTAATGCAAAAGCGGCTTTATTTGCTATTGAAGAAGTAAAAGAAGAACGAAATATTGACATTCCCATTATGTTAAGTGGAACAATTACAGATGCTTCGGGAAGGACACTTTCTGGTCAAACAGCCGAAGCCTTTTTAATTTCAGTGTCGCATATTCCATTATTGTCGGTTGGGTTTAATTGTGCTTTAGGGGCGAATTTATTACAGCCACATTTAGAAGCAATAGCTAGTAAAACGAATTTCGCAATTTCGGCACACCCTAACGCTGGTTTACCAAATGCATTTGGGGAATATGATGAGTCACCAGAACAAATGGGAGAACAAATAGAAGAATATTTAAAGAAAGATTTAATCAATATAATTGGTGGTTGTTGTGGTACAAGTCCAGAACATATTAGGGTTATTGCAGAAATAGCTGCAAAATACAAACCACGTCGTCATTCTGAACTCATTTCAGAATCTCACTAAGCAATAGAATGAAGATGAAAGTGAAGCAAACAAAATACATGCGTTTATCGGGATTAGAACCTCTAATCTTAAATGAGAACAGTAATTTTATAAATGTTGGTGAGCGGACTAATGTGGCAGGTTCTCGTAAATTCTTGCGATTAATAAAAGAGGAGAAGTTTGATGAAGCTTTAGATGTCGCTCGACATCAAGTTGACGGTGGCGCCCAGATTATCGATATTAATATGGATGATGGTTTGATTGAAGGAAAAGAAGCCATGATTCGCTTTTTAAACCTCATTGCTGCCGAACCTGATATTTGTCGTGTGCCCATTATGATTGATAGTTCAAAATGGGAAATTATCAATGCTGGTTTGCAAGTAGTACAAGGTAAATGTGTAGTGAATTCAATTTCTTTAAAAGAAGGCGAAGAAAAATTTATTTGGGAAGCAAATCAGATAAAACGTTATGGAGCGGCTGTTATTGTAATGGCATTTGATGAAGTTGGACAAGCAGATAATTATGAAAGACGTTTAGAAATAGCCCAGCGGTCTTATAATATCTTAGTTGATAAAGTTAGATTTCCTTCGGAAGATATAATTTTCGATTTAAATATATTTCCAGTGGCAACAGGAATGGATGAGCATCGAAGAAATGCCATCGATTTTATTGAGGCGACACGTTGGGTCCGTCAAAATTTAGAAAATGCAAGCGTCAGTGG
>Ga0316189_10001313_pt1 | contig 24761 bp, 18 predicted proteins | sample LowCovwburrow_MG_FD_204930 | JGI IMG/M metagenome (GOLD analysis project Ga0316189, IMG submission 204930) | Coastal sediment microbial communities from Maine, United States - Lowes Cove worm burrow | ecosystem: Environmental > Aquatic > Marine > Coastal > Sediment | place: USA: Maine... | reverse complement strand
GGGTGAAGAAATCAATCTGATCCATGACTACAGCCATATCATCGGCGAGAGTGAGGTGATGAAGTATGTGCTGTATAGCATGGAGCAGATCGCACCGACCGATACCACCGTTATGATTCTCGGTGAATCCGGCACCGGCAAGGAACTCATCGCCAGGGCCATCCATCACAATAGCAATCGCAAGGGACGGCCACTCATCAAAGTGGATTGTGCTGCCTTGCCCGCCAATCTGATCGAATCGGAACTGTTCGGCCATGAAAGAGGTGCCTTCACCGGTGCAGTCGAGAAACGGGTCGGGAGATTCGAACTGGCTGACGGCGCAACCCTATTCCTTGATGAAATCGGTGAATTGCCCTTGGAATTGCAGAAGAAACTGCTGAGAGTCCTTCAGGATGGGGAATACGAGCGGCTGGGGAGTGCCAAGGTAATGCATACCGACGTCCGCGTAATTGCAGCAACAAACCGGGATCTCGAAGCGGATGTCCGTCGGAGACGATTCAGAAAGGATCTATGGTATCGCCTGAATGTACTCCCTTTGTCTCTCCCTCTGCTCAGAGACCGTGTAGATGACATTCCCCCGCTCGTCGACGCGATCATTTCCAAGGCCCAGCGAAGGCTTGGAAAACAAATCCGCACGATACCCAAAGAAGTCATGGCGCAACTTATGGCCTATTCATGGCCTGGCAATGTCAGGGAACTGGAGAACGTGATTGAACGGGCGATGATTTTTTCTGAAAGCAACTCCCTGAAATTGGCCGCCCCATTGAAAAACCCCCAATCGGAAAAAACTTCCGAGCCGTCCGATTCACCATTTCAAAGCCTTTTCGAGATGGAAAAAGCACATATTCTGATGGCTCTTGAAAAAACACGTTGGAATGTCACTGGGAAAGGTGGTGCCGCCGACCTTCTCGGAATCAATCCCAGTACCCTTCGCGGGCGGATGCGCAAACACGGCATTCGCCGACCCGCCACCCATTCCTGATCCCGATTCTGTCATATTTAACCGTCATATTTGACTTAAAAAGTCATATATGACTGATTCTGCTCGATCCCCCATCATTACACACCTATCTGTAAAGAACTATTCCTGTATTATTTAATTTGGTTATGAACTTTTGGCGAAAACTGCCAAGATTGGCACTATTCTTGTTACTTTATTTTGAAAATTGGCATTTTTTAAACTGGGACTATCCAACATGGAAAAATTAAAAATAACCATCCATCCGCATGAGATTAAGCGGAAAGAATTGTTAAATGCCTGCCAGATGATTGTCGATCAGACCCGCAAGGAAGCGGGTTGTTTGGATAGTCGACTATTGAAGGGTGAAAAGGATGAAAACGGCATCATACTCGAACAGCATTGGAAGCGACGGCATCTGTTGGACGGTTATTTTCGATCCGATCATTTCACTGCGCTGCTGGGCGCCATGAAGCTACTGGCCATCGATTGGGAAATGGCTATAGATGGCGGCACGCCGGAAAAAGCAAACGAGGCGGTAAAAAACGCCAGAGGCCCATGAACCGCGATAGCGAGCGCATTCCTCGCCGCTTGCGGCGGGGTTAGCGAGCGAACTATAAATCGAGTTTCATCCTTACGGTGAAGATTCCCCGCGGCTTGCCGCGGGGAGGGTTCAATCGACCTGGCGAAACAACTACTCATCCATCAACGCAACCAACGAATCAAACAAGGAGAATAAGCATGGTGAAAAACAAGACATTCCTCACTGCAGTTGTCGCTGTCATCTTGGCTTTCTTTATTGTCGGAACCGCTTTTGCCGATAAACAGGCCAAGATCATTCATGATGCCGAATACCAAAAAATCCTCAAACAACATGGTGCTCAATGGGCTTCCGAGGACGAAGAATTAGCTAAGCGCCTGGCAGACCTTGAGGCCAAGCACGGGAAGAAACCGAATATAATTTATTTCATGTGGGATGATGCGGCCTACGGTCGTGTCGGTCACCCGATGCTGAGCAAGCTGACCGGTATTGACACGCCCAATATCGACACGATGGCGCAGGAAGGTATGATATTAACCAGAATGTATACAGAACCTTCCTGTACACCGACTCGTGTTGCAACGCTGACAGGACGGCATCCGGTCCGCAGTGGCCTGACGCAGGTTGTTTTCCCGGTCCACGCTATCGGCATGCCCAACAAAGAGGTCACCATAGCGGAAATCCTCAAGAAAGAGGGCTATAAGACCGCTTTTTACGGAAAATACCATGTCGGTGATATCGATGGCTCGTATCCTCACCAGAATGGTTATGACGAAACTTTATTCACCATCTACAACCAGTTTGGTTCACAATTTTTCAATAAGGACGGTGAAGACACCGGAGCGACTATCGGCTTTACCGAAGCCCAGCAGGATCAACTGTATACCGTCGATAATGAATTCCGAAACCCTGGCACCATCCCTTGGGCGGCTGAGGCCAAAATGGGTGAAAAAGCCAAACAGTTCAACAAGGATTATTCCTATGAAGAGCAATTGCGGTTTGTCGAAGAGGTCCATAAGCGCTCCATGGACTTCATCAAGGCCAACGCTAAAGGCGAAGCGCCTTTCCTGTTGAATTACTGGTGGCATGGGCCGAATGTTGCGGGTACGCATCGTTTGGGCCGTGACAGTGATTCGTCAGGCGGTGGTGACGGCGACGGCATGGAATATATGGATAAGCGCCTGGGTGAAATGTTCCAGTTGCTTAAAGACGAAGGTATCGATGAGAACACCATCGTCATCGTAATGGCTGATAACGGGCCGATGCTTGAGTTTTTCCCCCATATGTCAACATTCGGTATCTACACCGGCGGTAAAGGCGCATTTACCGAAGGCGGCGTCCGTGTACCCGCCTTTGTCAGATGGCCGGGTATGATCGAAGCCGGTTCCGTTGCCGGTGACATTATTCACGTGACCGACCTTTATACGACATTTGCAAATCTGGGTGGTGGTAAAAAACACATCCCCACCGATCGCGTGATCGATGGTATTGACCAGACCGCATTGTTTCTCAATGGCGACACCAAGGGGCGTCGTGATTATGTGCATATTTACACGGGTCCGTTGTTAGCGGCTACGGTCAAACAGCAATTCAAACGCCATTGGGTGGGCGACCGTCCGGGACTGGCGGGCAAAGGTTTCTATGACCTGTATAGAGATCCGAAAGAAATACAACCCATGATGGCCCAGTTTTTGTGGGCATGGGAACCGTTTGATTCTATGAAAGCCAGGCACCAAAACCTGATGGAAAAGTATCCCAATACGCCGATAACACGCGGCAAACCCTTTGAAGGCATCGAACTTTTACCTCAAGATCGGGAAGTCGTCTCGCCCTACGCATCGAAGAAATAGATGCCTGATCGGATGGTCGATAAAATCACCCGGCCCGATCACGGCGGGTGGTTTTATCTGGCCGTCAAGAACATTTCTGTTTGACAATAATGGCGCGGATCAGAGAGGGGAGCCAAAGCCCGGAAAGAAGGCATATATGGACTTGCCAAAATATTATCATCGCCCAAAACCGGCAATCAGATACGATTGGTTAGCACCTGCTGTTATCTCAGCTTGCCTGTTCTTTATCATCGGCTGCCAATCTTTAACAACCACAGATGCTCCCGTTATGACAGAGAAGCGGCATATCCGTCTCGACGGCCAGTCCAATTTTCGTGACATTGGCGGATACCGCACCGTGGATGGGAAAACGGTGCGCTGGGGACAGGTCTACCGGTCGGGGGAGTTGCCCCGATTAAGCGATTCGGATATTGACCGCTTGGACACGCTTCGATTGGCTACTGTGGTCAACTTTCTGACAGACGACGAGATCGATGCCAGAGGAAAAGATAGACTGCCGGATGGCATCGAAGAAGTGCCGCAGCCCATTTCCGGCGAGGCTGAACAGGACCTGGCCAAAGTGGTTCTGGAAGCGCGACAAACAGCCGATTTTTCCAAGGTCCCGATTGAAATGAACGCGGAGGTGCATCGCATTCTCACGGGGGATGCCGCCAGGGAACAATATGCCACCTTGCTGCGCCTGGCAGCCGATCCAGCCAATCGCCCCTTGGTTTTTCACTGTTCCCACGGCGTCCACCGCACCGGTACGGCAACCGCGATTTTGCTTTCTGCATTGGGTGTTCCCTGGGAGACAATCCGGGAAGATTATTTACTTTCCAATGTGTACAGGAAAGAAGAGGTGGAAAAGCGTGTGGATGAGCTGAGGGAGATGGCGGCTAAAAGGCAGGGAATCCCACCGGATCAAGTGGACATGACCAATATCATGGCTTTTTATATCTTGGAGGGCTCCTATATCGATGCCACCCGCGACGAAATACTCAACCAGTACGGCTCGATGGAGACATACCTGCGTGATGGACTGGGATTGAGCGCGGTTGAGATTAAACAGCTGCGTGATGAACTGCTTGAATAGGGTTCGTCTTTTCAAACCTGTCCATAGATCATTTATCGTAATAATACTCCTTTTTTAAAAATTAAAGTAAGGATTCTGGATAGTGATGAAGTTTTGTTACAAAGTGGGGTTTGCAATTCTATTTTTTTCCTCACGACTCGGTCCGGATGTCACTGGCAGTGAACTGCAGAACATCACCCACCCCCGCCCCAACATCCTGATCATCGTGGCCGATGACATGGGCTATTCGGACCTTGGTTCCTATGGCGGGGAAATTTCTACTCCACATTTAGATCATCTGGCCCGGGAGGGGGTGCAGTTCACCCAATTTCACGTTACCCCCAACTGTGCGCCGACAAGGGCGGCCCTGCTTTCGGGCATGGACCCCCAACAAGGCGGGGTTGGGAACCATGGCCGAGGTCATGTCTCCCAACCAGGAAGGGCACCCCGGGTATGAAGGGCATCTCAACACCCGCGTGGTCACAGTGGCCGAGGTTCTCAGCACAGCCGGATATCATACCTATATGGCCGGAAAATGGCATTTGGGCGCAAAGGAGCCGGCGATGTATCCGCATGCCCGAGGATTCGAAGAAACCTTTGCCATGCTGGCGGGCGGTGCCAGTCACTGGGCAGACAATCGGCCGTTGATACCCGGCAAAGCAAGCCAATACACCCGAAACGGTAACATCATCCAAGACCTTTCCCCGGATTTTTATTCAACCAAGACATACACGGATTGGATGATTGGCTTCATTGACGAGCACAAAAAGGACAAAAAGCCCTTTTTTGGCTATCTGGCCTACACCGCCCCCCACAACCCGCTGCATGCACCCAAAGCCTATATCGATAAATACAAGGGCCGGTATGACGACGGCTGGGATATGCTGCGAGAAAACCGCCTGAGAAAGCTGAAATCGATGAGTCTTGTTCCCGAGTCCATGGTCGTTCATCCTCGTGAGGCATGGATCCAGGCCTGGAACCAGCTGACCGATGAACAGCGGCAAAACCGGGCACGCGATATGGAAATCTATGCAGCCATGATTGACTACATGGATGAAAGCATTGGGCGTTTGTTCGGCTACCTCAAGTCGATCGGCGAATACGATAACACGCTGATCATCTTCTTCTCCGATAATGGGGCCAGCAAGACCACGATAGAAGATTATGCCGGCATTGGCGGCGACATGGATGATTTCATCAAAGGATTTAACAACAGTTTCGACAACCGGGGATTTGCCGGCTCGTATACATCCATCGGTCCCGGCTGGGCCTTTGCCGCCAATAGCCCGTTTCGTTTGATGAAGGGATACCTGGCCCAAGGTGGCATTCAGGTGCCCTGCATCATGAAATTGCCCGGAAAAATTCCCAACGGTGGTTCCCGAGTCGATGCTTTCACCTATGTCATTGATATCATGCCGACGGTGTTGGCATCCGCCGGCGTTCAACACATGGTGAAATACCGGGGCAAAACCGTCTTACCCATACAAGGAAAGTCTTTGATGCCACTATTAAGGGGAGAATTGGACGCGTCTTTTGAAGGAAGGCCACAGGGGTTTGAATTATATGGGATGCGTATGCTTCGCAAGGGCGACTGGAAAGCATTAAAACTCCCGAAACCATACGGATCGGGAGGATGGGAGCTGTACAACCTTGCAGAAGATCCGGCTGAAACTCATGATCTGGCCGAAAGTAAACCTGCGGCGCTCAATGCACTGGCAGCATCCTGGGAACGCTATGCAAAAGACAATGGCGTGATCGAACCGGACCGGCCGGTTGGTTACGCCAAGCCACCCAAACCCGGTTCCTATTAGAAATTCGGTTTTCATCAGCCAAACCAAGAAGAAAAACATGATCCCAAGAAGCGCTATATGTACACAAAAATACGAAATTGCATGAAGACACCGAGTTAGGAGACAAACATGATCTATAACAGGATTTCAATTTTCGCATTTGTAATGTCCTCATTAGTATTTTGCGGTATTGCCCTTGCCCAATCAGAGTCGGCAGTGAGTGCACCACCGCAGGAAGCCGATGCGGCGGCTCAGGCCAACAACCCACTGGCCGATATGGTGGCATTCAACCTACAAAATTATTATATTGATGAGCTGACGGGATCCGATGAAAATGCGAATCAGTTCTGGCTTCGTTATGCCCAACCTTTTTCCATCGGTAAAACCAAATGGCTGACGCGTGCATCTCTTCCGATCAACACCTTCCCAACCCCTCCCGATGCCAGTCACGAAACAGGCCTCGGCGATTTCAATATTTTTGCCGCCTATTTGTTCGATACGCCCAATCCGGCCATCAGCATCGGTTTAGGGCCGCAACTCACGGCGCCGACGGCAACGGAAGATGCACTCGGCAGTGAGAAGTGGTCTGCGGGTCTTGCCCATGTTCTTTTTAATGCAGACAGCAAAAAAATTCAGTATGGCTATCTGTTGACCTGGCAGGCCAGCTTCGCCGGTGACGACGACCGTGACGACGTCAACGTCGGCGCCCTTCAGCCTTTTCTCTTCTACCAACTGGGAGGCGGCACCTATCTTCGGTCTGCCCCGATATGGGTGTACGACTTTGAAAACGACGGATACAGCGTACCCCTTGGTCTATGAATCGGGCAGGTGATTAAAAAGGGGAATACGATTTTCAACTTATTTGTGGAACCCCAGTATTCGGTGGCAGATGATGGTGCCGGATATCCGGAATGGCAAATCTTTTTCGCATTGAACATGCAATTTCTCGGATTGTAGAGGATGACCTACTGATCCGCCTTCTACACAGTCAGAAATGAGGTGCCAGATAGTGAAGGAAAAAAAAAGAAATAAAGAAAAATCGATTACTCTATCCCGCCGAAATTTCATTAAGGCAACGACACTGGCCGCCGGTGCTTTAGGTGTCGCCGGTTCAATCGGTGCGTATCGTCCGGGTATGGCCAAAAGCGGTGAAACATCAAACAGGCTGCCGATCACCATGGCCGGGTACAATTTAGACCGCACCAGAGCGCTCTTTGACGGACGGGTAGAAGTTGACGGGTGTGACTTTCAAATCGAGGAACAGGGCATCGGCGACTTGAACACCCATGTGTTCAGCGGGCCGCAAACCCTGGATGTCACTGAAATCGGCCTGCACCCTTTTATGCTGGCCTATGCCAATGAAGGTTTCAGGGATTACTCACTGCTGCCGATTTACCCGATACGCGTTTTTCGGCACAAAAGCATATTCATCCGCACCGATCGGGGAATCAGAGGGCCTGAAGACTTGCGTGGGCGGAAGGTTGCAACGCCCGGCTTTTCCTCGACCTCCCTGACCTGGCTGCGAGGCATTATGAAACATGAATATGGCGTCAGCCCCGAAGCGATCAAGTGGTTCGTATCGTCCAAAGACTCGTCGGCAGAGGCAGCCGGCAAGGTGTCGAAACAGGAGAGCATGGTGCCCAAAGGCCTCTCCGTCAGCCAAGGGCCGGAAGGAAAAGATGAATCAGATATGCTCGAATCCGGTGAGGTGGACGCATTGTTTCACGCTGCCGAGCCAAGGGCCTATATAGAGGGGCATCCCAAGGTCGCCCGGCTTTTCCCCGATTTTCGCAAGACCGAGCGTGCATACTTCAAGAAGACCGGGATTTTCCCCATTATGCACGCAGTGGCTATCCGCAATACTATAGTCGAGCAAAACCCATGGTTGCCAAAGGCGGTGTTCAATGCCTATTCACAGGCCAAACAAATCATGTATGACCAATTGAAGAAAATGGGCTGGGCCACGATTTCGCTGCCATGGGCCGCTCAGGAAATTGAAGAAACGCGGGCGTTGATGGGCGATAATTTTTGGCCGTACGGCATTGAGCCGAATCGCAAAGCGCTGGAAGCACTGTTTCAGTATTCCTTTGAACAGGGGTTGTGCAGCCGCAAGCTTACCATTGAAGACGTCTTCCACCCGGCGAGCCTCCAGCTTTCCGAAAACACCAAATAGCTAGGATTAGCACCTGTTGAAAATACTCGGTGACCACACCTGATTTTAGGACGGGTTATATGATCAATTTAATCATTTTTAGGACCATATCCATCTAAATCATTTTAGATCGTGGCGTTCATCCATCGAAAAATGTTTTCAGTAATAGCCAGATCGTACCACATAATTTCAGGCACGACAGATATCTGCTGTCTACATGCATTGAGATTCGCTCAAAACAGATTTGAATAGCCAAAGCCTATTTGTAAGAGAAGAAAATGCCATTTTCCGGTTAGGTTTCCTGCTTGCAGTAACAGGGTGACCTAGAAGATCTCAGCCAATCGAGACAAGATCGAAGGAGAGCGAAAGCACGTCACGGTCCTGTTCTGCGATATGGAGGGCTTAACGCCCTACGTCGAAAAACTCGATTCCGAGGAAGCTTACCCCGATCTTCAAGGACTACAACCGCTATATCCCCCATCTTTCCTTAAATTGGGCCCGACCGGCAGTGCTTTCTCAGGTATCCACTTCCGGCCCGATGCGGATGACCGTGTCGTCGGGTCCGGACAGCAGGTGCCCTCCGGCATACTGCAGGAAGAAAGCATCGGATTCCCTGAACCAGTACCTGCCTCGGCAAACAAAAGACTCACATATTCTATTGGAATCGCATGCGATCCGGATGTTTCACCATAGCGTCGGGGTGACGGCGGCGTACAAATTGGCGCCGACTTGGAGGCATGACCCGGAAATCGGGATGTCTTGGCCGTTTCCAACAGCAATCCGTACCCGCCGGTTGTTAACGCAGCATTATAAGCGAATTAAAATTTGATGAAAGTCCCGATTGACTGCCGATGTGGACCATGGTACGTCATTTGTATACTCTACCTTAACAAACATTGATGTCGATATGGATCCAATGGATGGGATTGCCTGTTCAGGCAGCTGCCGCAACCGTAAGCCGGATGTCGCTGGTTTCAGGATTGAGAGCGCTGGATCCGGCAATATACGAAACTATCTACCGATAGGATATCAAAATGACTGATCAAACAGAACTTCCCAATGTTTCCATGGCCAACACCAAAAAGGAACTCCTCGAGGCCTACGAGGAAGCAAAAAAACAGGTTGAAATGGCAGACAAGGATCTATTGGATGCCGAAAAAGCCCGAAAGCGATTGGAAAAACAGGTGGCCACGGCGACGGCCGATGCTCAGGCCGCGCAGGATCCGGTGCAGCGCCTTTACGATCTGCGCGGGGCGATCAGCCGCGAATTGAGTGACCTGGCGGAACGTCTCGTGACCGAAATCGACACCTATCGCAAAATTCAGTCCGCCATCGAGACCAAACAAGAGGAGCTCAAAACCCTCTATGAAGTCGAAACCGCTGCCTCCGACCTCGCTGCCCTGATCGAGGCCCAGCGAGCAAAAAAAGAGCAGTTCGAGCGGGACATGGAGGCACAAAAGGGCGCAATTGAAGCGGAAATGCAGGAATTGCGCGCCCAGTGGCAACGGGAAAAGGCCGACCATGATCGGCGGATAAAGGAAGAAACGGAGGCGAACGAAAAGCAGCGCCAGAGAGAAAAAGAAGAATATGAATATGCTTTTGCGCGGGAGCAAGCGCAGAGGAAAAATGCTCAGGAAGATGAGTTGCAGGCGCTTCAGAAGGAGATCGCTGCAAAGCGCAGTGATTTCGAGAAGGAATACCAGCAGCGCAAGACTGAGCTCGATGCACGTGAAGAGGCCATTGCAGGCCGTGAAAAAGAGACGGCGGCCCTGCAAAAAGAGGTGGAAAGCTTCCCCAAACGCAACGAAGCCGCCGTTCAGGCGGCAGTGGCCGAGACCACCAAGCGGCTCGCACATGATTTTGAAAGAGACAGGACGCTCATGGAATCCCGATTCGAAGGCGAGAAGAACGTACTGGTGGCAAGAATCGAGTCATTGAACAACCTGGTCACCTCTCAGGCGGCCCAGATCAGCGACCTGTCCAAGAAGCACGAACAGGCGTACGAGAAAGTTCAGGATATCGCCAACCGGGCCGTAGCCGCTGCCAAACGCGAGAGCTATGCCGCGCCTTCGCATCATCCCGCCGTCCCGGTTCGTGACGACAACCAAGCCTGAAAAACCCCCGCTTTTACATCTTCACCGCGACCCTCCCCCTACCAAGGGTGGGGGTTGCGGTGAAGATCATGCTATACACCGTCCCGTTCAACATGTTGAACGGGATGCCAGTGATCAGCGTTCTTGTCGGTTTGAGTTCTCAGCATATGCCGATTGGCGTGCAAATCATCGGAAGATTGGTGGATCCGGTTGCGGTCTTCAAAGTAGCCTGCAACTACATCAAGAGCAGGTCCCAAATTTTATCAAGGCGAGCTAATGGCGGCAGCAAGATAGAACGCTAAAGTGGTAGACTCTTTTCGTCTTCATCCGGTTCCATTCTAATCAACTCGCTTTTACAATGTGGGCAGAAAAAGGTTGCGCAATTGTGCTCATCGACACACGCTTCCGATGGGATCTTAAGCATGTATAACCCCTTTCCATCGTAGGGGCATTCTTTTTTAAAACAGCTGAATTCCATTATCTTCTCCTTCTCGTTTACGTTCATTTCGATATGAAATGCTAATCATACCCGTGTGGTTGTCAAATTCCAATTTAAGACTTGGAACACGTAACAGTGCCGTCAAGCATTCGTGGATGGGCACCAACCAGTTCGTTATGGCTCATCCAAGTCTGTTACCCAGGGCCGTCGATTTTAGTAACGGAAGCTGAACAATGACATTATCGTCGGCGCAGGCGCCAGTGCAGCCGAATGCCTGCTCTATGCGCGCAATGTAGTCCAATCGGCTCTTGCAGCTCAAACATATCGGATTATTTTTTCTCGTCGTTTATCTTTGGTCATTCTCTGCAATGAGCATCCGGTCGAAAACCCGCATCGCTAACCTCGCCCTAACAGCACGCTCATCAAGGGCTCATTTTAAACCATAATAATAATCGGTTAATTAGGCATCTTCCAGGGTCATGACGGCCTCAATACCCCTGAAGCGGGAATTGGCGCACAAAGGCGTCACTCATACCGTTCTTTGGTCGAGGGGTGTCGATACGGATCTCTTGCGCATAAGGGACAAAGGATTTATACCGGATCCACGCCCGGTCTTTTTGTATGTCGGCCGGGTGGCGGTCGAGAAAAATATCCAGGCGTTTCTCACTCTGGATTTACCGGGAACCAAATTCCTTGCCCCGGTGACGCAAATCCCTGTTCCCATTCAAGGCAATCCAAGCAGGACCTATGAAATTCCTGATTCAATTTGACGACGCACGGGCGCTCGATCCGGGCGTCGTCGGCCGGAAGTTCGCTTCTCTGGCACGGGCTTCCCGCCTGGGTTTCGAGGTACCCTCCGCGGCGGCCGTCACCACCGAAGCCCATCGCTTTTTCCTTTCCCACCGTTGCTGGCCCGACGGTTTGGCCGCGGAGGTGAAGGCGGTAGGTGATATGTTGGGGTTGAGCCGGGGACTGTCGATTCGTTCTTCGGCCGTGCGTGAAGACCTCGAAGAGCAGAGCTTTGCCGGGCAATATCGCTCTTTTCTGCAGGTGGACCATGCCGACGATCTGCAGAAAAAGATCGAAATGTGCTGGCTCAGTGCCGAGGAGGAAAATGTCCGCAGTTACCTGCGGGCCGGCGACTGGGGGAATGCAGCGGGGGAAATCCCATTGATGGGCGTGGTGCTGCAGCGCATGGTGCATGCCGTTGCCGCCGGAGTTGCCTTTGGCCGCAATCCAATGAACCCCGCCCGCGACGAAATCGTCATCGAGGGCATCAGCGGCTCGGGCGAGTCCCTGGTCAGCGGTCACGTCTCACCGCATCGCGCATTTGTCGGCGGCGAGGGACACCTGCGGATCGATCTGCCGCCGGACGCCGGACCCGCGGCGCGCCGCAGCGACTGCCTTCTGGCGGAATCCGACTGGCGCCGGGTGGCCGCACTGCTGCGACGTTTCGAGAAAAGCGTCGGCGAGAGCCCGCTGGACATCGAGTGGGCCATTGACGGTGACCGCACCCTGTGGCTGCTGCAGTATCGACGCATCACCACTATCGAGGAGGGGGCCCTGACCGCGCCTCCGGGAACCTGGACCCGCAGGATTGTCGACGACCTGTGGGCCGATCGCCTGACCCCGTTTTTGGCCGACATCATGCTGCAGAACCAGCCGCGCTTCAACCTGAACCGTGTGTTGAAGATTGTCGGCATACCGGTTGTTTCCCCGATGCTGGCGGTGATCAACGGATACCTGTATCTCAACTGCGCCGGCCTCCGATCGGCCGTCGCCCGTTTGCCGCTTTGGCTGCGGACCGCAGATGTGCGGGCCCTGTTTCCGCACGACGGCGTGGTTGACGCCATTGCCGTGCCGGGAGTGTCGCAGCTGGCAGCGACGTTGCTGCGGGCACTGCTCTTGCCGGTGTTCCAGCCCGAGGTAAACCCGCTGCTCTGCCTGTGGTTGGCCCGGGGTCGACGGGCGAAGATCCGCCGCCGGCTCGACGGGGTGCGGGCCATAGCCGGCACCACCACCGGGCAGTGTTTGAACAAGGTGCGCCGCGCTCTGGAGGTCCTTCTTCAAATCCAGATCTGGAACCAGTGGCCCTATGGTTTTGCCACCTTTTTTACGCTGGTGCTGCGCTGGCTGATGGTCGACTACCGGGGGGCATCCCACGCCGCTTTCCTAACCCGCATCAGCCGGGGGGGCAACAACGTCACGATCGACATCGAGCGGTGCTTCCGCGATCTGGCCGGACACGTCAGGAACAACCCGGAACTGTTGGCGCTCTTTCGGACCCACGATCCCGAAGCGGTTTTGCGGCTGCTGCCGGTGCGGTTCAGGGCCGAGCTGGTTCGGTTTCTGGCCCTTTACGGCTGCCGTTCGCGACACCGAACCCTCTACATCAAGCGCTGGGCGGAAGCCCCGCAGGAGGTCATCGGTATCCTGCAAGCACTGGCGCGACGGCAGACCACCTCCGCTGGGGTTGCGGAACGAACCGCAGCGACCGACGGCGATTCGGTCGACAGCAGCGATCTTATGGCCGAGCGCAGTCTGCTGTTGACTGTCCTGCGGGTGATGACCCGCAAATTCCTGGACCTGCGGGAGGACCTGCGCTTTTTGCTGGATGAGGCGCTGTTCGAGATCCGAAAAGCGCTTCTGGAGGTGGGTGGCCATACCGGCCTGGGGGATGAGGTCCTGTTCCTCAAGTTGGCGGAGCTGGAACAGCTCGCGGCCGGCGAAACGTCTCTGGAAGACATGCGCAGACTGGCCGGGACGCGGCACCGTCGCTTCCTGCAGGGCGGGTCCGCGAGTTCGTTTCTCGTGGACGGCCGGCCGACAGAGATGTTCACCACAGGCGTCGATGCTATCCGGGGCATCGGCACCAGTGCCGGTCAGGCCAGCGGGCCGGCCCGTATCGTCCACGATCCATCGCGGGCCGACATTCATCCCGGTGACATCCTTGTGGCCGCGAACACCGATCCCGGCTGGACACCCATACTGAGCCTGGCGGGCGGATTGGTGGTCGAAGAGGGGGGACTCCTGAATCACTGCTCGATCGTCGCCCGCGAACTGCGCATTCCGGCCGTGGTGGGGGTTCGCAACGCCACCCGCAGGATTCCGGAAGGCGCCCGAATCGTCATTGACGGCGGCCAGGGGCTGGTGCGGATCGAGGACGACCATCAAGAAAGACCCCAGGCATGACCGACAGCCTGCCGATTATTATCTAGTAAGCTTCCAAGATTAGGGTCTTACTATGATTGTGTGTTTTTTTAGTTACCTCTAAGTTTCGATGAAAAATGCCAAAACGCAAATAACAAATAACAAACAAATCACAATGACCGAAATTCCAAACTATTTGTTTTTGATCTTATTTGAGATTTGGAAATTGTATTTTGGTATTTGGCATTATTTTAGGCGGGCGGGCAAGCCCTCATATGAAACTTCACGTGGCCGGAACAGTGAAAAGGTTGAACGTCGAACATCGAACGCCCAACATCGAACGTTGAATATTGAAGACGCTACGCTTTATCGATTTTATAACAAGCGAACCGCCGAACACTGAACCGCAGAGCTTTGAAGAGTTGATTCGCTTTGCTCAGTCTTTTTTAAATTGACAGAATGCATTATTCGATGTTGGACGTTCAATGTTCGATGCTCATTTTTAATTAACCCGTCATATGAAACTAGCCAAGGGCAAAGTTTCCTCTTCGATCAAACTGGATGCTTGCAGCCAGAGGCAGTGCTGAAACCTAAACCAACACTGCCGATGGTCATTGTTATGGCCCCAGGCTTGAAATATCGAGCAGCGGTCGACAATGGCCAAGACAATCTATGTGTGACGAATCACTAGAGCCCGGACCGGATTACTAGATCCGTGATCGGGCCGCGCGATTTGTCGCCCTTCAGCACGAGGTGGGCGTATATTTTGCTTCCCTTGAACTTGTTGACCACCCAGTTCATGCCATTGTTGTCGACATTCAAATAAGGATTGTCGACCTGGTGGATATCACCCAGGCAGATACACTTGACGCCCTCGCCCATTCGAGAAAGCAGCGATCGGCACTCGTTGCGGGACATGTTTTGCATCTCGTCGATAATGACCACCGCGTTTTCGATGTTCATTCCCCGGATGTAGGCCAAGGGCAGGAGTTCGAAACGCTTCGAATTGTATTTAGGCGGGATTTCGATCGTATCGGCAAATATGCGGTTGGCCGTACGCAATTGGTGCAGTTTGAGAATCAGGTCCGACATGTAACGCGTGTAGGGTTCCATTTTCTCTTCTATTCGTCCGGGCAGATACCCCAGTTTCTGGCCGATTTCGATCATCGGCTTGACCACATATATTTTCTCGTGCGTTTTCTTTTCGAGCGTCAGATAGAGGGCCGCTGCCAGCGCCAGAAAACTCTTGCCGTAGCCGGCCGCGCTCTGGATCGTGACGATCGGGATATCGGGGTTGTTCATCAGTTCGAGGGCCAGATTCTGATACACGGTGCGGGGGAGAACGTTCCAGGTCTTGAGCTGATAATCGATGACCTTCTCTTCGGCGGCACCGCAAAATACGGGCTTGCCTGTGTCGTTCCACTTGAAACTGTTGGGAATGGCGTCATCCGGATCGGTGACGAATCCCGTATAGCGCTCGGCTTCGGACTTGGAGGGTACCGATTCCTTGTAGTTTTCACTGCGGATGCCGTAAATCCCGGCCTGGAGTTGAAACACCCTGTCGTTGGTCACCAGGATCGGTTCTATCAGGCCGCTGGTGCGGATTTCTTCCAGGATGTGATTGTCAACCTGGTTTGAGAAGGAATCGGCGACATGATCGGTCTTCAGCAATTTGAAGTGCTCGGGAAATTCTGAGATGTGATGAATCGCCTTATTGGCGATGTGGCCTAAACGGGGATCTTTTTTGAACTTATTGAGCTCCAGAAGAACGTGGTAAGGGATGTAAATGGTATTTTCGTTTCCGTTTCGTAGCTTGAACAGTGCATTGGGGTCTTCCAGCAAGACATTCGTGTCCACGACATAGTGCTTGGTGTTTTGCATGTAGCCACCTTTCTTGAAACGAAATTGTTAAAGAACCGTTGTTGGGGGCGGCATCTTGGCACAACCAACCCATTCTGCCACCATATATAGCATATGGTACAAAAAAATACACTATAAAATGTGTCCGTTGGGGATCGCCTGAGTGAGCGGTGAGCCGGGCCGCGTGTATGTTCGGACAGAGAGGTTACGGTGCCCGGACCCTGGCACCGCCTGTAGGGGCTGCCGCCGATCGGGTGGAAAAACCACAACCCTCCGGCCAGCCGGACAGGAGAGGCGGACTCCTGTGATGGGGATGCGCCGTCCGGATCCGCGAAGGCCGTCCATACCGTTGCCGATGATTCCACGAACAGGCGCGCCGACTGCCCCTTGCGACGACGGCGGTCTTCGTTTCTGATCCGACCCTGCGAAACAAAACACTAACCGTGCCCTAACCAGATTTTAACATTTGTATAACAGTATCAATCTGTTTTATGGTGACCCTATGGATGGTTTCATCTGATCCGGCCATCAGATAGTTGGGTTTTCTTTTTGGCACAAGTTTATGGAAGGCGAGGGAGCACAGATGGCGAAAATATTCATTCGTGAACTCGAAAACATAAAAAAAATGATCCTCTCCCTTGGGGCTATGGCGGAGGAACGGGTTCGGCTGGCGGTCGCGGCCGTGGAAAACAAAGATGCAGAGGCCGCGCAGCGCGTCATCAAGACCGATTACGAGATCGACGAGATGGAGGTGGAGGTCGAGGAGGCGTGCCTTAAGGTCCTGGCCCTGCACCAGCCCGTGGCCGTAGACCTGCGGTTCCTCATCGCCGTGATAAAGATCAACAACGACCTGGAGCGCATTGGCGACCAGGCGGTGAACATTGCGCAGCGAGTCGCGGTGCTGGCCAAGCGCCGTGACGTGAATTTCGACTTCGACTACACCCTCATGGCCGAAAAGGCCGAAACCATGTTACGGATGAGCCTGGATGCTCTGGTCAATCTGGATGAGGACCTGGCTTTCAAGGTGGTCACGCTGGATGACGAGGTGGACCAGATTCAGAGAGATGCCTACGACCGCATCAAGATTGCCATGAAAGAAAATACCGACAAAATAGGCTACATGATAAACCTGCTGCTGATCTCTCGCCACCTGGAGCGCCTCGCAGACCATGCTACCAATATTGCCGAAGAGGTCATCTACATGATCGAGGGCGAGATTATCCGGCATGGCAATTATTGAAAATGGAATTTAACCGTTTGTGGCGGATTGGACTACTTGAATGGCTGCAGAAACAAAAACGAGAGTGGTAGATACCCTACGGCGATTGCTGAACCGGAATGCCACGGCGAGCCTGCGCAAGATTGTCAATAAAACTCATCCAGCGGACTTGGCCCGTGCGTTTCATTCACTCAGCCACGCTCAACAGGCAACCCTGTTTAATCTCATCGATGACCGTGAGAAGCAGGGCCTGCTGATCACGAAAATAGACACGGACGATCTGCAGGCCATTCTCGAATCAACGGATAAGGATGTGTTCATATCGATCTTGGAACAGATACCTCCCGACGACGTGGCCGATCTCGTCGGACGTCTGCCGGAGGAGATCGGGCAGCGAATTCTGGAAAGTATGAATGAGGAAAGTTCCGAGGAAGTCGGGGAACTCCTCCAGTATGACGACCAGTCTGCCGGCGGCATCATGGTGCCGGAATTTATTGCGTTGCCCGAGGAAACAACGGCCAGAGTCGCCATCAGCTACATCCAGAAAGAGCATCAAAATGTCGAGATGACGTTTTATCTATATGTCGTAGACAGCCGGGACAAACTGGTCGGAGTCTGTTCCCTGAGAGAACTGGTGACGGTCACTCCCGAAACTCCCCTGAGCGGTTTCATGACGACCGACATCCACTTTGTGTACGTTGACAGTGACCAGGAAGAGGTGGCACGGATCGTCGCCCGTTACGACCTGCTGGCGGTTCCGGTCATCGACCATGATCGCAAACTTCTGGGCATTGTTACAGTTGATGACGTCATCGACATTATCAGAGATGAGGCCACCGAAGACATCCTGAAAATGGCCGGTGCCGGAGATAGTTTCGTTGAAACCAAGTCCATCCTTAAAAGCACTAAAATTCGCCTTCCATGGCTTTTCGCCAGCTGCATGGGCGGTGTGCTGGCAACGATAATCATCGGACATTTCAGAACAACCTTGGAACAACTGGTGTTTCTGGCGGCATTTATCCCCGTGATCATGGGCATGGGCGGCAATGTGGGAACCCAGTCTTCCACGATTGTCGTCCGCGGGCTGGCCACGGATCGCATTCAGTTGCGGAACATGGGAAGGGTGATTCTGAAAGAAATTGCCGTCGGTGGAATTTTGGGCACTGTTTACGGCCTTTTTCTGGGAATCGTGGCGCATGTGGGGTATCAGATGTGGAGACTCGCTGTGGTGGTAGGTGCCTCAGTGGTTTTTACGATGCTGCTGGCAACCTTTGTGGGTTCTATGCTGCCGATGATGTTTGCGCGTTTTCGCATCGATCCGGCCGTTGCCACCGGACCTTTTGTAACCACCGCCATCGATATTATAAGCATCTTTCTGTATTTTTCATTCGCCAAATTTTTGTTTGAACTGTAGCAGCCGATGGCACCTTCATATTAAAGTAGTTTGAATAGTCAACGACGGTTGAACCCTTCTTGAAGAAGCATCTTTTGATTTGATACAGAGTTGAATGCATTAATAAGATCGCAGTCTTTTTTTATCCGTCGTTTTTGAAAAGGAGGCATCGTGTGGACCCTGATGATCAAATTTATGTCAGATTACAAAAACACCTGGACGATCAGGCCGTCGGTTTCCCGGCCACCCGGTCAGGAGTTGAAATAAAAATTCTGAAACACATCTTTACGCCGCAAGAGGCTGAAATCGTCTCTTATTTGAGCTATAAACCGGAGCCGCTCCAAACGATTTTCGGGAGGGTTGGGCAACTGCTTGAAACCCCTGCGGAATTGGAAGTGCTTCTTGATCGGATTCAAAGAAAGGGAGGCATTGAATCAAAAATAAAAAACGGCCTAACGCACTATTGTTGTGCGCCTCTTGTGGTCGGCATGTACGAATTACAAATTGGACGGCTGACCCCTGAATTCATAAAGGATTTTAATGAATACACCTCGACTAAAAAGTTCGGCATCGAATTTTTAAGTACAGAACTTCCGCAGATGCGCACCATTCCGGTCTCCAAAAGCATTCATCCCCAACATCATGTCAGTACGTTTGATGAGGTGACATCGCTGTTGCAAGAGGCTGAAGAGCCCTTTGTCATCATTGAATGCATTTGCCGCAAGATTAAAGAGATAGAGGGACACTCCTGCAAGGTAACGGAGCGCAAAGAAACCTGTCTTGCCATCGGCAGCGTGGCCGGGATGGTTTTGCAAAGCGGCAATGGTAGAGAGATTGCCAGAGATGAGGCACTGGCGATATTGAAGGAGAACCAGAAACAAGGATTGGTTCTGCAGCCGTCAAATACCGAGAAAGTCGATTTCATCTGTTCATGCTGCGGATGCTGCTGTGGGATGCTGGCGGTTCATAAAAATCTCCCCAGGCCATTGGACTTTTGGGCCTCAAACTTTCTTGCAAAAGTGGATGCAAACAAATGCGAAGTCTGCGGTGCTTGTGAGAACAGGTGCCAAGTCGGTGCGGTAGCCGTTTCTGAAGAAAAACAATATGCGCTCGTTGCTCCGGAAAGATGTCTTGGGTGCGGTGTCTGCGTCACCACTTGCCCGACCGACGCCATAACTCTATCGAAAAAGCCTACCGAAGTGAGGCCGCCGCGAACACGGGAAGATCTCTATGAAATCATAATGAACAAAAAGAAAAACAGGTTGGAGAAAATTAAACTGACTGGAAAACTGGTTGTCGATGCCATTCGCACAGGGAAGACGAACTCATTCAAATCCTAATGAACGACACTGAATAACCGACATTCGTCGATCGGTATCAACCGAAGCGGCCGGTGATGTAATCCTGGGTCAACTGGTGGCGGGGATTGGTGAAAATCCGTTTGGTGGGGCCGACCTCGATGAGATCGCCCAGGTGGAAATAGGCGGTGCGCTGGGAGACCCGTGCGGCCTGCTGCATTGAATGGGTGACGATGGCGATGGAGTATTGCTTTCGCAACTCGTTTATCAGGTCTTCGATCACCGAAGTGGCGATCGGGTCGAGGGCCGAGCAGGGTTCGTCCATCAGGATGACCTCGGGACTTACCGCAATGGTCCGCGCGATGCATAGTCGCTGCTGCTGGCCGCCCGACAGACCGGTGCCCGGCTGGTCCAAGCGGTCCTTGACTTCTTCCCAGAGGCCGGCCTTCTTGAGGGAGTTTTCAACGATTTCATCCAGAATGGTCTTGCTCGGCGCCAAGCCGTGAATCTTCGGTCCATAGGCCACGTTGTCGTAAACCGACTTGGGGAAGGGATTCGGTTTTTGAAACACCATCCCGATCTGGGCCCTCAGGGGTACGACGTCGATGTTCCTGTCGTAGATGTCGACCGCATCCAGTTTGATATCCCCGGTGACCCGGCAGTTGTCGATGGTGTCGTTCATGCGGTTCAAACAGCGGATGAAGGTCGATTTGCCGCAGCCCGACGGACCGATCATGGCGATAACCTCGTTGCGTCCGATGTCGAGCGAGACATTTTTGATGGCTTGCTTGTCGCCGTAGAAGACATTGACCTCGCGGCAGGTCATGCGCGGATTCTCGACCATGTTGTCTCCCACGGTCTTGCGGTTTTCACGGCTAACCAGTTTTTGACCCGACTGCAGTTTGGTGGTCATTTCGATGTCGACTTCTCTTTTTTCTCTTACCGGTTCTTTGGTGAAAGTTGGAGACGGCCGAGTGCCCTTGATGGGCGTGAGGACTTTCATACCGCTTGTTCCTGAATCGACAGGCCCGGAATCCCGGTGCCGTATCTATCCATTTGTGAGCGCTCTGTCAAATGGTCAAATCGCCGCCTCCAAATCAGTCGGCGGCGGTGCGGGGGTTTGTGCAGGCCGGGGGAGGGTCCCGGCCTGCACGATCGCCGCTGACTACATGGAAAGGGGTTTCAACGTCTTTACGGCATTCTGATATTGTTCGCGCTCGGCCTTGGGCATCGGAATCAGCCCTTTTTCAGCTAGATATCCGTCTTCCCCCCAGGCTTTCTCACTGGTGAATTCAACCAGGTATTCTTTCATTCCCGGTATGACGTTCACATGTGCCTTTTTGACGTAGAAGAAGAGCGGACGGGAGACCGGGTATTTACCATCGGCGATGTTTTCAAAGGTCGGCTGCACGCCGTCGACATAGGAACCCTGGATTTTATCCGTGTTCTGGTCCAGGAAGCTGAATCCGAAGATTCCCAGCGCATTGGGATTGGCCTCGAGTTTCTGCACGATCAGGTTGTCGTTTTCACCGGCCTCGACATAAGCGCCGTCTTCGCGGACCGTCTGAGAAATGGCCTGAAATTTTTTCTTGTCGCTCTTGGCCAAGGCTTTGATCCAGCCGAATTCTTCGGCCCCCGGCTCCATGGCCAGTTCGACGAAGGCGTCCCGTGTACCGGAGGTGGGAGGCGGTCCCAGCACCTCGATCTTGACGTTCGGCAGGCCGGGATTCACATCTTTCCAGGTTCTGTAGGGATTAGTGACGGCCTTCTCGCCGCCCTTGGGGTCCGGGACATCCTTGGCCAGGGCCAGGAAGATGTCTTTGCGCGTCAGCTTCAAAGCCGGCGCCTTTTTGGAGTTGGCCACCACGATGCCGTCGTAACCGATCTTGACCTCGATGATATCTTTGACTCCCTTGGATTGGCAGGTGTCGAATTCGCTTTTTTTCATGGCCCGCGAGGCGTTGGTGATGTCCGGATTCTCGGTGCCGACACCGGCGCAGAAGAGTTTGAAACCGCCGCCCGAACCGGTCGATTCGATCTTGGGCGTCTTGAATTTCGTGGTTTTGCCGAACTGTTCGGCCACCACCGTTGCAAAGGGATAAACAGTGGATGAGCCGACGATGCTGATGTAATCCCTGGCGGATTGGGCGGTGGCTGCACCGCTGAACAGGGCTGCAGCGAACAAGAGTGAAGCGGCGAGCAGAACAGTTTTCTTGATCATGTCTTCCTCCTTTTTGTCTCGATGATGTGATGGATTAATCCGGTTCTTGTACAATTTCGGCCGCGTCTTTGAGCGACTGTTCGTCAAGGCAGTCAGACTATGCGGACCGACTGTTAGCGATATATGGGCGTTAGGTTATTTTTTCAATAAAGCGAAAGGACGACGGGTTACCACCGGCGTTCGAAGCGTCTGCGCAAGATGACCGCGGCGGCGTTCATGACGATTAAAAAGGCCAGCAATACCATGGTGGCGGCGGATGTGAGTTCGACGAACGCCCGCTCCGGGCTGTCGGCCCACAGGTAAATCTGTACCGGTAGAACGGTGGCCGGGTCGGTGAACCCGCGGGGAATGTCGACGATGAAGGCCACCATGCCGATCATGAGCAGTGGTGCGGATTCGCCCAGGGCCCTGGCCATACCGATGATGGTCCCGGTCAGCATACCCGGCAGGGCCAGCGGCAGGACGTGATGGGCCACCATCTGCATCTTCGAGGCGCCGACACCCAGAGCGGCTTCCCGGATCGACGGCGGCACGGACTGGAGCGACGCCCGGCTGGCGATGATGATGGTCGGCAGCGTCATGAGGGTCAACACCAGTCCACCGACCAGCGGCGCCGAACGGGGCAGCCCGAAGAAATTGAGAAAGACCGCCAGCCCCAGAAGCCCGAAGACAATCGAGGGTACAGCTGCCAGGTTGTTGATGTTGACCTCGATCAGATCGGTCCAGCGGTTTTTGGGTGCGAACTCTTCCAGGTAGATGGCCGACGCCACGCCGATCGGAAACGACAGAACCAGTGTAATGATCAGAGTGAGAAAGGAGCCGACCGTCGCGCCCCAGATCCCGGCGAGTTCGGGTTCGCGCGAGTCGCCGGCGGTGAAAAATGTCCGGTTGAACCGCTTTTCGATCCGGTTGTCCTTTTCGAGGTGCTCGATCCAGGCAATCTGGTTGTCGTTAATGCGGCGTTCGCCCTCGGAAGCGGTGCGGTCGAAGCGGCCCTTGATCAGCATGTCGACGTCGTCGTTTGCCGTTAACCAGACCGGCAGGGTCTGACCGATGACATCCGGGTCTTTGAGGACCATATTCCGCAGCTTGAATGCCGCCCCGGAGCTGACCAGTCCATAGAGGTCCCGTTTTCCACGACGGCCCGTCACATCTGGAAACATTTGGCTCAGGGAGGCTTTGACCAGTTTACCGTAATCGGCCGTGGCCAGTGCGTCCTGCCGCAGCACGTCGGGATCGAAAAATATGTTCAACTCGATAAATGTCTTCTGGAAGGCCGGATAGCCTTTTCCCACGATGCTGATGAAAAGGAAGGATAAGAAGAGCAGGCTGAGCACGATGGCCCCCATGCCGTAAAAGCGAAACCGCTTCTCGGCTCTGTAGCGCCGGGGAAGGCTGCGGTTGACGCGGTCAATCGTTCGAGTCGAATCGGCGGCAGGCGCGGCTGCCGGTTTGGATGTCTTATTCATACTGCTCCCGGTATTTACGAACCACATAAAGGGCGATGATGTTCAGGATCAAGGTGATGACAAACAGCAGCAGGCCGAGGGCAAAGGCGGCCAGCGTCTTGGGGCTGTCGAACTCCTGGTCGCCGACCAGCAGCGTGACGATCTGGACGGTGACTGTTGTAACGGCGCTTAAGGGGTTGACCGTCAGGTTGGCGGCCAGCCCAGCGGCCATGACAACGATCATCGTTTCCCCGATGGCCCGCGAAATTGCCAGGAGAATGCCGCCCACGATCCCGGGCAGGGCCGCCGGGATCACCACCTGCTTGATGGTTTCGGACTTGGTGGCACCCAGGCTGTAAGCCCCGTCGCGCAGCGATTGGGGCACCGCATTGATGACATCGTCTGAAATCGACGAAACAAAGGGGATGATCATGATTCCCATGACGAGTCCGGCGGCAAGGGCGCTTTCGGAGGAAACGTCTAGGCCCAGGAACGAGCCGGCGTCCCGAATCAGGGGGGCGACCACCAGGGCCGCAAAAAAGCCGTACACCACGGTCGGGATTCCAGCCAGAATCTCCATCAGCGGTTTGACAGCGGAGCGAAAGCGTCGGTCGGCGTATTCCGAGAGAAAAATAGCCGACATCAGGCCGATGGGCACCGCCACCAGCATGGCGATGCCCGATATCAGAAGCGTGCCGACAAAGACCGGAACCGACCCGAAGGCCCCGGAAGAGCCGACCTGGTCGGCCCGGATCGCCATCTGCGGGCTCCATTTCAACCCGAACAGAAACTCCCACACTGGGATTTTTTGGAAGAATCGGATGGCTTCGTATAAAACCGACAGGACGATGCCGATCGTGGTGAAGATGGCGATGGTCGAACAGAAGATCAGGATGATGGTGGTGATCTTCTCCACCTGATTGCGGGCGCGCAGTTTGGGCGTGATCTTGAACCGCACGATCAGGGCGGCGGCAATTGCCAACGTTATCGCTACGACCGCCAGGGCGGCGTGGCTGACGCCCAGAAGCTGACGATAGTGATCGGCGGCCGCCTGCATGGTCGGATCGATTCGCCCGGAGACGATATTGCCGCTGACCAGGTTTTTGATATCGTTGAGGATCAGATTCAAGCGATCCGGTGGCAGGCTGCGGAGATTTTCGGGCAGGTCGGCCACGACCAGGCTGGTGATGATGTTGGATTCGAACGCCAGCCAGAACCCGAAAAGGATCAGGGCTGGAACGCCGCACCAGATCGCGGTCAGGGCGCCGTAGTAAGTGGGGCGCGAATGCAGCGTTTTG
>Ga0316189_10001312_pt1 | contig 24762 bp, 25 predicted proteins | sample LowCovwburrow_MG_FD_204930 | JGI IMG/M metagenome (GOLD analysis project Ga0316189, IMG submission 204930) | Coastal sediment microbial communities from Maine, United States - Lowes Cove worm burrow | ecosystem: Environmental > Aquatic > Marine > Coastal > Sediment | place: USA: Maine... | reverse complement strand
CCATTACGTTTGACGTGTTGTTCCTGGATGCGAAATTTCTGGGCGTACTGATGATGTTCGGTTCTATCGGTGTTATGGCTTTGGTGCCTTGGTTGGATACATCACCTGTACGTTCCGGCCGTTACCGGCCAGCGTTTAAATGGTGGTTCCTGATACTGGTTATCGACTTTATCGTGTTGATGTGGTGTGGGTCACGCCCTGCCGAAGGTCTGGTACCGCTGATCAGCCTGATCGGTGCGGTTTACTGGTTCGGTTATTTTCTGGTGATCTTGCCTGTTCTTGGCTTTATGGAAAAAACCAAAGCCGTTCCTGAAACTATCGAAGCTGATTTCGATGCGCATTACCCGCCTAAGAAGGATTGATATGATGATGAAGAAAACACTCCTTACAGCGCTTGTCGCACTTGGTTTGGGTCTGGGTGGTACAGCGGCAAATGCCGCTGGCGGTGAACAGCATATCGAAGATTTTGCATTCTCTTTCGAAGGACCTTTTGGCAAGTATGACCAAAATCAATTGCAGCGCGGACTAAAGGTTTACACTGAAGTTTGTGCCGCTTGTCACGGGCTTCGCCATGTTGCGTTTCGCACATTGGGCGATGAAGGCGGCCCACACTTTCCTGCAGATCAGGTGAAAGCATATGCTTCCGGGTTTGAGGTGTATGACGCTGATCTGGACGATACACGTGCAGCAAAGCCGTCTGACAAGTTTCCGGGCAGTGCAATGGAAACGGCCCCTGATCTGTCTTTGATGGCCAAAGCGCGTGCAGGTTTTCACGGGCCTTACGGCTTGGGGATCAACCAGATGATCAAAGGCATGGGTGGTGCTGAATATATTGCCTCTATTCTGACGGGCTATACCGGTCACGAAAAAGAGCAAGCCGGTACAACGTTCTATGAAAACACGGCGTTTCCGGGCGGTTGGATTTCAATGCCGCCACCAATGGAAGACGAACAAGTTGAATTTGACGACGGTCACAAGAACAATGTGCATCACATGTCGCAAGATGTTGCGGCATTTCTGATGTGGACAGCCGAGCCGAAAATGATGGCGCGCAAGCATCTTGGCCTGTTGGCGGTTCTGTTTCTGAGCTTCTTTACGGTGTTGTTATATCTGACGAATAAAAAACTATGGGCACCGATCAAGCGCAAAGACGCTTAAAGCTTGATAAGATATTTTAAGAAGGCGGGTTTTAGCCCGCCTTTTTTGTGCCCAAATAGTTTTGCAAAGCATTTGGCGGATTGCCAAAAAGGGATTTGGTGTTGACGGGTGAACCGGCTATTCCGTCTGCGATAAAAATTGTTTCATCTGAAATATAAAGCGCATCTTCAGGATCATGGGTAACCAGTATCAAACAGGTATTGTTCGCATCAACAATTTGCGCCACGATATCCAACATTTCGTGTTTTAAAGCAGGTCCCAGTGCGGCAAAGGGTTCGTCAAGCAACATCAAAGGTTTATCACGCAACAAAGCCCGGGCGATGGCAACGCGCTGTTGTTGACCGCCTGAAAGTTCTGACGGGAATTTATCGACCTGATTTGCAAGACCCACACGATCCAATGCTTGTTTTATGGCGTCTATATCCGCTTTATCCAGCTTCAAATCGGGCTTTCGCCCGATAGCTACATTATTTAAAACGGACATATGTGGAAACAGATTATGGTCCTGAAACAATAAGGATATGGGGCGTTGGGCAGGCGGGGTTTTTGTGATGTCCTGCCCATCGAATAATATGCGCCCCTGATCGATATCCATAAATCCCGCGATGGCGGACAAAAGTGTGCTTTTCCCACATCCAGACGGCCCTAAAATTGCGTATTTCCTATTGGGTTCTAGAACGAAATTAGCAGTTAGCCGGAAACCTTCATGACGAAGAACCAGATTATCGAATGCGAGACTCAATGCGCCCTCCTTGGTCAAAAATCCAAAACAGACCCAGACTGATCGTGATCAGCATCAATGCAACTGCGCTGGCTGCATCGGTTTGGTATGATGCCATCAACCTATACATGGTTAGGGGCAATGTTGCACTGTCGGGGGCCGCAAACAATGCGATAACACCCAAATCGCCCATAGATAATGCCGCTGCTAACCCCATAGCAAAGCCTGCAGATGGTTTCAGCCGTGGCCAGATTGCAAGCTGAAACCGTGCCCATTGGGACATGCCAAGATTGTCGGCAAGGCGCCCATAATTTGTTTCGGCGCGCTGCATGGCCGGCAATATGATGCGGATGGCAAAAGGTAGGGCCATTACGGCATTCACCAAGGCTGTGATTGGAAGGGCCAATTTAAACGGGCTGACAAACGGGAAGATCATGATGAAAAGCCCCGTGCCGATGACAAATGGAGAGGCGACTAAAGACAGGAAACTAATGCCCTCTATAAGATGTGCAATACGTGGGTTGCGCTGTGTCAGGCGCACAATCAAAGACGAAATGATCAAGGCTAACCCGATGCAAATAGTGGCAGAGGTTAAGGATATTATAATAGAGTTTATGCTGGCGGTAATGACGCTTGCGGGCAGTTTCGATAGATGTTGGATACCTTTGAGCATAATTGCCGACAAAGGCAAAAACAGAAAAAGTCCCGTTAGGATCAGCAGGCATAAATCTCTGTATTTTTGAAATTTGCTTACCCTATCCCACCGCTTAGCGGGCCGGTCCAACCCGATTGAAAATGTTGTGGGTTTGGTGAGGGGCAATGCTATCAGTGCGATGCCGGTGCAAAGCATAAACTGGAAGGTAGCGAAAAGAGCCGCTTTTGGCAAATCGAAATCAAATCTTAGGGCTTGATATATTGCCAATTCAACGGTTGTGGCGCGCGGGCCTCCGCCAAGGGTTAGGGCCACGGCAAAGCTGGTGATGCATAGTAAGAATATGGTTAGAAATGCGGATGGTAGAGTTGCGTGAAGGATGGGGCGTTCTATATGCTTTATGACGTCTTTCGCGGTCATTCCCAGCTGAGCGCAAAGCCGAAAGTGTTCTGTTGGTACGGAAAGCCAGCCCTGTAATACCAACCGCGTGGCCAAGGGCAGGTTAAAGAAAACATGGGCAAGGATTATGCCTGTCATTCCATAAATATTCAGCGGTTGCTGGCCAGTTGTTGTTAGAATACTGCTGAATAGGCCGGAACGACCCCAAATCGCCAGAATTCCGAAAACAGCGACAATCACCGGTAAAATAAATGAAGCACCCAGAAACGTTATAAAAAATTGCCTGCCTTTGAAATCATGACGGGCCAATGCACGTGCAACGGGTACAGACAGTACCACGCTGATCAGGGCCGAAAAGAAAGCCTGCGTTACGGTAAAGCGTATAATACGGAAATCAGCGGGATCGAACCCCGCTGAAATATCCGTGTTTATCCATACTGCCAGCAGGCTTCCTAAAGACACCGTAAGAAGAAGCGCAATGGCACCCCATCCTGCAAGTGCCGTAAGGGCGGTTACTGGCTGAGTGCGTTCAGCCATTCCTGAAGGGCCTCTTTTTTGATGCTTTCAACTGTGTCTGCTGCAAAGATTAAGCTGTTAGCGGGTTTGACCAGAGCATCAAACGCATCGGGAAGCCCTTTTTGGGGGATCACAGCGGGGTACATCCAGTTTGTTGTAGGGATGATGACTTGAAATCTGTCTGAGATCATGAACTCCAGAAACTGATCTGCCAGTTCAGGTTGATCGGATGTTGCAAGTTTGCCTGCTACCTCGATTTGCATATAATGCCCCTCTTTGAAAGGGGCGGCAGATTTCGTGGCGTCGTTTTCGGCGAAAATGTGATATGCGGGCGATGTTGTGTAGGATAAAACCATATCGGCTTCACCTTCCAAAAACATGCCATATGCCTCTGACCAGCCTTTTGTGACGGTTAGAATGTGGGGGGCTAATTTTTCCCAAATCATTGGGGCACGATTACCGTAAGCCGCTTTAACCCAAAGTAATAATCCCAATCCCGGTGTTGAGCTGCGTGGATCCTGAATGACGATTTTCAGATCTTCAGGCATATCTGCAAGCGCTTCAAAACTGTTTGGTACGGTTTTGAGTTTTGTATTGTCATAAACAAAAGAAAAATATCCCCAATCATAGGGTAGGAATGTTGTGTCATCCCATACAACAGGAATGTCGAATGTCCGGGCTTGACGCCCATGTTCAGCAAATAATCCCGTTGCTTTGGCGCGGGCTGTCAGGTTTGTGTCCAGACCTAATACGATGTCTGCATCTGATTGTTTTCCCTCAAGCTGAAGGCGGGCCAAAAGGGCAGCACCATCACCTGCGGCTACAAGGCTGAGCGTGCAATTGCATTCTGTCTCAAATGCCTTTTTTACTTGTGGCCCCGGCCCCCATTCAGTGACAAAGCTATCGTAAGTATAGACGATTAGTTCTGGTTTATCTTGTGCAATGGCTTGGGTGGCACATGCCAATCCAAATCCCACAGCAAAAAGGTTAAGTGTTTTCACTTTTCTCTCCTTGGCTGCAAGCGTGAGGGGGGGTGGGCGCGTCAACGCCCATACCTTTCCTACGCCGGCATTATCCGGTTCAGGTTATACGGGTTTTCAAAAAGTCTCAGCCGATCTGGCTCCCCGAGGTAGGGTTAGATTAGACAATTTGAAAGAAAGTTCAAGCATAAGGCTTTTTCTTAAATGCGACATAAGATAAGGCAGGGGAAAGGAGCCGTACAATGTTCAATAGTTTTGGTCATATCTTCCGCGTTACCACTTGGGGTGAAAGCCATGGGCCTGCGCTGGGCGCCACTGTAGACGGTTGCCCGCCTAATATTCCGCTGAATGCGGAAATGTTGCAGGTCTGGCTGGACAAGCGCAAACCGGGGCAAAACAAGTATACCACGCAACGGCAAGAAGCTGATCAGGTTGAAATCCTTTCGGGGGTGTTTGAGGGTAAAACGACGGGGACGCCGATCCAATTGATGATCCGCAATACGGATCAACGATCTAAGGATTACGGCGATATTCTGGATAAGTTTCGCCCGGGTCATGCAGATATTACCTATTGGCAAAAATACGGTATACGGGATTACCGTGGCGGCGGGCGATCATCCGCGCGTGAAACGGCAGCACGGGTGGCTGCAGGGGGTGTTGCGCGTGCGGTGCTGGATGTACTGGCCCCGCAAGTGCATATTCTGGGTTATATGGTTCAGATGGGCGACAAGCGCGTTGATCGCAACCGGTTCGATTTGGGCGAGATTGAAAACAACCCGTTTTGGACACCCGATGCGACAACCGCAAAAACCTGGGCAATCTATCTGGATAGTTTACGCAAATCCGGCAATAGCGTAGGGGCTGTGGTCGAGGTGATTGCAAAAGGTGCCCCTGCGGGTCTGGGCGCACCAGTTTATGCAAAGCTGGACACGGATATTTCCAGCGCGATGATGTCGATCAACGCCGTGAAAGGTGTCGAGATCGGTGCTGGGATGGGCGCGGCAGAGCTGACGGGTGAAGATAACGCCGATGAAATATCCATGGGGCCGGACGGGCCCATTTATTCATCCAATCATGCGGGCGGTATTTTGGGCGGTATTTCCACGGGGCAGGATATTGTCTGTCGTTTCGCGGTAAAACCGACATCGTCAATTTTGATGCCGCGTAAAACCATTACCAAAAGCGGTGAAGATACGGAAATAATCACCAAGGGTCGCCATGATCCCTGTGTCGGCATTCGAGCAGTCCCTGTGGGTGAAGCGATGATGGCTTGCGTGATTTTGGATCACATGCTGATGCACCGTGGGCAGATAGGTGTGAATCAAGGAACAATCGGCTGATGCAATCAAAAAGGCCGCATGAAGCGGCCCTTTTAAGAATTCTGTATGATGCTTTAAGCGTTGATTACGTCTTTCAAAGCTTTTGCAATCGTTACTTTTGCCACACGATCAGCACCTTTCAGGAACTGTTCGCCTGTTGCCGGGTTACGCACCATGCGTTCAGGGCGGGCGCGGCATGCAAATTTGCCAAGGCCAGGAAGTGTGACAGCACCGCCTGCGGCCACTTCGTTTGTTATAATAGATGTCAAAGTGTTTAGAAATGCGTCGGCTGTTTTCTTGTCAGAACTCATGCCATCGGCAATCGCTGAAACAAGTTGGGTTTTTGTCATTGGTTTTTGTGACATATCACTGCTCCTGTTGAAATAATTGCTTCGAATTATGAAGCCTGTGGTAAATAAACTCGATTTTGCAGGAAGTTTCAACAAAAGACAGCCATAAAATACGTGAAAAACCACAATATTTAGGCTAAAAATACCAGTTTTTATCCAATTGTTGTATTGTCGTCTAATCTTTTTGATTTAATGTATAAAACACAGCATTTATGAATTGAGCTGAGTTTTGTCGGTTTAGAAAGAATAAACCCCTTATAACCAACAGGACCGATACCAAGTGCTATGGCGTCTGGTAAGGTTTTCCCCGCATATTGAAGCTTGGAAAACGCGGTTTCGCAAAAATCCGAATTGTACTTGCAGACACGTATCCGAGGTCAGCGTCTATTGGATAGGTTTTAGGATTTAAACATGAAGTCCAGAAGCAATAAAGTAGCCATAGATAAATTTGGGATATTATTAAAAATGGTTGCCATTGACACTATATGAAAGCTTGTACCAGCATTTAAAATTCGAACTTTTATAGAATATTCGAAAAAGGTACATTCCTGCGCTTGTTGAAGCCGCCATTAATCACTAGGTCTATGTGCATGATACCTATTCTTAAAAAATTAAAGCGTGGCAGGGTTGTTAATGTGATCCGCCTATCCGGTGTGATTGCCGAGTCTGGCCGTTTTGGGGGTGGTGCGTTAAATGACGCAACACTTGCCCCGATATTGGAGCGGGCATTTCGTAAAGGTAAGCCCAAAGCTGTTGCGATTGCATTGAATTCACCGGGGGGATCGCCTGTGCAATCATCCCTAATCGGCGCACGCATTCGGCGCTTATCAGAAGAAATGGATGTTCCCGTTTATGCTTTTTGTGAAGATGTAGCGGCATCCGGTGGATATTGGCTGGCTTGTGCCGCAGATGAAATCTATGTTGATGATAGTTCCATTATCGGTTCCATAGGTGTCATTTCTGCATCTTTCGGATTTCATGAGCTGATGCAAAAGCAAGGTGTCGAACGACGGGTTTATACGGCAGGGCAAGATAAAAGCATGTTGGATCCGTTTCGCCCGGAACGCCCGGCAGATGTGAAGCGGTTGAAAGCATTGCAAAAGAAAATACACGATAATTTCATTGCACATGTCCAAACACGGCGTAGCGATCGATTGACAAGCGATAAGCTTTTCACGGGCGAGGTTTGGGTTGGCAAAGATGCGGTTGATAACGGTCTGGTGGACGGGATTGCGCATTTAGGACCGAAGATGAAGCAAATGTTTGGCGAGGATGTACGGTTGAATGTCTTTGATCAAAGAAAATCGCTTTTCAAGCGACTTGGGTTCGGCAGTTCCGTTAACGTGCTTTCCGACATAGAAGAGCGCACCTTTTGGTCACAGTTCGGGTTGTAATTGATCATGGTTAAAGTCGTCACTTTTTTTCTGATCGCGATGATGGTGTTGGCACTTTTCGGAAAATTGCGCATGCCGCGCCTGCCGAAAATAAAGCCGCGCAAGTCTATTGAAACCACCAGTAAATGCAATAAATGCGGCGCCTATAAAATAGGAAAAAAGCCCTGTATGTGCGGTAAAAAATAAAGAACGGGACGGTTTTGGATTTTCTGTATGTCATAGGCGGTTTCGCCATCCTGTTGGTTGCCGGTGATGTGTTGGTTCGCGGGGCGGTCGGGCTTAGCCTGAAGTTGGGAATCCCGGCCCTTATTGTCAGTCTGACAATTGTGGCTTTTGGGACTTCTGCACCGGAACTACTGATCTCTATCAAAGCTGCGATGGATGATGCGGCCGGGTTGGCTTTGGGCAATATTGTCGGTTCAAACATTGCAAATGTATTGTTGGTGCTGGGTCTGCCGGCCTTGTTCTTTGGCATATCAACCCAAGATGCATCATGTAAGCAAAACTACATGTATATGATCCTTGCGTCCGTGGTTTTTGTTGTGATGGGCCTGCTGGGGTCATTTACGTTTTTCAATGGGGTGCTGATGCTGTTCATTTTGGCTGTGATTTTATTCCAGGCATACAGACATGCAAGTCAGTCGCGTGCGGCGTTAAGGGCTGCAACAGACGAAATTCCGCAAACCGATGGGGCGTGGTGGGTAATTATTATCATGTTGGCAGTTGGCGTGATAGGACTGCCGCTTGGTGCGAACCTGTTGGTCGAAGGGGCAGTGAATATTGCGCAAAGAGCCGGCATTGATGAGGTGGTTATCGGGTTGACGATGGTTGCAATCGGGACTTCTTTGCCGGAACTTGCAACCACGGTCATGGCAGCTTACCGCAAAGAGGCGGACGTGGCGATTGGCAACGCTATAGGGTCGAATATATTCAATCTGCTGGGTGTGATCGGGATTACAAGTTTGATTACGACGCTTCCGGTATCATCGGCGTTTATATCGTTTGATTTTTGGGTTATGCTGGCCTCTTCCTTGGTTCTTTTCCCGTTCATTTGGTTCAAATTTGATCTGAATAAAATCTGGGGCGCATTGTTTCTGACCGTTTACGCGGCCTATATCTGGATGTTGTTTGTCTGAAAAAGGAATGGTGCACATGACGTTTGACGCGGCTTTGATTGCGGATGGTGCGCAATGGCGGGGATGTTTGGTAAGCGTGTCATTGTGACGATCTAGAGCAGGTTTGTAGCCCGTTCTGGTAAAACACAGGAGGCGGCTACTTGGTTCTCTGGCAGTGCAAAATACGTTGCTTGGCGACATATTTGCACTGATGAAGACCAATATTTGATCCGGAAAACGCCTGACATTATTGCCGTATAAGGCAGGCTGCTCTTATGGTTGTCCACTTACGTCACGGAACTGTCACAATGAAAAATATTTACTTAATAAAAACAAAGATTTGACAAGTGCATAAAAATATTATGTTTAAAATCAATAGTTTAAAAATCTGCCTAAAAAACAGGCAATCCATAGAAGTCTGCCAAAACAAACGAAAAAATCCAAATGAGCCCAAGTTATCCGCAGAGTTATCCACAGATTTGGTGGACAGGTTTTTTCTTGTTTGGAATGCTTTTGTGTGTAGTTCAGAAAAGAATCGTCTAAAACGCATATATGTCTGATAGTCCTTCCAAATCCAAAATACCCGAAGAAGGTAAAATAAGCCCGCGCAAAGATGGTTTGCGCGGCTATCAGATTATCCACGGCTATTTGCGTAGTTTGGACAACAGTCCCGGAGTGTACCGTATGTTGGGTGAACAGGGCGAAGTTTTATATGTTGGCAAAGCACGTAATCTGGTTAAGCGGGTTTCAAGTTATGCAAAACAAACAGGTCACACGGCACGCATAGGGCGGATGATTTCGGCAACAACATCAATGATGTTCTTGACGACGCGCACAGAAACCGAAGCGTTGTTACTGGAACAAAATCTAATTAAGCAGCTAAAGCCAAAGTATAATGTTTTGCTGCGCGACGATAAAAGCTTTCCCAATATTGTTGTGACAAAAGTGCATGATTTTCCGATGGTCAAAAAACACCGCGGGCGGCGGTCAGAGGTGGGTAGTTACTTTGGCCCCTTTGCGTCAGCCGGGGCGGTGAACAGAACATTGAATCAATTGCAAAAGATTTTTCTGTTGCGCAATTGTACCGACAGCATGTTTGCGTCCCGCACGCGGCCCTGCCTGCAATATCAGATTGCACGTTGTTCGGGGCCTTGTGTCGGGCATATCTCGAAACAGGATTATGCCAGGTCGGTGGCAGATGCAGAAAGCTTTCTGAAGGGTAAAACCACGTCTATCCAAAACAAACTAGCAACGGAAATGGCCGATGCCAGCAAAGCGATGGAATTTGAACGTGCTGCCAGTTTGCGCGACCGTATTCGCGCGCTGACCCAAGTGCAATCGACCCAAGGCGTGAACCCGCGCATTGTCGAGCAGGCGGATGTGATCGCCTTGCACATGTCCGGCGGGCAGGCCTGTGTACAGGTGTTCTTTATCCGCGCACATCAAAACTGGGGGAACCGCGCGTATTTTCCGAACACGGGAACGGGGGCCGAGGCTGCTGAGGTTCTGGAAGCATTTGTCGGGCAGTTTTATACGACAAAACAACCGCCCAAACAGGTGTTGTTATCGCACGATATCGAAAATGATGATTTGATGCAGGAGCTTCTGACAGAAAAGCTGGGCAAAAAGGTAGAGGTATTAGTACCGCAACGCGGTGAAAAATTTGAATTGATCGCCAATGCCATGCGCAATGCCAAAGAGTCTTTGGCACGGAAAATGGCGGAAAGTGCGACACAGACAAAACTGTTGGCAGGATTGGCCGAAGCATTTGACTTGGACAGTCCACCAAAACGGATTGAGATTTACGATAACTCACATATACAAGGCGCACATGCAGTGGGCGCAATGGTTGTGTCAGGCTCTGAAGGCTTTGAAAAATCATCCTACCGCAAGTTTAATATCAAGGGGGTCGATCTGGTGCCGGGGGATGATTTCGGCATGATGAAAGAGGTTCTGAACCGTCGGTTTAAACGTCTGTTAAAAGAAGACCCCGATCGCGCATCGGGTCTGTGGCCTGATTTGTTGCTGATTGATGGGGGCGCGGGGCAGATCTCTGCGGTGGCGGAAATATTACAAGAACTAGGCGTTGATGATGTACCCTTTATCGGTGTTGCCAAAGGCGTTGACCGCGATGCGGGTAAAGAAGAATTTCATCGCCCGCAGCGACGGCCATTTGCCCTGCGGCGCAATGACCCTGTGCTGTATTTTATCCAACGCCTGCGCGATGAAGCACACCGATTTGCCATTGGTACACATCGTGCGAAACGGGCAAAAGCCTTTACCGCGACACCTTTGGATGAAGTTCCGGGGGTGGGTGCAATGCGTAAACGGGCCTTGTTGGCACATTTTGGGTCAGCCAAAGCGGTTTCGCGTGCGGGTTTGCAGGATTTATGTTCGGTGGAAGGGGTATCGGATACGCTTGCGCGCTCGATTTACGACTTCTTTCATGACAAAGGTTAAATGATCGGATAGAGGGGTTATATGCGTTGGAATGTACCAAATATATTAACCATTATTCGCCTGTTTGCAGCACCCGGTGTTGCGATTATGTTTTTGTATTTCGCCCGCCCTTGGGCGGATTGGTATGCAATGACTTTGTTTATATTGGCCGCTATTACCGACTTTTTTGACGGTTATCTGGCCCGAAAATGGGGCCAGGAAAGCCGGTTTGGCGCAATGCTTGATCCGATTGCCGACAAAGCAATGGTAGTTATCGCATTGCTGGTCATTACCGGGCTGTCTTCGGGATCATCTGGGTTCAGATCGGCGATGGATCCCTATATCCTAATGCCCGCAACGGTTATCTTGTTTCGAGAGGTTTTTGTATCGGGTCTAAGGGAATTTCTAGGTGACAAGGCGCGCAGCCTGAAGGTGACCAATCTTGCGAAATGGAAAACCACCGTACAGATGATTGCCATATCGGTGCTTTTCGCAAAGGGTGTTTTCGAGCATTATGCCGGGATGTTGTCATACGGCATGGATCAAACGATTTTCAACGGGGTGATGGCGGGCGAAATTGAAGATGTGAATCATCTTGTCTGGTATGTTCAGGGTATGAATATCAGTTGGTCACTGGGCGTTGTGCTGCTTTGGATTGCCGCGATTCTGACTTTTGTCACAGGTCTTGATTATTTTCGGAAGGCGTTGCCTTACCTGCGCGAGGATAAATGACGATGCAACTGGATGTTTTGTATTTTGCGTGGGTGCGCGAACGTATTGGCATTGCAAAAGAACAGGTGTCTACGGATGCACACACGGTTGCTGATTTAGTCAAAGAGTTGTCAGCGCGCGAAGAACGCTACCAGATGGCATTTCAGGATATGACCGTTGTCAAAGTTGCTGTTGATCAGGTTTTGGTGTCTTTGGACACCCCGCTTGGAAGCGCAAAAGAAGTGGCCTTTTTCCCACCGATGACAGGTGGATAGATGAGCGTTTCGGTACAATCTGACGATTTTGACCTGGGTGCGGAAGTGACTGCGCTGACAGATGGAAATGGTAATATTGGCGCGGTTGTAACCTTTGTCGGGTTGGTGCGGGATAAGACGGGTGGTGCGCTGATGTCGATGGAACTGGAACATTACCCAGGTATGACGGAACAGGCATTGGCTGAAATTGAAGCGGCTGCAACCAAACGATGGTCGTTAAGCGCAAGTCGCGTTATTCACCGTTACGGAAACCTGAAAACAGGTGCGCGGATTATGATGGTCGCAACGGCATCGCCACACCGCAAAGATGCGTTTGAGGCGGCCGAGTTTTTGATGGATTATCTGAAAACCGATGCGCCGTTCTGGAAGAAAGAACATTTCAAAGATGGTGCGAAATGGGTGGACAGCAAAGCTGCGGATAACGCTGCCAAAGACCGTTGGTCTTAATCGCGTTGTAATTCATCCAGCTCGCGGCGCAATGCACCCGCTTCACGTCGTGCTGACCCCAAGCCTTGCATCGCGGCATCCAGTTCCGCTTCGGCCTGTGCTGCTTTGTTGACCAGTTCGCGTTCACGCTGATGCAGGTATGTGATTGTTTCATCACGTTGTTCTTCAGCTTCGTGCAGGCGTGTTGCCAGATCATCGATTTCATCAACGTTGGTAGAATTGATGCGGCGCAGGCGGCCATAACCCATGCGGGCGAACCAGCCTAAGGCAAAAAAGATCATAAAGGCGGCTGATATGGCGGTGATCAGTTCATTCTTGTCCATCGTCGGTATCCTTATTGATCAATTTAAATTCAATGCGCCGGTTTAGGGCGCGGCCTTCTTCAGTTCCGTTATCGGCTATGGGCAATGTCTCACCGTAGCCTTTTGATACCATCTTGCTTGTCCTTATGCGGCGTTCCAGCAATGCACTTAAAACAGCATCGGCACGCCCCTGACTTAACGCGGCATTGGTTGCCTCACTACCTTGACTGTCGGTATGGCCGCCAACTTCGAATTCTGCGTCGGGGCACTCTGCAAGAATTTCCGCTATACTGTCAATTACGCCCAAACTGGCCTGTTCAATACTTGCGGAAGAGGGCGCAAAGTCAATTTTACTGGCGCCCAACACAGCCGTTATTTGTTTTTTACAGTCCTGTGCGCTTATAAAGTTTTCCTCTGTCGGTTTTGCCACCAGATTTTCATCAAATTTCACATCAACGGTATAGTTCGCATTGGTACCGATACGGGTTGCAAAAATGCGCGAAATAATTGAGGATATATCGTTTTTGGCACTTCTACCTTTAACGATAACCTCGTTGGGGAGTACCACAATGCTGCCATTGTGCATATGGGACATGGCCTCAAGCCCAGCCATAGAACGCACAGTCCAGCCATCAGGCAGGTTTTCCACGATGCGCGTCTGGTTGTAGATATTGCCTTTGCCAAACAACGAAGCTGCATAGGCTGAAACCGTATCCTTGCGAAGCTGATCCGGTAGACGGCCACGCATTTGTACTAAACCTTCGGGACTTTTAGTGACGGTAAAGTCCGGTAAGATAATTTCGCCCGTTCGCCCGTCGATAAGGGGCTTTGGTGTCAGAATTGCCTGTAATGAAAATAGCTTCGGCAAAGCGTTTTCCAGTTTTGCCACGGCGGTATCAAATGTGGTTTGGGTTACATCCGCCGATGCAATCAGGGAAATATCTGAATCCGATAGCGTGATGGTGCCGGAACCGATATCTTTCATCGTTTCAACCGACAGAATAACCGCCGTACTCCATTCTGTCGTTGGTACACCAAGGCCAACCTGACAAGGGATATCGCCCGTCAGTTTAACACGGTAAAGGGCGCGGGTAATTTTGGCACTGGCAAAATTCGTATCGGCTGAACAGGCCTCCAGCGTACCTTGCCCATTAATCACCTTCAGCCTGAATAGAAACGGGGTAATCACGGGGCGAGGCGCCGAGATGTCCAGAACCAGTTTCAGAGTATCGGGTTTGTTTTTTGCCAAAGATTTTTGCAGGCCTTGCTGTTCTTTGGGCGTGTCCGATACTGCGATAACCTTGACCCGTTTTGGTGTCACGCTGATTTTTGAGCGCGGGACCTGCTTTAGGCGCGATAAGCCAAAATCAACCGCGTCTTTCCAGCCTTCGGGTGCGGGATAATCGGCCTGTTCAAGCATATCTGTAATTTGTGTATCCACATGCAGACTACGAACCTGTTCCAGAATGTATTCACGCCCTGTTGATGTTGGGATCAACCCGATAAGCGACACACGCTCCAGATTGCGTAAAATCTCTAACGAGAATTTTGGCGGTTGTAATCCATCCGGCTGTGAAACTCTGGTACGGTCATAAACACGCCCTTCATTGATGTTGCCGCTGATCAGTTGCAGGGTTCTGAACCGGGTCGCTTCATTTTCTGCCAGCCCGCCGACAATAACCTGAAACCCGTCGGCGCGAACCGTTGCCCAGCTTTCGCCGGCCCCGTTTAAAAGCGTAACCAGTTGGCGTACCGTGTGGCGTTCTATATGGTCGACAAGTTTGCCCGCGCTGAATATGGCCAAAGCACATGAGAGTACTAAACTGATCGCTGCTGTTAGTAGGGCGGTCCGCCGCATTTCTTAACCTTTATGAATAGGTAACAGTCTGGGTTTTTAATCTATGCCAGAAAGGCATTCAAGCACCAATCCCCAAGCCACGCAGGATAAGCAATAATCCCCAGAAAATCACAGGGATCAGGCCTGCATCGCGGTTTTCACGGAATAATTTCAGGCAGATATTAGGATCATCTATGTCCAGACGCCTAAGTTGCCACATCAAGTGCATACCAAAGCCCCAAACGCCGAGCAATGCAATGCTCAAGGTTATGGGGTCGGCATGATCCAGAATTGCGAAAAGCAGTGCGAAAGTCATCAAAGTGATCGTGAGGATCTGGAACTTCGACAACCACTTATATGTGCGATTACCAAACAGCCGCGCAGTGGATTTGACCCCGATTAGCGCGTCATCATCTTTGTCCTGATGGGCATAGATGGTGTCATAAAACAACGTCCAGCTAATACCTGCCAGATATAGTAAAACGGGTGCCCATGTCAGGCTACCCATATGTGCAGCCCAGCCCAGCAACGCCCCCCAATTGAATGCGATGCCCAAAAAAACCTGAGGCCACCATGTAAAGCGTTTGGCAAAAGGATAGATTACCACAGGTCCCAGTGCGATGATGCCCAAAAGGATCGTAAAGCTGTTGAATGTCAGTAAAACGCCAAAGGCAATGGCCGCTTGTATGAACATCCAACATGCAGCTTGTTTTGTGGTAACTTGCCCCGACGGGATTGGGCGTGATTTTGTGCGTTCCACCTTGCCGTCAATATTGCGGTCGGAAATGTCATTCCATGTGCATCCTGCGCCGCGCATCAGGAATGCGCCGATAGCGCAGGCGATGAAATACCACGCATCATTCCAGGTGGCCCCGTTCGGATCGCCAAGTGCCGCCATGAACAGACCCCACCAGCATGGTATCAGTAACAACCATGTGCCGGCGGGCCGGTCCGCGCGTGATAGGCGCAGATAGGGTCGCGACCAAGCCGGGCAAAATCTGTCAACCCAATTTTTGTTAGTGGCGTCTGCCACACGTCCTTCAACTTGGGCTGGTTTCTTTTGGTGTTCAGACATAAGTTCAGACCATGACAGTTAAAGCTAAAATCAGACTCTATGTAGACGCGCCTTTGGGCAAAGGGCAATCCCTATCGCTATCCAAAGGTCATGCGCATTACATAACGGGTGTGATGCGTCAGAAAGCGGGGGCGATTGTGGCCCTGTTTAACGGGCGTGACGGCGAATGGCAGGCAGAATTGGTCGATGCGGGAAAGCGCCGCGCGGTGCTGACCTGTCTGCAACAGTCCAAAGCCCAGAAACCGCCACCCGATGTCTGGCTGTATTTTGCGCCGATCAAAAAGGTTCGCACTGATTTTATTGTTGAAAAAGCGGCAGAATTGGGTGTGGCCCGGATCTGCCCCGTTCAAACCGATTTTACCAATGCGGAACGGATCAGGCAGGATCGCCTGCAAGCCCATGCGATAGAAGCGGCCGAACAGTGCGGTGAAACCTATGTTCCCCCTGTAGAGGCGTTGCAAAAACTGGATACGGTTTTGACAGGATGGCCAACTGATCGTAAGTTGTTGTTCTGTGATGAAACTCTGGTGAATGATGCAACACAGGGCTTAGCCGATGCGAAGGGCAAAAAATGGGCTATTCTTATTGGGCCCGAGGGCGGCTTTTCCGATAAAGAGATCACGAAACTTCGTGCCATGGATGTAACCCATCCGATCAGTCTTGGCCCGCGTGTGTTACGTGCGGATACGGCAGCGGTCGCGGCCCTTACCTTATGGCAAAACACATTAGGAGACTGGCGATGAGTTTTATCAGGCCACCCGTTACAGCACATTTCATCAAATGGCGTGAAGCGTATTTTGTCGTATTTTTTCTGATACTGGGCGTTTGGTTGTTTTTGCGCGGCGTGGCCACCCTTAACCTTGTGTTTCAGGCACTGGGTTTGGTTGTCTCGCTTATCGGGATAATCTTGTTGCGTACAACCATTCAACGCATTCGATTCAGGCGCGTACAAAAGGCCCCCGGTATGGTAGATGTCACTGAACGCGAGATCAGCTATTTTGGCCCTATGTCGGGTAAAACGGTTTCTTTGGAAAGCTTGAATAAAATTGAACTGCGTGAAAGTGAAGCCTATGCTGCTATTTGGGTTTTGCACAATGCGGACGGTGACCCGATGATTGTGCCGACAACGGCCAAAGGTGCGGACCGCTTGTTTGATGCCTTTACCAGTCTGTCGGGAGTTAAAATGGATGCACTGGTGGCAGCACTGAACAAGACCCCGATGCACAATCAGGTGATTTGGAAACGCAACTGAAGTATCATATCCGCTTGACAGATTGGCATGAAAATGGCCCTGTCGGAACAAACAGATATTAGGAATATAAGACATGTCGATCCCACAAACAGGCGGCGGTCCAATTGAACATCATGATCAGTTGGCCCAATATTTGGCCGAAGGCTGCAAACCCAAAGAAGACTGGCGCATAGGCACCGAGCACGAAAAATTCGGTTATGACAAGGATACATTGTTGCCCTTGCCCTATGACGGCCCACGTTCTGTCAAAGCCATGCTGGAAGGCTTGCGTGACGAGTTCAACTGGGCACCGGTTCTGGAGGCCGGCAATATTATCGGTCTCGAAAAAAACGGCGCGAACGTATCATTGGAGCCGGGCGGGCAATTGGAACTGTCAGGTGCACCGTTGGAAACCATTCATGAAACCTGCGACGAAGTTAATGTGCATCTGAAAGAGGTGCAAACGATCGCAGACCGTATCGGTGTGGGTTACATCGGGCTGGGGGCATCACCTGATTGGACACACGAACAAGTGCCTATGATGCCCAAGGGCCGCTACCGTTTGATGACAGATTACATGGGTCGTGTTGGTACTCATGGTACCCAAATGATGTATCGTACCTGTACCGTTCAGGTGAATTTGGATTTCGGTTCCGAGGCCGATATGGTGCAAAAAATGCGTGTGGCACTTGCTTTGCAGCCCGTGGCAACTGCGCTTTTTGCCAACTCACCGTTCTTTGAAGGCAAGGAAAACGGCCATAAAAGTTGGCGTGCACGTATCTGGCGCGATCTGGATGCGGCACGCACAGGCATGTTGCCGTTTGTGTTCGAAGACGGCATGGGGTTTGAAGCCTGGGTGCAATATATGCTGGATGTGCCGATGTATTTTGTCTACCGCGACGGCAAATATATCAATGCGCTGGGCCAATCGTTTCGCGATTTTCTAGTTGGAAAATTGCCCGCTTTGCCGGGTGAAAAACCAACCCTGTCTGATTGGGCAGATCATTTAACAACGTGTTTCCCCGAGGCACGGTTGAAAAAGTTCATCGAAATGCGCGGGGCCGACGGTGGCCCGTGGCGGCGCATTTGTGCGTTACCTGCCTACTGGGTTGGATTGATTTACGACCAAACCGCGTTGGATGCAGCGTGGGATCTGTGTAAAGACTGGGATGCCGAAACCCGTGACGCGCTGCGTGTGGCGGCATCTGTGGACGGCATCGCCGCCAAGGTCGGTAACATTTCGATGCTGGATTTGGCACGTGAAACCGTGGCGATTTCCAAAGCGGGACTGGCAGCGCGCGCACGTCCGGGCGCAGGCGGGATGATCCCTGATGAGACACATTTTTTGAATGCTTTGGAAGAGGTTGTCGAGACGGGTATGTCACCCGCATGCGAATTGACCCAAAAGTTTCACGGTGAATGGGGCGGTGATCTGAAACGGATTTATGCGGATTACAGTTACTAAATAAAAAGGCCGCTTAATGCGGCCTTTCATCAATTCATGGTGTTTAGAGTTATGCCAGCGGGTCCGGGCCAAAACGGTTGTTGCCCTCGGTGCCGCGTGTCACGAACAGGTACAAAATATAAAGTGCGCCTATAACCGGCACCAGCCCAATCAAAAGCCACCAACCGCTTTTGTCTTTGTCGTGCATTCTGCGAATGGCAACGCAAATAGATGGTGAAAGTGTTGCCAAGACAAAGATCAAGTAGAAAACTGGAACTCCAAGTGCTGCATCGATCACAGATGCAATGATTGCAACGATAAATGTAAACAGCGCATACCACCAATACTGTGATCTTTGTGCGCGCCCTTGTATTGTAAAATAGTTATTGAAACAGAATTTAACTGCGGTCATGAAATCCATAATTATCCCCTTTTCCCTATTTTAGGCTCGGTGCCCTTTAGAATGCGTTTTATATTGTCGTTATGTTTAACCCAGATCAGCAGGGTCATAATAATAACAAACAATACACCAGATTTGGTATCAATCAAGTATAACCACACAGGGGCTAGTAGCGATGACACAAGTGCCGAGACTGACGAAATGCGTACAATAATTGCTGTGGCAAGCCAGGTCAGGCAAGCGGCAAGTCCTGCCCAGAAATTGATTGCCAGCAATATGCCCAAAAAAACCGCAACGCCCTTGCCGCCCTTGAACCTTAGCCAGACGGGGTAAAGATGGCCCAGAAAGGCGAACAGTCCTGCAATTTGTGCCGCCGTTTGCCCGAATAAATAACCGGCCAGAAAAACCGCAACAGCCCCTTTGCCTGCATCAAACACCACGGTTAGAAATGCCGCCAGTTTGTTGCCGGTGCGCAAGACATTAGTCGCACCAATATTGCCTGAACCGATGTCGCGTAAATTGCCAAGCCCCATGATTCTGGTGATCACCATGCCAAAAGGGACCGAGCCCATAAGATATGCAAAGCTGGCAACGGCTATAGCGGTCGTCAGAGTTATATCAAGATTTAGCATAAATTTCCTGCCCTCCTAGGAATGTGCGCAACACGACCCCTTGCATCCGCCGCCCGTCAAACGGCGTGTTTTTGGACTTGGATTTCAATGTGGTGCGGTCCAACACAAACGGTTTATCGGGATCGAACAATACCAAATCGGCAGGTGCACCTTTGGCCAGACGACCACCTGCAAGGCCAAGCAATTTCGCGGGGTTCAGTGACATTGCCCGCCACAGGGTCGGCATATCCATATAGCCCCCATGTACCAGCTGCATCGCAGCAGGCAGCAAGGTTTCAAGACCAACGGCCCCCGATGCGGCCTCTTCAAACGGCAGGCGTTTGCTTTCTTCATCTTGGGGTGTGTGCATCGAGCTGATGATGTCGATCAAACCACTTGCAACAGCCTCTACCGTTGCAACGCGATCTGTCTCATGGCGCAAGGGCGGTTTGACTTTGAAGAATGTGCGATAACCTTCAACATCCAGCTCATTCAGTGTCAGGTGATGGATCGAGGCCCCCGCCGTTACACTTAATCCGGCGGCTTTAGCGCGTTCCAGAACGGGCAGGGCTACTGCGGTGGAAATCTGGTCGACATGATACCGCACTCCGGTCATTTCCACTAACGCCATGTCGCGTTCCAGCTGAATACGTTCAGCCATAGGCGATGCCCCCGGCAAACCCAGTTTTGTTGCAAACGGACCGGATGTGACTGCAGAACCTTTGCTAAGCGATGGTTCCTGAATATGCCCCATGACCAAAGCACCCAACCCCTTGGCATAGGTCAGGCAACGGCCGAATATCTTATTGTCGGCGATCACGCTGTCCGCATCCGAAAAAGCGACCGCACCGGCATCTTGCAAAAAGCCGATTTCGGCCATTTCCTTGCCATTTCGCCCACGGGTCATGGCAGCCATTGATAGAACGTTCACACATGCATCTTCCACCGCACGACTAAGGGCGAAATGCAGGGTTTCGGGGCTGTCAATCGCAGGCTTGGTATCGGGGCGAATGACCATCGTTGTCACACCGCCTGCGGCGGCGGCCCGTCCGGCAGAGGCAAAACTTTCCTTGTGCCGTTCGCCCGGTTCACACACCTTCACACCGATGTCGATGATGCCGGGTGCCAGGCACTTGCCGCCGCAGTCGGTGGTTTTGCCTTTCGGTGTATCGCCGTAAACAATTTCGGCAATCTTGCCGTTCTTGATAACGACAGAGCCAAGCTTGTCCGTGCCTTTTTCCGGATCGATGAGGCGGGCGTTGGTAAGGATCAGCATATTGCATCTTCCCTTTTCGTCGCCCGCAATCCGTCCGCCAGCAAATGCATTGCTGCCATCCTGACAGCGACCCCCATTTCAACCTGTTCTTGAATAACTGATCGTGTCACATCGTCGGCAATATCACCGTCGATTTCCACGCCCCGGTTCATCGGGCCGGGATGCATGACAATCGCATCCGGTTTGGCATTGGCCAGCTTTTTTACATCCAGCCCCCAACGATGGTAATATTCACGCTCACTGGGGATAAACGCACCGTCCATGCGCTCGCGTTGCAGGCGCAGCATCATCACGACATCCACATCCTTCAAACCTTCGTTCATGTCGTCAAAAACCTCGACCCCGAATTTGTCTATGCCCGAGGGCAGCAGGGTTTGCGGCGCAATCAGCCGAATGCGGCTCTCCATTTTGTTTAGTAAAAAGATGTTGGATCGTGCCACGCGGCTATGCGCAATATCGCCGCAAATCGCCACCGACAGGCGGTGCAATCGCCCCTTGGCGCGGCGAATGGTCAATGCGTCCAGCAGGGCCTGTGTCGGGTGTTCGTGCCGCCCGTCGCCTGCATTCAAAACCGCGCAATTCACCTTTTCCGACAACAGATCTACCGCGCCAGATTGCGGGTGGCGCATGACCAAAAGATCAGGATTCATCGCGTTCAGCGTTAGCGCGGTATCGACCAGCGTTTCACCTTTTTTGATGGATGATGCGCCCAGGGCCATGTTCATCACATCTGCCCCCAGCCGTTTGCCGGCCAGCTCAAAACTGGCCTGTGTTCGGGTGGAATTTTCAAAAAACATGTTGATCTGGGTCAGTCCTGCCAGCACCTCTGAATGCTTGTTGGCTTGGCGATTTAGGTCAACGTAATTTTCGGCCAGATCAAGAATGGTTGTAATATCGGTAGGGGAAAGTTGTTCTATCCCTAAAAGATGGCGCACCGAAATTCCCATGAAGGCCCTCGTATATTATTTTGCCGCTTATAAGATGGGATGGTTTCAGAAACAAGGGATTTACGCCGCGTGGCAGAGTTTCTATTCTGTAATAGAATCTGGGATATGATGGATGACGCCTGACTACGACTATACCGCTGCCAAAGCAGCCCTTGAATGGCAGATTGAGCTGGGCGTAGATGAATGTATCGGCGAGGTTCCGATCAATCGCTATGATGTGAAACCGCAAAAACTGAAAATGGGGGCAACATCGAACATCGGGCCTGTCAGTGTGATGCCGTCGTTCATTCCGGTTCAGGAAAGTGCGGCTGATATTGCAGGTATTATGGCGGGCCGGTGTAGCGATCTGGCTGCCTTGCGTGATGCAATGGCAGTATTTGATCATTGTGCTTTGAAAAAAGGGGCTAAAAATCTGGTATTTTCAGATGGTAACCCAAATGCGCGGGTGATGATTGTAGGTGAAGCCCCCGGCCGGGATGAGGATGCGCAAGGTTTGCCATTTGTCGGGGCCGCAGGGCAGTTGCTGGATAAGATGTTTGCGGCCATTGATATGGGGCGCACGGGTGAAACCCCGACGGATGCGCTTTACATCACTAATGTGATGCCGTGGCGCCCCCCGCAAAACCGGGATCCAGAGCCGTCAGAAATACAGATGATGCTGCCGTTCCTGAAACGCCACATAGAATTGGTGAACCCCGATATGATCGTGTTGATGGGGAATACGGCCTGTCAGGCGGTATTGGGGCGTAAGGGCATTACGCGTCTGCGCGGCAATTGGACATCTGCCTTTGATAAGCCGGTGATGCCAATGTTCCACCCAGCAGCTTTGCTGCGCGATGGATCTAAAAAAGCTGGCGCGTGGGCTGATCTGTTGTCAATTCAGGCCAAATTAAAGGAATAAGTTATGAGTGAACCGCGTGAATTTGTCCCAATCAGGATCGCTGTGCTGACCGTATCGGATACGCGCAAACTGGAAGATGACCGCTCGGGCGATATTCTAGTTGGTCGGATCATAGCCGCAGGGCATATGCTGGCGGATCGCAAGATCATTCAAGATGAACGTGATCAGGTGGCCGATCAATTGCGCACTTGGTGCAAAGACAAATCGGTGGATGTGATCATTTCTACAGGTGGTACAGGGTTGACAGGGCGGGATGTAACCGTAGAAGCGCACCGCGATGTTTATGAAAAACAAATCGATGCGTTTTCCACATTGTTCACGATCATCTCGATCAAAAAAATAGGCACCTCTGCGGTGCAGTCCCGCGCCTGTGCCGGGGTGGCCCACGGTACCTATATGTTTGCTCTGCCGGGCAGTCCGGGGGCCTGTAAGGATGGTTGGGATGAAATCCTGCAACACCAGCTGGATTACCGCCATATGCCATGCAACTTTATCGAAATGATGCCACGTCTTGATGAACATCTGCGCCGAAAATAATGGATGATGAATTTCACACGTTAGGCAGTTGGGAAAATCCCGACAGTTTCAAAGCCGCGATTATTTTACTGAAAGATAAGTACGGTCGTGTATCTATCCAATTCCGCGATGATTTCAAAGGTGTCAAGCTGGGCGGTTTTTGGGGGCTTTTTGGTGGTGAAATTGAAACCGGTGAAACCGCGCGGCAAGCCGCAGTGCGTGAACTGGCAGAGGAAACCGGCATTGTGGTGGGGCAGGATAGTTTGATCCCTTTCGTTAAAACCCTGTCAGAAACCAGCGGGAATGGGCGACATTACATATTTCTTTGTACGCAGATTGTTGATGTGTCTGCGCTGTCTTTGCGCGAAGGGGCGGGTTTTGCTTTTATTCATCATGGCCAGCTTGATCAGTTCAATCTGATCCCGGCTGCACGCCGCGTGCTGTCCCATTATTTTGCAAACCAAGGTTAATTACGAAAATCATTTGTCGGACACCGACGTAATGTTAGTTTACAAGCGTATAAACCTGAACAACCCTAACAAAGTGCACAGAGGGTATAATGAGATTTATGATACGCGGCCTGTTTGGCCTGTTCCTTGCGACAATTACGGCGGCGCTGATATTGGCCGCCGTAACCGTTGTGGTGTCTGCATTGAAAGATGATCCGTCCGATGCCGGGTATGGCGGCGGCCCACGTGAACGTACCTTTGCGGTGAATGTGGCAAAGGTTCTGCCGATTAAAGCCACACCCGTTATTGAAACATTTGGCGAAGTAATCAGTGGACGCACATTGGAATTGCGCGCGGCGTCAAACGGGGCACTGGTGCAAATGTCGGATAATTTTCGCGAAGGTGGCGTGGTGCAACAGGATGAGTTGTTGTTTCAAACCGATCCTGCAACCGCTTCTGCAAACGCAAAACTGTCACAAGCGGCCCTTGATGAAGCGAAAGCGGAATTGACGGAGGCCAATGAGGCGTTGGGCTTGGCAGGGGATGAACTGGTGGCGGCAGAGCATCAGTATGCGTTGCGCCAGCAGGTTTTGACACGCCAGACATCGTTGCGTGAACGTGGTGTCGGAACTGAAACTGCGCTGGAAACAGCAGCACTGGCCGCGTCTGCGGCAGAACAGGCCACGCTTGCAAAACGCCAGGCTTTGGCCAATGCAAAAGCGCGTATAAACCGTGCGAAAATTGCCCTGTCGCGCAGTCATATCAATTATACCGAAGCTGTGCGTGTACTGGCCGAAACCTCGGTCACGGCAAAATTCGACGGCGTCCTAAGCGATGTCACGGGTGATTTAGGTGCATTGGTAAACGCAGGCGAACGTTTGGCCAAGCTGATTGACCCGAACGCGCTGGAAGTGGCCTTTCGAATTTCAAATACCGAATTCAACCATATCACGGGCAGCGGTCAGCCCATAGGCCAGGCAAAAGTGACCGTACGCTTTGTCGGCATCAGTTCCGAAATACCCGCGATCATTGACCGCGTTAGTGCGGCCGTAGGCGCAGGGCAAACAGGGCGCGAATTATATGCATCACTTTATGTGGATAAGGTTGCAACCGTGCGCCCCGGAGACTTTGTTTCGGTGCGACTGGAAGAACCGGCACTTGATAACGTCGCTATTTTACCCGCCACAGCGGTTTCCGCGGCGGGCGAAGTTATGGTCTTGGGGCAAGACGACCGTTTGGAATCGCTTAATGTTAAGGTTCTGCGCAAACAGGGTGATACGGTTATTGTTGCAATCGG
>Ga0316189_10001311_pt1 | contig 24765 bp, 19 predicted proteins | sample LowCovwburrow_MG_FD_204930 | JGI IMG/M metagenome (GOLD analysis project Ga0316189, IMG submission 204930) | Coastal sediment microbial communities from Maine, United States - Lowes Cove worm burrow | ecosystem: Environmental > Aquatic > Marine > Coastal > Sediment | place: USA: Maine... | reverse complement strand
CCCGTCGCGGCTGCCCCGGCCCCCGCCGCTGCCCCGGCCCCCGCCGCCGCTGCCCCGGCCCCCGCTGCCCCGGCCCCCGCCGCTGCTGCCCCGGCCCCCGCTGCTGCCCCGGCCCCCGCCGCTGCCCCGGCCCCCGCCGCTGCTGACCCGGCCCCCGCCGCTGCTGCCCCGGCCCCCTCCCCGCTCGCTCCCAACCCGGTGACGACACCGGGCACCAACTCCTAGACCCGGCATCGTAGGTGACCCCGAGCGGCGCAGCACGAGCGTTGGCGACGACCAAGCCCGCGCTCGTCGCCGCGACCTGGTCGTGGGCGAGGCTGATTGCGCCGATCGGGCTCGCGCTCTCGCTGCTCACCGACACCGCATGTCGTCCGGTCGATGATGACGCCGCGCCCTGCGATCCGGTCGAGGCGGCGCTCCTCCGCGCAGACGCGGCTGCCCCTGGCGGTCCCGATCTCGAAGACCCGCCGGCGATCGTCGACGCCCTCCCCGACTTCGCGGCGATCGCTGACACCCTCGACACCTCGGTGGTCACGGTCGTCGCGACCCACGAGCGCGGTGAGGAGGGCAAGCCCGGCGCCCGCGTCGTCCGCGGGATCGGCTCGGGGATGATCGTCAGCACCGCAGGTCAGGTCGTCACCAACGAGCACGTCGTCGCCAGCGCGAAGACCGTCGACATCGAGCTCGCAAACCACACCCGGACCCGCGCCCGCGTCGTCGCCAGCGACGATCTCCTCGACCTCGCGCTCCTCGAGCTAGAGACCCCCGTCAGCGGGCTCGAGCCGGTCGTCTTCCGCGAGCGCCCGGCCGTCCCCGGCGAGTGGGTAATGGCGATAGGCCAGCCCTTCGGCCTCGGCAACACTGTCACCGTCGGTGTGATCTCGGGGCTCGCCCGCGACTACGCTGACCTCGGCCGCCCCGAGGGCATCCGCGCCGACGGCATGTGGAGCTTCATCCAGACCGACGCCTCGGTGAACATCGGCAACTCCGGCGGGCCCTTGGTCGACACCCGCGGTGAGGTGATCGGGATCACCACCGCGGTCCGCAACGACGGCCAGGGCCTCGCCTTCGCCGTCCCCGCGGCGATGGCCCGCCGCTTCCTCGACGAGGTCTGGACCTACGGTCGGATGCGCCGCGCCCGGCTCGGGATCAAGGCCGAGAATGTCGGCCCGGAGGTGTTCCCCGGCCGCCTCTCCGCCGTCCGCGTCACCCAGGTCGAGCCCAAGAGCCCCGGCGCGAAGGCGGGGCTCGAGGTCGGTGATGTGATCCTGACGATCGACGACTCGCCGATCCTACGGGTCTCCGAGGTCGCCTACCTCACCCAGCTTCGAGGCGTCGGCGCCCACCTCGACGTCCTGATCGCCCGCACCGACGAGGCGCCGCGCCGCGTCCGCCTGATCCCGACCGAAGCCCTCTGAGCGAGCTTCGCTGGTCGAGTGCAAGACGACACGCCTCTCATTCGGCGATCGCCTGTCGCCTATGATCCTGCGACCACACCACCCAATGCCGTCGAAAGTGACAGCAACGTGTGCAAAAGAACATATGCGGCGCTCGCCCGTAGGGACCCCTCTTTGCGTTCAGTGGTCTTCTGCCCCCAATTCGAGGGAAATCCTATGCAGATGCAAACTCTTTTCGCCATCACACCCAAGGCTTGATTGCGGATCTCCGCCCCACTTGATAGCGTGCGCGTAAATGCGCTTCTCTGTCGCCGGCCGCCTCAGCGCTTCAGCGCTCGTGATCGTGCTCGTGACGACGAACTCCTGCTACGACGATAGCGTCTACGAAGACATCCTCGCCCAACAGGCGGGCCTCACCGGCTCGACCGGAGAGACCGCGGCTGCCGACGCTGGTTCGGGCGGGTCGAGCGTCTCGACCAGCCTTTCCGGCACTGCTGGCGCCGACTCGAGCGACGGCTCCGACTCGAGCGACGGCTCCGACTCGAGCGGCGGGGAAGCGCTCGACCTCGGCGGCGATCTCGAGCCCCAGGGCGCGAACCCAGAGATCTTCGAGTTCACAGCGACGCCGAGCAAGCTCGACGCCGCAGGTCCGCTGCTCTTGGATCTCAAGGTCTCCGACGACGTCCAGGAGATCGAGCTCCTCCGGGTCGACAACGGCGGGGGCACGCTCGCGAAGCTCTCCCCGAACGACCTCCCCTTCCACCAAGCGATCGTCTCCGCCTCCGACAACGGCAACCATCTCTACCGGGCCATCGCCCGCAATGATCAGGGCGAGGAGACCCGCGCCGACCTCGAGGTCACCGTCGCCCTCCCCGAGACCGGCCAGGAGATCTGGAGCTGGGAGTCGGAGCACCTAGAGTCCGAGGTGCTCGGGATCATCGCCCTCGACGGGGGCGCCGTGATCGTCGGCTACATCGTCGAAAACGGCGAGCCAAAGCCCCTCGTCACCCGCCTCAGCAGCACCGGCAAGCTCCTCTGGGAGGTCTCGCCGAGCGACGATCGCGGCTACGCCTGTGCGCTCACGCTTCGGCCACAGGGCGACCTGATCGTCATCGGCAATAGCTACAAAGACGGCGGCTTCACCGACCAAGCGATGTGGATGCGACGGCTCAGCGTGGACGGTGAGGTCTCGCCGACGTGGGGCGACGACGGGGTCACAGGAGAGCGCGCCGTGGCGGTGACGACCGACGAGCTCGGCCAGATCGTCATCGCCGGCGACTTTCAAACCTCGGGCATGAAGCCGCACCATGACCTTCGGGTCTGGGCCTACAAGAGCGGCGGCGCCAGCCGCTGGAGCGAGACCTGGACCCGGCCGGGGGTCATGTATGATCGGGACGAGCAGGCCCACGCAGCCCTCGTCCTGCCGAGCGGCGACATCCTGGTCGCCGGCCACACCTCGCAAGACCTCTTCGAGCTGCCCGCGCGCAGGCAGGCGCTCATCCTCAAGCTCGACACGAGCGGCCTCTTCGACGACGCGCCCTGGATCGACACCTCTGAGCACTACGTGAGCGAGCTCCACTCGCTCGCCCGCACCGACAAGGGGGACCTCTTCGTCGCAGGTCGAGCGACCGCCCCAAACGAGGCCCCGCGAGCGACGGTCTGGCGGATCGACGAGGACCTCAAGACCCAGCTCTGGAGCCGTCCCCTCAGCCAGGGCGACGACGTCTTCGCTGAGAGCATCAGGCTCACGGCGAACAACGACGTCGTCATAGGCTCGACCAAGGACGAGCGCTTCCAGGTGACCATCGCCAAGCCGGTCGGCGAAGGTCCGTTTATCTGGCAAGAGAAGCTCGAGTTCGCAGGCGGGCCCGACCGCCTCCGCGACCTGACGCTCGACCCCTATGACTACATCTATGTCGCCGGCCAAGCGACGGTCGGCGTCGAGCGCCGCGCCTACGCCCGCCGGGTCTCCCCCTAGGGACGAGGGGCTCGCGCCCCGCGAGGCCGGTCCGCCTCGTCATCGCCGCGAAGGACTGGCGACGCGGGCTCAGCTCAGCGCGCGGCCTCACATTGGGCCCGGACCATCTCCATCCCCGCGTCGAAGTCCTCCTCGAGCGCCTCGTCGCAGAGGTTCCGGACCAGCCGATGTTCAAAGTACTCGGAGTAGGCGAAGAGCTGATGCTTTGAGGTCGGCTCGTAGCAGGGCTTCCCCCCCAGCCTCGTGTCGTTGAGGAGCGCGATCAGAGAGACCGCGTCCTGCTCGCCCCCCTTCGCGTCGAGCACCGCGTCAGCCCACACCTTGGGGTTGTAACCGCCGTCAAAGCTGCCCGCGAAGGAGATCGCGATGACGACGAGGTGGGCGTCCTCCCGGAAGAAGCCGTCATTGCAGCCGCCTGGACGGTTGAGGTCGTAGTTCAAGGCCCGTCCGCTCGCCCAACCGGTCGCCTCGTACCTCGCGGCATAGCCTTGGCTCGCGATGCAGAGGAAGGAGCCCTTGAGATCCGGCTCCTCGCGGGTCAGGTAGCGACGGCCGCCGACCAGCTCGCACCGGCTGTTGGTCGCGTCGCGACCGGTCGGGAAGGTGACCCCAGCGCCGAACGTCCGATCGCACTTGGGCATCTCCTCGATCTCATGGACGACATCGCAGGGGTAGTCCGGCTCGCCGATCTCCTGGCAGCCCTCCTCCAACGAGCAGAGGTTGATCGGGCACTTCCACGTCCCCCACATACCGCTGGTGTTGGCGACGATGATGTGGAGGTCGACGTTCGGGAAGACCTCGTCGATCGCATCGATGAAGTGGGGGAGCGCAGCCTCAAGGCCGGCGTAATTCTCCTTCATCCAGGCTGAGGCGTCGATCGCGAAGACAAAGTCGATCTTGCTGCAACCGTTGCCGCCCCCCATATCGTCGCCCACGCCGAGGTCGAGCCGCGGACCGTCACCCGAGGAGCTGGAAAGCATCCCCGCGGTCGACGCTTCGACGGTCGTCGACGGACCGCCGGTCGACGTGCCCGTCGTCGTGCTGGTCGTCGTCGCGGTCGACATCGCGCCTGCGGTCGCACCCCCCCCGATCACGGGCGTGCTCTCCGACGATCCGTTCGGCACAGAGCAGGCGAGCGAGAGCGTCGCGAAGATGAATCGCGCTGGGGACCGACCATAGACCATGCGCGAAAGTGTACATCAGGACCCTATGCATATACTGGTAGTGAAATTCGCGACAATTACTGTTCGCGATGACACCTACACTGACCACTTCACGAGGATTTCAACGAGCCCTCCGTCGGTCAGTAATTCCAGTGTAGTACCGCGCCACCGAGACAAGCGTCGGGGCACGCTCACGGGATCTGACCGCGCACCGTCCCGCCGATCTCGCAGGTCGTGGCGAAGCTCGCAGCCTCAACCTTGGGCCAGCGCCAGTCCCCGGCGGCGAGCTGGTCTCGAGCTTCGGCACCTTTCTCCTGGCGAGAGCCTGGCGCGCCCGGACGACCGCGCCAACACGCGAAGGACGGACCGCCGCCGAGCCGGAGGTCGACCCCCCCTCGCGAGTCGCTAGTCGCTAGTCGCTGATAGCCCCCCAGGCGTCGTACTTCGCCGCCGGTTCCGGTCCGGCGAAGACCTGGAGCGCGACCAGGCGAGCGTCGCCGTTTTGGTAGGAGACCTTGGCGTTCGCCGGCATGTAGATCGCGGAGCCCGGACCTATCGAGTAGGGCCTGTCCTCGATCATCAGCTCACCGCCCCCTTCGAGGACATAGAGATACTCCTCGGTCGTGTCACGGTGCTCGGGGACAGCCCCGTTCTCGGCGAGCTCAAGACGGGCGACGAAGGCGTTGTTTCCCTGGGCCAAGAAGAAGACATCCGCCTTGCCGCTCGGCGCCTGCCGGTGCTCAGCCTCGCCGGCGGCGACGACCAGGCGAGCTTCGCCCTCCGCCCGCTTCTCTGCCTCGCTCGCCTCTGGAGCGTCCGCGCCCGCCTCTGGCCGCTCTGAGGCCACCGAAGTCGCCGCCGCAGAGGCGCACGCACCGAGGAGAAAGGCCATGATGATCGCGATTCGTGAGTCCATGCGGTCCTCCGCCGTCACGCTACCACGGGACCGCGCAGCCGATATCGGCCTACGCCGGCTCCCTGAGCCCCACGTGCCACGAGGACACATGAACGCATCCCCCTGTCCCCCTGTCCCTCAGGTACGCAGCTCTCCTCTCGATCCCCCGGCTCACCTCAACCGGAGGACGAGCTGCTGGGACGGCCCTCTTGGCTTTGACAAGTCGCCGCTCTACCGGGCCATGCCGCGAGTGTTGGCGTCGGCAAGACCAAACGGGCCAGGGAGGGCAGAGCCTCCTAGCAGACGACCGAGCGCAAGAGCCCGATCTCGCGGATCAAGACCTCTCGCCCGAGCTCACGGATCCCAGGGCGGAGACGCCGAGGTCCGTGAATCGAGGCCCGCTGATGGGCGAGGCTCTCCGAGCAGGCCTCAAGATCGACGCCCAGCGCGTGGAGCTCGCCGAGGAGCTCATCGATCGTCGGAAAGTCGGCCACCTGCTCGCTTCTCCCGGTCCCGAGCAGGGCCCAAAAGGCCCCCTCGTCGGTCAAGAAGACCCGTACGTCGATCCCCGTCGCCTTCGCCGCGAGGGCCGAGGCGCAGCCGAAGACGACCCGTTCGACCGCCCCTGGACCCGAGACGACGACCATCGCCAGTCCCCTCTCAAGCGCACTCTCCATACGCGATACGACACTAACAAGACCCTTGATTTCACAACATACCCGCACTTGCTGAGTGCTGCCCAAAGGCCAGTGCTCGGTATTCACGACAATATGTCGCCCCTCTCTCGAACAGCGTCCGCTGGCACTTCACGAGCCAGAGCACCCGCGGGCGCACTGCTCGACGTCACCGCTTAAACTTGCGCTGACGAGCCGGTTTCAGCGAAATCAGCCCTCCGCGGCGGGTTTCTCTCGACCTGGGCGACGACCTCGGTCACCCTCATTCGAGCTCTCCATGGGCGAGAACGATGGCTCCTTCAGACCAACACCTCGACGACTCACCCGCCCGGGTCGCCCCATCACCGACACGGCTGCTGCCTCTTGTCGGCCTCCTCGGGGCCCTGGCGACGGCTTGCCGCAGCCCGAGCCCACAAGCCCCGGAGAACCTGCCGCGTGGGACGTATCCGGGCTCGACCGCGCCGATGACCGACCGCGAGGCCAGCCGGGCCGCAAAGCCTGCCGATGAGGCCGGGACCGCTCCAGCGGCTCTGACCGCCACCGCCACCACGACCGCCACCGAAACCGCCACCAAAACCGCCACCAAAACCGCCACCGCAGACGCGGGGATCAACGTCCCGGGGAGCTCCTCCGCGGCACGGAGCAACTGGCGCCCTCGGACTGAAGATGACGGCAGCGAAGATGAGGGTGGAGGAGAGGGCGAAGGCGAAGGCGAGGGCGAAGGCGAAAGCGAAGGCGAAGGCGAAGGCGAAGGCGGTGTCGACGGCGGCGAGGGTGGGGACGAGGGCGACGGTGAGGCCGGGATCGACGATGGCAGAGCCGGTCAAGGCGCCGACGACAACGGCTGAGCTGAGAGGCCTCGCTGCACCGACGGGACCTACGTGGGCGGAGCCGGTCAAGGCGCCGACGACGACGGCCTCCTCGGCCCCGGCCGAGAGCGCAGCGCCGTCCCCTCAGGGGAGCCAGGAGATCGGATCGTCGACCGGACGCGAACGCAACACCGCCCGCCCCGTGCTCGCGATCGCCCGACGGGCGTCGTCGGCGAGCGTAGGCGGCACCCGGAGCCGGACGCTCCCCTCCGTGAGGCGGACGCCGCCGGTCCAGAGGTCGCGTCGCACCGCCGAGATCGCGGCGATCGAGACCCGCCGCGGCTCGCCGAAGCGGGGGACGTCGATCACCGCGCCGTCGGTCACCATCGTCACCCGGATCGCCACCAGCTCACGGACCACGATCGCCAACACCGGCGAGAAGAGGGCCGCGAGCGGCGGCCAGAGGCTCTCCCAGGGCTGAAGCCAGAAGTCCGGGGCCAAGCCGGTGACGAGCACCAGGATCACGGCACAGATCCCGACCACCGCGAGCACCGGCCGCAGCGAGAGCCGCTCCTTCTCGTCCCACCAGACAAGCGCCTCGCCTTGGCGGAGGAGCACCGCGAGCTCGAGCGGCAAGGTCCCGGGTGAGTTCGGCGCTCCGGGGGCGAGCGGACGCGGCCCGAGCTGGGCCCGCAGGGTCGGGTTCACGGCCCGCGGCCCCTTGCCGCCCTTGCCCCTGCCCTTTCCTTTGCCGCCCCTGCCTTTGCCGCCCTTGCCCTGGCCGCCCTTGCCCTCGCCGCCCTTGCCCTGGCCGCGGGGGATCTCCCGGGCTTCGACCTCCGTCGGCCGGGACTTCCCGCCCTCGATCAAGCGGAGCGTCATTCGCCGGTCCCCAAGCGGGCGCTCCGGGCCCGGAGCATGTGATCGCAGAGGACCAGCGCGACCATCGACTCGACCATCGGCACCGCCCGCGGGAGGACGCAGGGATCGTGGCGCCCCTTGGCCTGGAAGATCGTGCTCTCGCCGTCGCGAGTGACCGTCTCTTGCTCGCGGAAGATCGTCGCCGTCGGCTTGAACGCGACCGCGAGGCGGATCGTCTCGCCGTTGGAGATGCCCCCCTGGACACCTCCGCTGTGGTTTGTCCGGGTCCTGACCGCGCCGCTCTCCGGGTCGCAGTAGAAGGGGTCATTGTGCTCAGAGCCGCGAAGTCGGGCGGCCCCGAGGCCGTCCCCGACCTCAAAGGCGCGGGTCGCCGGCAGGCTCATCAGCGCCCCTGCGAGCTCCGCGGTGAGCTTGCCGAAGACCGGCGCGCCCCAGCCCGCGGGCACCCCACGGGCGACGCAGCGGATCACCCCGCCGACCGTATCGCCGTCGCTCCGAGCGGCGTCGATCGCCGCGATCATCCGCTCCGCCGCCGCCTCGTCCGGACAGCGCACTATGGTCCGGTCGACCGCCTCCCGATCGACCGTCTCGCCGTCGACGCCGCTGGCCGAGATCCCCGCGACCTCGTCGACCCAGGCGACGATCTCAACCCCGTGGAGGGCCTGCAGAAGCTCCTCCGCGAGGGCCCCTGCGGCAACCCGGGCGACGGTCTCGCGCGCCGAGGCCCGACCTCCGCCGGCGACCTCGCGCAGGCCGTAGCGGGCCTCGTAGGTGTAGTCGGCGTGGGACGGCCGGTAGAGCTCGGCGAGGTTGTTGTAGGCCTGCGGGCGGGCGTCCTTGTTGGCGAAGACCATCGCGATCGGCGTCCCGAGGGTCACCCCGGTCGCCGAGTGGACACCGCTCAACACCGTCGCCCCGTCCGCCTCCTGCCGCGGCGAGGTCAGCCTCCCCTGCCCCGGCCGTCGCCGGCCGAGCTGGGCGGCGATCCGCCCGTGCGGGAAGGGATGTCCGGCGGGACAGCCGTCGACGATCACGCCGAGACCACCGCCGTGGGACTCGCCAAAGGTCGTGATCCTGAAGGTATGCCCGAAGCTGTTGCTCACGCCTTACTCCTCCGTACAACGTCGCTCGCGGCTCGCCGCGGAGCCCTAGTCCAGGCCATCGCCGAGCCCTCCGTTGAGAAACCCCAGCACGTGCGCGCGCCAGGCCTCGGGCGCCTCGATCGCGACGGTATGCCCGACTCCGGCGATCACCGCCACCTCAGCGTCCGCCGGGAAGGCTGCGGCGAGCTCTCCCAGCTCGGCCGCCGGGGCGACCCGGTCGAGCGAGCCGGCGACGAGGAGGGTCGGCGCCTCGATCTGCGGCGCCAGGGTCAGCGGCGCGTAGGGGGAGGCCTCCCCGTCGTCGACCGCCGCCTCGAAGAGAGCGCGGATCCCCTCGTAGGAGTTGCGCTTCACCGTCGCCTTGATCATCGGCTCGATGAGCTCACGCGAGCGCTCGAGGTAGGCCGGCCCGAGGATATCCGTCAGGCTGACCCACGCGAGCGCCTCGAGATCGCCGGTGCGCAGGGCCTCGCGCCAGGAGCGGATGATCAGGCGGCCGACCACGCCCCGACCGGCGCTCACCCCCGAGATCACGAGCCGGCGGATCCGCTCGGGGTGGGCCGCGGCGATCGCCAGGGCCAAGCGACCGCCGAAGGAGAAGCCGCAGAGATCGACCGGGCCCACGATCTCGAGGGAACCTAGCAGGTTCAGAAAATCCTCGACGTGCACTGGCGGTGAGACGTCGCCCAGGCTGAGCTCGGTCTGCCCCTGGCCGCGCGCCTCGTAGACGATCACCTCCCGGTCGGCGGCAAAGGCCCGGATCTGCCCGCCCCAGGAGCTCAAGGTCTGGGTCATCCCGCCGATGATCACCAGCGGCGGCGCGCTCGCGATGATGCCAGGCTTGGGCCCGCGACGATCGACACGGAGATGACCTCGGCCGCTCGCGGAGGCCGGATCGGGGACAGCGACGAGCGCGGGCATCGGCGATGAGGGTAGCCGGGGCCCCGACGATCGGCCAGCGGCGGCGACTCGAGACACGCGGGGATCGCGGGCCTGGGAGCCCTGCGGGCCCATGCCCTCTCGCGGGGGGTCGGCGTCGGCGCGACCGACCACGATTGCCAGAGCCCCCGCCATCGCTCAAACTCGGGCTGTGATGGACGATCCGAGCGCCAACCAGCGCATCCGCGCCCTCGAAGGACGCGTCGTCGACCTCGAGGTCCGCCTCTCCTTTCAACAGCAGACGATCGAAGACCTCGACAGCGTGATCCGAGAATTCGCCAGCCGCGTCGAACGCCTCGAGGGCGAGCTCCGCGAGCTCCGCGGCCTCTCGACCGGAGCCCAGCCGATCGCGGAGCCCTCGGACGATGACTTCAGCCCCCTCTGATCTGGATCGCCGCCTCGCTCGCGGCCCTGCGCTCAACGTCGGACCCGAGGCGGCGACGAGCCCCTCGCCGCTGCGCCGAGGTCACGGCCGAGGGCGCGGCCGAGGGCGCGGCCTTGCGCGCAGCTCAGCGCTCCACACCCTCTCCGTCCTCGCGCTCGGAGGGCTCGGCGGCTGCCCGCAGCGGACGACCGAGCCTCCTCAGCCACCGCCGGCGATCTACGTCGATCCGCCCGCACCGGCGCCGAGCGTCGACGATGACCACGTCTCGCCCGGCGACCAGGGATCCTGTCCGAAGTGCGCTGAGCCGGAGAGCGCCCAGCCCAGCGGTCCGACCTTCACGCCGACGGATCCCGCGACGCCGAACGACCAACCTGGCTTTCAAGACACGCTTGAGGGGATCCCGAGCGAGGCCCCCGCGGACGGCCGCGACGGAATCGCCGGGGCGACCACCTGTGAGGGCGGCGCCCGTCAGGTCGGCGAGAGCTGGAAGGTGAAATGCAACACCTGCTCCTGCGAGCCCTCGGGAGAGGTGATCTGCACCCTGATGGCCTGCATCAGCGTCGACGACGTCTGAGGAGCGGGAGCCCGAGGAGGCCGAAGACGAGCCCGAGGAGCGACCCGTCGCCCTCGTCCGTTCGGCAGCCGCAGCCGTCCTCCTCGTCCTGGCCCGTCCCCTGGGTCTCACCAGCGCTCGCGCTGTCAAAGCCGGTCAGGCCGGTCGTCCCACCGCCGTCGCTGGTGCCCCCTGTGTCCCCTGTGCCGCCTGTCCCCGCTGAGGTGCCGCCGTCGTCGCCGGTCGTCCCCTCGCCGCCGGTCGTCCCCTCGCCGCCGGTCGTCTCCTCGCCGCCGGTCACCGCCGGCGGATCACCGACGATGATCGTCACCTCGGGCGACTCGCCGATAAGCCCCGCGGCGTCCTCGGCGATCGCCTGGAGCGTCCAGACCCCCTCCGGGAAGGCGGCGCCGTTGAAGGCGAAGGGCGGGTCAAAGTCCTCGACCGGCTGCTCCTCACCGTTGACCTTGAAGCGCACAGACTTGACGCCCCAGCCGTCACCGTCGTCGGTCGCGACCTCGATCGGGATCTTCGCCGGGATCTCGTCGACGAACTCCGCGCCGTCCATCGGCGAGGTGATCTGGACGAGGGGCGGATCGTTGTCTGGAATGTCGTCGAAGGGCTGGCCGCAGGTGTTGCCGGAGCCCGATGCTGGCGTCCCAGGGCACCAGTTCGTCCAGGTGCCGTAGCCGATCTCGCCGCCCATAAAGAAGCCGCCGCAGTCGAAGGTCGGGTTCCAGACCCCGCCGCTGTCGAAGCAGGGGGTGATGTCGTAGCCCGAGTCCTCCTCGATCCAGTCGACCGCCTGATGGATCAGCGCGTGGGTGCCGCTCCCGCCGCAGCTGCCGGTGACCGTCGAGGCGATGCCGAAGGCGCGCCATACCCCGTCCGCGGTCTGGATAAACGCCGGCCCGCCGGAGTCGCCGGGGCAGACGCTCGGCTTGCCGCCGCCGCCGAGGCTCGCGGTCATCGACCCGACCCCGTTGAGCGTCGTCGTCGCCCAGCGCTTGCGGCCCGCGCCCGCGTCCCCGTTGTTCGCGCCGAAGCCGACGATCGCCACCTCCTCGCCAGCGTTCAAGACCGAGGTCTCGCAACCGTAGAGCACCGGCGTGATCGGCAGGTCGCGGACCGGCGAATTGAGGACGCAGTAGGCCCAGTCATGGGCCTGGTCGTTGACCCCGCCGTAGGCGGGATAGGTCTGGCAGGCGGCTTCGATCGACTTCGAGGGCGAGCTGGAGAATTCGCCAAAGCGGATCTTCTTGGTCCCGCCGCCGCAGTGCGCTGCGTAGACGACGAGCCAGGGGCTGACCAGGGTGCCGGTGCACAGCGAATTGCCGCCGGTCACCCCGACCGCCGTCGGCCAGGCGCAGGAGTCGACCTCGGCGCCCCCGTAGATCCCCTGCGGCTCCGGCGGGGGCTCGCTCAGCTCCCCCGCGGCGGCTGGGCTCGCCGCCAGCAAGCCGCCGCAGGCCGTCGTCAGGAGGACACCCCGGAGGGGGCTCATCATCGCTCGTTGCCGGGATCCGAGGGCTCGCATGATTGTGCGCATCATACAGGCTCGCGCACTCGCCAACGCCGATCTCTGCGGGACCTAGGAGGCCTATCGCAGGCTCTACCTAGGGCGATCATCGACCTCCCTTCAGCCCCCTAGATGCCGCACAAGGGCCGCAAGCGCAGCTCCGACCGGGTTCCCCCGGATCGCTCGAGGTCGCCCAAAGAGGCCGGCGGGGCATTCTTCGCTACGGCCTCACAGCCCGCCCTGCAAGCCCATGCGCTCTCGCGCGGCGCTCCCCGGTCATGGGCTCTCGACCCCGAGCAAACAGGGCCCTAGCCGGTCCTAGTGCATGGTTTGTCGGCTTCCCAGGGCCCGAGATCGCTGGGGAGTGGGCGGGGCTCTTGCGCGAAGCGCTAGGGCTGGGGCGGCGTGTGACCTCGACAGCGGCTCTACCGTATTGCTACAGTCTCGCGCCAGGAGCACCCATGTTCACCAGCCCGTCCTGGTTCGCCTTCGCCATCCTGGCCGCCCCCGCGGCCGCCCCCACCCAAACGGCTCAGACGGGGCAGCCGGCCAAGGCCCAGCCGGCCGCGACCCAGCCGGCCAAGGCCCAGCCGGCCACGGCCCAGCCGGCCAAGGCCGCGACCCCCGAACCGGCCAAGACCGAGCCGACCAAGGCTGAGGCTGAGCAGGCCTCGGTCGACGAGCGCCTGAAGACCGCCGAGAAGCTCTACAAGGCCCGCAAGTACGTCGACTCTGCGCGCGAGCTCGAGGGTCTTTGGGACGACACAAAGCACCCCAACGCCCTCTACAACGCGGCGCTCGCCCGCTTCGCCGCGGGCCACTACGCGCACACGATCTCCTACCTCGAGTCCTACGTCGCCGACGTCAAGGACGCGCCGCAGGAGGCCCTAGAGCTCGCCCAGTTCCAGCTCGAGAAGGCGAAGGAGAAGAGCGCCGAGGTCCCGGTCCTGATCGGCCCGCCCGAGGCCGTCGCCGCAGGCGCGGAGATCTGGGTCCGCCGGATCCCCAAGGATCCGAAGGACACCCGCCCCGATATGACGCTGCGTGTGCCAGCACCCGCAGCCTCGTCCCCGGCGACCCGCTCGATCTACCTCGACGCCGGTCGTTGGACCGTCGAGAGCCGCTCGAAGGGCTTCATCTCCCAGCCGCAAGAGGTGACGATCGCCAAGCGGGCGACCAGCGCCGATCCGGTGAACTTCGTCCTCGGCCTCGATCCCAAGCTCCGCCAGGTCGCCTTCCGGATCGACGTCCCGCCGGGGACCAAGGTCGACAGCGTCGATATCCAGCTCGTCGCCAAGGAAGACGGCGACACCCGCACCTGCACGGTCGAGCCCTTCAAGGTCAACGAGTGCAAGCTCCTCGCCCAGGTCGGCACCTGGGAGGTCTCCGCGACGGCCCCGGGCTTCAAGCCCTTCAACCAGGTCATCACTCTGACCCGCGGTCAGGAGACCGCGGCCTTCACCCTGCCGATGACCTCGGACGCGCCCGTCGTCGCCGCCCCAAAGCTGCCGCCGGAGCCCGCCAACACCGACGTCGTCCCCAAGCGGGTGCGGATGCGGATGGCGGGCGGCCTCAACGCGAGCGGCCTGCCGATCTTCGTCACCGGCTTGGGCCTCGCGGTCTACGGCTCGAACACCTACGACCGGGCGATCAACTCCGACGCCTCCGAGTGCAGCAGCGCCGACGACAACTTCAACTGCCGCAACGACACGATCAAGGCGATCCGTCTCCGGACCGCAGGGCTCGCCCTCGTCGGCACCGCCACCGGCCTCTTCGTCACCGGCCTGACCGCCGAGTTCGACGTCAAGCCCCGGGTCTGGTACGCGGAGCTCGGCACCGGAGCTGCGCTGCTCGTCGGCGGCGCCTCTTGGCTCGCCGCGACCAACTCCGGCCTCAACCGCGAGCTTCGGGTCGACGGCGCCGCGCCCGACTGGGAGACCTCGGTGCCGAACATCGATCGCTCGACCAACCAGCGCCTCGCCGCCGCCATGTTCATGGGGACCGGCATCGGTCTGGTCACCGGCTCGACCGTCGGTCTCCTGGTCCGCAAGCGCTACGAGAAGCGCAGCAAGCCGCTGAAGAACGCCAGGCTCAGCCCCTTCGCCCCGATCGGCGGCGGCGGTCTAGCCCTCACCGGCCGCTTCTAGGCCGGAGCTCGAGCCCCTCTCGGAGGGCTCACCTCCGAGCACAAGACCGACGCATGACGGCCGCCCCCTAGCGGCCGTTTGTGCGCGGCTCCTCTGCTCGCCGCCTCCGGACCTCACGCTGCCCCGCTCCACCGCTCGCCGCTCGCCGCCTCCAGATTGAGCCGAACCCGGCCGCGGGGCGGGGCCCCCATCAGACCATCAGACCATCAGAGCCCCGCAGGTCTCGGCAAGGCCGGTGAGGGAGAGCCTCCTCCTGCGGGACAGATCAGAGGCGAGCCGCGCCTCTGCCCTGAGTGTTGCTCGCCCGGAGCGCGTCGCCGAGGTTGCGATAGGCCGGGACCCCGTCAAAGCTGAGCTCGTCCTCGACCATCCGCTGGGCGAGGCGCGGGCTAAGCCCGCAGACCGCCCCCTCCGCGCCGATCAGGGCGACCGCGCGCAGCATCTGGATGAGGTGTGTCAGCGTGTCCTGACCGTCGATCTCGGCGGCGGTGAGATCGATGATCACGGCCCTTGCCGCGCGGTCGACGACCGTCCCCAGCACCTCGCCGGTCATCCGCTCTGCCCGCTCTTGATCGACCGAGCCGATGATCGGCACGCAGAGCACCCCGCCCCCAAGATCGAGGACTGGCGTCCCGAGGGCTTGGATCGTCGCCCGCTGGACCTCGATGAGCGCCCGCTCGCGGGCCCGGGCCTTCGCCTCCTGACGCAGCGTCGTCACGTCCGTATGGGTCCCCGCCATCCGCACCGGCCGGCCCTCCTCGTCCCAGACCGCCTGGCCGCGAGCGCGGATGTTCCGGTGCCCGCCGCCCTTCGCCAACATGCGAAATTCGACGTCGTAGGGGGCCTCACGCCGAAAATGAGCCTGAACCGCCGCGTCGACGCGGACCAGATCGTCGGGATGGATCAGGGCGAAGAACGCCGGGGCATCGTCGGCGACCTCGTGCTCCTCATAGTTGAGGATCGACTTCCAACGCTTGGAGAAGAAGCACGCGCCCGTGGCGACGTCCCAATCCCAAACGCCGTCATTGGAGGCCTCGAGCACCAAGGCGTAGCGAGTGTTCGCCCGCTCCAACTCCCGCTCTAGCTGCTCGTTGCGAGCCCGAAGCTCGGCCAGGTCTCCGTCCCCTGCGCTTGTCATCGACCAAAGGGTACCAATTTGGGACTCTCCGCCGACAAATTATGAGCCGCCTCTTGCCGCCTCTTCGGCACGGATTCAAGCGCCCCCGGAGACCCCCTCAACGCGCTCCGGAAGGTGCAGCCGGGCAGACCTCTCAATACGCTCCGAAAGATGTAGCAGGGGCACGCGCGAATAGACGCCCATCCGACGATCGGCCTACCATCATCGACATGATATTGCGTTCTCGACTCTCAGGCTCCGGCCTTCTCCTCCTCTGGATCATCAGCGGCTGTGCCGGTGATGACTCTGCATCCGGGGCAGGAGATACCGACACGACGGGCCCGAACGAGTCCGCGACCGCCAGCACCGATACGGAGGCCGGCACCGACACCGACGCTGAGACCGACGCCGATACCGACACCGACGCCGGCACCGACACCGACACCGACACCGGCACCGACACCGACGAGCCGGTCTCTCCCTACGACGGCGATCCTCTCCCTGACGCCGAGGTCGACGAGTGGAGCTGGGTCGGCTTCCCCGACGCCTCTTGCCGCAACGGATCGACCGCGGGGATCGGCGTCCGCTACGGCCTCGAGAACAAGGTCATGATCTACTTCCAGGGGGGCGGCGCCTGCTTCAACTCGACCTCCTGCGGCTTCAACCCGGCGAGCTACGGGAGCGGCGACTTCGACGGTTGGAAGGACGGCGGCGGTCGCCAGGGAGTGCTCGACACGGACAACCCCGACAACCCGCTCGCCGAGTGGAGCGTCATCTACGTCCCCTACTGCACCGGAGATGTCCACGCTGGCGACAACCCGGACGCCGAGATCGCGGGGGTCGGCACCCAGCAATTCGTCGGCTACCGCAACGTCGACCTCTTCCTCAACCGGGTGGTCCCGACCTTCTTCGACGCTGAGCACGTCCTCGTCGCCGGCGTCTCCGCCGGTGGTTTCGGCGCAGCGCTCAACTTCGATCGGATCGCCGAGTCCTTCCCCAAAAGCGAGGTCACCCTCCTCGACGACTCCGGGCCGCCGATGGCCGACGACTACCTCGCCCCCTGCCTCCAGTCGCAGTGGCGCGACGCCTGGAACCTCGACATGACGCTCCCCCAGGACTGCGACGACTGCTTCGCGGACAGTGGCGGCGGCCTTATCAGCCTCGCCCCCTTCTTGGGCGCCAAGCACAGCGACTCGGTCCTCGCCCTGATCTCGAGCGACGAGGACTCGGTGATCCGCTCCTTCTTCGGCTTCGGCAGCAACGAGTGCAACGTCCTCCTGCCGTCGATGCCCGCCAGCCTCTTCAAGGAGGGGCTCTACGATCTCCGCGACAATGCCCTCAAGTCCGGCGGTATGTGGGGCTCTTTCATCGTCCCCGCCGACAAGCACACCTGGATCGGCGACAACGGGGTCTACAGCACCGAGGTCAGCAACATGCTGATGATCGACTGGATCACCGACATTCTCGTCCGCGATCCGCAGCATGTCAGCCCAGAGTAGTCGGCTCCGAGGAGCACCCAGAGGGCGGGGCGAAGAGCCGCTCCGAGACCGGCTCCGAGACGACAAAGTGATGGACGACCGGGTCTCCCCGGCCGCCCATCGTCGGATCCACCTAGCGTGGGCTGAGCGATAATTTCTGGGTCCTCGCGAGGGGGACTCGGGCCACGATCTCCTAGAACTTGAGGCGGATCGAGCCGAGGAAGAAGTCCCGCATGCTGCCCATGCAGCCGTCGCCCTCCTCCGCCGGGCAGCTCCACTCGGCGAGTTCACCGACGCCGAGGATTACCCCGTGCGTCTCCTCGAGGACCTCTTCGCCAGCGCTAGCCATCGGCCGGGCCTCTCCGAGGACCATCCGCAGCTCCACCGAGGCGCTCGCGAAGTCCTCAGGCAAGCTCTCCTCTGGACCTATCGACTTCGGCAGCTGCAGGGCGCCTCCGACGTCCTCGAGGTCGATCGACTCGACCACGACCTCGACGCTCTCAGGGTCCGCGCTGTGATGGATCAGCGTCGCGTCGACGAGCTCGGAGAGGCGCTCGTCCTCGGTCCGGATCATCATCTCCACCGGCACCTTGAGCTGGGTGTAGGCGGAGCAGCCCTCCTCCTCGCCGGAGGCGTGGATGACGTCGACCATCCCCTCGACGTAGGTGAAGTCGATCACCATCCCGGAGACATCGCCGTCGAAGAAGGTGACCTCCCCGGCCTGGAACCCGCGGGCCATGTCGTAGATCGTCTTCCCACGGATCGCCGAGGGCCCCTCCTCGTCGATCTCGATCTGGAAGTGCTCCTGGGAGCACTCGAGTGACTGCGGGTCTTCGGCGTCGTCCGGGTCTTCGGCGTCGTCCGGGTCTTCGACCTCGTCCGGCTCCTCCGCGTCATCGTCGAGAGGAGCGTGTCCGCCGGGATCATCGAGGCCGGAACACCCACTGAGGACGAAGAGGAGCGTGCTGATGCAGTGGGTCAAGGCGTGGCGGTAGGTCATGCCCCTGATCACTGCAAACACCACTCTCGATCCCGACCCCGCGAGATTTTCCCTGTACCTTCAAGGGCTTCTCATTTTCTACGGCGCCCCTTGAATGCCCGCGCCCGACAACAACGCCAGGTCTGCACGACATCACTGTCACGATCACAGAAGAGGATCGAATGCCCCCTAGCAGCTCGCGTAGCCCTGTAAAGGAGATCTCGAGCACACCGGCGCGGCGCCATCGACCACATCATGCAGCTCCGCCGCCTGCGACCTGTGGCGCGAGCTCCTATCGCTGTAGGGACCCAGGTCGCCCGGCACCCACGGCCTCCTAGGGCTCCAACCAGCCCCCGCGCAGCTCCTCGGCCCAACGGGCGAGGTTCGCCGTCGTGCTCTCGCGGAGCTCCGCGCTGCCGGCCAACGCCGCGATCTCATGCCCGAGGAGCTCCCGCGCCCGGCGCAGCCGCGACCGAGCCGTCGCCGCCGGCAGGCCGAGGATCTCCGAGATCTCCGCCGAGCTCATCTCCTCCCAGTACGAGAGCTCGAGCACGACCTGAAAGCGGAGCGGGATCCGACGGAGCGCCTCGAGGAGCAGCCGAACCTCGCGGCGTTGCCCGAGCACGGTCAATGGACCGACCCCGAGATCGACCGCCGAGAGCGCCTCAAAGTCGACCGCCCGACGGCCCCGTTGGCGCTCGCGGAAATAGTCGCAGAGCAGGTTGTGGGCGATCCCGAAGAGATAGGAGCGGAAGCTCGAGTCCTCACGAAAGCGGTCCCGACCCTCGACACAGGCCATAAACGCCCGCTGGACCAGATCTTCGCTCGCGTCGATATCGCCGAGCTTGTTCTTGAAGAAGCGATGGATCGACGCGATATGACGGTCAAAGAGCGCCTCGCCTGCTCGGAGGTCGCCGCCCCGCCACGCCGTCAAGAGCTGACGATCATCGCTCACCGGATGAGATTGCCCGCCGCGCCCGACCCGTGCAAGCGCGACCCGCAGATTGCCCCAAGGCCAGCCCCGGTGCTCGCCTGGGAGGAGCGACAAGCGACAGAGACAGCGCGACCGTGACTCCGCCTTCGCGACGGGGTGAGGCCAGCGCAGGCCTCCTCCCGTCGCTCAGTCGAGCCCGTGGCTCTCGATCCACTCCGCCATTTCGGCGGCCACCAGCGCAGACCCGCCCTCGATCGCTCGCTGCTCCTCGAGCGCCCGGTGGGCGAGCTCCCGCGCCTGCGCGGGATCGGAGCGCAGGCTCGCCTTGGCGGCCAAAAAACGGACCCGCGGGGTCTTGAGCCGAGAACATCCGGTCCGCTCCAGGATCCGCAGGGCTCTGTCAGCGGCCTCGAGCGCCCGTCCATCGTCGCCCTGCTTGAGGGCGAGCTCTGCCTGGCCGGCCAAGGGCTCGACCAAGGCCCAGTGCTCCTGTGAGACCGCGGCGACCGTCTGCACCGCCTCGTCGAGGATCTTGGCCGCCTCCTCGTCCTCGTCGAGGCCGATGTGGTCCCGGGCGAGGCCGACCAGCGCGAGCCCTCGATAGGGCCCGGCCCGCATCATCGAGTCCTCCTTGAGGAGCTCGAAGTAGACCTCGAACTCAGCCTTCGCCTCGGCGAAGCGACCGCTGCCGCTCAGCACCTCGGCACGCTTGGCGACGAGCTTGTGGCCGAGCCGCGCCTGCATCAGCTTGTCGCCGCCGCGCTCCTTGATCGAGTCAAAGCGACGCAGCGCCTCCTCGTGCCCGCCCTGCGCGTTGATGATCGCCGCCGCCATCATCTCGAAGGAGAGCAGGTCGATGCTGGTCGAGTCCTGGCCGAAGAGCTCGCGAGAGATGACGACGGCGTCCTCGGCGTACTTGAGGGCGGTCGTCAGGCGACCGAGGGAGGTCATCACCTCGGCGCCGCGGGCGAGGTTGCTGGCGTAGAGCGGATGGCCCTCGCCGAAGGCGTCTCGGGCGTTGCGCAGGCAGTCCTCGATCAGCTGCGTCGCCTCCTCGTGACGCCCCTGCCTGACCCGCGCCTGAGCGAGCATGAACTGGTACATTGACAGCTTTGGATCGTGAGGTCCGAGCCGCTTTGAGATCTGCGCCATCGCCCGCTCGTAGCTGCTCGACATGCAGGCCAAGTCGCCCTCGACCTCGCAGAACTGGCCGATGTTGACGTGGATCCGCGTCGCCATTCTCTCGCCCTGGCCCTCGGGCAAGGACTCGGCGATCGCCAACGCGTGGAGGAGACCGTGACGAGCCTCCTCGTAGCGCCCGTCCATGAAGTCGAGGATCGCCAGGCCGCGGTTGAGGTTGACGTCGGCGACGGTAGTCCGGCCGTAGCGGGCGATCACCGAGCGGACATGCTCCGCCCGCAGCTTGGCCTCGGTGATCCGCCCGGTGCGGGCGTTGAGGAAGACCAACCACGCCCCGGCCTCCGCGGCGATGCCGTCGTGACGGGCCGCGTCGGCGGTGAGGAAGGCGTCGAGGAGGGCGAGCTCAGGATCATCGCCGACCTCCAAGTTCAGGTTGATCAGGCCGAGCTGGAAGAGCGCCTCGGCGAGGAGCGGCTTGTAGCCGAGGGTCCGAGCCGCGCGGACGACCCCCTCCGCGGCGTCGACGACCTCGAGCGCGTGACCGGACTCGGCCCGGACGCGGATGTCGACGATCTGCTCGCGAAGGGCGAGAACGGCGTCGGCCGTCTTCTGATCCGGCGGCGGCGCGTAGCTCTCGCGCAGCGAGTCGGTGTCGCCGCAAAAGCTCAGCGGCGCGAGGCCGACGAGCAGCTCCGGGGTCTGCTGGAGCACCGTCGCGTCAGCGGCGGCGAGGACGTCGACGAGCGAGTCGACCTCGCTCAGGCGAGCCTCGAGGCAGGCCATCTGCCGATCGTAGAGCTCCGCCGAGGTCTCGCCGCGATGATGGGCCTCGCAGGCGCCGGCGTAGAGCGCCGACCAGCTGCCGGTGTAGTCGTCGAGACGCCGCTCGAGCAGCGAGTAGCTCTTCTCCGCGTAGCTGTAGCCGGTCCCGAGGAGCGCGCCCCGGACCGCCTGCTTGCGACCGCTGTCCCAGATCCCCGCCAGCCGCTCCTCGGCGCCGTTGCAGATCCCACCGCTCGCCCAGGGCTGGAGGGTCCCGACGACGCCCATCGCCAGCGACGCTGCGACCGCGCCGACACCCAGCCAACGCCGGCGGATCCTCCCGGGATCACGGCCCAACGCCCCCACCAACGCCTGCATCGACGGCCAGCGCTCGGCCGGCTTGACCGCGAGGCCCCGCAGGAGCACGCGACGGAGCCGAGCCGGCACCTTCGATCCGCGGGGCGCCTCGCGGACGTCTCCCTGACAGACCGCGAGGATCAGCTTCGAGAGGCTCTCGCCGGCGAAGGGGCGCTCGCCGTAGAGGCCCTCGTAGAGCGAGATGCAGAAGGAGAACTGATCGCTGCGGGCGTCCGCCGGCAGACCGCTGCACTGCTCGGGGGACATGTACGCCGGCGTCCCCATGATCGAGCCGCTCTCCGTCAAGGTCCGGGCGATCGTCTCGGCGATCGCCTGGGTCATCTCCACCGGTTGACCGCCGGTGACCCCGTCGTGGCGCGGCGCTGCGGTCGGATGTTCCTCGCCGTCGATCCGCAGACGGGCGAGGCCAAAGTCGAGGAGCTTCACCCGACCCCGAGCGTTGATCAGGATGTTCTCGGGCTTGACGTCGCGGTGGATGAGCCGCGCCTCGTGGGCCGCGACCAGGCCCTGCGCCGCCTGGAGATAGACGCTGAGCACCTCACGCCAGGGACGCTCGCTGCGGTGCACCCACTCGTCGAGGGTCACCCCCTCGATGAACTCCATCGCCATGAACACCTGGCCGGTCTCGAGCTCGCCGACCTCGTAGACGTGGACGATGTTTGGGTGGGAGATCCGCGCGACCGCCTGGGCCTCGCGGAGGATCCGCGCCCGCCCCTCGGTGCCGCTACGCTCCGAGTGGAGCACCTTGATCGCGACCTTGCGATCGAGCTCCTCGTCGTAGGCGGCGTAGACCACCCCCATGCCGCCGGCGCCGATCCGCCGGACGATGACAAAGCGACCGATCCGGGTCGGCTCTGAGGCCCGCCCGAAGAGCTTATGCCGCAGCGCCGAATGGGCCATCTTGTCGCCGACGCTGACCTCGACCCGCGCCCCGGCGGCGCCACGCAGCGCATCATCGGCCAACGCCGCGAGGCGAACCGTCCCCGCGACCCGGCTCACCCGCACCGTCGGAGTCCGACATGACGGCGCCTGGCCGCCCGCAATTTCGTCCTCTTTCGCTTCGCTCATCGCCAACCTGCCCCTGGACGCTAGGATTGTCCGCGCTCGGCCCCGACGCAAGGACGACGCAAAGCCGCCCTCCGCGAGCGCTCGCGGCTCCCCGGTCCAGGTCAATTACGGGCGCTAGAGGTATCCGTGACACGATCTTCGATCTTTTCGGATCACTTGGCCTCGCCCCGACACTACCTACCCTGACCCATCGCGACGACGTCGCCGGTGTCTACGCCGAATGCCGGCGCGGGGGCCTTGCAGACAACTCTTCCGCCTCGGAAGACAGGAGATCTCCCCCAGCAGCCCGGGCTCCCCGAGATTTGCGCCGCGGGCAGAGGCCGCGAGGAGCGATCGAGACCCCGCGAGGCGGCCGGATCGGCTAGATCTGGGGGCGCGATGAGCACGACCTACGAGACCATTCGAGTCGACCGCGAGGGCACGATCGCCACTGTCACGATCCTCGAGAAGACCATGCGCGGGGTCTTCTTCTCCGAGATCGGCGCGGCCTTCCGCGAGCTCGCCGAGGACTCCGAGCTGCGCGCGGTGATCATCCGCGCCGAGGGAAAGTCCTTCACCTATGGGCTCGACCTGATGAGCGCCGCGACCGATCTCGGCGCGGCCCTCCAGGGCGGCGGGGCGACGACCCGGATGGAGCTCTGGCGGACGATCCAGCGCCTCCAATCCAGCTTCAACGCGATCGAGGAGTGCCCGGTCCCGGTGATCGCTGCGGTCCACAACTGGTGCATCGGCGGCGGTGTGGATCTTATCTGCGCCTGTGACCTCCGCCTCGCCAGCGCCGAGAGCCGCTTCTCTGTCCGCGAGACCAAGATCGCCATCGTCGCCGATCTCGGGACCCTCCAGCGCCTGCCGAAGATCATAGGCCCGGGCCACGCGCGCGAGCTGGCCTTCACCGGCAAGGACATCAGCGCCGAACGAGCGGCGACGATCGGCCTGGTCAACCACGTCTACGAGGATCGCGACGCTCTGGACGCGGCGGCCCAGGCCCTCGCCGCGGAGATCGCTGCCAACCCGCCCCTGACCGTCCGCGGGACCAAGCAGGTGATGCGCCAGAGCGAGAACGGCAGCACCCGTGACGGCCTCGCCTACGTCGCCGCCTGGAACGCGGCCTTCCTCGCCTCGGAGGACCTCGGCGAGGCGATGTCGGCGTTCATGGGCAAGCGCCCGCCGGACTACAAGGGTCGCTAGACGACGAGGCGGTGCTCGCCGACCGTGGCTTCGGGCGGAGCGGCAAGACCCGCACGCGCCCCTGATCGCCGAGCGCGGAGAAGCGGAGACCGCGGGCATCACCGATATCGGCGACCTGGTCCTCGGGACCGAGCACCCCGTCAGCCTCGCCCCCAGGCCCGCGGTCCTCGACGAGAACGACCACATGATCCCAGGGCCGCGGCAGCGAGGTCGCGCCGATATAGTCGATCGCGAGGATGTCCCCAGGGGCAGGCCTGTAGTCCGACGTCGCAGCGGCCGACTCCCCCGGCGAAGTCGACACGACGATCGGCTCGGACGCCCGCGGCAGCTCGCGGATCAGCCCGGCGACGCTGGTGTAGGCGAAGTCGCGGTGGCCAGCTCGACGCAGCGCTGCGACGATCACGTCCGCACAGTCGGCGCCGATGTAGCGCTCAGCCTGGGAGCGGACGCCGACGCCGGCCGAGCCGAAAACGTAGGGAACGTTGAAGAAGGTCGTCAGCCAGCCGAAGACGTCGTCTCCGCCGCGGACCGTATAGCGAAAGACGTCCTCGGAGATGCCCCCCCGGCGCCGAGCCTCAGCCCCAGCCGAGCGCCGAACTTCTCCGAGCGCAGGGGTGATGCTGACGCTCAGCCGCATCACCCCGAGGTGCTCCATCCCCGCGCCTCGCGAGCGCATGAGCTCGCTCTCGCTCGGCCGGGCCTCCGCCACCGACCAGCTCCAAAGATCGTCGGCGTCGTCTACCGGCGAGGCGTTGTACTCGAGCTTGTCGTAGCCGATCCAAGCGCCATGACGCGGGCCAAACATCACCGCGTTGGCGTAGATCGAGCTCCCCGGGTTGGGCCCCTCGGTGGTCACGTGCTCCATCGTCGGCTCGACCCGCTGCCAACGCAGCTCGGCCGGCGGACACCCGGAGTCGACCCAGGAGACGTGCCCGCGGGCCCCGTCCTCGGAGAAGAGGACCCGACGACCGTCGAGGCGACCGGCGACCTCGACGAAGACCTCGACCGTCTCGCCAAGACGGGCGTCGACAGCGGAGCTCACCCGCCCCAGCGCGCCGGCGAGCCGGCCGACGACCCGCGGCTCGCCGCGCAGCTCGCACTCCACGAGCGGACGCCCGAGCTGTGCGAGTGACGGACTCGCGACCTCGGCAGAGCCCACCGGAGGAGCACCTGCGACGATAAGGAGCGCTGCGAGGATCCCTTGCACGGCCCTGAGTATAGGGATGGGGACGGCCCGTGCCCGTCGCCGACGCGCGACCCCGCGCCCGCTCCCCGCT
>Ga0316189_10001310_pt1 | contig 24778 bp, 19 predicted proteins | sample LowCovwburrow_MG_FD_204930 | JGI IMG/M metagenome (GOLD analysis project Ga0316189, IMG submission 204930) | Coastal sediment microbial communities from Maine, United States - Lowes Cove worm burrow | ecosystem: Environmental > Aquatic > Marine > Coastal > Sediment | place: USA: Maine... | reverse complement strand
AATAAGGCGAAACTAACAAGTGAAGAAAAAGAAAATTTAAAAACTGCTAAAGTATTATTAGTAAGATACGAAGCTCCTCCTCTATACGTTATGACTCCAAAAAGCGTTGTAGGGCAAGGGTTAATGGCTAAATTAACAGATTCTGATGTTGCGGATAAAAGAGAACGTTATAGATACTACCCCAATGCCATCGTACACAAAAACTTGGATAGCTTATTTCGTGCAACTAATTTAATGTCAAATATTGAAATCATAGGGGAAGCCCAGGAATTTATGATGCCCTCTGAACTCAAAGATCTATCAAAGTACAAAGATGTAGATGCAGATTATATTATTGAAGTTATTGTGCCTCTAATGGGTTGGAAAGCATCATATGCCCCGATAAAATGGAAGATATATCATTTAAATCTTGGCGTCGAATTACGTATTATCAGAAAAAGTGATCTTAAACGAATATGGAAAACAAATGTAGGTTATGGCGGACTTGTTGATAAAGAAATGAGATTTCATATTTCTGAATTAGAAAATGGTGGCAAAGAAATGATTCGTACAAAACTCAATAAAATGGCTTATGAAAGTAGTAAGAGAGTCATTGAAAAATATATAAAAGCTAAGAAATAAGACTCTACTCATCTAACATAGACAGGCTCTTCAATCAATAGGTAAAACATTACTGTATTAATAATATTATTTTAACCCACGCACTTACTTTAATTAGAATTTAGTATTTAATGCTACTTTTGTTTTGTGTTATTCTCAAATGATTTATCTGGGTATTTAGGTGGTGGTGGCACCTTACGAGGATCTTCCTGAATCAATTTTTGAAGATGTTTTATTGCCGCATCTAATTGTGCATCTTGTCCATTGAATGTAGCATGTGGTAAATTATCAACTTCAATATCAGGAACAAAACCATGACCTTCTATCAACCATTTTCCATTATCACCATAAACACCAAACATAGGTGCCCTTGCAAGACCATTATCACTTAATCGGTTTTGACTGTGTAACCAGATCTCTCCACCCCAAGTTCGGGTACCAATGGTGGCTCCTAAATTCAATTTTTTAAATCCATCAGCGAAAGCTTCTCCGTCAGAATAGGTATTTTCATTTACAAGTACTACAATATGACCTCTAAACGCGTAAGGCATATTCCAATAAGATTCTCCTGAACGTCCTTTCCAATACATCCATGCTTTTCGCAATAACTTTTCCAGTATAAAACTGTCAATATTTCCGCCATTATTATAGCGTACGTCTATAATTAAACCTGATTTATTAAAAACAGGGTAGAATTCGCGATAGAACTGACTGATATCTCTACTTCCCATGGCACGTAAATGCAAATAACCAATTTGATCTTTGCCCTTATTTTCAACGTCAAGTCGTTTTCCATATTCATAATCACCATATCGGAGGTTAAATTCACGACCAATGGGTTTTACAATTACATCTTTAGAAATTGCACCCCTTTTTACCGTTAGACGCACTTGTTTACCTACTTCATTTCTAATAAGTGCCCCGATATCAAGCGCTGATAATGCATTTACACCATTCACTACGGTAATAACATCACCCACATTAATATCTAAATAAGGATCGTCAAGCGGTGATTTTTCATTCGGATAGTCAGGGTCAACTTTATAGATATAATCAATATTAAAACCACCGTTTTGCTCATCTCTACTAAATTCAGCACCTAAGCTTGCTACCAATATATTCTTATTATCACTTCGCTGATCTCCACCTCTAACACTGGTATGTAAGGCTGAAAGTTCGCCTACAAAGCGGCCAATAAGATCTGATAGTTCATTACGAGTTGTAACTCTATCTACTAGCGGTAAATATTTGGCATGCATCGCTTTCCAATCTACTCCATGCATATTTTTGTCGTAGAAATAATCACGTTCCATACGCCAAGCATCTGTAAATATCTGTTTCCAATCTTCTTTGGGAGTAATCGGAAAACGCCAGCCACTTAAATCAATCTTATTTTTAGATAGATCCTTTATTTCTCCGGTACCGGCTGGAACCATAAAATAACTCTTCTTTTTTATAACTAATATTTTTTCGCCGTCAGCGGTCAATTGAAACCCATTAACATCACTTACCATTCTTTTGATCTCGATATCTTTATTGTCAATTTTCACTACCGAAAGATGACTTTTGGCATTTAGACCTGTTTCTGCCGAAATCATATAAAGATCATTTTTATTTACCTCAAGTCCACTGTAGTTTCCTGCTTTTATGGGTACTTCTTGTATTCTTTCTTTAATACCATTTTGATCTATGCGTACCATGATTGCACTTTTCTTAACATCATCTTTTACATTCTTTTTACCCTTTTTATCGTTAGTTATAATGGTTTTCGCCTTGGAATTTGTAGCGAGTTCATCATCTTCTCGAAAGGGTGATCGTGTTCCCTTCTGTAGCGCAACATGATACACTTTTTCACTGGCATCAAAATAAGGTTCGGGTTGTCTAGATCCCCAAGGACTACCTACCAGAGAAGTAAAGCTTCTATCAGATAGGAAATACATAAATTTTCCATCAGGGCTCCATTTCGGATTAAAGCTGTTGGCTCTATCTGTTGTAAGGTCAAAGGAAGCTCTCGAATCAACATTGTAAATTTTTATTTGAGCCATCGTATTGGCAGCCGCTTGTACAAAGGCTAACCATTTACTGTCTGGCGACCATGAAAAATCCCTAATTCCTTCCTGGTTAGTAGAGATCTTTTTACTCACACCACTTACAATGTTGAGCAAATACATATTATTTTCCAGATCATCATAAGCTATCCATTTCCCATCAGGAGAAGGAACTCCCGAATATCTTAATAGATCTCCGTCATTGGATATTTGTTTTTGGGAACCAAGACCATTTGCTGCCATACTTATAAATTCAAATTCTCCCGTTTCATCCGATAAGGTATAAATATGCTTCCCATCATGAGAAAATACGGCATCGCGAAATCGTACATTTTTCTTTTCGGTAAATGAAATAAAACGACCCGTTTTTACCGGAGCTACAAATACACGTCCTCTGGCAGTGATCACTATATGATCTCCTTTAGCATCAGGATGTACAGAAGTAATATACTTTGAAGGATTTTCATCCCATTTTTCTCTTAGCTGATCTAAATCTGAAACTAGGTGAATGGTTATCTTTTTAGATTGATTTGCAGAGATGTTATAATGCCATAGGTCTGCTCCCATTTGGTATACAATATTCCCGTCAGAAATATTTGCATAGCGTACATCAAAATCTTTATGAGTTGTATGTTGTTTTAGATTTCCTCCACTCTGGTTCATAGACCAAATATTCATCATACCATCTCTATCTGTAATGTAATATATACGCCCATCAAACCACATCGGGTGATGGCTTCCGCCATCATGATCATTGGTTAATTTTATAGCTTCAGCAGCTCCTTGAGTAAATTTATATAGCTGTCTTGCTGTACCGCCCTTATATCTTTTGGTTACATTGCCATGATAGGCAGGTCGCACAAAAAATACTGTATTGCCAGTAGTATCAAAAGTAGCTTCACTAGCCTGGAATAACGGTATTCTAGATTTTTGTTTTGTTTTGGGATCTATAGTTACAAGCTGATAATCGGGAACTTTGGAATAGGCTATTGTTTGATATACCACCTTCCCGTCTGGTGTCCAAGTATTCACAATTGAAGCATCACCCTCGTAGGTCCATCGTATTGGTAATCCTCCTTGTATAGGCATTGTATACACTTCTGTGGGCCCTTCATAACTTGCTGAGAAAGCTATGCTGGTTCCATCCGGTGAAATTGCAGCAAATCGCTCTTCTTCCTGATGTGTAGTTAAACGTTGTGCTAAGCCTCCGGAAAGTGGTACAGTCCAAAGATCACCTTCAGCTGAAAAAACAATGGTATTTTTATGAATATCAGGATATCTATAATAACCTTCAAAGCCTTGTGCGGGTAACAGAGTAGAAATAAATATAGATAGGAATAAAAGTAAAATTGTTTTAGCTGTACTAAAGATATGGGGTGTACTCATCGCTATAAGATTAGATTAGTAAATGAATTAGATATAGGTTAAAGTTAACTAAAAACATTAAAAACGAAGCGAATACAATAAAATAATTCCAAGACTTCAGGAAGACACATTCTCAATTATTTCAGAATTTGGGATGAGATTTGTGTACGCCAAAGTGACTAGTTCTAGTGACCCATGATTCCTTATAAATACAAGTTTAGCTAATACTTTATAGTTTTCTGTATTAAGGTGTTTTGGGCATATAAAAAATAGATTCCAGTAGGCAAATGGCCAATACTTAATGTTAAATCGGCGTCGAAGGAATTTATAAGTTGTTGATAGACGATTTGCCCTGTAGTTGTAATTAGTTTTAAATCTAATCGTTCTTGACTAAGGTTTTCAAATCGAATGTGTAAAATATCTTTTACAGGATTAGGGTAGACAATAATGTTGTCGGCTAAGTCAATATCCTCCACGGCAAGCACGTCGCTTCCATATCCAAAAATTTGGGTCCAGTAATGCGTATATGTCGAGCCATTAAAAGCAGCATGTCCGATTCCCATTTCATTAACATTGCTATTGAGCATATTATTGAGATGTCCAGAGCTATTTACCCATTGGTTAAATGTATTCATCACCGAATAATTTCCAGCTGCAATGTTCTCACCTCTGGGTGAACCCATATAACCGGCTGCAATTGCTCTTTGAGAGAAGGTTGATCCGTTTAATCCTGTATGACTAAAATAATTATTACGTGCCATATCATCGGAATGATCATATGCTGCCTGGTTCAATTCGACGTTGAGCACTACGGGAGCTATACCGTTATTAGCACGTAAGACATTTACAAGACCTAGCATCTCTTCAGCCTCTTGTTGAGCCGACTGAGCATAGGTATTTTGAAGAGTAATTAAAATAAATATGGAGAGAAATGCCCAACAAGTTCGTAGTGATATCATAGTAAGCAGTTTCTAAAACAAAAAACTAAACCTATCAAATGAATCTAAAGATATTCTAAAGAGCTGTAAAAAAACACAATACTTATGCTACTATTCATGTTGTCTTTATTGATTTTTAAGTGAATTTATCATAGTATTTTCGCCTTAATTTTTCTTTACTTCACCAAAGCCCTATATCTTTCATAATCTTTTGGTAAGTAGAGTCTTTCTGTATTGGATCAGAACTTCTAATCGCGAAATAGGGAAGGTTAGGGTCATTGACCTCAAACATTTTCAACATCCATTCTAGCTGTTTTTCCCTATTATTAAGCATTTTGTAAAGTGAGTGGATTATATTTGGAGATACAAAGTGGTCTTTACTGTAATCTTCAAGGTAAATAGCAGCAGCTTTCAGCGCAGAGTTGAAATTTTTATCTTTATAGGCATTGTCTATGACTGCATCTAAACGCGGAGCCCCAGTTCTCCCAAGGTCTTTTTTTAATTCAACAATAGCCAGATCATAGTTTTTTTGAAAGATATATTCACCTAGAAGTATTGAGGTGGCCATTGGATGATTGGGAGCAATCTGTAGGAGCCTTTCTGAGTGCTTTCCAGCGCTTAAAACTTTACCATCATTATAATACATCATGGAACTAAAGGCTATCACCCAAGGATTCTGCGGGTCTAATTCTATTGCGTATTCCATTTGTTTCCATGCCTCTTTCCAGCGATTTTGGATCATCAAAAAATGTGCATAGGCTGCACGAGGTAGTGCCATGTTTGGGTTAATATCGATACTTTTATTAAAAAAGATTTCTGCCTCTTCCCAGTCATACTTTGTCCATGTAAGGTGAGATGCATTCCCCATCAGGATAAAGGCATCCAGACTATCCAATGCATAGGTTTTCTTCACCAAACTATCCAATATTGGATTCACTTCAGAATCTGAAACATAGCCCATTTGCTTTGCTGAAGCTAATATTCCAGCTAATCCACCATATCCCGGTGCAAATAAGGAGTCAATCTCAATGGCTTTCTTAAATTGTGCTTCTGCCAATTCAAAACCTTCTTTAGTCAAAAACCCCATATAATATGTTCCACGAAGAGAGGCCTCATAAGCACCTGGATTGGGTACTCTTTTTGGTTTTAATTTCTGCTCTTCTTCTGGACGTAGGACTTTATTGATTTTTAGGGCTACAATTTTGGTTACTTCTTTATAAACATTAGGAAGCTCATCTATCGAGGTAGTATAAGAATGATTCCATACCACAAGTTCGTTAGGAAACGCATTGATGAGGTTTATCCTCAATTCAATCATTGTGCCAACTCTAGTTAGTGAAGCTTCAATAATGGCATCAACATCAAGTTCCTTTGCGATTATTTTTATACCCTTATTCGTGTTTTGATACGGAAGTGATGAGGTACTTGATATAATACGGATGCTTCCCAATTGACCAATTTCATTGATCAAACCATCGTGCATCCCGTCTAGAAGATACTTTTGGCTATCATCGCCCAAGTTGTTTGAAAATGGCAGCACCGCCAGAGAATTAAGTGAGTTCAAAGCATTGGGTTTTCCCTCGTACAGCTTAATTAGCCTCAATTTTCCGGGATTTAACGCCAGAGGATTAGTGAGAAAATAAAAGAGAATAGCTAGCATCGCTATTACATTTAATATTTGTAAGCCTACAGCTTTCCTATTGAATCGTTTTTTAAAGTAAGAATAAATAAATATTGCTGGAAATCCGAAAAGTGTAATTAGTATAAAAAAGTCTAGAAGTACCGGATCAAGGCGATATTCTTCAATGAAAAAATTGAATATCTCTATTAGAAACCATGCACTCACCATGTAAATTGGTACTATCCATTTTAACTGAGGTTTCTTGTTATAATCTTTTAGCTTACCTTTTATTTGCTCCCTTTTGGGTACTGCCAACCCATCATTAGTAATGGCGAACACTTCTATCGGTTCTTCAACATTTTTGAAATCAAATGGCCCAAGAGAGTGCAAAAGGAATTCCTCTTTGTTAACCAGTTGATCACGGATGGTTTTCGAGACAAGAAGACAACCCGGAATGCCCATCGATTCAATGCGAGAGGCTATATTGACCCCATCACCAAATACATTATCGTTTTTAAAAATTACATCTCCCAAGTGCATGCCTATTCTAATAGGAATTTCTTTCTCGATCAATGCATGTTGCAATTCAATTGCACATTCTACACCAGTCGTTGCACTATCAAAAGTCAAAAGTACAGCATCACCATAGTATTGAATTATTTCTCCCTGGTGTTTTGGAACAATATTTTCTGCTATTTCTTTAAAATGATTAAGACAAAGCATTGCTTGTCTTTCATCACTTTGCATAAGTGAGGTATAGCCAACAATATCGGCGAAAAGAACTGTAGATAATCGTCTTTGTTCAGCCACAACAGTGGGTATTTTTTTCCTGATTCAAAGGTAATAAATAATAGCTATAATAATTTTACTCTATATAAATGACCCACAATACCATGATATATGATGATGTGTCTGTTTATATTTTTTCAAATACCAACCTATAATGCTCCATGATCTCCTGTTCAAAACATACCTTATTCGGACTTATTTTAAAAATTGCTACCTGATGTCTGAATTCTTTATCGGTTATGTATTTTGGAATTAAGGATAAGTACAACCAATATTTTTTAAGATTAAACTTTCTGAACTTTTTTCTCCATTGACCGATAGTTTCAATATAATCTAATCTGCCACTACTTTGAGATATCAATTTAAATTTTGGTTCGGCATTTTTAATGACCATTTCTGGTCCGTATGGAAGCCATGATCCCGGAAATTCTTTGATCATTAAGGCCATAACATGTGCTGCAGATCCTTTTTCTGCATTGACATCTATATCATCAAAATCAATCATGTTTTTACCAAAGGTCATGGTCTGCATATAAAATCTACCTCCTGTTGGTAATAGGTCGTAAAGTGTTTGAAAAAAGTTCGAATAAATTTCTTCTTGCCTGCCCTGTTTCCATTCTTCAATAGAGCAGAAATGTTCTAACCCACCGATACAAGTTATAGCATCAAAAGTTCCAAAATCTTTAGGTTTTACAGTACGGCAATCTTGTACGATTACATCCATGCCATTATTCTGGCAAGCTTCTGCTTGTCCTTCAGATAAAGTTAATCCCATACCTATTGCACCTCTTTCTTTGGTAAAGTATTTGATGAAAGGGCCCCAGCCACAAGCCATATCCAATACCCTACTTCCTTTTTTTATATTAAGACTATCAGCTATAAATTTATGCTTCTGCTTTTGAGCTTCTTCTAATGACATAGAAAAATCGCCATCATATTTCGCTCCACTATAATCTGCCGATTCACCAATACTTAAGCGAAATATTTCGTCAATTGTTGTATAGGTAAAATCTAAATCTTTTTTTTCAGCCATCTATCTAATTTATTATATTTAAGCTCATTTCGAACAAATTTACGAGCTGTTGAGCTGATTTTTTTCAGCCAATTAATTATATAAAGCTTATTAAAGTAAACTTACTTTAATAGCACTCAGGCCCTTATTGTCTTTTTCAACATCAAAAGTTACCTCATCGTTTTGTTTTATTTTATCAATAAGATTTGACTTATGAACAAAAATATCCTCTTCAGAGTCTTTAACAGTAATGAAACCAAAACCTTTGGTATTATTGAAAAACTTTACGGTACCTTCTTTGGTAGTATTCGTTTTATTAATATTTAGTATTTTCTTAAGTATTTTTATCATTATTTAATTTTTAATTGGATTCTGTGACCATCACTTAGATGGTACTAATTACTTGTTTTTTACCTAAAAAACGCAACATCTTTATGTGATCCATGATGGCTTGTGCAACGCTTTTTTTAACATGATATGGCATGCCAAATTCTTTTGCAGTATCGGCTACAATTTTAGTTAAACCCTTATAATGTACGTGGCATACATCTGGTAGTACATGGTGTTCTACTTGATAATTTAAACCTCCTATCAGCCAAAATAAAATGTTGCTATTAGGCGAAAAATTAGTTGTTGTTGCAAATTGATGTCCATACCAATCATCTTTCATCATGCCCTTTTCATTTGGGAGTGGAAACTCATTGTCTGGCATGATATGCGCTATTTGAAAAACAATACTCACTAAAAGCCCCGTAACGACATGCATGCTTAAAAATGCCAATAAGATTACCCACCAAGATAGCGGAACCATAATCAAAGGTAATACCAATGCATAGGAATAATAAATCAATTTCCATACAGTCATGCTCACGAGCGTTTTTTTATATTCGTGTTTTTTATCTAAAAGCCCCATGTCTCTATATCGTTTTAGACGCACATAATCTTTGGTTGTTATCCAGGATAAAGTAGAAATGCCATAAAAAAACCATATATAAATATGCTGAAATTGATGTAACCAATAATGTTTAGCATGGGGAGAGAAGCGTAGAAAAAATGGTGCATTAAGATCGTCATCTGCATTATCTATATTCGTATAAGTATGATGTAAAACATTATGTTGAATTTTCCAAACTACTGCGTTTGCCCCAATAAGATTAAAGGTATAGCCTAAAAAGGTATTGATTTTATTATTTTTTGAATATGAACCATGTATTGCGTCATGCATAACGCCCATACCTATTCCGGCCATTCCAAAGCCACTTATAATATATAGTGGAAAAAGTATCCATGCCGTGGTGACTATGCCGGTGGCAAGAATTGTTAAGGGTACAAAAAACAGGGAAATCATGATGACTGTTTTAACTACCATATTTGCATTTGCATTTCTACTCGTATTATTATTCTTGAAATGCGTATTCACCCGACTTCTTAAGGTTTTCGAAAAATTGGAATTTATTTCTCTTGAAAATTTTGGATTATTGATACTGTTATCTTTTTTTGATTATTGTTAATTCAAAAACTACAAATCATATCAGATAAGAGAAATATTGCTTATTAGCCTATCTGATATTGTATTGAACTGTTGTCATACACGTATTCAGACTATTGAGACTGGATTACGGCCTTTATTAAATTGAAGAAAGCAAAGGATTAATTAAAATTGCCAGAAATTAAAAAAAGAAAAGCTATCTAAATTGTTATCATGACAAAGATAGGTTAAAATAACATTGATTTTATAAAAAAATTGTTAAAATATTGATAATCATCAATGTATAACATTACCAATGGCCTTACAATTGAATTTTCTATAGTTTCAATCGGAATTCGAGAGATTACAAAGTAGTTTTTAAAAGTTGAATTGTCATTTACTAGCCTTCTTTTCTTAGTACTTCTAAAGGTGGACTTTTAAGTACACTTCTAATATTACTCAATCCGATCAATAAAACCAAGGCAGTTATACCGGGTAAAAACACTAAAAATGGAACCGCCGAAGGCACAAAAGGCTCCTTAAACAATAAAGTTGCCAATAACTGACTGCCAATTAAAGACAATAAAATTCCTGCTAGACTTCCGAGTATTCCTAAATATAGATATTCAAGTGCAGATATTCGTAGAATCTGCTTGCTCTTGGCTCCAAGCGTACGCAATAATACACTCTCCTTAATCCGTTGATATTTACTTGTACGGACCGAACCAATAAGTACAATGATACCTGTAAGAATACTAAAAAAGGCCATAAAATTAATTACCCATGAAATCTTATCCAGTATATTCTCAACTATCGTATATAGTTGACGCATATCTAAAACAGAAACATTGGGAAATTTCTTCACTAAATCACGTTGCAAAGAGGCTGAACTGGCTTCATCGGGAATATAGGTTGTTAAGACATGAAATTGAGGTGCATTTTCTAATACACCTGTTGGAAAAACAATAGTGAAATTCATTTGCATACGTGCCCAATCTACTTTTCTAATACTTCCAACACTGGTTTCCATTAAAACACCCTGGACATTAAAAATAATCTGGTCACCTAAACCTACCTGAGCATTTTCAGCAAGGTCATCTGAGATAGAAATCATAATTGGTTCACCTGGTGCAATCGATTTAATCCATGTTCCTTCAATTAATTCTTCTGAAGCGATCAAGGAATCCCGATAGGTTGTTCTGAATTCATGATTCAAAACCCATTCGTTAATTTTTGAACTACTGTCTTTTCGAATATCATTGGCTAATTTTCCTTTAATACTGTGCATCCGCATAGTAATAAGCGAAATATTATCCAGCACCCTTAAACCATTTTCTGTAATATTATTTGCTACTGCTCCTCTTTGCCCGGGTTGCACATCCAATAAGATGATATTCGCATTTTCTGCACTATCCTCTAAGGCCGTTTTTGATAATAAAATGTCCTTTGTAAAATATAAGGTGCTAATGAGGAATGTTCCCAAACCTATTGCTAAAATCAAAACCATAGTTTGATTGTTAGGACGAAATAGGTTTAATAAACTTTGACGTGCCGTAAAACCCCAGGATACAGGGAAATATTTCTTTATCAACTTCATAAACAAGGCTGCAATAGCTGCCAGAATTAAAAAAGTGATCACTACGCCTAGTACAAATGCCAATGCAAAAAGTAGGTCTTTCAAAAGCCAAAATGAAAACAAAAAGATAAAAAGTAAAATAGCAGTAAAGGTGAATGCTCTTGCTTTTCTGGGTTTTACCGTATTTTCATCACTAACTCTTAATACTTCTAAAGGTGATACATACCAGGTACTGAGTAAGGGCAATAATGCAAATAATACCGACATAAAAACACCTAGCAATAGGCCCATAATAAGTGGCTGTGGTGTAATTAATATTTGAACTTCAAAAGGTAAAAACTCTGCTAAAATAAGTGGAAAGGCCTGTTGCAGTCCTATTCCGATACCTGTTCCTATCATTCCCCCTAAGAACCCCATCCCGGTAATTTGAAACAAATAGATTAAAAATGTCTGTTTTCTTGTTGCTCCCAAACATTTAAGAATAGCCACATCAGCTAATTTTTCTTTTATATAGATATGTACTGAACTGGCAATACCTATACAACCTAATAAAAGTGCAATAAAGGCCGCCAGATTCAAAAATTTACTAAGATTAGCATAACTACGTCCTAGTCGCTGGCTAGTGCTTGTATGCGTATCGAGATCGGCATTCTCAGCATCTAAAATTGGATCGAGTTTTTTATCCAATATCTCTAAGTCCATTGTGGGTGGAGCAATAAAAAAATACTGATATTCTTTACGGCTTCCTAGTTGTAAAAGTTCGGTTTCTTCAATAAAACGAAAAGGGATGAGCACCGTTGGTGCCACAGAAGTAGATATGCCTGTGGATCCTGGAATAGATTTTAAGATACCAACAATTGGCAAGGTTAGCTTTCCTAATTTAATAGAATCACCTACCCTTATGTCATATTGTAACATCATGGTAGCATCTACCAGGGCTCCTCCTGATTCTTGATAAGTTGAAGCCGCAGAAAGAGGTTTGGTATCCAGTGTACCGTAAAAAGGAAAAGCACCTTCAATACCACGTACGCGTACGAGTTTAGTTTCACCATTTTTAGGAAATGCCGCCATTGATGAAAAATTTACTTCCGAAGCATCAGCCCCTAAAGAGTCAATGATCGATTGTACTTTTTCATTTGGGAGTTGTCTGCTATCAATAATAAAATCGGCACCCATTAGGGTCTTAGACTGTCCTTGGATATTCTGTTTTAAATTTTCGCTAAACAATTGAATAGAAACAACGGCCGCGATACCAAGAATAATAGAGGCCATAAAAAGAAACAGCCTTGAACTACTTGCCTTGCCATCACGCCATGCCATTTTTAACAACCATAACGTTCCTACCTTTGTATTTGTTGAAGGCCTGCTCAAATTGACACAGTTCTTTCGTTGGTCATGATCTTTCCTCCTTTTAATCTAAGAATTTGTTGAGTTCTATTCGCCAGATCTAAATCATGTGAGATAATCACCAAGGTGGTACCTGCTTCCTTGTTTAATTCAAAAAGGAGTTGTATCACCTTTTCACCAGTTTCCTCATCCAGATTACCGGTAGGTTCATCGGCAAATAAGATTGACGGTTTATTTGAAAAGGCTCTGGCCAAAGCTACGCGTTGCTGCTCTCCTCCTGACAGTTGTGAAGGATAGTGATGAAACCTGTCTGCCAGCCCCACTTTATCAAGTAATTCCATACCAACCTTAGCTGCATTTTTTGCGCCTTGTAACTCTAAAGGCACAATTACATTCTCTAGGGCAGTAAGAGTTGGTAGTAATTGAAAATTTTGAAAAATAAAACCTACCTCTTTATTACGCAATTGTGCGCGTTCATCTTCATTTAACTCTTGTATATTATGACCACATAATTCTACAGTTCCTGAATCAGGATGGTCTAAACCGGCACACAAGCCAAGTAGGGTTGTCTTTCCACTTCCTGAGGGGCCTACAATTGAAAAGGTATCTCCTTTTTCAATTTCAAAAGAGATATCGTGCAATACGGTTATTTTTTTTGAACCACTTGTATATGTTTTCTCAAGCTCATGAATCTTTAATATCTTTGGCATACTATTTTATAATTTATTCCACAAAAATGCAAAAGAAGCAAAGTAAGCAAATGATTTTAAATTTTTACGTTAGCCGTAGGCAGATTTTCTTAAAGTTTTGTTATTTTATTATTTTCTTATTGCTCCTCTCTTGTGGAGGAGATACTGCTAAAAAAGAAAAAAAGGAACAATTAGAAACCGTAGAAATTAAAAGTACTACTGCTAAAAAAACTGGCACTAAAACTATTCTATTCTTTGGGGATAGTCTCACCGCAGGGTATGGACTTGATGATGTAAATGATGCTTTTCCTTCCATAATACAATCTATGTTAGATTCTTTAGACTTGGATTATACAGTTATCAATTCGGGACTTAGCGGAGAGACAAGTGCAGGTGGAAGAAGCCGTATAAAATGGGTCCTCAATCAGAAAATTGATGTCTTTGTGTTAGAATTAGGTGCTAATGATGGTTTACGAGGAGTTCCAATAGAGGAAACTCGTGAGAATTTACAAGCAATTATAGATGCGGTACATAATAAAGAACCTGATACCACTATTATTTTAGCGGGGATGCAATTGCCTCCTAATATGGGTCCGGTATATACTTCAGAGTTTAGCGCTATTTTTTATGATTTGGCAGAAAAAAATAAACTTGAATTAATTCCGTTTATATTGAAAAATGTGGGAGGTATTCCCGAATTAAATCAAGAAGATGGTATTCACCCAACTATTGAAGGGCAAAAGATCGTAGCACAAAATGTTTGGGCTGTTTTAGAAAAGGTGATCAAATAAAATAAAGCATCGACATCTGGATATTTATTAAAAAGTTTCAGCTACATCGGTCTCAACAAAACTTTTTAAACTAATCATTATAAATTTGTCCCTTGTAGGCGCACAAATATCTTAGCAGTTCTGATCAGGAGTAAGCCTAATTTGTAGTAGACGCACATGCGTATTAGTAGCTGTTTCTTGAATAGTCCAATAGAGTGTATCACCAATCCATTCTGCATTAAAATCAGGCTTCACTCCTATGCATTCCCAAGTAAGTTTTGAGTTTGGTACATATTCAGTTATTTTAAAGGTCTATGATGCATCTCCAAAAGATATAGTAAACTCATCACCATTAGTTTGTATAGGCTTATCTGTTTTTCCCCACCAAAGATCTAGTTTTTGAGTCAAGGCGGCAAACACCTTCGATGCAGGTGCATTCACTATGATTTCTTTTTGGTAATTCGAATCTTTTGTTGGATCATTCATTTCCTTAAGTTTTATAAGAACTTATAGATAAGCTTGGGTTCATTAAAAATCAGTAATAATAGGGTGAAAAACTTCTTGAATAATCTCTTCTTTATTAGAATCAATTCTAGAGTTCAACACAGAACGATCAACAGCTCTATGATCTAAGTTAATACAGTAATGCTTAGAGAATTCTTCTTTTAAATCTTCTTCGGTATTTAAATCGAAATAATTTTCTTTATCATCAGGATGTAGGGTCATGGGCATGCGTTTTGCAGCATTATGTACTTTGCCCATATACTCATTAGCCTCTGTTGTAAGCACAGAAAAAGTCAAATAATCTTCTTGTTCGGTATAATATCCACATAATCCAAAAGCTTCAAAATCCGGTTGATATAATAGATACGGATAACTGTCTTTTCCAACTTTATGTGGTTCATAAAATCCAGTGACGATCGCTATACATTTATGATCTAATATAGCCTCCGATTTCCATTCTGCAGCTTTATAAGAAAAAAGACTATCGTCACGTGTATTTAAAACACTTCCTCCCTTTTCTTTCCAATATTTTTGTACGTCTTGACAGTTTGGAGGCGCTACAGACCAGGTACCAGGTTGAATTATATTTGGTTCATCTTGGGTAATGATCATCATGGTAGGTCGTTGAAAACCATTTACATGAAAATAAGTAGGAACTGTTTCAAATCTTAAATCGGCATCAAAAGTTGATTCTAAATATTCACGATCTTTTCGGGTTTGCTTTACGTGATAGCACATGACTATAATTCTTTTTCTGAAAGATAACAAATTTCTTCCATTAAGGCCTTAGGATCCTTATTACCAGTTAATTCTGTGATACGTTTATGTATTTGAAAGTTTAATAATTCAGTACCTCTAGTATTGATATTTTCCTTAAAAGTTTTTGTTGTGTCATGTACACCTGATAATTTTCCTTCTAAAAATGCAATATTCATGATCCTGGCCAACTGATACCTGCTTATTTGTTGGAGTCCGTTTTCCTTATTGAGTTGTCCAAAAAACCGTGTGTATCGCATACTAATCATGAGCTATATACAAAACAAGTAATTGCTTTGTTTCACAACAAAATTAATTTATAAAACATGTAATGATGGCTACAATATGTAGTATTATGAAATAAAGTTTAAATAGCCATTTAAGGACAAATGTTTACTGCAGATTGGGGAATGTTTGTTGCAAATGATAAAGGTAAATTTATTGAGTAGTGGATCAAAACTAATTGGTTGAAATACATATTGTAAACAAACTTTAGTTCTATAATAAAAAGATTAGTTAAATTCACTTGTCAGAAGTCCTAACAAAAGTTAAACTTCATTAATGCCAGAAATAAAAAAATTCAGAACCTTTACTGGTGTATTTACACCTTCTATTTTAACCATTCTAGGCGTCATTATGTATATGCGTTTAGGTTGGGTTGTTGGAAATGCTGGTCTAATTGGAGCTATTGTAATTATTATAATTGCGCATGTTATTTCAATTGCAACAGGCTTGAGTGTATCTTCAGTTGCAACAGATAAAAAAATTGGCGCTGGTGGTATTTATTATATATTGTCCAGAAGTATGGGAATTCCCATTGGGGGTTCAATTGGTATTGCATTATTTATTGGAACAGCCTTCTCTATCGCCTTATATTTAATAGGTTTTGCTGAAAGTTTTAATGCATTTTTGGGCTTTGGCACTTCTATTAACGATCTCAGAATAACCGGTACCATAGCGCTTATTTCACTAACCGTATTGGCATTGATAAGTACTTCTGTAGCGCTTAAAACTCAATTTATTATCCTCGCAGCTATAGTCGTTTCATTAATTTCTATATTTTTCGGAAGCATAGAATTTGTACCACAGTCTATTCAATTATTTTCAACTGAAAATTCAGTTCCTTTAGAAGTTGTATTTGCTGTTTTTTTTCCTGCAGTAACTGGTTTTACTGCTGGTATTGCCATGAGTGGAGATTTAGAAGACCCTAAACGCTCTATTCCTCGCGGAACCTTATACGCTATTGGTGTTGGTCTTGTAGTTTATCTTATCCTTGCTATTTTTATGGCTTCTACCATCGATTCTGAAATACTGAAAACTGATTATAATATTTTGATGAAAATTGCACTATTTGCTCCTGCTGTTGTAGCTGGTATTTGGGGAGCAACCTTATCGTCAGCATTAGGAGGTATTCTTGGTGGCCCAAGAATTTTACAGGCCATGTCAATTGATAAAGTAACTCCAAAACTATTTGGAAAAGGAAAAGGGACTAATAATGAGCCTGTAAATGCCCTATTTTTTGCCTTTGTTATTGCTGAAGCTGGAATCCTAATAGGAGAATTAGATATTATAGCTCGCGTAGTTTCTATGTTTTATCTTACTGCTTATGGTTTTATTAATATTTCCTATTTTTTAGAAAGTTGGGCCAATCCAGATTTTCAGCCAACATTTAAAATTAAGAGGTGGATAGGATTGGTTGGTTTTCTTGCTTGTTTTACGGTAATGTTTAAGTTAGATATGATGGCGATGGTAGTTGCTTTAGCAGTTATAAGCTTTATGTATTTTAGATTGCAACGTAAAGAAGTAAAAATACAATCTAACGATGTTTGGAAAAGTGTATGGGAAAATGTAGTAAATAAAGGATTAAAAAAAATAGACGCTCAAGTAGAAGAAAACTCGAATTGGAATCCTAATATTATTCTTTTTAGTGGCAAAAGTGATCATCAATCCTATTTATTAGAGTTGTGTAAAACTGTTTCAGGGCGTACAGGAATTGTGACCAATTTTAAGCTCATTTTGGATAAAGAACACAATACACCTCCTTTAAAGAAAACCGATCAGGTCGTTAGAGATGAAATGTTTCAAGATCTCGGTATTTTTGCAAGACAAATTAAAGTAGATAATATTTATAGTGGTATAACTAATATTGCAAGTACTTTTGGGTTTTCTGGTGTTGAACCAAATAGTATTATGATGGGTTGGCCAAAAGGTTTAGAGAACTCTGAAGAATATTCTAGAATGACACAAACATTACTGCACCTAGATTATAATTTGTTGTATTTGGATTTTGATAGAAAGTCAAAATTCGGAAATCATAATACTGTTGATTTATGGTGGCGAGAAACCGATAGTAAAAATGCTGAAATGATGTTAAATATTGCCCGTTTTATTATTGCATCACCTAAGTGGAGTAACACAAATATTAGAGTATTATTTGTAAATAATAATAATGTTGATATTTCACTTATTCGGTCAAAAATTTCCAGACTAGTGGAAGATTTAAGAGTGATTGTAGAAATAAAAATCATCAATAATGCTGTTGAACAAAAACCATTTTATAATATCATCGAGGAAGAATCTAAATCTACAGATCTAACAATAATAGGCATCCCTAATTACAATATTAAAAAACAAGCTGAATTTGTATTAAGAACAAATAATTTATTCGAATCCATTGGTTCTACCCTATTAGTAAAAGCAGCACATAATTTTAATGAACTTGATTTAGACCTTCTTGAAAGTCAAAAAATTTCAAAATAAGTTTTCTAAGCATTCACAAAATACATCTTCATTTTTCCTCTATTTTTCACATCAATTTCTCCACGGTATTCACAGGTGTATGCATCTTTTACAAATTCATAGGTATTCTCACTGATGTTGATCTTACCCGCTTCTGACATAGATTCCATTCGAGAAGCTACGTTTACGGTATCACCCCAAATATCATAGGCGAACTTTTTAGTACCTACGACTCCTGCTACTACAGGTCCTGTATTAATACCAATACGAATATCAAAAGTTAGTTCACTTGCTGCTTTATCCTTTTTTGTTTTGTCAACAAAAGCAGCAATTTCAAAAGCTGCCTTTACCATTCGCTCGGCATGATCTTTTGTATTGTCATGCAAGCCACCAGCACACATATAGGCATCTCCTATGGTTTTAATTTTTTCAAGTCCGTATTTTTCTATAATCGCATCGAATTTTGAAAAGTAAAAACTAACAGTTTCTACCAATGATTCCGGACTTAGTTTTTCTGAATAAGAAGTAAAGCCCTTAAAGTCAGTAAATAATACAGTGGCAGCATCGTATTTTTTAGCTTTTACAGCACCCGTTTCTTTTAATTCATTAGCAGTTTCTTCAGGTAATATATTTAGTAATAAGGTATCTGAACGATTTCTTTCTTCTTCTATAATCTTGTTGGTCTTTTGGGTAAAGCGATAACGCCTAAACAAACCAAAGGCTAATAATGCAATTAAAAATGTGGCAATAGCAGTAGCGACCGAAATATTGCGTTGGTTTTTTCGTCTTTGATCGACAAGATCTAATTCTACTTGCTTTTGAGATACCTCAAAGTTGGTACGCTGATTGGCCATTTGCTCAACTTTTTCAAGATTGATGACGCTATCTCTATATGCGATATGATCTTTATAATTTTTATAAGCGGTTTTATGGTCTCCTGCCTCTTCATACAATTTAGCTAGCTGTAGATTCGATTCAGCCATCTGTTTTTTTAAACCATATTTCTGTGCCAGATCCAGACTTCTTTGTGCATAATTTATTGAAGTTGATAAATCTTCCTTTTTTAGATAGATATCGGACATATAGGTCAAGTAAGCTGAAATTCCATAATAATCCTCTAATTGTTCAAGCAGAATTATTGCTTCTTTGATATTGGACTCAGCCAAGGTATTATTTCCTTGTTCAGCATAAACCATTCCGATATTACCTTTATTATAGGCTGTTCCAATTAGGTAGTTGGCCCTTTCAAAAAGGACTCCAGATTCTTCGAAATTTAAAATTGCTTTTTTATAATTCTTGATATTGAAAGCTTCATCTCCGGCATTTAACAAAGCGGTAGCTAAACCAATAGTGTCTTCAGTTTTTCTAAAAAGTTGAATTGCCTTGTTATAGTAGATTTCAGCATTTGCAGAATTCTCACTTTCAGAATAAATATCTGCAATGTTCATGTTAGCACGTCCTTGACCGGTAATATATTCAGCTTTAATAGCCGCTTCCGCGCTCTTAAAAAATGCGTTTAAGGCGATTTTTAAATTTCCAAAAACCTTGTTTACCTCACCTTTTTGCCTATATCCTCTATATAAATATAAATAATCACCTTTCTTTTCAGCCAAAGAAATTAATTCCTCAGCGAATTTAAGCGATAACTCAAGATCATTAACTTCATTGAAAGATAAATTTCTTAGCAATTCTAATTTTTCAGAACCTTCCAATTTATCTTCATGATATATCTTTTTAAGACTATCTGCAATTTTTTGATCTTGAGCTAAACTATGGATACTTTGGAAGAAAATTAGGCCTACCGTAAAGTAGGCCTTTATTAAAAAGTGAATAGATTTCACTTTAATCATTACTTGCTCTTAACTTTGGGTCGAGACCAAAAACTAGCGTTTCCGGGAGATTACCCGGTGGATCAATATGAAAACCAATGGTATATGTGTCTTCAACACCAATTGTAACACCAGTATTTATTGTAGCAGTTATTCTACCGGAATTTCCATGAGGTTCAGCAGAAAAAAATGTAGCGTTATTTGTAATACTATCAAGCACAACTCTATAACCATCATTAGCAGTATTGTCACCTTTCCAAGTTACCGTATTACCGTCATATACTTTAGAAGTGAAATCATTCAAATTTCCTCCAGAAGGAATTGATCCTGGGGGAGTATTATCATCGGTCAGATAACAATAGGTATCTAGGTCCGTCTGACTTATTGTTTCAGGATCTAAATTTGCATCATAAAGACGTTTAGCGTCTACTTTAAAAGTAATTAATACAGGTCTGTTTACAGCCGGGGGTCCTCCACACATAATTTAGGGGTTTTAAGGTTAATATTAGTTGATTAATTTTTATGAAATTTAGTAATTATTTTTGATATACCAAATAATAAAAAATTTGTACTTAATATATTCAAGATAGATAAACAGAATTATTTATATTTATAAAATTTCTGTTCTCGATACTAATTTTATGCCCTAAAGTCATAAAATTCACTCGAACTGACATTGATTTTTTAGTATAAATATTCATAGTGCACATGGGATACATATTATGCCATGAATTTGAGCTATTTGACTCTTGATACATATTCGAAATACCGTGTATTATCTCGATTGCCTTCCGGTAAATATTTAAACCCAAGAAACCGAAACCATGTGATCTGTTTTGGATGTTCAGATTCAGAGTATAAGCCAAGCGTATGCCCTTTGTAATTATAAGATTGATCCTTTAAAATCTGACGCATATTAAAGCTTATTTTTAAGGAATGTTCTTCCATATGTTTACTTGCAACAAATAAGGTCTCTAATTTCTTATCTTCAACTTTAAAAGCTCCCAGAATGGCGATAGGTTTATCATCCTGCGTTTTCCATAGCTTAGAATAACCGTCCTCAAGGGTCAGTTTAAGCTTTTCTTTTATATACGAAAGCATATCATTCCGATTGTCCTTATCACCCAGCCTCCATTCATAATCGGTTATCTCCCAAGGATTCTCAAGAATATATGAAATGTCATTTGGTGTTATTTTATCATGTTGTTTAGACATACTTTTGTAGAAATCTATTTTAAAAAATAATCCATCATCGCCTTTGCAGAGACTTCCCCTTTCTTTTTGATAAACTCTCTTGGCGTCGTATCTCCAATTTCATAAGTAATACCGGTAGCTCCAAATTGTCTGTTAAACCATGCACTTGAAGTAGGTCTTGTACCTTTTCCGGGACTTTCATTGATGTCGTCAATATCTAATTGAACACGAATACTCTCTAACCAGGTCTTCGTAAAATCAGGAATCTTACGTTTTATAGATTCATGTGGAGTATAATAAACATCCTTATAGGTACTATGAAAATCAAGCCCCAATAATACATTGTTCTTATGTTTCTTTGTTTCATTAACCATGTGCTGGGTTATCTGTGCAATTTCCGGTTGATGATATACACTCCAATCTCTATTGAGATCAACACCACCTGTATTATGCCTGAAATGGCCTAGATCTGCCCCATCAGGATTCATTAAAGGATAGACCATCACACGGTATTTTTCTAAAAAGCCATTCTTACTTCCTTCATTCACTAGGGTTTCAATAAATGATTTCATAGCGAAAAAACCTGTTACTTCCGGTGGATGTTGCCTACTGATTACAATAATAGTAGGTTTTTTATAATTTTTTCCTTTGGTAATATTCATATGAAATAATGGTCTGTCAAGAGCACTCTTTCCGGCATTGCCAATAGTTACCATTTCATTAGTTCTAAAAGATTCTATCCACTTTCCTACTCGTTTTGAATCCTGAATTTCTTGTGCGGCAACCCACAAGGTATCACTGCTGGTATTTAACTGAAGTGTTGCAGAAGTACTATCAATTCCTAATTGAACCAAAGTAGAATCTAATAGAGTCCAATGTTCACCATCATTACTTAATTTTGGGTTATAACGATGTTTATATTCTCCGTATTGAAGTTTTACTTTAAGTGTTCTATCTTCTTTTGACCATATTTTAAAGGCATACCACGGACTTGGATTTATAGGAGCATTTTCAGGTCCTATTGTTGCAGTATAAGTACTATCATTAATTCGGTCAAATTTATTTAAGCGAGCTCCTGAAAAATTATTAGTAGCTCCAACTCCATCAAATAAAAAAGAGCCTTTTTCCTGATACTCAATTGCTCTAGTTTTGGTATCAACCGGGTTTGTATAAGTATGAGTTTTAAGTTTTCTATACTGTTTTGGCGCTGAACAAGCAGCCAGTAGTAACATAGCAATTAGAAGCGCCGAGATAGTACCTTTCATGTTGGAAGTGTTTGTATCAAATGTACACTTTTTAGAGAATAGTACTAAAGTTCCTTACAATTTTTCGGCAATCAATACCCACATAATTTTCGTAGGGTCCTCTTCCCATTGTCCAAAATCTTCAATTTCAACACGAATTGTAAAACCAGCATCTTGAAGTTCTTTTTTTACATAACTTAAAGCCAAGGTATGGCCTGATGCCTGGTCCTTACGGGATTTGCCAATCAAACGTTTTTTTAATTTTTCAAGCATAACCAGCTTTGAACCTGGTTTTAATGAGTTTTTAAGGTGTTTCAAAAATTCTTTATTTGCAGTTATTTCATGGTAAGTATCAATTACAAAAATGACATCCAATGAATTCTCAGGTAATTTAGGATTATCATAATCGCCTAGTACAGTTGTAATATTTTTAAGCTTACGTTTTTTGGCATTTGTTGTTAAAGTTTGCAATCTATCATTACGTACGTCAACCGAATATATTTTTCCCTGCACTCCTACTTTTCGTGCTAAATGCATGGTCAAATAGCCTTCATGACAGCCAACATCTGCTACCCTGTCTCCCGCTTCAACAGCAGCCAACTCAAACAATTTTTCTAAATGCATCCAACCGTCTCTCCATTTCCAATCCTCAGAACTATACTGGGCGTTACCCGAAAAATGAGCAGACATCAAAACAATAAAAATCCGGAATGTAATTAGCCTATTTTTCGTCATTATCAATCATATTGGCCCTTCCTCTATATCGTATATTACTACGATGTGAACTATTGACATTTATAGAGCTTGACAAGTTTGGAAATATCTGGACATATACCGTATAACTTTCTGAAGAATAATTTTTGTCCTTTATTTTAAAGCGAATCTCATAACTGTTTTTCTTACCTATATTCGTTTTAAAATCTTCTGGAGCCCCTTCAAATTCTATTCCCATTTTGTCACTCCTATAGGCGCTCCCCTGTCGGCGTTCGCCATAAAAAGGTAAGAAGGCCTTTACGATGCTATCATTAATTTGTAAATAATTGGTGTTGCCAATAAGATTAATATTCCCAGCCGTACTACCGGTGGGTAAAAAATCGCCTAGTTGTGCGAATGCCGTTGTAACCTGAGGTTGAGCCCAAGTTGATTCGATCTCAAAAGGCTCATTTTTAATTATACTTTCAAAAGCCTTGTCCTCATCTGTAGTTGTAGAGACTGTTTTAGTGGAAGAACATGCCAAACAACATAAAACTAATAAGCAATAAACTATAGTCTTCATAAACTCTTAATTTAGAACCATTAATTTAATCAATAATTGATAAACTGGTTAAAATTTAACTTATTTTAACGAAAGGTATAGTTAGGGTTAAAATTAAACTGCTAGTCTTGCTCAATTTTTTTTAGCATAGCTCTAGCATTATTTCCTGTAGATCCTTTAGGGTCTAATTGTATGGCTTTGTTATAATATTCCTTGGCTTTTTCTATATTACCGGCTTTCCAATGACCTTCAGCTAAGGAATCCCAAACATTGGCAGATTCTGGAAATAATTTACTGTTCAATTCAAAAACATATATAGCACCTTCAGTCCGTGCTGAGCCTAGCATATTATAACCTGCTTTATTGAATTCTTTTTCAAACTCAAAGAACTTATAGGCTGGATCATTCACCATACGAACAGCTTCAGTTTCTAATTCCTCAAACTTTTTGGCCATAAACAATTCAGTAAAATAACCCATAGGATCTGTAACAAAATTATTATCTGAAAAATTTAATGCCTTATCAAGTATAGGATCTCGATTTGCTTTATAGTCATCAAAACTCATCTCAACAGCTAAATGGGGTGCAGTATATGGACCATTCTCCCATTGCGGTTTGTCTTGCCACCAGGCAAAAGATAAGTATATTGGCAGCTTGGTTTTGGGGAGCTCTACACGTCTGTTATCACCATAGAAATTTATGTTTTCGGCGGTTGGTTCACCCACAAAGATAGCATTGGTATAATTGCTGAATTCATTGACAAGGTTTTGACAGGCTGAAAAGGTATGTCGACCGATAATCACAAAAAATTTGCCTTTCTGGTTGATCTTTTTATGTTCAATAATTCGAGTCACGATCGCTTTATTCTTATAATTATTGCCTCCCCCATTCAACCGAACATCCAAGATTAATTTCTCAACTTCATTATTTTCTATAAAATTAAATACACGATCATAAAATGCAGGAATATTCTCTGACGGGTCATCTTGTATCTGACTATGTCGAACATATACCGTCTTTTGATCCGGTAAATA
>Ga0316189_10001309_pt1 | contig 24780 bp, 18 predicted proteins | sample LowCovwburrow_MG_FD_204930 | JGI IMG/M metagenome (GOLD analysis project Ga0316189, IMG submission 204930) | Coastal sediment microbial communities from Maine, United States - Lowes Cove worm burrow | ecosystem: Environmental > Aquatic > Marine > Coastal > Sediment | place: USA: Maine... | reverse complement strand
ATCGTAGTCTCTTCGGCAATTAATATCATTGAAATTTGGGATAAAGATAAGTACGAGAAAGCTATTGATGACGCCACTGGTGACTTTGCTGATTTAGCAGAAGAAGTTATGGGACAAGATGATGACAATGGAATATCATAACCCAGTATTACTAAAAGAAACAGTTGAAGGTTTGCATATAAAACCTGACGGAATTTACGTCGATGTCACCTTTGGTGGTGGTGGTCACAGTAAAGAAATATTAAAACATTTAGGACCTAACGGAAAGCTGCTTGCTTTTGATCAGGATAAAGACGCTCTTTTAAATACAATTGATGATGAACGCTTCATATTGATTAATGAAAACTTTAGATATGTTAAGCGTTTTCTGCGATTTTATGGCGTAAAACAGGTGGATGGTATTTTGGCAGACTTTGGAGTCTCATCACATCAATTTGATGTTGCAGAGCGTGGGTTTTCAACACGCTTTGAAGCGGATCTGGATATGCGAATGAATCAAGATGATACGCTTTCGGCTTATCATGTGATTAATGATTATGAAGAAGAGCAAATCAAACAGGTGTTATTTCAATACGGCGAATTACGACAAGCTGCTGCCATGGCAAAGGCAATTGTTGAAGAAAGGCGTAATGGAGAAATAAAAACAAGTGAACAGTTGAAAACAACGCTTAATAAGTTTTTAAATCACAAAAAGGAAAACAAGGTGTTAGCTCAGATTTATCAAGCGATCAGAATTGAAGTTAATCAAGAGATTGAAGCCTTAAAAGAATTTTTAAAGCAAACACCAGAAGTCTTAGTAAAAGAAGGAAGGTTAAGTCTAATATCCTATCATTCTTTAGAAGATCGATTGGTAAAACGTTTCATTAGAAACGGATTGTTTGAAGGAGAGCCTGAACGTGATGTCTTTGGGAATTTTGAAGTGCCACTCAAAAAAGTTGGTGGTTTAATTGTTCCGTCTAGAGAAGAAATTAAAGTAAATAACAGAGCTAGAAGTGCAAAACTTCGTATAGCTGAAAAGTTATGAGAAAAAATATATACGGCATATTACGTGGTAAATTTTTAGTCAGTGATGATTCATTTAAAAACTGGAGAATCATCATTTTTATTTCGGTTTTAGCAATAATTATGATTGCAAGTTCACATAGTGCTGACCAAAAAGTATATGAGATTGCAAGATTGAAAAATGAAGTAAAAGAGTATCGATCAATGTTTGTTGACGGACGCTCAAAATTGATGAGGCTTAAAATGGAATCCTCAATCATAAATAAAGTAGCTGAAAAAGGAATTAAAATATCAGAGATTCCGCCAAAAAAAATAAAGATAAAATCACAAAAAGAATAAAGTGGCAATAACCGAAACTAACATATTAAACAGATTGTATTTCGTGGCTGGCAGTATGTTTGTCTTCGCGCTTGCTGTGGTGTTTAAATTGTGTAGTATTCAGTTTATTAATGGTGACCAATATAGGAGTTTAGCGCAACAGCGAACTATAAAAAATGTTCCAATTCCTGCAAATAGAGGAAATGTGTATTCAGCCGATGGAAGTTTATTGGCGACGTCAATACCTAAATACGATATTCGTATTGATGCGATACAGCCAAAACAAGAAACGTTTAATAAATACATTAAAGTTTTAGGAGATTCGCTTTCAAAATATACTGGAAAGTCATCTAGTTATCACCAAAACACTATCAAAAAAGCAAGAAATAATAAGAATCGTTATTTTCTTTTAGCCCGAAATATCAGTTATTCAGATTATATCAGATTACGAAATTTCCCAATGCTCAAACTTGGCGCTATAAAAGGCGGACTCATCGTTGAGCAAACCACTAGACGGGAACATCCAATGGGTGGAATCGCACAACGGTCTATTGGTTACGAGCGCACTGATGAGGACGGAAATGTAACTCGAGCAGGAATTGATGGTGCTTTTGGAGAAAAATACTTGCAAGGTGTTAACGGAAAACGACTAAAACAAAAAATAGGAAATGGTCAATGGAAACCTATCGTAGATTACGATCAAGTGGAGCCTCAAGATGGCTACGATGTGTATACAACGATTGATGTTAATATTCAAGATATTGCGCATCATTCGCTTCTAGGTCAATTAGAACTGTATGAAGCTGAGCATGGTTGCGCTGTGGTTATGGATGTCGAAACAGGAGAAATCAAAGCCATTTCAAATTTAGGTCGTAGCAAAAATGGAAATTACTACGAACGCCTTAATTACGCAGTTGGTGAAAGTCATGAACCAGGATCTACATTTAAAGTGATGGCTTTAATGGCTGCTTTAGAAGATAAAGTGATTGACACTTCTACAGTTGTTGATACAAAAATGGGTTCAAAACGTTTTTACGGACGAACTATTAGTGATTCTCGAGGTCATGGTAAAATTTCTGCAGCAAGGGCTTTAGAAGTGTCATCAAATATCGGATTGGCTACTATTATTGATGAAGCGTATTCTAAACAACCAAAAAAATTCATCAACCGTCTTAAAAGTTGGCAATTAGATCAAAAGCTTGGAGTTTCTATTATTGGTGAAGGAGAGCCTGTAATTCCTGAGCCTGGAGATGAAATTTGGAGTAGAAATGCATTACCGTCAATGGCATACGGCTACAACATGCAAATGACACCTTTGCAAACATTAACTTTTTACAATGCGATTGCTAATAATGGCGAAATGATAAAGCCAAGATTTATTGAAGCTGTAAAAGAGTTTGATAGAGAGGTTAAGGTGTTTGAAAAAGAAGTTATAAACCAAAAAATATGCTCGGATAAAACACTGAATGAAATTCGTGAAATATTGAAAAACGTGATTATTAGAGGGACAGGTGAGCGCATGTATTCTGAAAACTTCTCCATGGCAGGAAAAACGGGAACAGCGAGAACAGATTATAATAATTACGAAGAATGGAGAAAAGATAGAAAATATGTGTCTTCTTTCGCAGGATATTTTCCAGTAGATAACCCAAAATATTCGTGTATCGTAGTCATTCATAAGCCAAGTACAAAAGTGGGTTTCTATGGAGCTGATGTGTCTGGTCCAGTATTTAAAAGAATTGCTCAAAAAATATATACTGAAACACCGTTGATTGATGAGATAGAATCTCTTGAAGTTGTCAATACAGAAGTTGACGAGGCTTTCGAGGCTTTTTACAAAACAGCACAAACCTATAAAACCATAATGCCAAATGTTGTTGGTCTGCCAACGATGGACGCCTTGGCATTACTTGAAAATATGGGACTTAAAGTGAGAATAGAAGGTGTTGGAACGGTGAGATCACAATCCATAGATAAAGGAATTAAAATAAAAAGGAATCAAGTCATCGTATTAGGAACTTAATGGCACAATTAAAAGACATATTATATAAGGTTACCATCAATGCAGTTGCAGGAAGCACAGGTATAGAGGTGAACACTTTGCATTTTGATTCGCGAGAAATTTCGAAAGGCGATGTCTTTGTTGCGATTAAAGGAACTATAGTAGACGGTCATGATTTTATTGAAACAGCCTTAAATAAAGGTGCTATTGCTATTGTTTGTGAGATGCTACCTTCAGAATTAAGAGAGGGAATAACTTATGTAGAAGTTGAGAGCGGAAGTCAAGCCTTAGCATTTATGGCAGCTAACATTTATGGTAATCCTTCGGAAAATTTAAGATTGGTTGGTATTACAGGAACCAACGGAAAGACAACTATTGCTACATTACTCTATCAGTTGTTTAAAAAAGCAGGATATAAGGTAGGATTGTTATCAACCGTTAAAATTATGGTCGACAATACCGAATATAAGGCAACACATACCACTCCAGATTCATTAACCATCAATAAGTATTTAAAACTGATGAATAATGATGGTGTAGAATTTTGCTTTATGGAAGTGAGTTCACACGGAATTCATCAAAACAGAACAGAAGGTTTGCGCTTTGAAGGCGGAATTTTCACCAACCTATCACATGACCACTTAGATTACCATGATACATTCGCTGAGTACCGTGATGTTAAAAAATCGTTTTTTGATCATTTGCCTCAGCAAGCCTTTGCATTGGTGAATATTGATGATAAAAATGGTTTGGTCATGCTTCAAAATACGGTCGCAAAAAAATATACCTACGCTTTAAAAACCTATGCCGATTATAAAGCACAAGTATTAGAAAATGAGTTTAGTGGATTGCTTTTAAAGTTAAATAATAGTGAATTATGGACAAAACTCATCGGAGATTTTAATGCTTATAATGTCGCAGCTATTTATGGAGCTGCAGATTTATTAGGTCTTGAGAAGGTTGAAATTCTCAGATTGATTAGCGAGTTAGAGAGCGTAAGCGGTCGTTTTCAGTACCTCATTTCCGAAGAAAAAATCACAGCAATTGTTGATTATGCACATACACCAGATGCGCTCAAAAATGTATTGGAAACCATTAATAGTATTCGTACAAAAAACGAACAATTAATTACTGTTGTGGGTTGTGGAGGCGATAGAGATAAAACTAAACGTCCTAAAATGGGACATATAGCTTCGGCTTTAAGCACTAAAGTGATTTTTACCAGTGATAATCCAAGAAGTGAAGTTCCTGAAACAATAATTGAAGACATTGAAAAAGGTGTAGAGCCACAAAATTTCAAAAAAACAATGTCTATAACAGATAGAAAACAAGCGATAAAAACAGCATGTCAATTGGCAAGTCCAAAGGATATCATTTTAATCGCAGGAAAAGGACATGAAACCTATCAGGAAATTAAAGGCGAACGCTCCGATTTTGATGATTATAAAATAGTAGAAGAATTTTTAAAACAGTTACAAAAGTAATTGGAATAGACCTCTTTACTGCAAGACTTTAAAACCCTTGCAGAGATTAATAATAGCGATAAAAATAATTGACAATACTAAATAGATGCTGTATTACTTATTTGAATATTTAGAACAACAATTCCAGATTCCTGGAGCATCTCTTTTTGGGTTTATAACTTTTAGAGCGGCTATGGCAATTATCCTGTCATTGTTAATTTCCACCATTTTTGGGAAACGTATCATCCGGTTCTTACAAAAACAACAAGTTGGTGAAACCATTAGAGATCTCGGTTTAGATGGTCAAGCTGAAAAAGCAGGTACGCCAACAATGGGTGGAATAATAATCATTATAGCAACCTTGATTCCTGTGTTGTTACTTGCAAAATTGGAAAACGTTTATATCATCCTTCTTGTTGTTACAACAGTCTGGATGGGCACTATTGGGTTTATCGATGATTACATTAAAAAATTCAAAAACGATAAAGACGGTTTAAAAGGTCGTTTCAAGGTATTGGGTCAGGTAGGACTGGGAATTATTGTTGGAGCAACATTATATTTTAACCCGAATGTCACCATTAAGGAAAAATTACCAATCGCACAGCAGCAAGAAATTTTAGCAGAAAACCCAAATGCATTGCCAAATAAATTTTTTAAAGCTGAAGAACGTTCTACGAAAACAACCATACCATTTGTAAAAGGGAATGAGTTTGACTATGCCGATTTAATTACTTGGATAAGTCCAGAACTTAAAAGTTACGCATGGATTATATTCATTCTGGCGTCAATAATCATTATAACAGCAGTGTCTAATGGTGCGAATCTTACGGATGGAATTGATGGACTGGCTGCAGGAACTTCGGCCATAATCGTGCTCACTTTAGGGATTTTTGCTTGGGTGTCAGGTAACATTATCTTTTCAGATTACTTAGATATTATGTACATCCCAAGAGTTGAAGAAATTACTATTTATATCGCTGCTTTCGTAGGAGCGCTTATTGGGTTTTTATGGTATAATGCCTATCCAGCGCAAGTGTTTATGGGTGATACAGGGAGTTTGACTATTGGAGGAATCATAGCGGTAATCGCTATTGCGGTAAGAAAAGAATGGCTTATTCCTGTGTTGTGCGGCATATTCTTAGCTGAAAACTTATCTGTGATTATGCAGGTGAGTTATTTTAAATACACAAGAAAAAAATATGGTGAAGGTCGACGAATTTTTAAGATGTCACCATTACATCATCATTATCAGAAATCAGGATATCACGAAAGTAAAATAGTCACACGATTTTGGATTGTTGGAATCCTTTTGGCAATTATATCGATTGTGACATTGAAAATTAGATAGATGAAACGATTAGTGATTCTTGGAGGAGGAGAAAGTGGTGTTGGAACAGCACTTTTAGCAAAAGAAAAAGGATATGAAATTTTTGTTTCTGATAAGGGAAACATAAAAGAAAAGTACAAACAAGTTCTTATACATAATGAGATTGAATTTGAGGAAGGTAAACATTCCGAAGAAAAAATTCTAAAGGCAGATATCGTCATGAAAAGCCCAGGAATTCCTGATAAAGTAGCTCTGGTAAAACAGCTTAGAGCGCAAGGGATTACTATAGTTTCTGAAATTGAATTTGCTGCAAAGTACACTGATGCAACTCTTGTTGGAATTACAGGAAGTAACGGGAAAACGACAACAGCATGTCTAACACATCACTTGTTAAAACAAGAATTGAATGTGGGATTAGCAGGTAACATTGGGGATAGTTTCGCCAAGCAGATTTTAGAACATGATTATCAAAATTATGTCCTAGAGATTAGCAGTTTTCAGTTGGATGATATCATTGATTTTAAACCACATATTGCGGTTTTAACAAATATCACACCTGATCATTTAGATAGATATAATTATCAATTTGAAAACTATATCGCTTCAAAATTTAGAATTGCCGAGAATCAAACCAATACGGATTATTTCATTTACGATGCCGATGATGAAGTGATTTTAAAATGGTTAGAAGACCATCCAGTTCAATCTATATTATTACCGTTTTCATTGACAAAACATATTGAAAATGGTGCGTATTTAGACAAAAAAAATATTAAAATAACAATAGATAACAACCAGATAATTATGCCAACAAACAACTTAGCATTAGAGGGTAAGCACAATATTAAAAACGCAATGGCTGCATCAACAGTAGCACATTTGCTTAAAATTAGAAAGCAAACTATTCGTGAGAGCTTAGAAAACTTTCAGGGTGTAGAGCACCGTTTAGAACATGTACTAAAAATTAATAAGGTGCAATACATCAACGATTCAAAAGCAACAAACGTTAATGCAACCTACTATGCATTAGAAAGTATGGATGCACCAACAGTTTGGATTGTTGGCGGTACAGATAAAGGTAACGATTACAAAGAGTTATTTCAGTTTGTAAATGAAAAGGTAAAAGCTATTATCTGCTTAGGCGTAGATAATGAAAAGCTTATGAAAAACTTTGGTGGTATGGTTGATATCATTGTGGAAACTCAATTTATGAGTGAAGCCGTTAAAATCGCATACAAAGTCGCCGAAGCTGGAGATAACGTATTGTTGTCACCTGCATGTGCAAGTTTTGATTTGTTTGAAAACTATGAAGATCGAGGACGTCAATTTAAAGATTCAGTAAGAAACTTATAATATACAAGTGCAAGCACTATTTAAAAACATAAAAGGAGACAGGTTAATTTGGGCAATTGCAGCATTGTTGGCAATTTTCTCATTCCTCCCTGTGTACAGTGCTGCGAGTAATTTAGCTTATGTTGGTGGTGTAGGAAATACCTTTGGGTTTTTTATAAAACACTTTATGCATCTTTTTTTAGGGTTTGCCATTATGTACGGTGTGCATAAAATTCCATATCGTTATTTCAGAGGCTTATCCATGGTGATGATTCCAATTGTGATTGTGTTGTTGGTTGTTACAATGTTGCAAGGAACCACTATTGATGGAGCAAATGCAAGTCGTTGGATACAAATTCCTTTTGTTGGTATGTCCTTTCAGACATCTACCTTAGCAGCTGTTGTTTTGATGGTTTATGTAGCAAGATACTTGTCTAAAGTGCAAGATAAAAAAGTAACGTTTGTTGAAACATTATTACCGCTTTGGGCGCCAGTATTTTTTATTTTGATTCTCATATTGCCAGCTAATTTTTCAACTACAGCCATTATCTTTTTAATGGTGATGATGTTATCGTTTATTGGAGGCTATCCGTTAAAATATTTGGCAGTAATTATAGGAACAGGAATCTTAGCATTAGCACTTTTTGTGTTAGTAGCAAAAGCATTTCCTGATGCGATGCCAAATCGTGTAGATACTTGGATGAGTAGGATTGAAAACTTTGCTAGTGGAGAAGATAGCGAAGCCAATTATCAAAGTGAAAATGCTAAAATTGCGATAGCTTCTGGTGGAATTCAGGGTTTAGGACCAGGAAAAAGCCGACAGAAAAATGTGTTGCCTCAATCCTCGTCCGATTTCATTTTCGCTATTATTATTGAGGAATATGGCTTAATCGGTGGTTTGTTTCTTTTGATATTATATTCTTGGTTGCTATTCAGAATTGTAATCGTATCCCAAAAGTCAGATACCGTTTTCGGTAAGCTTTTAGTTTTAGGTGTTGGCTTGCCTATTATATTTCAAGCTTTAGTAAATATGGCAGTTGCGGTAAATTTATTTCCTGTCACAGGTCAAACGCTTCCATTAATTAGTAGTGGAGGAACATCTATTTGGATGACCTGTTTGGCAATAGGCATCATATTGAGCGTAAGTGCAAAACGCGAACAAATAAAAGAACAAGAAATTAATGAGGATAATCCGTTAGAGATTTTAAGTGAAACAATTTAATGAGTAATTACAAAATAATATTATCAGGAGGCGGAACAGGAGGTCATATATATCCTGCGATAGCCATTGCAAACGAGTTAAAATCTCGTTTCCCTGATGCTGAGTTTTTGTTTGTAGGCGCTTCTGATCGCATGGAAATGGAAAAAGTTCCACAAGCTGGTTATAAAATTGAAGGCCTTTGGATTTCGGGAATTCAACGAAAAGTGACCTTAAAAAATCTTGCGTTTCCTTTAAAGCTGACGTCCAGTTTATTAAAGTCTCGTAAAATTATTAATACGTTTAAACCAGATGTCGTTATAGGAACAGGAGGTTTTGCAAGCGGACCATTATTAAAGACAGCAACGTCTAAAGGCATTCCTAGTTTGATACAAGAGCAAAATTCTTATCCAGGAATCACTAATAAATTGCTGTCAAAAAGCGTCAATAAAATTTGTGTGGCTTATGAAGGTTTGGAGAAATTTTTTCCGAAGGAGAAAATCGTATTAACAGGAAACCCAATACGTAAAGATTTATTAACTATTGAAAATAAACATATTGAAGGTAAAGACGCCTTTACTTTAATTCATAGCAAGCATACACTTTTAATTTTGGGTGGAAGTTTGGGTGCTAGACGAGTGAACCAGTTAATTGAAAGCAAACTAGAGTTTTTTGAATCACAAAATATTCAACTCATTTGGCAATGCGGAAAACTGTACTATCAACAGTACAAACAGTTTAATGACTTGGAAAACGTACAAGTCCATGCATTTTTAAACAATATGGATATGGCATATGCCGCTGCAGATATAATTATATCAAGAGCTGGAGCGAGTTCGGTTTCTGAGCTTTGTGTTGTAGGGAAGCCAGTGATATTTATACCATCACCAAACGTGGCAGAAGATCATCAAACTAAGAACGCAAAAGCAATTGCAGATAAAAATGCCGCGATTTTAATTAAAGAACATGATTTAGACTCAGAATTTGAGAATCATTTTTCAGAGCTGATGTCTTCCCAAGAAAAAAGGGAAGCATTATCAAGAAATATCAAACAATTAGCATTAGTAAATGCAACAAAAGATATCGCAGACGAAGTTGAAAAACTATTAAAGCAATAAATGAATATAGAACACAGAAATAACGTTTATTTTATTGGCATTGGTGGCATTGGTATGTCCGCTATAGCACGTTATTTTGTGGCAAAAGGCTTAAAAGTTGGAGGTTACGATAAGACCAAAACAGATATCACAGATGCGCTTGAAGATTTAGGTGTTTCAGTGCATTTTGAAGATGATATAAAACATATTGATGCCGTGTTTTTAAATCCAGATACAACACTTATTGTCTATACACCCGCGGTTCCGAAAGATCATAACGAGTTACATTATTTTAGATCTAACGAATTTGAAATCATGAAGCGCTCTCAAGTGTTGGGAGAAATCACGAAGCAATCGTTTTGTTTGGCTGTTGCTGGAACCCACGGAAAAACGACAACAACAAGTATTCTTGGGCATTTACTAAATGAATGTGATGTTGAGGTTACGGCTTTTTTAGGCGGAATTAGTGAAAACTATAATTCAAATTTAATCTTAAACGGAACCAAAGTTACCGTTGTTGAAGCTGATGAATTTGACCGTTCATTCCTGACATTGTCACCGGATTTTGCTTGTATTACCTCTATGGACGCAGATCATTTGGATATCTATGGAGATGCGTCAGAATTGATAAAATCTTTCAAAGATTTTTCAGAAAAAATAAAACCTAACGGAAAACTGTTCGTCAAAAATGGGTTACCTATACAAGGTATTACTTATGGAATTGAAGACGACTCTGATTATTCAGTTAAAAACATAAAAATAATAAATGGTAGTTATGTGTTTGATGTGAAAACACCACATGAACTGCTAGAAAATTTCAAATTTAACCTGCCTGGTAGACATAATCTGTCGAATGCATTAATAGCCTTGGCGATGTCTGTAGAATATGGACTCCCTCACCACCAGCTCGCCAAAGCTTTAGCATCTTATAAAGGTGTAAAACGCAGATTTACCTATGAGATTAAAACCGATGATTTTGTATTTATTGATGATTATGCCCATCATCCAGAAGAAATTAATGCGGTATATCAAGCGGTTAGAGAAATGTATCCTGATAAAAAGGTGTTGGCGATTTTTCAGCCGCATTTATTCAGTAGAACAAAAGATTTCGCAAATGAGTTTGCCGAAAGCCTATCACAATTTGACGAAATAGCACTACTTGATATTTATCCTGCAAGAGAATTACCAATTGAAGGCATCTCTTCAGAATGGTTATTAAGTAAAATTGACAATAATCACAAAAAATTAATTCAAAAATCAGAATTAATTGAAATTATAAAAGCAACAAATGCCTCTGTAGTTTTAACTATTGGAGCAGGAGATATTGGAGCTGAAGTTAAACATATTAAAAAAGCATTGAGTGTTGCGAGTTAATTATAATTACATAAAAGTGTTCCTGTTGCTAGTGTTAGTGGGCTTTTTGTATGCGTTTTCCTCTGTGAGAAATTCGGCTAGAAAAGTTAATGCGCCAGATATAAAATTTGTTGGAACCGATAACCTTTTCGTCACACACGAGACTGTTAGTAAATTGTTAATACAAAATCAAGAGACTGTTACAAACAAGGCGAAAGATATTATAGATTTGAACGAATTAGAATCTGCCCTGAACTCTAATCCAATGATTAAGCAAGCGCAAGTGTTTATGAGCGTTGATGGTTTAATCACAGCTGAAATTGAACAAAAAAAGCCTATTGCAAGAGTAAGCACAAACGCAGCGTATTACATTGATGAAACAGGTTCATTTATGCCGTTATCAACAAATTATACTGCACGTGTGCCTCTCGTTACCGGTTATATTGAAAAAAATGACTTAGCAAATGTACATGTTGTCGCTAAAAAAATTCAAGAAGATGAATTTTTGATGAAACACATTGTTGAGATTCATCAAAACGAAGATAAAACCATTGATTTAAAATTAAGATCTTATGATTTTAAGATTCATTTAGGAACCTTAAAATTATTAGACAAAAAAATAAATAATCTTAAAGCTTTTTATAAAAAAGCTATGAAAGACAAAGTGCTAGATGATTATGAGCTAGTGAATTTAAAATTTGATAAGCAAGTGATTTGCACCAAAAAGTAAATGATGGAGAATAATAAAATTTCAGTAGGACTCGATATCGGAACCACAAAAATTGTGGCTATGATTGGTAGAAAGAACGAATATGGCAAGGCCGAAATTTTAGGAATTGGAAAATCCAAGAGTTTAGGAGTGCATCGTGGTGTCGTTAATAATATTACACAAACTATCCAATCTATTCAGCAAGCGGTTCAAGAAGCAGAAGCTGAAGCAGGTGTGAAAATTGAAGAGGTAACTGTTGGTATTGCAGGACAGCACATAAGAAGTTTGCAGCATAGTGATTATATCACAAGAGCTAATTCTGAAGTGGTCATCGATGAAGAGGATATTGATCGTTTAATCAATCAAGTTCACAAATTAGTCATGCTTCCAGGAGAAGAAATTATTCATGTATTACCGCAAGAATATAAAATTGATGGTCAATCTGAAATCAAAGAACCTATCGGTATGTATGGTGGCCGATTGGAGGCTAATTTTCATGTAGTGGTTGGTCAAGTATCATCCATCAGAAATATTGGACGATGTGTGAAAAGTTCTGGTTTAGACCTCGAAGGCATTACTCTTGAGCCTCTTGCATCAGCAAATGCCGTATTGAGTCAAGAAGAAAAAGAAGCAGGAGTCGCATTGATTGATATAGGTGGTGGAACCACAGATTTAGCGGTTTTTAAAGATGGTATTATTCGTCATACAGCGGTAATTCCGTTTGGTGGAAATGTAGTCACCGAAGATATCAAAGAAGGATGTTCAATCATTGAAAAGCAAGCCGAATTACTGAAAATAAAATTTGGTTCAGCATGGCCAGGAGAAAACAAAGACAATGAGATTGTGTCAATCCCTGGATTACGTGGTCGTGAACCGAAAGAGATTACCTTAAAAAATCTGTCAAAGATTATTCATGCTCGCGTTGTAGAGATCATAGAACAGGTCTATGTAGAGATCAAGAATTATGGTCATGAAGAGCAAAAGAAAAAATTAATTGCAGGTATTGTATTAACAGGAGGCGGAAGCCAGTTAAAACACTTAAAGCAATTGGTAGAATATATCACAGGAATGGATACCAGAATAGGATATCCAAATGAGCATTTAGCTGGTGATAGTGATGATGATATTGCGAGTCCGTTGTATGCAACGGCAGTTGGTTTGGTGATGGATGGATTAAAACGTCAAGAGCGGAAGCGTGTAGAGAAAGAAGTTGAAGAAATGGAACACATGAGTTTGGAACATGCCGAAGATCAATTGTCTCACGAAGAAGAGGTTATTGAGCAACCAAAAAAAGAACGCAAATCATTTTTAGATAAGTTAACAGAGCGCGTTAAAGATTTTTTAGATAACGCTGAATGATTATAGCATAGTAACACGTTGGGGTGTGTTACTTAGAGAGTAGAACGAAATAAGATAAAATATAGTGACAAGTGAGGACTTGTCCGGACAAAAAAAATAATTTTATGAGCAGCAACAATGAGTTAGGCAACATTGCATTTGATTTACCAAAAAACCAATCAAACGTCATCAAAGTGATTGGAGTAGGTGGAGGTGGAAGCAACGCAATTAATCACATGTTTTTACAAGGGATTAAAGGTGTTGATTTCGTGATTTGTAATACTGATGCCCAAGCACTGCAGAACAGTGGTGTTCCAAACAAAATACAATTAGGAGTTAATTTAACCGAAGGTTTAGGAGCAGGAGCAAATCCAGAAGTAGGAGAGCAAGCTGCCGTAGAGAGTTTAGAAGATTTACGTCGTATGTTAGATACCAATACAAAAATGGTATTTATTACTGCAGGAATGGGTGGAGGAACAGGAACAGGAGCCGCACCAATTATCGCTAAACTAGCTAAAGAGTTAGATATTTTAACTGTAGGTATTGTGACGATGCCGTTTCAGTTTGAAGGAAAAACAAGAATTGATCAAGCACAAAAAGGTATTGAAACGCTTCGCGCACATGTAGATTCTTTAGTAGTAATTAATAATAATAAATTACGTGAAGTTTATGGGAATTTAGGCTTTAAAGCTGGGTTCTCTAAAGCTGACGAAGTGTTATCTACAGCATCTCGGGGAATCGCAGAAGTTATAACACATCACTATACACAAAACATTGATTTACGCGATGCTAAAACAGTATTGAGTAATAGTGGTACAGCTATTATGGGGTCTTCAACAGCATCTGGAAAAACCAGAGCACAAGAGGCGATTATGAAAGCTTTAGATTCACCATTGCTAAATGATAATAAAATTACAGGAGCTAAAAACGTATTGTTGCTGATCGTTTCAGGTTCTCAAGAAATTACTATCGATGAAATAGGTGAGATCAATGACCATATCCAAGTGCAAGCAGGTTATGGCGCAAATATTATCATGGGTGTTGGTGAAGACGAGTCGTTGCAAGAATCAATCTCTGTAACTATTATTGCTACAGGTTTTGATATTGATCAACAACATGAAATCTCTAATACAGAGCAAAAGAAGGTGGTTCACGCCTTAGAAGATGATAGAAATGACGATATCAATGTAAAAGAAAGTGATCCAGCGATTATTACTCCAGATATTATTTTAGAGAAAGAAGAGGTTTCACCGGAAGTAGTTGTGCATACACTTATGGAAGATGAGCATGACTTTAAAGTCGTTAATGATATCATTGAAGAAACAAATTTAATTACAACGACAGATATTATTAAAAATATCAATGTTATTTACGATGAAGTTTTAGACCATAACATTGAGGAAGAAGAGTTTATAATTACTCCAGCTCAAGAGATGAATGAGACCTTAATTGAAGAGGTAGAAGAAGAGCAAATTACTTTATCATTTGATTTACCATTGTCTTTTGGTGCTTCTGAAGATAACGTGGAGGATGATATTAATAACGAGGACAAAACAATTTTTGAATTAGAAGACAATATAAAAGATTTAGAAGTAAAAGAGCACGTAGAAATTGTAACTGTAACAGAAGCTAATGAAGACGGTGAAAAACGTTATGCTTTAGATGATTTCATGACTTATGAATCGGCTATGAATGAAACGAAAGTAAAAGCTCAGCCAGAAGTAGAGATTGAAGAAGATATTGTTTTCGAGAAAAAAGTTATAGAATCTGAAGTTAATGAAGATGTTATTGAGGAAGTTGACCCAATGAATAGTCCAATTTCAGATTTATTAAAAGAAAGAGCAGATGAGAGACGACGTAAGATGAAAGATTTTAATTATAAGTTCAATACGGCTAAAATAGATGAAATTGAAAAAGAACCTGCATACAAACGACAAGGTGTGAATTTAGAGGATGCCCAGCATTCATCGGAAACCAACGCTTCTAGAACATCGGTGACTACTGACGACAACGATGACATTCAATTGAGAAGTAATAATTCATTTTTACACGACAACGTAGATTAATAGCAAATTTAGTTTAGTGTTTCACACTTTGTCAAACCCGAAGAGTATAATAACTCTTCGGGTTTTTTTATCTGTAATTACCACTTACTTTTTATATCTTAGCATTTCAAATTAAATGATGTATTATGAGTTTACAAAATGATGTAATGACTGCAATTAAAGCAGCAATGAAAGAGAAAGACCAAACTGCTTTAGCAGCGTTAAGAGCTGTAAAATCTGAAATATTATTGGTTCAAACTTCTGGAGAAGGAGGTGATTTGACTGAAGAGCAGGAGATAAAGATATTATCTAAGTTGGTAAAGCAACGTAAAGATAGTGCTACCATTTATTTAGAGCAAGATAGAAAAGATTTAGCGTTACCTGAGATTGATCAAGCAGAAGTAATTAGTCAGTTTTTACCTGAAGCCTTAACTGAAGAGGAGATAGAAAAGGTTGTAGTGATGACTATAGACCAGATTGGTGCTGAAGGCATGAAAGATATGGGAAAAGTTATGGGAATTGTTAACAAAGAATTAGCTGGGCAAGCGGATGGTAAAACCATTTCTATGATTGTAAAAGCTAAATTAGCATAAATAACTTAATATAGATTCCTGCTTACCCAGGAATTCAAGGCCTCGTAGTTCAACTGGATAGAATATCAGATTTCGGCTCTGAGGGTTGGAGGTTCGAATCCTCTCGAGGTCACGAATAAATAGAAAAACTCTGCGGAAAATCAAGCTTGCTTGAATTTATAAGCAGAGTTTTTCTATTTTCAAAGCGGAGCTTTCAGGAACATCGACCGAAGGGAAGATAATCCTTATTTTCAAAGCGGAGCTTTGAGGACAGGCGAGTAAAGCGAGTCAATTTGCATTTTAATGACAGTTTCACGTAAATCAAGAATGCTTGAATTTAAAAGTAGAGTTTTTCTATTTTCAAGGCGGAACGCATTGCGGAAATGCGATATTAAGGAGCTAATCCTTAACAATTTTATTTCGCTTGAATTTATAAGCAGAGTTTCTCTATTTTCAAGGCGGCACGCATTGAGGAAAAGCGACAGTATGGAGCTCATCCATAACCAATGAGCCTTACTTAAATTTAAATCCTTGGTAATTATTCAAGCGAAACGGAATCACAAAGCACCAGATGCTCTTTAATAAGGTTAATAATACATTTTAACTTAAAATAGTACTTCTTATCAATGGGCGGGTTAATATTCATTCTAAAGGGTTTGGAAGTGTTCAGACTTTAATTTTTTAGTATATTTAAAAGATTATATTTGTCCTAATTCAAAAAGAAGACATTCCGCCTACGCTTCGCATTATATTTTTAGTTTTATTTTTTACAGTTATGATCATTGTGGTTATGTCAAGGTTTTTAGCATTTTTTGAACAACTATATGGAAAAAAGTATAAGCGTCCGATTTTTGTTCATTTCTATCTTTTTAAGAAAACTCTTTCAACTACAGAAAAAAAGATATTGCAAAACAAATTCAGTTTTTATAAAAAATTGAAGTCCAAAGAAAAAAGGCAGTTCGAGCACCGCGTAGCAACTTTTATAAATTCTAATGAATTTGTAGGACGCGAAAACTTAGTGGTTACCACAGAAATGAAAGTCCTTATTGCTGCAACTTCAGTGATGCTTAGTTTCGGTTTTAGAAATTACCGTATCGATTTAATTAATAAAATTATTATTTATCCTAGTACGTTTTATTCGCAGTCCAATCAAGAATACCACAAAGGAGAATTGAATCCACAATTAAATGCTTTGGTGCTATCTTGGGAGCATTTTTTAGAAGGCTACGATATTGAAAATGATAATCTTAATTTAGGAGTACATGAGTTTACACATGCCATCCATTTAAATAGTTTAAAGAACAGACATATAAGTTCTATGTTATTTATTGAGGCTTATGGAGAGCTTACAGATTTGCTTTCTGAAGAAAAAGAGTTGAGGGCAAAATTAATAGCTTCTAAATATTTTAGAGCGTATGCTTTCACAAATCAATTTGAATTTTTGGCTGTCATCGTTGAAACATTTATTGAAACACCAAAGGGCTTTAGAGAACAATTCCCCGGAATATATAAGAAAACGAAGGAAATGCTAAATTTTAATTCCGGTAGTTATTGATTTATAACGATTGTAAATTGGAATTGCACAGAAGCGTTGAAATAGGATTTTAAAACGCAAAAAAAAATCCTTGATGTTTCAACATCAAGGATTTACTATTTTATTTAAACACCTATTGATTATAATTTGAAAACCCCTTGCAGCATATATTGAAAGTGGTTATTGTCAAAACGATTGTCCTTGTGATTGAAGGCAAACTTACCTACACCCTGTAACCTTATACCAATAGCATCGCTAATCCAGAGTGTACCACCAAGAACTAAGTTTGCAGACGTATTAAGTTCATCAATATGAAATACTCCAACACCACCCCCAGTATAGACATCAAACCACGTTGCAGTTTTAAAAAGATGATCAGATACGTAGTATTTAATATAAGTATTTGTTGAGAAGTAATTAAAATCTTCAGGAACAGGAGTGACGTCAATAACAGTCATTTCAGAAAACTTATTCATCGTAAAGTCTTGCTCTATAGAAAATAATCTAGTCCATCTATGTTGCACAGCTATTGCCAATGGTTGCTTGAACTGAAAATCGCCTAATTTCTCGAACGGATTTCTAGTTCCTAAACTTCCTGTAGCATTAACGCCTACACTTACTAGCCACGCATCTGCATTTCTATATTGGTTTTTAGTCAACGACTGTGAATAACTGTCAAAACTTACTATTGTGATACAAAATAAAAGTAATACTATTTTTTTCATACTTAAAAATTAAAAATTTTTAAAACAGTTCTTTAAAACTGTGACTCAAAATGAATAGCAAAGTTAAAATATTTTAGGTAATGTATGCTTTTTTTTTCACATAAATTTTGCGTGTTTCATAAATATTATTCATTAAAAGGGCTTTTTAATTATCAATAAAATAAATTTAATTTGAAATAGGATTTGATTTTAAAGAAAAACAGACTTAAGTTTAACAATAAAATGGTAGGTAATCCATAATTCTCTGATTTTAAAATCATTTCGTTACCGACATTAACTTTTTAAAAATGTTTGCCCTATAACTCATGTTGGCAAGGAATAAGATAAACCTATCGTAAAGGTTATAAAAAGTATATTTTAATTTATATAACATTTGATTAAACGAATAGTACCTAAGTTTAAGGTTATAATAACGGATTTTACTATTCATTTTTTTGCTATACCCATCAAGTTTCAAATATTTGAAAATAGCCCAATACTTTGCTAGATAGTCATTAACGTATTTATTGTTTCTATAGTCGTCAAGTAATTTTTTTTCTTTGACGAGGTTCAAAATGACACTATCATACATAGTTCTTAGAAACCACTGCCTATATCGATAGCCTTTTGAGTTAATTTGGACGCCCATAATATTGGTGATATTCAAAAAATAACTACTTGGAATATTAATGCCATTGCAGTTTGTTTTGTTTTTTAAAATTAACTTGTCATCAATATGGTTCTTATATTTCTGGTCTAGAACAGAACTATGAAGTTCAATAGCTGCGAATTTATCACCGGTAAATTGTCGCGGTAAATGTCTAAACTCTTTATTCTCATAATTAAAACCTATTGATTGCTGATATCCTAAGTCTTTAATTAATTGGTAGGCTTTTGAAATGTCTCGGGGTGACACTAAGATATCAACATCTCCAACCATACGCTCTCCACAATCTTTATAATAGTTACCTATGAGTAAGGCAGATCCTTTAAGTAATACGTAATCAATTTTTGCCGTTTGAAACGCTTGGCTAATTTCTTTAATTTCATCAATTAGCTTTAGATTTCTATTTCTGTTAATGGTGGTGATATCTTTTAAATAGAGAACTAAATCATCAGGAATTAAGTTTAGCAACTCTCTTTGTTCTAACCTACAATAGCATGTGGTTAGTACTAATTGCCTACTGGATACCATGACAAACGTATCCCAATCAATGTTACCAGACTTAAGTTTTTTTCTTAAATATTCGTTAGAATTCTCAAAGCTTAAAATTTCTGCAATAAGTTGTATGGTATATTTGTATGTATTATTTTTTGAAAACAATCTCTAGTATTTGATATTTCAAATGTAAGCAAACAATTATTTAAATGTCAAATAGTGATTTAAATTTGGAAATTGCAAAATCATTATCACGGTAGCAAAGTTCATAACATTTTACGTTTTCTAACCAATTCAAAAATTGAAGCGCATGAGTATCATCAGGAGAGATCCAAGATTCAGGTATTAAGGTTTCTAAAATGTTTTGAATCGAAACTTCTGTTAATTCAGATGGTTTTGTGCTATCAAATTTCACGCTCACAATGGTTGAACAAGGAAAATTAGATTTAGAAGTGCTGAACTTGGAGCTAGGAGGAAGGTATTTTAAATTGACTTTTTTTGGTCCATTTGTGTGAGTTTTGAGTAGATCAAAATCTTTTAAATAGACTTCTAAAATGTGAAAGGCACCTTTTTTTATGGAGATAGCTGCAGGATATCTATAGATGTGCATATCCTTATAAAGCGGAGAAAAGTCATCCGTAAGCACGTCAAAACCATGTGCCATTAAGAGTGCTGATAGCGTACTTTTTCCATTACCAGAATCTCCAACAATCATTATGGCTTCTGAGTTGTTAGTTACTGTAGATGCATGAAATGTAGCAATCCATTTATCTGCTTGCGTGTTGTGAATGGCATTAGTGAGTTCTAATGCAAATTTACCCTGAAGAAAGTGGAACGATTCCGTACTATAGCTTCCGAGATACTTTTTATTTTTGAATAACTGTAAAGTATCTCCTGTTTTAAAAATATCAAATTCTATATTAAAATTTGAATTAAGATGTGTTAAATGATGTTCAATTTGAGGATGAATTAAGCTCTCAATTACATCTGTCTGGAAGTTGACTTTAATGGTTGTACCATCAAAATCGTAGCATCGAATGGTATGGCATTCAGGAATTACTATTGAAGGACTATACGGATGATTTTTTTCGAGTGGCGTATTGGCATCTTCTAAAAAATTTGAAATTTCGAGATATAAGTCTTCGGCAGCTTTATGTTCAATTTGCGTTGAATCACTTAAGCTATCTATAAAATTAGATTGGTTTTCAACGCGTAAAAATAGTTTTATAAGAGGATATGTGCTTTTTGAAGTAACAACGTACCTATTCGAATGTTCGAACCATAGCACTATTGATTCATTAATCTTATGAACATACTTCGGAGATAAATCCGCTTTCAAAACTAAACTGGAATTTTAATCAAAAGGATTCCCTCCCGGATCTGGAGGTGAAGACGCATGGGCCTTTTTAGGATTAAGAATAATGAAAGTACCAACAGCAGTAAGTGCAGCGTACTTCCCCATTTTCTTTATGGCTTCCTTACGAGTAATTTGATCTTTAGGACTATTTCTTTTCATTAGTTTATATAATAGAGTTCAAAAATAATAAAATTATATTATTAAATCACTAATTACTGATAAATTGATGTAAATCAATAAAAAAATAAGTTTTTGATAGTATATAGGGTTATTATTTTAAGACTTGGTAAGGAATTGTTTGGTTACCTGTTTTGAAATTAATTGCTAGAATATTGATTTGTTGCGTTAAGTTATTGAATTCGGAAGGTGTTTTAATATAAATTGTTTAACTGCCATAAAGATGATTCATAAATGAGCTTATGGTCTTTAAGCGTCTGATTACATCATAGTATGCCAAGCGATAAGAATGATGTGTGAGCTCAATAGTGGTCTTGCTATTTTGAGAGCCGTTTTAAAGATATAATATAATCCTACTTTTATGAATCTATGACCTAAGTGATAATCATTATTTTCTCCTTGAAGTATCTGATATTAAAGATAGATGGTACGTTTTCTCCTCAATATTTGTCATATTTACTTATTAATTAACGACTGCTCTTGCCTCTGTATTATTCTGTTTTCTCACAAGTTAGGATATTTTCTGGAATCATATTTCGAGATTGTTTTTTCGTGAAGTTCTTTCTTGGTCTAATAGGTAAATATTCTATTGTTATAAAATGAATATCTTCCTAGTTACAATTGTAATCTCTTAAAAAATGCGTTACGATGAATTATTCAAATTATGGCCATCTTATTCTTCGCATATCTTCTCATAATAAATTCATATACAAAAAGCCAATTTTCAAAATCAGATATCACATAAAAAAAGCGCATCCATTAATGGATACGCTTTATATAACAAGTATAACGTTATGTTATTTGATAATTAGTTTTTGAGTCTTTTGTTGGTTGTTATTTGTTAGTTTAACAATATAAGTTCCCGTTCTATAATTAGACACGTCAATTTGATTATTAGTACGTGTTCTATCTAATGCCGTTGTTGAAATCATTCGACCTTGCATATCATAAATTTCCGCTGTCGTATCGCCCAGCAATTCACCTTTAATAAATAGTGTTTTAGGTGTTTGGGTAGTATAGATTTGAATAGCATTAAAATTGTTTTCAGAAATAGATAACGCATCTTCACTCGTTCTTAAGAAAAAACGACCTGTTCCTGATAAGTTATTGTTTGGCGTAAATACATATTCCGAAGTATTTAATAAGGTAAACGTATTGGTTACCGTGTCTTCTAAATAGATATCAACACCTTCAGGGATGTCCATTTCTAAGATGCTAATCGTTAATTGTTCACCTTGATTGGCATGAACTCCTAATGGAATAACAACTGAGTTTAAAGCTGCATAATCAAGAGACTGAACTGCTAAATTTAAGCCAGAATTATTATCTACCAAGTGAGAATAAAGAGCAAATTCAGGTGCAGTAGTATTGAACATACCAGAGTCATAACCAGGATCCATACCTAAGGACGCGTTATCATTAAAATAGATGTCTGTTTTATATAGCTGATTAACCGTGCTCATTTCAAGCTTAATATGCGCTAAATTTGGATTAGCTTCTCGTCCTACGATAAAATCTCCAGCTGTACCAATGGATCGCATTATTGGCGTGAATGAAATCGTTCCACCACCTACTTTTGATGCCACAAGGAAACCTTGACCTGGAGCGATAAGAGCAGTCGGATTATTGTCTGAGTAGGCTTGATTCCATATAACATATCCATCTGTTAAATCTCCATCATAGCCATAGACACCTGAATTTGTAGCACTAAATTCAGTGTTATTGGCAGATAAGAAGTCTGAAAGCTTAATGTAGGACGGGTATGGGTTTCCAACGAGATTAAAATCACTATTGGTGCCTACAGTAATCGGTATTAAGTTCGTCGTTGTTGACACATCACCTACAAATCTAAATGGAGATCCTGTGGCCGCAGTAGAAGCACTTCGGTATCCAATTCCAGGAGCAATAAGAGAGGCATCATCAGCTGTGGTGTAGTTTATAAATGCATTGGTATTATTATTGAACGGTCCGAATAAAAATGAAGGAACGCCTCCAATTGTACCTGACGGAATATTTGAATTAGCAGTTCTCAATGCTAAAAATGTTTGACTGCTGTTAGTTACAGGTGCAGAAATTAAATCGTTTTCTCCAGTTGTTGCACCAGTATCTGCTAGCTGATTGACATGGCGATTATAAACAAACTCGCCTTGAGCTTTATCAGTAATTAAACTTGAAAATGTTGTAGACACAGAATTTAATTCTAAAGTTCCAGTATTGAATACGCTTGAATTTGTTGTTATAGATTGTCCTGCCGAAACGCTTGTTGTAGCAATATTATTAATATATAAATTATTAACTTCAATATTTGTTCCTACATTATAGGTTCCATTTAAAATATAGGCGTTATCTGATCCAGTTGCATCAGATGGCGGGTTTGGTGACCATCCATTATCTACATAAAGTAAGCCATCAAAAACACTCCTTAATTTAAAGTTGTCAAACCCAGAGTAACCATTAGCTCCGTTGTTTCTGACTCTAACTTGCAGTGCGACCGTTGAAACTGAATTTGGAATGTTTACCGATACTGAGCCTTCGTCTGTGTCAATGGCTCCATTTCCATCTAAAAGAAAAACTAGAGGCTGGTCGATACCATCATAAACCAATCTATATTGTGCATTGTCACTATTATTAGCATAACCATGAACATCCCAGTCAAAAGAGAGAGTTACGTCATCAAAGTCGCTAATGTCGATGGCATCAAAGTTCATGGTTGCAAACCCTGTTGTACCATTGTCTCCTTCGTCATTGAGATCATTTTCTCCAAAAATGTTGTTTGAGAACGATGTGTTATCTAAAGGAGAGGCGCTTGCAGCATCAATAACACCGTAGTAACCATCTGTTCCCCAGCCATTATCAAATGTCGGCACATCGGTCGTGTAAGTCCAATTAGGAGTTGAACTGTCAAAATCTTGCTGTGCAATGGTAATTAAAGGACCTTCAATATTAAAAGGCGTGCTGGCAGCAAAAAAACTACCGCCAAAAGCCAATAGCGTAGTTACATTTTCTTTTTCAGTAAAAACGATGGTATTAAAAGTCGCTAATCCGTTAGTCATTGTGTAAACGATTGGTGATGGCTCTAGAGAACCCGATGAAATTACAGAGAAACTCTCATTGAAATCCAGATCTTGATTACCGTTACTGTCTACCGCAATAATTGTCGGGAATGGTGTCATGATTTCAAATTGAAATGAATCCGTAGGTTGTTGGCCAAATACTAAGCCGTTTGCAGTAACTTCAATTCTATTATCATCACCTACAATTGGAGTTTGAGCACCTCCAGCATTGAAATCGGTAAATGATGATCCTGAAGACACATCAGCCGCTGCAGATTCTATAGTAAGTTGAAATTGTTCATTATCATTAACTGTTGTATTAAAAGTGGCATAGACGTCAAATGTTTTTGAGCTATTATCTAAAGCAGAAATTCCAGTAATTCCAGAAAATATTGCTGTACCTGAAACTACTGAGGCCTCAGAAATATTTGAAGCACCATCAAAAAGCGCTACTGAAGAAAGGTTAGCACTATTGGTGATACCAAATTCTAAATCTGTTAAAATAGTAGGAACAGTATCAGCATCTGATAAATCATCACCACCATCTTGAATTGAGAATTCACCAATTTTAATGGCGTTGCTAGTGGTTAAGCCTGAGCTAGCATTGTATAGCGTGTAGTTTATATTATCTTGTGGGTCAAATGAGGTTGCGACAATATTAGATTCAGTGCTGTTAATTGCCGTTGAAGTAACGGTCCCAATAATTCTTAAACCAGGATTTGCAATTCCAAAATTAGCCCAAGCGTTGTTACGACCAATTCTAAAATAACCTCCAGTGGTTGCAGCATTCCATGCGTACAATCTGAACGTTATTGTTCCACCAGTACCAGAAATGATACTTAATCCGTTAAAATTAAAATTAGTTCCAACAGTTGGCGTTATTTGCGGTGCTGTAGCAGGAATACCTGCTGTCGCAAAATTATCTAAGCTGTAAAAAATTTGCCAGCTCGCAGGGCCATTGTCCGTTCTTCGGTTTCTAATATCAAATTTAGTGATTTCAATACTATTAGCTGCGCTAGCGGATACTGACCATTCTATAT
>Ga0316189_10001308_pt1 | contig 24795 bp, 22 predicted proteins | sample LowCovwburrow_MG_FD_204930 | JGI IMG/M metagenome (GOLD analysis project Ga0316189, IMG submission 204930) | Coastal sediment microbial communities from Maine, United States - Lowes Cove worm burrow | ecosystem: Environmental > Aquatic > Marine > Coastal > Sediment | place: USA: Maine... | reverse complement strand
CCGCCTTTGGCGCTGGAAGGAGCCTGCTCGAAGACTCGGGTTGAGGGACCACTCGCTCGAGAACCTTCGCGGATGATAGGACACCGGGCAGCCCAGCGCCCGGATGAACTCCTGCGCCAACGAAGTAGAGACCCGCCACATCCTCGCTCCGGTTGTGGAAGCGGAACCAGGCGGACTGCCGAAGGGTGGGCTCGAGCCCGAAGGCGGCGCCTCGGTACGAGCGGAGGTCGGACTCGAAGTAGCGCGGGTCGACGTGGAACTGTGTCGCGAGATTGTCTCGAAGGCCCGGAAGATGCTCGGCGTCGAGCGCATCGAGGATGCGATCCATGTACCGCGGCCCTTCCACGGACCAGTCGATGCCGCTCAGCTGGTTGGGCACCGGTGAGAGCACGTAGAAGCTCTCGCCGCCTGGAGGCGCGAGGCTCGGATCGGTCCGGGTCGGCGCGTGCAGGTAGAGAGAGAAGTCGTCGGTGAGCTTCTTTCGATCGAAGATATCGGTGAGCAGACCGCGATAGCGAGGTCCGAGAAGAATCGTGTGGTGTGCGAGGTCGGGGTATGTCTTCTTCGTACCGAAGTATCCGACGAAGAGGCTCATCGAATACTTCTTTCGGGCGATGGCCGCATCGCTATGCTTCCGCCTGGCGGACGCGTCGATGAGCTTGGTGTACACGGTCGCCGGGTCCGCATTCGAGACGATGATGTCGGACTCGAGGTAGGTCCCATCCTGAAGCAAGACGCCTTCTGCGCGGCCATGGCGCACCTCGATGTGCTCGACGGGCGTGTTGAGGCGAATGTCGACGCCGACTTCGTCGAGCAATTGCATCAGCCCCTGCACGATGGAGGTGGTGCCACCCATGGCGAAATGGACGCCCCATTTTCGCTCTAGCCAGTGGATGAGAAGATAAATGCCCGGAGCCCGGAACGGGTTGCCACCGATGAGCAGGGGTTGAAACGTGAAGACCTGCCGGAGCGAGTCGTCCTTGATGTAGTGCGCGACTAAGCCGTAGAGGCTCTTGTACGCCCGGAGACGGATCAGGTCGGGGACGATCTTCATCATGTCGCCGAAGCGCGAGAAATCGGCATCGACCAGCTGCGTGTAACCGACGTCGAAGATCCGCTTCGAATGCTCGACGAGCTTCTTGTAGCCCTCGACATCGTCCGGGTTGAACGCCGCAATCTGCTCGAACAAGCGCTCGTCGTCACCGACGTAGTCGAAGTGCCGTCCGTCGGGGAAAGCCACGCGATAGAAAGGGTCGACCGGTTTCAGCGTGTAGTAGTCGCGACTGTCTTTGCCGAAGAGCTCGAAGAGCTCGTCGAAGAGATACGGAGCAGTGATGACGGTCGGGCCCGCATCGAAGTGGAAGCCGTCTCGTTCGAAGGCCCGGCCCCGACCGCCCGGCTGATCGCCAGCCTCGAGCAGTGTCACGGGGTGGCCCATCGCGCGAAGACGCGCGGCGGCCGCCAGACCGCCGAACCCGGCACCAATGACAATTGCACGCTTAGCCACGAAGGACTCCTTTCACTGCATCGAGCGGCGCCAACACGCGCGCGACCAGAGCAGTCGCCAAGGCGTGAATATCGTTCGACTGACGGAGCGCGTCCGAGGCCAGAAGCTCCGACGCGAGGTGCTCGATTCGGCCGATGAGCTGAAGCGCTGCCCCGCCGTCGATGAATCGCTCGATCAGCGCATCGACCTCCTGCACGCTGGTGTCTTCGCGAGGCTTTCCGAGCACCGAGAACAGTCGATCTGCCTCGCCGGGATGAAGGTCGAGGTGGGTGAGGACGAGCGCAGTGAGCCGGCCTTGATAGATGTCACTGCCGCGCGTGGGTCGGCCCTTCGACTCGACGAGATCGAGGAGGTCGTTCTGAAGCTGGTAGATGGCACCAACCGAGCTGAACGCGGACGCCAGCTCGCGGGCGTCTTCCGGGACGACCCCCGCCAACTCTGCGGCGCCGTGAACCGGTAGCGCGAAAAGCGTTCCCGTCTTTCCGGACACCGCCGCAAAGTAGTCACCCCAATCTTTGTCGGGTGCGGCGCTCAGCTCGATCTCGCGGATCTGTCCGCGCACTGTGCTCTCGGCGTAGTCTGCAAGGATCTGAACGAGCGCGGCTTGCGACTCCGCGGGGTACCGAGCGAGCGCCCGGAAGGGAAGCATGAGGAGAAGGTCACCCGCATTGATGGCCTGAGCAGTGCCGTAACGTGCCCAAAGCGCAGGCTGACCTCGCCGAGTCCGGTCGCCGTCCTGGATGTCGTCGTGTATGAGTGAGGCGTTGTGCAAGAGCTCCACCGCGGCGGCCCAGTCGATCGCGTCTTCGGGGCGACCTCCGAGAGCCCGACATGAAGCGAGCGCCAGCCGAGCGCGCAGCCTCTTGCCACCCGTGCCCAGATGCTCGCGAACCATCTGCGCGCCGGGGTCCGCGCCACGCTCGCCGGCCAGGGACTGCATTCGCGCCTCCACCTGCCCAAGCAAGTCACTCGGCTCGAGCAAGGCCGGAGCAGTGGCTTGGGTTTGGATCCGCTGGGGCAAGGTCGTGGCGCTCGAGGTCACTGGGTTCATGCAGACCCCGGCATGAGCAAGGACTTGGCAAACGGGGCTGCCCCCGCCGCAACGCTGGCGCGAACGAGCTCCCATTGAACCGCGGGTCGAACGTTGCGGAAGATCCGAGCCATGATGACGCTTACCTGCCGCGGGCTGCGAGCGCCACTCAGAAAGCCCGCCCAGTCGGCCTCGGGGAGCTCGAAAAAGCCGTCGAAGAACGCGCTGGTCTCGGTGGCGCCCATGTTGAGCAGGCTTTCGAGGCCGACCCGGTAGAGCTCCCACGTGGTCCGATCTGCGCGAGGCCAGACGCTCGCGTTGCCCACTTTGACCGCCGCAGAAGGCCCGTCCGATGCGAGCGCCTCGACGATGGCACGGGCGACCGGATCGGCTTTGCGAAGTGCGTGCGAGATCGAGTAGCCGGAAGCAGGGTGCACCATCGAGGCCGCGGCCCCGAATGCAACGAGCGGCTGATCGGCCAGCGGAAGCCCGAGACCCATCGCAATGCGACAGCGCTCCTCGCCGAGCCGCGTGCAAGTGCGGAGGCCCATCGCATCGAGGCGGAGCTCGAGGCGCTTCATCAAGAGCTCCATCGAAACGCCGGGACGGCTCGCGAGAGAGGTTTCCTCGAGGAACAGTCGGCCATCCGAAAGCGGCAGGGCATAGAGGAAGGTGGGTGGCTCGCTCTCTTCGTCGTTCACCGGTCGAAAATCCATCAATACGGCCCGACTCGGATCGAATCGATGCTGCGGAGCATCGAGCAGAACGCCGTAGGCGATCTGGTAGGCCGGGTCTGGGCGCTTGGCGCGCTTCACGAATGGGCTGCCCGAGCCGCTCGCGTCAATGACGACGCGGACCCGTGCGTGCTTTCCGTCGGCGGTATGCACCCGCGACTCCTCGTCCTGGTGCGTGATAGCAGTCGCGACCTTCGCGACGGAGCGGCACCCAGCGGCCCGAAGGTCGGACCAGAGCGACGCGCGCAGCAAGCGATTGTCGAGCTTCACGTACGAGCGCCGCAGGGGGCGCTCGGCGTACTGCGTCGCGACGAACGCTTCCGGCCAGGCGTGTTCGACCTGGGGGGCGAACTGAGCCGGCAGCTCATCGGCCCACAGGCAATAATTGGGGCTCCACGGGGCATCGGGGCGAGGAGCCACGAGGAGCACGGACGCGCCAAGTCGGCCGCACGCAGCGGCGAGCGAGAGCGCGGCCGGGCCACTTCCTAGCACCCCTATGTCGTATGCATCGTCCATCATTGCGCGGGCCCACGGGGCTTATGTGACCGGACTTCTCCCTTGACAAGACCTGGACACCGTCTAGACGACTTCTGGACAGAAATCGTGCGGCCTCGCTCTCCACCTGGACTCTAGCGCGCCCTGCTGGCTTTGTTCTAGACCCTTTTCGGCACTAGGGAGTTCGTTCGTGATCTGGGTCCTCATCATCATTTCCGTACTGGCGCTCGCCGCATGGCTTGCTCTGCGATCTGGCCGGCTCGGCGCGCTCGGCGAGGCCTGGGTTCGTGGCCGCCTGGGCGGCTATCGTCATCAAGCGATTGTCGCGGAGGCGACGCTTCCGCGCTCGGCCCCCGTTGGCGCGCCCCGGGTCGCCGTCATCGGAGGGGGGCTCGCCGGCATCGGAGCAGCAGCCACGCTCAGCGAGCGCGGCATTCCCGTCACCCTGTTCGAGCGGAACGCTTACCTCGGCGGAAAGATCGGGGCCTGGAAAGCCAGCATCGGTGACGCAGAGCAGACCGTCGAGCATGGTTTCCATGCCTTCTTTCGGCAGTACTACAACCTCAACCGCTTCCTCGACCGCCTCGGTCTTCGGGATAGCTTCCGCGCGATCGAAGACTATCTCATCATCGACCGAAGTGGGACGCACTGGACCTTCGGCGAGATCGAGACGGCGCCCGCCCTCAACATCATCGATCTGGGCAAGCGGGGCTTCTACCGTTGGCGCGACGTCATGCCCAAGCAAACTCGCAGCCGCTTGGAGGCGTTCCTTCGTTTCGACATGGAGCGAACGTACGAGCTCTGGGACGACGTCACCTTCGAGCGCTTCTGCGACGAAGCCGGCTTGCCGAACGAGCTCCGCGTCTCGTTCCGAACCTTTGCGCGTGCGTTCTTCTCGGACGGCGCCGACCTTTCGACAGCCGACGTGCTTCGCGCGTTTCACTTCTACTATCTGAGCCATGACCACGGCTTGATGTACGACTACCCCGCCGGGGACTACGAGACGACTCTACTCGGACCAATACGCGCTTGCCTCGAGGAGCGGGGCGCGGACATCCGGCTCGGCGCCGGGGTGGAGGGCGTCAAGAAGGGAAGCGAACGACGCTTCCGTATCGGCGACGAAGAGTATGACTGGGTCGTGCTCGCCGCAGACATCCCGGGCGCGAAGAGCGTAGTCGAGGGCTCGCCCTGGATGCGGGACGCGCAGCCCGGTTTCGTGGACGACATGGAGCAACTCACGACATCACGCGGCTACGCGGTATGGCGAATCTGGGTGGACCGCGACATTCGACCCGGTTTACCGACCTTCATCAATGTCGATCGCCTGCGCGTGCTCGACTCCGTCACCCTGTACCATCGCATCACCGAGGAAGCCCGCGACTGGGCCGAGCAGCACGCCGGCGCAGTCCTCGAACTCCACAGCTACGCACTTCCTGCGGACGTGCAGAGCGAGGACGACGTGCGCCGTGTTTTTCTCGAAGAGCTAGAGCGATACTTCCCCGAGACCCGCGGCCTGCAAATCTCGGCGGAGGTGCTGCAGGTGCGCCACGACTTCCCGGCGTTTGCACCGGGGCAGCGAGCGCACCGCCCTGCTCCCGAGCTAGCGATCCAAGGGCTTCTCGTCGCAGGCGACTGGGTTCGACTGCCCTACCCGATGACGCACATGGAGGCGGCCTTCACGTCGGGGTTGATCTGCGCCAACGTCGTGTTCGACGAGCTGGGCCTTCAGAGAGAGCCGATCTTCTCGGTAGCGCCGAAGGGAATCCTGCCGCCGTGCTGAGCCGACAGGGGCCTAGAAGCGAAGTGCGCCGCCCGGGTCCCACTCCAAACGCCGCCCGTACGAGCTGCGTCGGTAGTCCCGTTCGATGTCTCGCCTTCGCTTCTTCGCGACCCCGAGCATGATCCCCGAGGTGATCATGCCGATCGCGCCGAGACCCAACATGGTGCCACCGAGCGGCAACAAGACATTGCCCGCGGTATTGCAGAGAATCTGATCGTTCTGGAATGTGTTGTCGAAGTACTGACACTGGGAAGCCCCAACACCGGCGAGAATGATCCCGACACCCGTCACCACGCTCGTCCAGATGAGCGCGTTTCGCGTCCGGTGGATACGAGTGTTCGCACTCTCGAGATCTTTTTGGTACCAGGCCTCGCGAGACGGGTTCTGCGCGGGCGCCATTCGGATGATCACGTCGGTCTGCGAGGGTGCAGGCGCGGCCTCCTGGGCGAATGCCGGAACCGAGGCGACGAGGACCGCGGCCGCGATAGTGATGGAAGAAAACCGAGTCATTGCGGCGACCGTACCAAAGCCCGGGACTCGCATCAAACCCGGAGAGCATCGGTCAGGAAATCGATGAGCAATCGAACGCGCTCCGGCTGCTGACGGCTCGTATAGACGAGCTGGATCGGCATCGCCGGGAGCACCCACTCGGGAAAGATCCGAACGAGTCGCCCCTGGCGCCTCCCCTCCTCGGCGTGGAGGGCCGGCATCAGGCCGATGCCCTGCCCCTCGGCGACGAGCTCGACCATCACCGTATAGTCGTCGACGTTGACGCGGCCGGAGACCGTGAGCTCGACACTTTCGAGCGTGTCGCCCTCCCCGCGTTCGAGCCGGAGCACCTGGGTCGGTCCACGCTTTCGGTAGAGCACGAATGGATATGCCTCGAGCTCGGTCACATCGGCGCAATCGATCTCGTGCCCTGGATAGGCCATGAGTTGAAAGGCAGAGGGCATGAGCTTTCGGGCGATGAGGCTCGGCTCGGTCACGGGGCCTGCTCGCACCGCGAGATCGACCCGCTCTTGCACCAGGTCAACGAGCCGATTGGTGAGAACCAGGTCGAGGGAGATCTCGGGGTAGCGATCTAGAAAGCGAGACAGCGGGCCGCTGAGGACCATCCGGCCGAGGTCGCTCGGGGTGGTCACCCGGATCGTCCCGCGCGGCTCGGTGCTGCTCTGCTCCATCGTCGCGACCGCGGCATCCAAGGCATCGACGGCATCGACGACGGACTCGAAGAAGCGCATCCCTTCCGGGGTCGGGGAAACCTTGCGCGCGTCCCGATGGGCGAGCTTCGTCTTCAACTCCTCCTCGAGCCGCGTCAGTCGTCGGCTCACCGTCGATTTCGGCACGCCGAGCTGGCGGGCAGCGGCGGCCAGGCTCCCGCGCCGAACAATCTCGACAAAGGTTGCGATATTATCTCGATCTGGCTCCATTTCGAGCAAAGTGTTGCGTTTATGCAACCCTAGGTCAATCCGATGCGGTCTGCCGTACGGAGGCCGCGGGACATAGGTTCGCCGCGTGCCCCAGGGAACTTCAAGACGCGGAGCGATCGCCACATTGCTGGCGGCGTCGACCGCGTTGGCCGGCGCGGTGCTGCTGAAGGTCTTCGGGGGCCGAGACGAGGTGCTCGTGAAAACTGCAACCACATCGACCAAGGGCCGAAAGGCCCGCGCGCTTCAGGGCGTGTTCAAGCCCGGCGCGGAGCATTGGGTGGGGGACGGCTTCTACGTGAGGACCGTATTCTCTCCCGAGCCCGACGCTCAGATGCTGAGCCCGTTTCTTCTCCTCGACCATGCCGCGCGCAAGCGCTTCGACCCTTCACCCTGGCGCCGAGGCGTCGGCGAGCACCCGCACCGGGGCTTCGAGACGGTCACCTTTGCGTACGAGGGTGAAGTCGAGCATCGCGACTCGGCCGGCGGCGGGGGACGCATCGGACCCGGCGACGTTCAATGGATGACGGCGGCTTCCGGCGTCGTGCACGAAGAGAAGCACTCGCAAGAGTTCTCGGAGCGCGGCGGTGACTTCGAGATGGTGCAGCTCTGGGTCAACCTCCCAGCCGACAAGAAGATGAGCGAGCCCAGGTATCAGCCCCTGCTCGATCGGGAGTTCCCGCGACTGGATCTCGGCGTTGCCGAGGCTCGACTCGTTGCAGGTGCACTCTACGGCGCAAGCGGGCCCGCCAAGACGCACACTCCGATGACGGTGTTCGACGTCCGCTTTCACGCATCCGGGACGGCCGAGGTCGAGCTCCCCCGCGCTTGGACGACACTAGTGTTTCCGCTCGAGGGCGACGTCGCTGCAGGACCAGGCCGCGAACCGATCCCGTCTCGGCATTTCGGCGCGTTCGATAGGGACGACGAGGGCTCGATCGAGCTTCACGCGGAGCCGGGGACGCGTGCGCTGGTGCTTGCCGGCGAGCCTCTCAACGAACCGGTCTTCGCATACGGCCCGTTCGTGATGAACACACGGGAAGAAATCGTCCAAGCGTTCCGCGACTACCAAAGCGGCCGCATGGGCCACTTGCTTTGAAGGATTGAAAGGGAACCCATGGGAAAGCTAATCGAGGGTGTCTGGCAGGACGTTTGGTACGACACCAAGAGCACCGGAGGAAAATTCGTCCGCATGGACGCGAAGTTCAGGAACTGGATCACTGCAGACGGAACGAACGCACCGAGTGGAGAGGCCTTCGAAGCAGAAGCCGGCCGCTATCATCTCTACGTCTCGTACGCGTGCCCCTGGGCTCACAGGACGCTGATCTTCCGCAAGCTCAAGGGCCTCGAGGACATGGTCGGCCTATCGGTGGTCAACCACTTCATGGGCAGCGACGGCTGGACGTTCCATGAGGGCGAGGGGGTGATCCCGGACCCGAACGTCGAGGCCGAGTTCATGCACCAGGTCTACACGGCGGCGGATCCGTCCTTCACGGGTCGAGTCACCGTCCCCGTCCTTTGGGACAAGAAGACCAAGACGATCGTCAGCAACGAGTCCTCGGAGATCATTCGCATGTTCAATAGCGCCTTCGATCACCTCGGCGCGACCCCCGGCGACTTTTATCCCGAAGCCCTTCGTGATGAGATCGACGAGGTGAACGAGCGCGTCTACCACACGCTCAACAACGGAGTGTACAAGTGCGGCTTCGCCACGACGCAGCGGGCGTACGAGGATGCGTTCTTGGCGCTGTTCGATACGCTCGACTGGCTCGAGGCACGTCTCTCAAAACACCGGTACCTGCTGGGCGAGCAGATCACCGAGGCGGACTGGCGTCTCTTCACGACGCTCGTTCGATTCGACGCGGTGTATGTGGGGCACTTCAAGACCAACCTCCGTCGCATCGCCGACTACCCGAATCTCTGGGCCTACACGCGCGAGCTGTATCAGGTCGCAGGGGTGCGCGGCACGGTCGATATGCACCACATCAAGCACCACTACTACGGCAGCCACGAGAGCATCAATCCGACTCGAATCGTGCCGGTCGGCCCAGTGATTGACTTTGATGCGCCTCACGGTCGCGACATCGCGTTTGCTCCGATGGCGACCGCCGCGGAGTGACAGCTAGAGCCTGCGAAGCGCCCAGATCGCCAAGAGGAGGCTGGTCGCTTCGTAGCCGATCGCGGCGAGATTGTAGGTGTCGGCGCCCCTAGCGATGAACACTGCAGCAATGCGCGAGATCGCATACCCGCTGAGCACGACGCTCATCACGATGAGTCCGGAGCGGACTTCGATCTTTCGCGCAGCTGCCGCGAAGAAGAACAGACCAAGTGCGAATGGAAGTCCTCCGTACTCTGCGCGGACTTCGATGATCGAGCCCATCGTAGGCATCGCCAGGCCACTTTCGACGCCGATGGTGGCGGGGTGAATGAAGCAGACGAGTCCGTGCACGAAGAAGACTAGCCCCGTAACCGACAGAAGTACGCGCGCGAACGTCATGCCGTGTTCGACTCGTGCTCGTCCCTAGGTGTGCTCGGTCGTTTCGAAGACGCGCGTTCGGAGTGCTCGAACTGTGTTGCCCGCAGCCCGTTCGTTCTCGCGGCTGAACACCGACGAAGGAAGTGGCATGTCGGGATCGACGTGGAGCTTGAACTCAACCTCGGTGCGAGCACCGTCGTCGACCGGAGTCAGACGCCAGGTCGCACTGAAGTCATCCATGTTGCCGTCGAGAAGGCGGGCCTCGATGATGCGTGTATCGCCTTCGGAAGCCGCCTCGGAGAGTTTGAACTGGCCCCACAAGGTGAAGGTGCCAGCCGCCACGCTGACCTCCATGTAGACCATCGCCCGATTCCCACGCTGGGCGAGCACCCTGGACTTCGTGAAGTTGGGCATGAAGTGCACGTAGTTGGCGTAGTCGACAACGACCGGGAGCACTTGGCCCATGGGCTTGTCGATCACGCCGACCGCCTGACCGGTCGAAATCGACGACCCCTCCTCCATGACCTGGGTGGTGAGCACGTCGATCTCGCCGGCGGCGAGTACAGGCTGGGCAGCCAACGCGAGCACTAGGGCAAGAAAACCAAACGAGAACGTTCGAGTCATGCGCGAAGTCTGCCTATCCATGATGGAGTAATCCATTTCGTGAACCGGTATAGCTCTCTGCAGGGGTCGTGCCACGGGTGAACGACGACGGTTTCTTCTTTAGAATCGGGATGTTCCTGAATCTCCGGGCCGCGCACACCGGGCCGGGGTCCGACAAGAATGTCCGACTGGCTAGCCTGGTGACCGCCTATTCGACCGTCAGAGTGACGAGACACTCGGGTGGGACGCCGCCGTTGCCGCCGCCTGCCGAGCCGCCGTTGCCGCCGCCAGCCGAGCCGCCAGAGCCAGCCGAGCCGCCGCTGCCGCCGCCGCCGCCAGCCGAGCCGCCGCTGCCGCCGCCGCCTGCCGAGCCGCCAGAGCCAGCCGAGCCGCCGCTGCCGCCGCCGCCTGCCGAGCCGCCGCTACCGCCGCCGCCTGCCGAGCCGCCGCTGCCGCCGCCGCCTGCCGAGCCGCCAGAGCCAGCCGAGCCGCCAGAGCCACCGCTTCCGCCAGCTCCATCACTGTCGACGCAGTTCACGGGAACCGTCCAGAAGTCGATGCAGTACTCGAAGCCGTCATCGGACACTTCGATGGTCAGCTCTTCAGCCGACGCGTCCTCGCAATTGAAGACGGTTTCGGCCGCGCTAGGATCGTCGAAGGAACCGCCGGTCGCGGTCCACCTATAGGCGAAGTCGTCGCCCTCGGCATCGCTGCCGACCGCGCTCACCGCGAGCGCGAAGCCCGCCGAAGTCTGCAGCGGCGCGACGATGACTTTCTCGAGCTCGGAACAGACATTGAGCTTGCCATTCACTCGAACGCCACCGAACTGCTCACTGCCCTTGCAGTTCAGCATCACGTCGACCTCGGCGCTTACGCCAGCTCCGACGTCGAACGTGGACGAGCCACCGCACATGAGCGAGCCGTCGACGGAGGTCGCGACCATGGTGACGAGGTACCCGGTCCCCTCCGGAATCCCGAACTGCTCGACCGACGCGGTCGAGCCAGGAGCGCTCGTGTCGATGGCACCGCCCATCGCGGGCATCCCGTTGCCGGTGATCTCGTACTCGACCTGGTCGATGACAGTTCCGTCCGCCGTTTCGAGATTGATCCGCAGCGCGGTCAAGCAGTCGATCTTGTCGTCGGTGCCACTGCTGCTGTTACAGCCGGCAGCGACTACGGGTAGAACGAGAGACCAGGCGAGCGCCTGAAGCAAGCTCCGAATCTTCATGATGTTCCTCGGTACGAGCTCGACGGGGGGTTGGGGGGGAGTCGAGCCATGCTGTGGGTGCAGCCTTTGGAGTGTACTCCGAAAAGGGGTGGGCTCGTCAACGACGACCTGGCGTCCTCCTGGTGAATTTTCGCACGGAATAAGCCCGTATTGGCCCATTTGTGACCTTGTTCACAGATGCGGCTGCGGCTACCTAGTCCCCGACCATGGCAGAGCTCTCTCGACTGGATGGAAAACCTTGTCTCGTGACCGGTGGGGGCGGGTATCTCGGGCGACACTTGGTCGAGGCGCTTCGCGCGAAGGGCTGCCCGGTACATGTGCTCGACACCGCCGCCTGCCCCGCGCCCCGTGATGGCGTGCGCTGGTTTCAGGGCGACGTCCGCAGCCACGCCGACATGGCACTCGCATGCGAGGGAATCGACACGATCTTCCACACGGCCGCCGTCATCGAGGCGTTCACCCATGCGCGTCGCTCGGTGCTTCAACGGATCGAATCCGTGAACGTCGGTGGCACGCAGAACGTCATTCGCGTTGCGCGCGAGCAAGGAGTGCGCCGACTCATACACACCAGCTCGATCGTCGCTTCGTTCTGCATGGACGCGGCGGGTAGCGACGAGTCCGCACCCTACAGCACCTCCCGCGACTCTTACACGGTGACCAAGATTCGAGCGGAACGCGCAGTGCTCGAGGCCAATCGCGAAGCGGGGCTCTTGACGTGCGCGATTCGACCAGGCGGCATCTACGGGCCAGGCGAGCGGTTTACGTACGGACGCTTGGTCCGCGCTCTGAAGCTCGGCATTCCCTTGGTGGTGTTCGGCGACGGCCAGGCGAAGCTCGACTACGTCTACATCGACAACCTGGTGGACGCCGAGATCCGAGCCGCAGAGCGCTTGTCGGACGGATCTCCCGTTTGCGGCAAAGCCTACTTCGTCAGCGACGGAACGCCGATCAATGCCGGCGAGTTCAGCATCGTTCTCACCCGGAACATGGGCCTCGAGGTTCCGCTCGTGCGAGTTCCGGACCCGGTGGCGCGCGCTGCCGGGCTGGCCTTCGAACGACTCTACCAGTTGCTTGGCGCGCCGAAGCCCTTGTTCACTGTCGCCAACGTGAAGCTTTGCGACATCGACCACTATTTCCGCATCGATCAGGCCAAGCGTGACCTCGGCTACGCTCCCGAGATCGACACGGAGGAAGGTCTTCGGCGAACCGCGCTCGAGGCGCGCGAGTACTACGAGAGCCTCTGAGCGCTAGCGCGACGCTCGACGCTGTTCTATCGAAGGAGAGCTGATGATTCTGACCGAGCAACAAGCCATGATTCGGGATTCAGCGGCGCGCTTCGCCGAGCAGCGACTCGCTCCGAATTCACGAGCGTGGGAGTCAGCCGGCGCCGTTGACCCTGACGTGTTGCGGGAGATGGGCCGACTCGGCTTCATGGGCATGACGGTGCCCGAGTCGTATCACGGCGCAGGGCTCGACTATGTCTCCTACGCACTGGCACTCATCGAGATCGCGGCGGGCGATGGCGCCGTCTCGACGATCATGAGCGTCAACAACGCGCCGGTCTGCGCGATTTTGCAGTCGGTGGGCAGCGAGGCGCTCCGTGAGCGATATCTGAAGCCGCTCGCCGCCGGAGAGATGATCGGCGCGTTCGCGCTCACCGAACCACAGGCAGGCTCCGACGCAGCCAACGTTCAGACTCGTGCGGAACGTACCGCGAAGGGGTACACGATCACAGGGACGAAGCAGTTCATCACGTCGGGTCAAATCGCGGGCGCCGTGATTGTCTTCGCGGTGACCGACCCTTCTGCCGGAAAGCGCGGCATGAGCGCGTTTGTCGTCCCGGCGGGCACCCCGGGCATGAGTGTTTCGTCGCTCGAGCACAAGATGGGTCAGGAGGCTTCGGACACCGCGCAGTTGAGCTTCGACGCGGTGGAGGTTCCAGCAGACCACCGGATCGGTAGCGAGGGCGAAGGCTACCGGATCGCGCTGGCGAATCTGGAGGCCGGCCGCATCGGCATCGCGGCGCAATGCGTCGGTATGGCGCGTGCGGCCCTCGACCACGCCAAAGCGTACGCCAAAGAGCGAACCTCCTTCGGCCGCGCTATCGCCGAGCATCAGGCCGTCGCGTTCCGATTGGCCGACATGGCGACTCAGGTCCACGCAGCCGAGACCATGGTGCTCGACGCTGCCGCGCTACGCGACGCTGGAGAGCCGTGTCTCAAGCAGGCCTGCATGGCCAAACTCTTCGCCTCGGAGGCCGCCGAGCGCGTCTGTTCCGACGCCATCCAGATCTTCGGGGGCTATGGATATTCCCGGGAGCTTCCCGTCGAAAAGATCTATCGGGACGTGCGAGTGGCCCAGATCTACGAGGGCACCTCCGACGTGCAGCGGATCATCATCAGCCGGCAGCTCTTGCGAGACGGCTGAGCGGCTCTTGACGCGGCCAGAGGAAGGTCTAGGAAATCACCGATGTTTCGCGGTTTCGCCATCCGTGACCTGACCATCCTCTCGGTGACGATCGTCTCCTGGTGGGGGAGCCTCGCTGTGGAGCCCGCGAGCTCGCTCCACGGCACGCTCTCGATCATGGCAGGGGCCGGGGCGGCCATTTGTGCCTACAACTTTCACGAGTGGGGACATCTTCTCGGCGCTCACCTCACAGACAGCGTCTACGTTCCGGCCAAGCGGCTCTACTCGCCGCTTCTGTTCGCGTACGACGCCGACGAGAATACGCGCCATCAGTTCCTCGTGATGTCGCTAGCGGGCTTTGCCGCCACGGCGATCTTCGTGCTCGCGTTCCTGCTCTGGATGCCACAAGACCAGCAAGCCGGGCGCATTGCTCTTCGGACCGCACTGGGGCTCGCCAGCCTAACCGTAATCATCGAGTTTCCGATCTTCTTCCGGGCTCTCTTGGGCAAGACCGTGCCGAAGACCGGTGTGTTCAAAGGTCCGACGGTCGGCGGCCGCCAGTAGCCCTGCACCTCGGCAGGCCGGAGCCGCCAAACTGCGCGCACTGCGCTAGTGGCGCTTCTGAAGAGGCCGGTGCATTCTCCCTGTCGGAATGGCGAGCAATACGCATGCGTTCGTGACCGGAGGCACCGGTCTCATCGGTCGAAGCGTCGTCGCGCGGCTCTTGGCGCGTGGCTTCGACGTAACTCTCCTGCTGCGAGACGGCGCGGAGCAACGCCGAAAGATCGAACTCGACCAACTCGGGACAGCAGCGCTTGCCGCGGGGCGAACGCTCCACCGGGTTCGCGGCGACCTGTCGAAACCGAGCCTCGGGCTTGCTGACGAGGGGCTGGCAGGGCTTCATCGAGCGGCGCACTGCTTTCACATGGCGGCTCTCTATGACATCGAAGCCGACCCCGCCGACATCGTCGCGACCAACGTCGACGGGACGCGGCATCTACTCGAAGCCCTCGAGCAGTCGAAGTTCGATGGACTCCTGCATCATGTGAGCTCGGTGGCCGTGGCTGGCGATTTTGACGCTACGTTTACCGAGGCGATGTTCGACGAGGGTCAAGAGCTCCCGCATGCCTACCATCGCAGCAAGTACGAGTCGGAGAAGCTCGTCCGGAACTCTCGGTTCGAGCAGCGCATCTACCGCCCGAGCGCCGTGGTTGGCGATTCGAAGACAGGGGCCATGGATCGGATCGACGGCCTCTACTTCGCATTTCCCGCGATTCAGAAGCTCGCACACACCCTTCCTCGCTGGGTTCGAGTCCCGGTCCCTCGAGTTCGAGGTGCGTTCAATCTGGTTCCGGTCGACTACGTCGCCGATGCCCTGGTGCAGATCGCGCTCTCCGAAACGAATGCGCGCGTGTTTCATCTGGTTGACCCGGATCCTCCTTCGCTGACGAAGATGACGGCCACGCTCGTCGCGGCCGCGGGCGGGCCGCGCCTCGGTCCGGCCCTCAGGCTCGATAAATTCACAGGCCCCACCAAGGCCGCGAAGCTCCTCGGGAGCATGCCGAGCTTCGGCGAGCTCCGGGAGGCCTTCCTCCGGGACCTCGGGCTCCCTCCGGGTGCACTCGGCGCGATGAACGTGAAAGTGCGCTTCGACGAGACGAACACTCGGGACGCGCTCGAGGGTAGCGGCGTCCAATGTCCGCCACTCGCGTCCTACGCGAAGACGCTCTACCGCTACTATGAGGACCACCTCGACCCCGCGACGCAGCGTGATGCACGTCGGCGACGGAAGTTCGGCGGCAAGGTCGTCTTGGTGACGGGGGCGTCACGAGGCGTCGGGCGCTCTGTCGCCGTGCAGGCCGCGCAGGCGGGCGCGCTGGTTCTGTTGGTCGCTCGGAGCGCGGACAAGCTCGAGGCGGCCGTGGCCGAGATCCGAGAGGCCGGCGGCGAGGCCCATGCGTACCCCACGGACCTGTCCTCGTACGAGCAAGTCGACACGCTAGCCGAAACCGTTCTCCGAGAGCATGGGGGCGTCGACGTTCTCGTGCACAACGCGGCCCACTCCATCCGGCGCCCCGTGTCCTTGTCGGTCGACCGTTTCCACGACTACGAACGACTGATGGCGCTGAACTACTTTGCGCCGGTTCGGCTGACACTTCGCCTTCTTGGGTCGCTTCGAGAGCGGGGCGGGTCGATTTCCCACATCCTGACGCAGGGCGTCCTCATCCCGACGCCGTTCTTCCCTGCATACACGGCCACCAAGGCCGCGCTCGACGCGTTCGCCGACGCATTGGCGGGCGAGCTCCAACACGAGGGCCTTCAGGTGAGCTCGGTGTACCTTCCACTGGTCAAGACGGAGATGATCGGCCCAACCGCCGACTACGCAGGCCGCAAGAATGTAATGACCCCCGAGCTCGCCGCCGCGATGATTCTCGACGGGATCGCGGATCGTCGGCGCCGGATCATGCCGCCAGGGACGAAAGCTCTCCTGTTCGGGAACCGAGTAATGCCCGCAACGACCACCCGAGTGCTCAACATCCTGCAGCGAGCGTTCCCCATCGGCGACGCGCCGAGCGAGTTTCCGATGGAAAAGGCCCTCATCACCTCGCTCATCGGCGGCAGCCCGATCTGAGCACTCGGCGTTGTGGTACGCTCCGGTCGAGGATCATGCCGAACGCGGGGCACAGCGCGGCGACCCAATACCTTGAGATCGATCATCCCTGGGTCCTGCACAAGCACGTCCCGATCTACGAATGGGCCTTCCCTCCAAAGGCGAGCGACGAGGAGCTTGAAGCGTTCATCCGCGCGCGTGAGGAATGGGCGCCGAGAGCGAACTACCCGGTGGCGTGGGTCGTCGAGCTCTCGAATCTGACCAAGGCGAACGCGACTCAGCGCCGGAAGTTCGCAGACCACCTCAAGCGCTTCGAGGATCATGACGTTCGTTGGAACGGGGGCTCCGCGCTCATCGTGCCGAGCGGCTGGCTCCGGGGCCTCGTCACCGCCGTGTTCTGGCTGGCGCCGCCCAAGTTCCCGCATCAGGCGTTCGCCAAGCGAAGCGACGCCCTGCAGTGGGCCCAAGTGCAACTCGACGCGAAGATCGCCGAGCATCGAGCATTTTCTCAGGTACGCTCCCGGCCATGAATTGGCCCATGACCTGGTACACCGGGGATCCCACCTACGACTCCGTCCTCACCCTCGCCTACGGACTCTGTGTACTCGTCTTCATCGGGGCGGCCTTCGCCAAGAGTCCCTACGGGCGCTTCGCATCGGAGAGTTGGGGACTCAACGTAAGTCCGCGGCTCGGTTGGTTCCTGATGGAGCTGCCCGCAACGTTGAGCTTCGTCTTCTTCTACTTCCAGGGGCGCAACCGCTTCGAGATCGTCCCGCTGTTCTTTCTGCTCGTGTGGCTCATTCACTACGGCAACCGAGGCTTCGTGTTCCCGTACCTGATTCGAAGTCCCAAGGGGGCGACCGCTTCGTTCAGCATCTCGATCGTGATGAGCGGCTGGCTGGTAACGACCTTGCACGGATACCTCAACGCCACCTTCATCAGTGACCTCGGCACTCACTTCACGCTCGACTGGTTCACCGACCCGCGCTTCATTTTCGGTATCGCCCTCTACTACGCCTCGTTCGTGCTCAACATTCATTCGGACGCGATCATCCGAAACCTTCGGAGCGTGGACGAGATCGAACGCGGCGAGAAAGTGTACCGAATCCCGAAGGGTGGCCTCTTTCGCTTCGTGACGAACCCGTCCTACCTGACTGAGATCATGGCGTTCACGGGCTTCGCGATCGCGACGTGGTCGCTTGGCGCGACCTTCATCTTGCTCATCACCATTGGCAATCTCGTACCCCGAGCCTTTCAGACGCACCGATGGTATCGCGACAAGTTCCCGGACTACCCGCCCGAGCGCCGTGCCTTGATCCCCTTCATCCTCTGACGGTGCCGAGGCGCTCAGGGAAACGTCGTCGGAATGTCTCCGAGAACGAGACGGTCGCTGTCGGTGTCGATCCGGGCGAACTTGACCTCGAGCTCGCCCCGGTCGATGGCGTTTCGAATGATCGGGCGGGCGAGGAACTCCTCGACACGCTTCACGCGCTCGTCCATGAGGCCGGTGAGAGCGGGAAACTTTTCGCGGGCCTCTGGATCGGCAGCAGCGGCCTCCGCCGCACAGTCCGAGTGCGAGGTGAGGACGATTACCTTCACGCCGTTCAAGACCGCAAGCTCGAGCATCTCCTGCTCGGCGGGTGAAAGAATGGACCCTGCTGTACGGACGACGTAGTAGTAGCGGCGCGTGTCGCCAGCGAGCTCCGCGGTGTCGATTCGAGCATCCATGCAGGCGAGGATCGCGACCACGGGATGGCGAACGGTGCGCGGGAAGATGTCCCGAACGTCAGCGGCCAAGTCGTTCTGTTCTTGGAGCTCTTCCCAGATCTCGGCCGGACTAATCGACTCATCGTGCTCGAAATCGTAGTGGCCAAGCCGATCCTGGAGTCGGAAGCCGAGGTTGACCAGCGCACCTCCGACGATGAATTCGACGCTCGGTATGAACGCGACTGCCAAGAGAGCAGCGGCCAACACTGCGGCGAACGCCAGGCCCCATCGTGACTTCGTGGACATGGGTTTGGAGACTACAATGAATGGAGCCGGCGTTGCAGCTTCAATCTGCGCGGTCTACGCGGTCTGCCCAGGCTTCTTCGGTCGCGGCCGAGAAGACCAAGCCAACTTCGCCTACAGACTCGGTGACGTAGACCATGCCGTCGCGCACGAAGCGGGTGTTGGCAATGCCGATCTGCTGGACCTGTTCGGGCGGGAGAAACGAGGCCGCCTCGGCATCGGCGGCGAGGCTGAAAAGCTCGAGGCCGACTAGCTTGCGCGCTTCGAGCGCCTCTTCTGGGCCGTCCAGTGAGACCATGATGGCCGCCTCCCGGAGCGCGTCGTCCTTGGCGACTGCATAGAATACGAACGCTGGTACGGCGCGAGACACGCAGCTCGTCCGGACACCCCCCTCGTGGGGCTCGTTGGCCGGTTCACCATCGCAGCGTTCGAGAAGAGGTTGGAACGTCGAAGCCACGGGGGACGGCCCGTCCACTGTCCCGGAAGAAAAATCTCCTAGGAAGTACGCAGCCCCCACGAGAACCGCGGTCAGAACGACCGCGCTCCCGATGAGCACTTTGCGGGTGGGCCCCGGCGGCTTCGTCGTGTCCATGGTGTGCTAGTTCACGACCTCAGAAGCTGCGGTCTCGCCAGCTTCCATGCCGCCCTCTTTCGCGCCTTCCTTGGCGCCCTCGGCGGAGCCGGTCTCCACGCCCTCTTGGACGCCTGCCTTCGCGCCAGCCTCTGCCCCTGAGGACACCTGCTTGGCGGCCGGGCTCGCGTCTTCCTTGCATGCGACCGAAAGGCTCAGTGCGAGCATCGCCACACCGAGAACTAAATACCTGAGAAATGAGCTCATTTTCCGTTTCCCTCCTTCATGGGTGCCGGGGAGGCTACCAAAAGCGCCCCTGCTGGGATACTTCTGTGTCTTCTATGAAACCCCTCGGCACAGTAGACACCAGCTTTCTTCTCGCTGAAGACCGCCAGATGCCCATGCATACCGCAGGTCTGATGCTGTTCAAGTATCCCGAGGGAGTAAACGAGGAATGGCTCCACGAGACCCTCTCAGCGAACGATGATCCGGGCGCGGTCCAGTACCCGTTCAGCCAGAAGCTCGTCTGGCCGCTTCGGCGACTCGGGCTCCCTCATTGGGTCAGCGACAGTCGCCTCGACCTGCATTATCACGTGCGACACTCGGCCCTTCCGAAGCCGGGGCGGTACCGCGAGATGTTTCGATTGGTCTCGAGGTTGCACGCGACTCGACTGCATCGGGATCGTCCTCTTTGGGAGGCACACATCATCGAAGGAGTCGAAGACGATCGCTTCGCACTCTACGTGAAGACGCACCACTCCATGATCGACGGCGTCGGCTCCATGCGAATGCTCAGGGCCTGCTTGAGCCCGGATCCCGAGGCCCGAAACATGCCGGCCCCATGGAACGTGGAACGAGCCCGGCAAGCACCCAAGGCCAAGCCGGATCCGAAGGCACTCGTGACGGCAGCCGCCGGAGCGATGGGTGGCGTCGCCAAGTTTGCCGCGGCCGTTCGCCATCGGGACAAGCACGGCATGATCGCGCCGTTCCAGACCCCGATGACGATTCTCAACGGGCGCGTGACGGGTTCGAGGCGGTTCGTGGCCCAGTCCTGGCCGCTCGCCCGCATCAAGAAGGTGGCGAAGGCGCTCAACGCAACGGTCAATGACGTAGTGTTGACGATGTCGGGAGGAGCCCTCCGACGATATCTGCTCGACCTGAACGCCCTTCCGGACGAGCCGCTCACTGCGATGACTCCTGTTTCATTTCGCCCAGCCGATGCAGACATCGAAGGGAACTCGTTCTCCGTCGTGTTCGCCAGCTTGGCCACCGAGATCCCGGACGAGCTCGACCGGCTGCGCGCAGTGCAGCGTTCGATGGGAGAGGCCAAGCGGCTTCTTGGAGGCATGAGCTCGTCGGAGATTCCGATCTTCACGAGTGTCGTGGCGTTGCCGGTTCTGATTCCACATCTGTTGCGCGTCTCGGGGCGGACTCGACCGACCTTCAACGTGACGGTGTCGAACGTACCGGGCCCACGAGAGACGCTCTACTGGAACGGAGCCGAGCTACTCGGGATGTATCCCTTGTCGATCGTGACGCATGGGCAAGCCCTGAACATCACCGTGACGAGCATGAACGAGAGTCTCGACTTCGGGATCGTGGCCTGCCGAAGTTCAGTACCGCGCGCCCAGCGTCTCATCGGGGACCTCGAAGCGGCCCTTCAGGCGCTCGAAGCGAAGGCCTAGCGAAGCAGGTCGCCGAGCGTTGAAATTCCCCGTCTTTCGGCCTTCCTGAGGAGTCGTTGAAACAGGAGAGCCGTCGCGAGGGCGTCGCCGGATGCCGTGTGCCGGTCCGGCACCTCGATCTCGTACCGCCGAACGAGCGCATCGAGACGATAGGCGTTTCGGTCATCCGCTCCGTGCGCCTCTGCCGAGGGTCTCGGGCCGACCTCGACCCGCTTGGCGAGTTGCGCGGTGTCCAGCGCGGGGCTCCACACCTTGGCGCCGCGATACCCGGCGATGGCCTTGCGGAGCATTCGCAGGTCGAACGCCGCATGGTGGGCGACCAGGACCGAGTCGCCGACAAACCCTAGAAACGCCGCTGCCGCTGCGTCCTCACTGGCACCGGCGCTCAGGTCGCTCGAAATCAGACCGTGAACGACCGCCGCTTCCGCGCCGCCCACGTCGTCTTGTCGAATCACCGCATCGAACGTGTCGTCGAGCTTCACTTCGAGATCAGTCACGGCAACGCCTGCAATCGAGAGAAGCTTGTTCTTGGCCAGGTCGAGTCCGCTCGTCTCCGTGTCGAACACGACGAAGCGAACATCGCGGAGGGCGGCTCCCTTGGCTGCTCTGCCCTTCATCGACATGTACGTCCGCAGCGGCTCGGGCCATGAGCTCTCCGGGACCCCGGCAGAGGTTCTTGGGAGCAAGCGTTTGATGAAATCGGGGATCACGATGGCATCAGCGAAGGAAATCGATTCTGTAGCGAGACGTCAACATCAACTGCACGTCTTTGACTACCGAAAACGTATTTCGAAGCGTCTGCCGTTCGAGCTTATTGAGCTCCTTGATGTGCACGTATCGCCCCGAACTGCCGCGCGTGAGGCCCTCGATGGCCCGAATACGCATCAGAATCTCGTAGGCCATGGCGGCCTCTCCGGCGAGCCGCGCCAGATTCTCGTTGCTCTCGGCGATGGCTTGCCAGCGCTCGGCCGTGCTCCCGTAGACCTCGATGCCAAAGTCGTAAATCAACACGCGCGCTGCGTCCGCGAGCGGGGTCATCGCACGGGCTTTGATGTCGAATGCGTCTCGGTGCTCTCCACTTCGCTCGACCACCATGTTGCGGAAGAAACTGAGCGGCGGAGGGTTCCGAACCGCGTTCCGTGCCTGAAAAGCGAGGAACAAGCGATTGTCTTCGATTCGGCCAAAGATGTGACGCTTCAGCTCCGCGGCGAGGGCCGTGTCGCCCCAGACCGGCCGAAAATCGAAGAAGATGTTGGTGTGCATGACCGCGATGTTCTCGGGCTCGCGGATCCATTCAGAAAAGCATCGTTTCCAAGCATCGAGCGACTGGTTCCACTTTGGATTGCTCGCCATCACGTCGCCTGGGCAGCGCTCGAACCCAGCCTCGACCAAGACGTCCACCACCCGCTCGCCCAGCTCGAGGAAGAAACGGCTCGCGGCCCCGTCGTCGTCGCCCGGGTCGGCGTATAGAATCGCGTTGTCTTGGTCGGTCCGAAGCAGTTGCTCTTCGCGCCCCTCGCTTCCGAGCGCGAGCCAACAAAACGGGACCGGTGGCTCGCTTCCGCGGTCCGCCATCTCGTCGAGCGAAAGGCGGATCGCCCGACGAATCAAGGTGTCGTTGATTTCCGAGATCATGTTGGAGAGGAACCCCATGCCGACCTCGTCTTGGAGGTACTGGCGCAACAGGTCCTCCGCTTGATCTCGAAGAGCGCGAAGCCTCTGCTTCGTCTTCGAGCGGCCGAGCTCCGAGAGAATCACGGTGGGGTGGCTGCCTTGAGTCTTCAAGATGTCGTGCTCTGACACGATGCCCACGACCGCGGTTTCGGGCGTTCCGTCTTCGGTCACGGCGAAGTGATGCAGGTGCTTCCTCATCACGGTCGCGATCATCGAAGAAAGCGTGGCCTGATCGTCGATCGTCAAGACGGGGGCGCTCATGATGTCGGAGATGGGCGCGGTTACATCGGTGCCGCACGCCACGACCTTCGAGCGAAGATCGGAGTCCGTGACGATGCCGATAGGTCGGCGCCCTTCATCGACGATGAGAATCGAACCGACGTTTCGCTCGCCCATCATCGCGGCGCCTTGGCGAATAGTGGTGCCGGGCTCGCATGTCAGCACGTCTCGCACGGGGTCGACGCGGCGCGTATCGTCGCTCGAGCTCGTCTGCTTGTCGTGGCGCCGTGCTTCGCGAACGGCGACGAGCCGATTCACATCACGTACCTGAGGCAAATCCGCTGCAAAGCCGGCAGCAAAGAAGAGCGCCACCCGCGGCTCATCGCGAAGAAGCTCATCGAGCTGCTCTTTTGGAAGCACGTAGAGGAGCGTGTCCTCTTTCGCCTGCGCGGTGGCGAGATACGCCCGATCGGCGAGCAGCGCCCGGACGCCAAAGGTGTCCCCTCCGTCGCAAACGTCGATCAGCACCTGCTCTCCGTCGATGTCTTGGGTGATCGCGATTTCGCCTTTGACTACGACGTAGAACTCGGGCTTCGGTTTCTGCCCGCCTTCGAACACGATCTCGTCCGGCTCCAGGTAGCGAATGCGAATCGAGCGCGCGACGCGCTTTAGCAGCTCCGGATCGAGGCGATCGAATGGCGCGTGTCGCGCGAGGCGAGTGGCGACCGTGAGGATCATGGAATCGGACGACATTGGCGCTAGCCCTGTATCGCACGTTCCACGATTTCGCGGACGTCTTTCGAGATGCTCAATGTCGATGCGATTCGCTCGAGCTCGGCACGCATCAAAGCGCCTCGGCGAGGCTCGTAACGCTTCCACTGATTGAAGCTCGAGACGATCCGAGACGCGACCTGTGGATTGATTCGGTCGAGCTCGAGAATCTGGTCCGCCACGAAACGGTAGGCAGCGCCATCGGGGCGATGAAATCCGACAGGGTTGCCGGCCGCGAACGCGTAGAGAAGCGAGCGAGCTCGGTTTGGATTAGCAAGGGTAAAATCCGGGTGTTCGGCGAGCGCGACGACCCTATCGAATACGTTGCTCGCGGAGGACATCGCCTGCATTCGGAACCACTTGTCGAGGACCAGAGGCTCGTTCTTCCATCGCGCATGGAAGGAGGCGATGGCCGCGTCGGTCTCGGGGCACACGAGATCGACCAGACCGAGGAAGGCGGCCTCGTAGTCGGTCATCCCGGTGGCGGCGCCAAACTGCTGGGTTGCCAGCGCGATGGTCTCTGGTTCTTCGAGTGCGACCAAATACCAGAGAGCCCGGCTCTTGATGCGACGCCGGTCGACTTCGGGCTTCGTCACCGCGTCACTCCCCGCCGCGTGGCGGTCGTAGGTTTCGCGCCAGTCCGAGCGAAGCGCGAGGGCAAGCTCGCGAACCACGAAGGAGCGAGCCGCATGCACCGCGTCCGGATCCACAGCGCTCAGCTCCTGCGAGAGGAGCTCTTCGGACGGTAGCTTGAGGGTCAACGACTTGATCGAGCCGTCGAGCGATGCGTCTCGAAGCACCTTTGCGAAAGCGTCGACGAGGAGCGGCTCGAGCTGGAGCGGCCGCCCTGCCTGAACCTCGTTCACCAGCCCGAGGAGCACTCGCTTCGCGAGCTCCTGACCGGACTCCCAACGGCTGAACGCGTCGGTGTCGTGGGCCATCAAGAAAGCGAGCTCGTCGAGGCCGCGTTCGACCTCGAGCCGGATCGGCGCCGAAAACCCTCGTCCGATCGAGGCAATCGGTCGCTCGCCAACGCCCTCGAACGAGAAGCTCTGCTCTTCGGCGGTGAGCTCGAGGGTGCGAGCGCTACCCGGAATCTCGCTTCCACCGGGGCTGAGCAGCCCCACCCGGACGGGGATCGGCAAGGGCAGCGGGGCGGCTTGCTTGGGCATGACCCGCTGGGACTGACTCAGCGTCAGCGAGTAGCGGGAAGCCTCCGCATCCCAGGTGCCACGGGCCCGCACCGTCGGAGTACCCGCCTGCGCGTACCAGCGCTCGAGCTGAGTGAGGTCGGCCCCATTGGCCTCGGCCATAGACTCGCGGAAATCGTCGCATGTTACCGCAGAGCCGTCATGCGATTCGAGGTAGTGACGAAGCCCTTTCCGAAACCCGTCCTTGCCGAACAAGGTCTGGTAGATGCGGACGACCTCGGCCCCCTTCTCGTACACCGTTGCGGTGTAGAAGTTGTTCATCTCGATGTAGGACTCGGGCCGAATCGGGTGCGCGAGGGGCCCGGCGTCCTCAGCGAACTGGGCCGTCCGAAGCCGCGTGACGTCCTTGATGCGCTG
>Ga0316189_10001307_pt1 | contig 24798 bp, 19 predicted proteins | sample LowCovwburrow_MG_FD_204930 | JGI IMG/M metagenome (GOLD analysis project Ga0316189, IMG submission 204930) | Coastal sediment microbial communities from Maine, United States - Lowes Cove worm burrow | ecosystem: Environmental > Aquatic > Marine > Coastal > Sediment | place: USA: Maine... | reverse complement strand
AAGACCGGGATGGCCTCGGTGGGGTACAGGTTGTGCCACTCGGTGGCCTCGGGCTTGCCCGCGGGACCGGTCCAGCCGTCGCCCAGGACCGTGATCCAGTAGGCGTCGCCGTCGTGCACCGCATCGCGGAGCGGATCGAACTCGGGCGACAGACCCATGCTGTCCTCGCCGTGATCCATCCACGCTGCCAGCGCGTTGCACGGCGGGCACCAGCCCGCCGAGACGTCGATCAGGACGTACTTCTCGGTGTTGTGGAAGTCGTAGATGCTGACCTTGTCGCCGAACTGGTCCTTGAACTTGAAGTCCTTGAACCGCTTGCCGAGCTCCAGGTCGCCGCCGCCGCCGCCGATGGCGTCCTTGTCGAAGACATAGGGCCAGTTGCCCTTGAAGATGCGATCGTCGGCATCGACCGGGTCGCTGCCCTCGTGCACTTCGTCGCGGTCGGTGTAGCCATCACCGTCTGTGTCCACGTTGTTGGGATCCGAACCCGCGGCGTACTCGTCGCCGTCGATCAGGCCATCGCCGTCGGTGTCGGGGTTGAGCGGATCCGAGCCGCGCCCGACCTCGAGGCCGTCCGAGGCGCCGTCGCCGTCGGTGTCGGCGTTCTCATGATCGAGCCCGAGCCCCTTCTCTTCTCCATTGCTCAGGCCATCGTCGTCGGCATCGCAGGCGGTAACCGCCAGCACAAGAGGAATGGCCGCAATAATACGCCAGTTCATGATGTCTCCTTGGTGAGTGGCAGCTACAATCTACTCGCACGCAGACCTAACAACCTGCCTTGTGTGTCGCTGACAGGCAGTTGTCAACTCTCTAACACCACACGGATGGCCCGCCGCTTGCCAACCCGAACGACAACGCCGCTGGGACCAGGCACCACCGGCGTGTCCGGATCCGAGATTTTCTTCCCGTCGATCCGCACACCGCCCTGGCTGACCAGTCGCCGTGCGGCACCGCGGCTCTTGGCCAGTCCGGCGTCCGCCAACACGACCAACAAGGCCGTCGCCGCCTCGATCGAGTGGCTGGGCAGATCCCTGCTCGACGCATCAGCCACCATCGCTTCCGCTCCCGCCGCCGCCGCCGCCGCCGCATCCTCGCCGTGGAGGAGCCGGGTGCACTCGGTCGCCAGCGCGCGCTTGGCTTGCCGGATCCGCGCACCCGTGAGGGCCTCCAGCGGTCCGATCTCCTCGAGCGACAGGAACGTGTACAGCCGAAGGAAGCGACCGACATCCTGATCATCCACGTTGTACCAATATTGCCAGTAGTCGAACGGGCTCAGCATCTCCGGGTGCAGCCAGACCGCCCCCGAGGCGGTCTTGCCCATCTTCGCGCCCGTCGACGTGGTGATCAGCGGCGTGGTCAGCGCCCAGGCCCGCGACTGGCAGACCCGCCGGACCAGCTCGACCCCGGCCAGGATGTTGCCCCACTGGTCGTCGCCCCCGATCTGCAGCGCGACGCCGTGTGTGCGGTGCAGCTCGAGGAAGTCGTAGGCCTGGAAGATCTGGTAGTTGAACTCCAGGAACGACAGACCCCTCTGGAGTCGCTGCTTGTACGCCTCGGCCGCCAGCATGCGGTTGACCGAGAACTGCCGTCCGATGTCGCGCAGGAAGGGCACCAGCTTCAGGTCGAGCAGCCAGTCCGCGTTGTCGACGACTGTGCCGCGCGCACCGTCCAGCGCAACGAAGTGCCCGATCTGATCTCGGAACACCTCGGCGTGGGCCGCGATGGTCTCGCGATCGAGGAGCGGCCGCAGCTCGGTCTTCCCGGACGGATCCCCGATCATGGCCGTGCCGCCGCCGATGAGCGCCACCGGGTGGTGACCGGAGCGCTGCAGCCACGACATCACCATGAGCTGCATCAGGTTTCCCACGTGCAGCGAGGGGCCCGTGGGGTCGAAGCCGATGTAGAAGCGAATCGGCTCGTCGCCCGCCAGCGCAGCGCGTACCTCGTCTTCGTGCGAGCATTGCTGCAGAAAGCCCCGCGCACGGAGCACCTCGAACGCGTCCATCGATCCCTCTCTAGGCTCGGGCTAACTGGTACACTCGGCGGGACCCACCCGGGGAGGCCATGGCCGACAGCGAGCCGCGCGCGCGCGATCTGCTCCCGCCGGAAACACCGCCCAGACCTGTCCGTCCCATCGCACAGAAGCGCGTCGTGGGATGGCGTCTCTGCGAGCGCCTGGCGGACCGGCTGGGACGCCGGCCCGCGGGCAACTCGCGGCGGTTCTGGTCTCGCATCGAGGACGACGACCCGTTCCGCACAGCGCGCCCAGTGGCGGCGCGCCCGGTGGCGGCGCGCCACGCGCCAGCACATCCCACCCCGCCGCGGCCCACTCCCGCTCGGGTCGCGCCGCCGCGCCCGCAGGCCAGGCCCGCACCACGGCCCGCACAGCCAGCGCCGCCGCCAGCGCCAGCGCCCGTCGACCGGCGCCCGCGCATCGTCAACCGGGACGGGCTGACGCCGGCACAGGCGCGGGAGCGCATGCGCGCCGAGCGCGGGCTGCCCGAGGACAAGCCGCCCGCCCCACCACAGAATCCCAAGTCCATCGACGACTACCTGCAGTTCCTCGGTGACCTGAAGATCGCCGAGGAGCAGTTCAGCGCCGAGCTGGCCCGAAAGGAGGCCGCAAAGGCGGGGCGCAAGTCCGGCGGCCTCGACGACCTGCTCGGCGACGGGCCGGAGCGTCGCGTTCGGATCGGCAAGCGCAGCCGGCCCCGTCCGGGAGACCCGGACACATAGTGGGATCGCGACTCAAACCGGCCTCAGACCGGCCGATGAGGTCTTCATGCGAGGACCTCGATGACCACGATCAACCGCGACTCCATGCTGAAGATGCTCCGCGAGTGCGCCGAGGCGGGAGCCGAGGAAGTTCACTTCAAGGTTCCGAATCGGCCCTTGATGCGAATGCCTAACGGCTCTCTCGTGCCCACCCGGATGCAGTCGCTCAGCCCTGGCGACGTCAAGGCTGCTGTGTTCGCGTTGTGTGCGCTCGGGCACCTCGAGCTTCCGGTCGCGCGGATCAGTGACCACGAGTTCTCGTTCGGGATCAACCAGCTCGGCCGCTTCCGCGCATTCATCTACAGGCAGCGCGGATCGCTCGGGGCCGTCGTGCGCCGGGTCAACACCCAGGTGCCGCGCCTGGAGACGCTCGGCCTGAACGCCGAGATCGACCAGATGGTCGGACGCGCCGGGCTGATGCTGGTCGCCGGGACCCACCGCATCGAGGTCCTCCACTCGCTGGTCACCGGCTACAACGCACGGGAGCGCAGCAACGTCATCATCCTCGAGACCCCGCTGACGTACCTGCACCGCGACGCGATGTCGGCCATCTCACACCGCGAAGTGGGCACCGACGTGCCTGACTACGCCACCGGGATCACCCAGGCGATCCGCCTCGGCGTCGGACTTCTCGCGATCGGCGACGTCGAGGACGCGGTGACCGCCGACAAGGTCCTCACCGCGACCGAGCGCCGCATGGCAGTGATCGCGTCGGTGGCGGCGCCGCGAGCGACCGACGCCCCGTGGTGGTTCTCCCGGCTGTTCACGGGCCAGGCGCGCGAGGACATCGAGCGACGGCTCGACAGCCAGCTCATCCTGACCATCGCCGCCAACGGGACCGCGGGAACCGAGGTTCTCGCAGCCCCGCGCACGCCGCTCGCTGCGGTCAACAGCTAGGGCCCGGGCCGACGGACGGGCATCCAGGCGGCCACTCTGGCCGTGCCCAGCTCCGCCGGTCCGGGTTTCGTGCTGATACCATCCGCCCGCCTTGATGGGGGGCGCGTGAAGTTAGACATCCGGCACACCTTCGCCTGCACGCCGCAGCGGTTCTGGGAGATGTACTGGGACGACGCGCTGGATGAGATGATGCGGGAGAGCTCCAAGCTCCAGCGGGAGCTCGTCGAGGAGCGCACCGAGGGCGAGATCGCGGTGCGGCGGCTTCGGTTCATCCCCGACAAGGAGCTCCCGGCTGCGGCCGCGCGGCTGGTGGGGGCCAAGAAGCTCATTTATGAGCAAGAGAACCGGTATGACGCTGCACGCGGCGTGCTCGACTGGCGCATGCTGCCCACGGTCCTTTCCGGGAAGCTCGACGCTGCGGGCAGCCTCCGGGTCGAACCGCGGGGAGAAGCCGACTGCGAACAGGTCGTGACTGGCGACATTCGGGTCAACGTGCCGTTCATCGGTGGGCAGATCGAGAGAGCGGTGCTCGCCGAGGTCCAGCGCGGATGGGACCGAGCAGCCGAGACGTACCGCGCCTGGCTCACCCGGTTCGGCTCATGATCGCGTTGGCTTGTCTGACCGCGTTCGCAGCCGGACGAGACGCCCCCGGCGAGGTGATGCCGAAGCGCGACTGGGACATGACCCACCTCGATCTCGACGTTCGGATCGACGTCGCCGCCCGCTCGATCTCCGGGGTGGCTGCGTGGTCAGCCACGCGGATCGACCCGGACGCCACCGCCCTCACCCTGCACCAGGTCGGGCTCGACATCTCGGGTGTGCGCGTCGACGGCGCCGCCGTCTCGGACTTCCTGGTGGCCAACAACCTCCTGCGGATCCCGATCGCCAGCGGCGACGAGGTCCGGGTCGAGGTCGACTACGTCGGAGCTCCGCGCTCCGGCCTGCACTTCCGAGGCGGCGCCAACGCGCCCCGCGGCGAGCTCCTGGAGGCCTGGAGCCAGGGCGAGGCGACGGACAATCGCCACTGGTACCCCGGCTGGGACTACCCCAACGACGTGTTCACCGTCCGGACCACCGTAGAGGCGGATCCGCACCTGTTGGCGCTCTCCAACGGAGTGCTTCAGGGCACCGAGACCGGCGAGGGCGGCTGGAAGCGGTGGACGTACCACCTCGCGCAGCCCATTGTGAACTACCTCGTGGCGGTCGCGGTGGGGGACTACCGGGTCGTCACCGACACGACGCCCCGGGTCCCGTTCGAGTACGTGGTCGCCCGCACCGAGTCCGCACAGACAGCGCGGCGGTCGCTGTCGATGGCCGCCGACCAGCTCGTGTTCTTCGAGGACCTGCTCGACGAGCCCTACCCCTACGATGTCTACCGGCAGGTCCTGATCCAGCGGTTCATGTACGGCGGCATGGAGAACGCCAGCCTCACGACGCTCAACGACGGGCTGACCCTGCGCACCGAACACGACGCGACCCAACGGACCGACAACGTGGTGGCGCACGAGCTGGCGCACCAGTGGTTCGGCGACCTGCTCACCTGCTACGGCTGGCGCGAGCTGTGGCTCAACGAGGGCTTCGCGACGTTCTACGCGGGGCGCTGGCAGGCGCACGACCGGGGCGAGGACCACGAGGCGTGGGTGATCCGGCGGTGGAACGAGCAGGCGCTGGACGTCACGAGCCCGATGGCGGCTCGCGCGCACAGCAAGGCGGGCACGGACGAGAACGCCGGGGTGTACGTCAAGGGCGCGAGCGTGCTGCAGATGCTGCGCGTGCACCTGGGCGAGCCGGTGTTCGACGCAGCGATCCGCCAGTACATCGACGACAACCGCCACCGGTTGGTCGAGACGTCCGACCTGCGGCGGGTCCTGGAGGAGCACAGCGGGGAGCACCTGGGCTGGCTGTTCGACCAATGGGTCACCGGCGCTGGTGTGGCACAGATCGCGTCCGCCCACGAGGTGGCCGACGGTGTGTTGACCATCACCATCACGCAGGGCGGCGAGGAGCCGGCATTCCACGCGCCGGTCCGGATCGAGGTCGGCCTGCCCACCGGGGCAGTGGAGCGCACGATCTGGGTCGGCGCGGGCGACACCAGGCTGATCCTCGACGTCGACGCACCGCCCCTGTTCGTCGCGGTCGACCCGCAGGCGGGGGTGCTCGCACGCTGGGATCGGACACAGACCCCCGCCGAGTGGGCGGCGCAGGCCACCGGCAGCACGCACGCCCCTGCGCGGCTCGAGGCGCTCCACCGGCTGGGCGACGCGGCGCCCGATGCGGGCGCACGCACCGCGCTCGCCGCGATCCTGGCAGACTCCGCACGGGCGGCTCGGTTCCGCGCAGAGGCGGCCACCGCACTGGGCGCAATGCGGGACCCGGAGGCCAGCGACGCGCTGATCGCCGCGCTCTGGGACCCCGACTTCATCGTCCGCGCGGCGGGCGTGGCCGCGCTGGCCGCGCTCCCGCACGAGGGGGCGACGGGCGCGGTCGCGGCGCTCGCCCAGCGGGACCCGGTGCCCTTCGTGCGCGCCGAAGCGCTGGAGGCGCTCGGCGCGCTGGACGCCTCGGCCGCGGTGTCGATGGGCCGCCGGTGGCTGGGTCAGCCCGACCGAACCCCGCGCCAGAGCCTGCACCGCTCCGCGGCCGAGGCGATCGGCGCGCACGGCTCGCTCAAGCACCTGGCGATCCTGATCCCGCGCATCGCACACCACACCCACGGGAACACCCTCGATGCGCTGGGCGACGCGGCCGCCGCACTGGCCACCGACCAAGACGACGACCACGCAGACCGGGCCAAGCTGGCCCGCCGGTTCGAGGCGCTCCTGCAGAGCGAGTCGCTCGACACGCGCCGCAACGCGGTCCTGTGGCTGTCCCAGGTGGGCGACGAGGACAGCGAAGTGGCGCTGGAGGCGTTCGCGAGGACCGCCGACGCGTCCGCGGCGGGCCTCACCGAGACCGCCCTGGCTGCCGCCAAGACCATCCGCGTCCGCGACGAGCGCGTCGCCACGCCGGACAACAGCGACCTGGACGAGCTCCGCGCGCTGCTCGAGGCGCTCCAGGAGCGCGTCGATGACCTCGATGTGTGGCGCTAGAGGGCCAGGTCGGTCCGCAGGATGCCGTCCCCGCGCTTCGGCAGCGCGGCCAGGATCACACGCTGGCGCAGCACCGCGGACCGCCCGCAGAACCGAAGCGCGCCGTGGGTGCCCCACGTGTTCGCAGCCACCAGCGCCGCCGGCTCGGCGCCCAGGCGAGACGCCCAGTAGTCCCACGGATCGGGGTCTCCCTCGTCGACCCAGTTGGTCGGAAACGCGAGCGCGTCCAGGGCGGCGCCGCGACACCAGCCGAGAAAGCCGTCGTCGTTGAGGTCCATGCAGATCCCCACGCCGAACCGTCCAGCGTCGGTGTCGAACGCCCGGTAGCCGGAGTCGCCCGGGGTCGCCCAGGGCAGCTCGGCGTCGAACAGCATCGTCTTGCGGTACACGAAGGCCAGCTCGCCGTCCGGTCTGATCACCATCGCGCTGTTGAACAGCCGATCTCCGGCGCGCTCCGGAAAGCCGGCCACCAGCCAGCAGCCAGCGGCGGCCGCGACCGCGGACAGCACCGCGAAGGTCTCGCCGTCAGGCGTCTCAGCAACCGCCTGGGCCGCAGCGAACGAGTCGAACGCGTAGCCCGTGGCGGCCATCTCCGGCAGCACCAGCAGATCGGCGTCGACCGCGGCAGACCGCGCCAGACGAACCAGGCGCCGCCGAGATGCAGCCAGGGAGCCGGACGCGGCGCGGAACTGGACCCCAGCGACGCGCACGCGGGCCGACGCTAAGCGGTCGCGCGCCGTCCCGGGCCGGGGACCTCGCGCAGATCGGGATTGACGATGCGGTTGTCGGCGTCGACCAGCACCACGCGGGGGCGGTGCGCCTGCGCGTCGGCCTCGGACAGCGTGGTGCGGGTGGCGATGATCACCAGGTCGCCGGGCGTGAACCGGTGCGCCGCGGCGCCGTTGACGCAGATGACGCCCGAGCCGGGGTCGCCACGCAGCGCGTAGGTCTCGACGCGCTGCCCGTTGGTGACGTTCCAGATCGCCACCCACTCGTGCTCCAGGATGTCGGCCGCATCGAGCAGATCGGCGTCGACGGTGACGGAGCCTTCGTAGTCCACGTCCGCCTGTGTGACGGTGGCGCGGTGGATCTTGGACTTGAACATGGTTCGGGTCATGGTTGCATCCTCGGATCCCGGCCGGCGTTACTGCAGGTCCAGGTCTGACTGGCACCTCCACCATAGGCACCAGAGCGCCCCGCGACGAGCATTTTTTGCGCGCTCACGCGGAGGCCGCCAGGTGCCGCGCGAGCGCCCGCCCGGTCGGAGTGTCCGCCAGCGCGACCTCCTCGGGGGTACCCGCCGCCACCAGCCGCCCGCCCCCGACCCCGCCATCGGGGCCCAGATCGAGCACGTGATCGGCCTGCGCGAGCATGTCGAGGTGGTGCTCGATCGTGATCACGGTGTGCCCCTGGTCGACCAACCGGTGGAGCACGTCGACCAGACGCGCGACGTCCGCGAGGTGCAGCCCGGTGGTGGGCTCGTCCAGGACGTACACCGCGTGCCCGCGCCGGCTCGTCAGCTCGGCGGCTAGCTTGACCCGCTGCGCCTCTCCCCCCGACAGCGTCGTCGCGGGCTGCCCGAGGGTGAGGTAGCCGAGCCCGACGTCCACCAGCGGCTGCAGCCGCCGCTTGATCGACCGGTGGTTCTCGAAGTGCGACAGCGCCTCGTCCGCGCGCATCGCCAGCACGTCCGCGATGTTCTTCCCGCGCCAGCGCACCGCCAGCGTCTCCTCGCCAAACCGCTTGCCGACGCACGCGTCGCACACGACCCACACGTCCGGCAGGAAGTGCATCTCGACCAAGATCGCCCCGCGCCCCTCGCACACCGTGCACCGCCCGCCCCTCGGGCTGTTGTACGAGAACCGCGTCGGCGTCCAGCCCCGCTCCCGGGCGCCTCGCGTCTCGGCGTACAGCTTGCGCAGCGCATCCCACAGCTTGGTGTACGTCGCCGGCGTGCTCCGTGGGGACCGGCCGATGGGGCTCTGATCGATCACGACGACCCGGTCAACAGCCTCGCCCAGCGTCAGCCCCCCGTGCGCCGCGGCGAACACCTCCGCGCCCCCAGCCGCCCGTAGCGCCGGCGCGAGCGTGTCCATGATCAGCGTGGACTTGCCCGACCCGCTCACGCCGCTGACCCCCACCCACACGCCGGTCGGCACGATCACATCGCCGGTTCTCAGGTTGTGACCGCGGGGTTCCTTCAAGACCAGCCGGGATCGCGGAGACCGGCGCTCGGGCCGCGGCGGCACGCGCTGTGCACCCGACAGCCAGCGGCCGGTCACGGAGGCCGGGTCGGCCCGGATCTGTGCCGGGGTCCCCGACGCGATCACCTGGCCACCATGGATCCCCGCCCCGGGTCCCAGATCGACGACGTAGTCCGCGCGGTCGATGGTGTCGGGGTCATGCTCCACGAGGAGCACGGTGTTGCCTTGGTCGCGAAGACCCTCGAGGGTCGCCAGCAACCGATCGGTGTCGCGCGGGTGCAGCCCGACCGTGGGCTCGTCGAGCACGTAGGTGACCCCGCACAGCGCCGCGCCGAGCTGCGACGCGAGCCGGATCCGCTGCGCCTCCCCGCCCGACAGCGAGGTCGCCCCCCGATCGAGACTCAGGTAGCCCAGGCCGACGTCGACGAGGAAGGCCAGGCGCTTCCGGAACTCCTCGAGCGGCCGGCGCGCGATCACGGCGGCCGCACCGGTCAGCGACCAGCCCGCCACGCGCGCCGCCGCGTCCTGGACCGAGGCGGCGCACAGCTCAGAGATGCGCGCGTCGTGCACCCGCACTGCGAGCAGCTCCGGACGCAGGCGCCCGCCCTGACACGCCGGGCACGTCTGCTCCGCTGTGAGCCAGGACAGGCGGCTCGACCACGCCTCCAGCATCGCGATCAGCCCGGGCCAGGTGCGCTCCTCCTCGACCATCCGGGTCGAGCGCCCCCACGTCTTCTTCCACCGCAACGGCAGCGGAGTGGCGACCCCGCCCAGCATCGCGGTCCGCACCGCCTTGGACCAGCGGTTCACGGGGGTCTCAGCGGTCGCCCCGCCCCGCGCGAGCACCGCGTCGATCAGCACCCGATTGCGCGTGGACCGCGAGAGCACGGACCCTACCCGCGGGTCGATCGCATCCCAGAACCCGGCGTCGGGCACCGGGAACAGGCGGTCAGCGACGATCGTGGTGGTCCGGCCGACGCCGCCGCACCGCGCACACGCACCGAGCTGCGAGTTGAACGAGAAGTGCCGCGGGGTGAGCGCCGCCTCGAGCACCACGCCGTGATCGGGACACTCCGCGCGGGCGGACCACCGCGCCTCGTTGCCGCTCGCCCGCTCGACGAAGCGCAGCGCATCGCCGCCGTTGCGGTAGGCCGCCTCGCACGCCTCCACCAGCCGGGCCAGCGGCGTCCGGGTGGGCGCGAGGCGGTCGACCACCAGCGCCGCACCGGCCCCGAGCAACGGCAGCGCCGCATCGTCGGACAGCGGCACCTCGCGGCCGTCCTCCCACAGCCGTGTCCAGCCCTCCTTGACCAGCGCAGCCCGCCGCGACGGAGGATCGCCCGCGGGCCGCAGCGCCGCCAGGACCCAGCCCGTACCGAGGTCACCCTTCCTCATCACCACGGCTACCTCAGCGGGCGGCAGACCCCGGACGGGCGTGTCGCACACCGTGCAGTGCGGCTGCCCGATCCGGGCGTACAGCAGCCGCAGGACGTCGTGGATCTCCGTCACGGTGGCGACCGTGGAGCGCGGGTTGCCGCCGCGGGCGCGCTGGTCGATCGCGATCGCCGGCTGCAGCCCCTCGATCTTCTCCACCGGCGCGCGCTCGAGCCGACCGAGAAACCGCCGCGCGTAGGTGGACAGCGACTCGACGTATTGCCGCTGGCCCTCAGCGAAGATGGTGTCGAACGCCAGCGAGGTCTTTCCCGACCCTGAGACGCCGGTGATCACGCTCATCTTGTTGTGCGGGATGTCGACGTCGACCTGCCGCAGGTTGTGCATGCTCGCGCCGCGGACCACGAGTGCGCTCGGCCGCCCCCGACGCCTTCCGCGCGTGCTCGTCACCGCGGCGGGCCCCTCGATCACGACGCCACCCAGCTCGGGGAGCTCGGCGAGCACGCGCCCGGTGGGAGTGTCGAGCAGGGCCAGCGCCTCCGGGGTCCCCTCCCCGATGACCCGTCCGCCGGCGTCGCCGCCCTCGGGACCGATGTCGATCAGGTGGTCGGCGGACTTGACGATGTCGGTGTGGTGCTCCACGACGACCACGCTGTTTCCTGCGTCGACGAGGCGCTGCAGCGCGGCGAGCAGCAGCGCAACGTCCGAGAAGTGCAGCCCCGTGGTGGGCTCGTCGAGCAGGTACAGCGTGGAGCCGGTCGCCGGCCGGTGCAGCTCAGAGGCGAGCTTGACCCGCTGTGCCTCGCCCCCGGACAGCGTCGTCGAGGGCTGGCCCAGCGGAAGGTACCCCAGCCCTACCTCGACGAGCGTGCCGAGGATGCGCGCGATCTTCGGCACCGGCCCGAACACCTCGAAGGCCTCGGCCACCGTCATCGCCAGGACGTCGGTGATGGTGTGGCCCTTCCAGGTGATCTCTAGGGTCTCCGCGTTGAACCGGTGCCCGCCACACACCTCGCACTCGACCTCGACCGCCGGCAAGAACTGCATCTCGATCATCCGCACGCCGGCACCCTGGCACGCCTCGCACCGCCCACCGGCCACGTTGAACGAGAAGCGGCCCTTCTTGTAGGCGCGTGCCCGCGCCTCGGCCGTGCGGGCGAACAGCTCGCGGATCGGGTCGAACACCTTGGTGTAGGTGGCCGGGTTGGAGCGCGGGGTCCGCCCGATCGGGGTCTGGGAGATCCGAACGAGCTTGTCGACCCGCTTCAGGCCCGAGATCGACGTGCAGCCGACCGCCCGCCCCGCGCGCACCGAGGGCTCGAGCACCTCGAAGGTCAGGCTGCTCTTGCCCGAGCCGGACACCCCCGTGACGACCACGAAGCAGCCCAGCGGGAACGAGACGTCCTGGTCGGCGAGGTTGTTGGCCCGCGCGCCGCGGATCTTCAGGTGCCCCTTGGGGCGACGCCGCGCGGCCGGAAGCGCGATGCTGTGCTCCCCGCGCAGCCAGGCGGCGGTGGGGCTGCGCTTGTTCCTGAGCAGTCGCCGGGGTGTGCCGTGGGCGACCACGTGCCCTCCGAGCCGCCCCGCGCCGGGTCCCACGTCGACCACGTGATCGGCCGCGAGGATGGTCTGGGCGTCGTGCTCCACCACGAGCACGGTGTTGCCGCGATCGCGGAGTCGGCGAAGTGCGCCAAGCAAGCGCCGATTGTCGCGCGAGTGCAGTCCGATCGACGGCTCGTCGAGCACGTAGGTGACCCCGTGCAGCGCGCTGCCGACCTGCGCCGCGAGCCGGATCCGCTGCGACTCGCCTCCCGACAGCGTCGCGGCCGAGCGATCGAGGGTGAGGTAGCTCAGACCGACCTCGTCGAGGAACTGCAAGCGGCCCTTGATCTCCCGGATGAGCTGCGCACCGACCAGCCGCTCTGACCCCTGCAGCGCCACCCCGTCGAACAGCGCGAGCGCCGGTCCGACCGCCAGCCCCGACAGCTCCGAGATGCCGTGGCCGCGAAACCGCACGGCGCGCGCGACCGCGTTGAGCCGCTCGCCGCCACAGTCCGCGCACGGACTCCGGGTCCGATACGCCTCGAGGGGCGAGTGGCTGGTGTACTTCCACACCATCTCGACCATCGGAACGAGCCCGCGCCACGGGCGCTCGCGGACCTCCACCAGGGTGCCGCGCTCGATGCGGACCGTCCAGGTGACGTCCGGGTCCCCGAACATCAGGCGCTCGCGATCGCGCTTGCGCCACGACCTCAGCGGCTTGTCGGGGTCCCCACCGAGGAGCGCGATGACGGCCAACAGCGACCCGGTGTCGAAGTGGGCGAACGGCAGCCGGCCGGCCTCGCTGAACGCCTGGAACGCGTCCCGCGCCGGCACGCGGACATCGACGAGGGCAGCGGGGTCGAACGCCTCGAGGCGACCCAGTCCGCTGCAGCCCGGGCACGCGCCCTGCGGCGCATTGAACGAGAACAGCCTCGGCTCCAGCTCCGGGATCGACACCTCAGGGTGCTGCGGACAAGAGCGCTCGGTCGAGAACGTGCGCTCGTCGTTGTCCGAGACCACGGTGACCGTGCCGCCGGTGAGGCGCGCCGCCACCTCGATCGCCTCAGAGAGCCGGGCACGATCGCCGCTGTCCAGACGGACCCGGTCCACGACGACCTCGACGGTGTGCTTCTCGTAGCGGGCGAGCGTCGGCGGATCGTCGAGGCGAGAGAGGGCGCCGTCGATCCGGGCGCGGACCCAGCCATCGGTGTGCAGCGCCTCGAGCTGCTTGCGGTACTCGCCCTTGCGCGCGCGGATCACCGGCGCGAGGACCATCACCTGTCCCGTCGGGGAGCCGCTGAGCAGGCGATCGACGATCTGACCGGTGCCGAGCCGCGACACCTCGTGGCCGCACTCCGGGCACCGCGGCGTGCCCAGCCGGGCCATCAGGAGCCTCAGGTGGTCGTAGATCTCGGTGACAGTCCCGACCGTGGACCGCGGGTTGCGGTTGACTGTCTTCTGGTCGATCGACAGCGTGGGCGAGACCCCCTCGACGAGGTCGACGGGCGGGCGGTCGAGCTGGCCGAGGAACTGCCGCGCGTAGGCTGAGAGCGACTCGACGAAGCGACGCTGGCCTTCCTTGAAGATCGTGTCGTACGCGAGCGAGGACTTGCCGGACCCGGAGACGCCGGTGAACACCACCAGCCGGTGGCGCGGCACATCAAGGTCGACCCCCGCTAGGTTGTTGGCCCGGGCATTCCGGATCCGGATGTGGGTGGGCTCAGACACCCGCGGGCCATATCCCGCGCGCGTCAGCTTTCGAGGCAGCGCTCGAGGGTCGCCAGCGTGAGCTTGCGGTGCAGCGGGCGAACCAAGAAGGCGGTGACCCCGAGCTGCAAGGCGGGCTCTACGTCCTCGTCGCGCAGCGAGGTGACCACCACCTCGACGCCGTCGTTCACGAGCTCCTCAGCGAGGCCCCACGAGCCGTGCAGCCCCGCGTCCAGCACGACAACGTGCGCCCGCGACGCGCGGGCAGCGATCCGCGCGGACACCGAGTCCTTGACCAGCTCCACCCGCAGGCCGACACGCTCGAGGTACCGCGCGAGGGTGGTACCGGAGGGATCGGCGTCGACCAGCAGCAGCCGCATGCCCGCCAGGCGCTCGTTCAGCGCGAGCGTGGACCGCTGCGGCACCGCAGCACTATCCATGACGGAGTGGGGAAGGATCAGCGAAAACTCGCTGCCGATGTTCTTCCGGGACGTCGCCTCCACCCGGCCCCCCATGAGCTGCGCCAGCTTGCGACTGATCGCGAGCCCCAGGCCCGTGCCGAGCTCCTTGGTGACCCGCGCCTCGGCCTGCCGGTAGTCGTCGAACACCAGCTCGAGCTCCTCATCGGTCAGTCCGACGCCGGTGTCCTTGACCCGGATGGCGACGCCGGCGTCGCGGCGCTGCCCGTTGCGCTCGACCGTGACCGCGACGGTTCCGGCGTGCGTGAACTTCAGGGCGTTTCCGATCAGGTTCATCATCACCTGGCGGATCCGCATGTGATCACCGCGCGCCATCCGGACACCCGGCGCCAGGCGCATCGAGAACGCATTTCCACTCTGTACGGCCACCGGCGAGATGGCGACGCGGATCTCGTCGAGGACCTGGGCCATGTCGACGTCTTCGAGCACGACAGCGAGCTGCCCGACCTCGATCTTGGACAGGTCGAGGATGTTGTCGATCATGTGGACCAGCCGGCGCCCGGCGCTCGCCACCGTCTCGAGGTGGCTCGACATGCGCGGGTTGTCGACGGCCTCCTCAGCCATCAGCTCGGTGTGGCCGACGATCGCATTGAGCGGTGAGCGCAGCTCGTGGGACATGTTGGCCAGGTACGAGGACTTGGACTCGCTCTCAGCGGCGGCATCCCGCGCCTGCGCGCGCAGCACCTTGACCAGCTCTTCGAGGGCATTGATCCGCGCGTCGGACTTCTCCCCGCCGAGGAGCGTCGACGTCTGCAGGGCCTCGGGGAGCGGCGGCGGGCTGGACTCTCCGGTGTCGCGACCGCCGGCGAGGGCTCCGACGCCGAGCAGTGCTGGCGCCAGCCGCGGATCCGTCTCCCCCGCGAGTGCAAACGAGGCCGCGCCGATCAGAAACGGCAGCGACTCGACCATCCAGACCGTGACGCTGTCTACCTGAAGGGCCAGCAAGCCCCCGCGAAGCGGCAATCCATGTGCCAGCACCTCGAGCGCGAGGGCCACGATGACCAACGCAACGCCCCCCAGAAACCCCGCGATGCCCGCACGCAAGCGCCGGCCCTTCATACCACCCTCCGCGGACGGTACGATGCCAACCAGGCGCGGCGAGCACAACCCGCCGGAGGGGAATGGACCAGCTCGACACCATCCAACCAGGCCGTGACTACGATGGATACGTCATCGACAGTGTGCTTGGTAGGGGCGGGAACGCGGTCGTATATCTCGTGCAGCACCAGCCGCGCGGCACCTGGCACGCGCTCAAGGTGCTCCGCACGCTGGACGGCCGCCGCCGGCTCCGCATCGAGCAGGAGGCGATCCTTCGGGACGACCTGCGCCACCGGAACATCGTCCCGGCGTTCGAGTCGGTGGATGTGGAGGGCGCACCCGGTCTCGTGATGGACTTCGTCGAGGGTCCCACGCTGCAGGAGTTTCTCGCGGACGACCCGCCAACAGACTTGGTCTGGCGCCTGCATCTGTTCGAGGGGATCGTGGAGGGCGTCCGCCACGCCCACGCCCACAACGTCGTCCACCGCGACCTGAAGCCGTCCAACGTGTTGCTCCAGCCCGACCAGCACTACAACTGGCTCCCCCGCATCTCGGACTTCGGCTTGGCGAAGGCGATGTCCCCCGAGGCCGGCAAGTACGGCGGCCTGACCACGTTCAACACCTCGCTGGGGTCCGCCGGCTACGCTGCGCCCGAACAGGTCCGCGACGCGTCGACGGTCGACTCCGGCGCCGACCTGTACAGCCTGGGCTGCATCCTGTACGAGCTGGTGTGCGGGATCGGCCCGTTCGCGGGCCGATCCACGTTCGACACCCTGCAGGCCCAGCACGCGGGCGACTATCGCCCGCCGCACGAGCTCGCACCGGGCCTGCCTCCCGCGCTGTACCAGCTGATCGTCACGCTGATCGCCGCCGACCCCGCGGATCGCCCGCACAGCTGCGATCAGCTCCTCGCCGACCTGCACGACATCCTCGAGCCCATCGACCGGCCTCCGCCGGAGGACGCGCCGCCCTCGCTGCCCTCCTTCGACGCGGGCATCGACCTCATCGCCTCCGCGCTGTGGATCCCCGCCCTGCTGTGCATCTTCCCAGCAGCCGCCCTGGTGTTCGGCACCTTCATCGTCTTTCTGTTCTAGCAGCGCTCGGGAAAAGGCCCCACCGGAGGCCCGCGACTTCTGACCGCGGCGTCCTCGCTGCAGCGGCGGAGTCAGTTGCGGCGGACTTCCTCGGCCGCTTCATCGTCCGGCAGCGCCCGCAGCTCCAGGACGTCGATCTCGGCGTTCGTGAAGCTGTCGGTGTTCATCTCCACCTCGACGCCGCTCGACCAGCGAAGCTGCAGATCGGGCTCGTCACGGGACAGCTCCTCGAACGTGTAGTTCGTGAGCAGCCGATCCACTGGCTCCTCACCTTTGACCTCATCGGACGCCGCGAGGGTGCCCACCATGGTGCGGCCTTCCGAGGGGAGGATGCCGTCGATCGGGATCTCCACTGTCTCGAGCTCGTGACCCTTCGCGTCCTTGATCGTGGCCAGGATCACGAGGTCGGACATCAGGTACCGGCTCTCGTTCTTCATCATGAACTCGAACACCGTCCGGTTGGACAGCTCGGCACCCGGCCGCGGGTTGTCGGCCGGTAGCTGCATCCACCGGGCGCTCATCACCTCGACGTAGCGATCCGGGTTGTATAGCGGATCGAACTCGTCGCGGACATCGGCGCCGCCGAGCTGGTACATCGGGATGACGTGGTTCGAGGGGATCCACCCTTCTTGGCCGCCGTCGTTCCGCGCGCGGTACCAGTCCCCGCGCTTCGCGAGCAGCTCGAGGGCAGCGTCCTTTGGCACCGGATGCGACAGCGCAGCGCTGGCCTCGGGGGACGCGTGCAGCCCCGAGCCCATCTGCGTCACGATCATCTGCGAGAACGTCAACCCGCCGGCGCCGCCGATGAGGCGCTGGTCGCCGCGCGGGAGCTGCTGGGCGAGCGTGAAGATCGCGATACCGCCCACGATGATCAGCGCCAGCAGCGCCGCCGCGATCAGACCGGTGCTGGCCCCGCCGAACCCGCGCTTGCGGCCGAAGTCGTCATCGTCGTCGATCGTCTGACCGCCGGCGTTCAGCAGGGACTGCAGCTCCGGCACCTCGGAGATGTACATCCACTCCGTGGTTCCCGGCGGCTGGATCATGTCGCCTGCCTGGAGACGACCTTCGCGGGCGAGCCCCTCCAGCTCGCCGAGGCTGTCGGCGGAGAACTGATTGCTGCCCTGTGTGACGAGCCACTGCCCCATGAAGGTCCCTCTCTGGCTCCTCTGTCCTACAACAGAACGGCCCTGATGGAAACGGGTGGAGCGGCCGTTTGACCGCATTGTGACGGGCTGGGGCGCTGCGGCAGCCTTAGCGGTGGTGGGCCGGGTTCGGATGGCCAATCTGTGCGATCCGCACAAGCTCGTCGTCGCTCGGGCAGACCTCGGCTTCGCTCCGCGGGCAGGCACCGCAGGACAGCGGTTCGCCGTCGGCGGTGACCACATGGGGACCGCCGCAGGAGCCGCGCAGGCTCCGATCGGACAGGATGACCCCGACGCTCATCCCGAGCATCGCGAGCCCAAACACGGACATGGCGAGGAGCAGTTCCATGCCGGTGGACTAACGTCGCGCGGACGGGATGTGGGCGTCGAGCCCCGAGGTCCGGCGCTCGATCCACCCATCGCCATCGCGGAGCAGGAGGAGGGCGTCGAGCTCCGGGCGGTCCTCGATCGCGGCCAGCCCCGCGTCGGGACCCAGCACCATCAGAGCAGTGGCCCAGCCGTCGGCGGTCCGGCAGTCCGGGGCGAGCACCGTGGCGGAGGCGACCGCGGAGACGTGGGGGCGGCCCGTGCGGGGGTCCATCGTGTGGACGACCTGGGCGCCGTCCACCTCGTACACGCTGCGGTAGTTCCCCGAGGTCGCCATGGCCGCGTTGCGGAGCGCGACCACGGACACCAGCGCGGTCCCGGGAGCGACTGCGGGGTCGGGAGTGTCGACCCCGAGACGCCACTCCCCGTGGGGGCCCGTCCCGTGCGCGCGAACCTCGCCGCCGATCTCGACCAGGTGATCGGTCGCACCGAGAGCCGACAGGGCGGCTGAGACGCGGTCCACTGCGTGCCCTTTGGCGATCGCAGACAGATCGAGCGCGGTGCCCCCCGCGTCGATGTGCGGACCCTCAGGGGTCCGCGTGAGGGCGACACGGGTCCATCCGACCGCGGCGCGCACGGCCTGCACCTCGTCATCCGTGGGGGCCGCGGTCACCTGCTGTCCCCGGTACCCCCACAGGGCCATCAGCGGCTCGACGGTCGGGTCGAACGCGCCGCCGGTGGCCGCAGCGAGGTCGAGGGCGGCGTCCACCACTGCGAACGTCTCCTCGCTGACCGGCACGGGGCCCGGGCCGCTGCGGACCGCGGACAGCTCCGAGTCCGCGCGCCACGAAGACATCCGCAGGTCGATGGTGTCCAGGACCGCGCTGATCGCGTGTCCCGCGGTCTGCTCATTGGGCGCGCCGCGCCACGAGACCGACCACGTGGTCCCGAATGCCTCGCCCGCGAGCGTGCGCGGTGCAGGCGGCAGCGTCACAGGCGCCGCACAGGCAGCGAGCGCCGCCAGGATCACCCGAAGTCGTCGAAGCGGACGTTCTCGGTCGGCACACCGAAGTCGTCGCACATCTTGAGGACGGCCTTGAGCATCAGCGGCGGTCCACAGAAGTAGAACTCGCTGTCCTCGGGCGTCTCATGAGGAGTGAGGTGCTGGTCGATCACCACGTTGTGGATGAAGCCGACCGGACCCTCCCAGTCATCCTCGGGCTGAGGGTCCGACAGGGCCACCACGAACTTGAAGTTGGGGTACTCGCGTTCGAGCGCCCGGAACTCCTCTTCGTAGAAGATCTCGCGCTTGGACCGCGCGCCGTACCAGTAGCTGACCTTGCGGCCGGTCTTCACCGTGTTGAACAGGTGGTACAGCTGGCTGCGCAGCGGCGCCATGCCCGCACCGCCGCCGACGTAGACCATCTCGCGCTCGGTCTCGTTGATCGCGAACTCGCCGTAGGGGCCCGACATCGTGATCTTGTCGCCGGGCTTGAGGTTGAACACGTACGAGCTGCACACACCCGGCGGCACATCCATGCCGCGAGGCGGCGTCGCGATACGGATGTTGAGCATCACGATGTCGCCCTCGGCCGGGTAGTTGGCCATCGAGTAGGCGCGGAACACGTCATCGTCTTCGTTGTAGGCCTTGATGTCCCACATCTTGAAGTGGTCCCAGTCCGCTCGGTACTGCTCGTCGACGTCGAAGTCGCTGAACGTGCAGTGGTAGCGGGGGACATCGATCTGGATGTAGCCACCGGGCTCGAAGTCCATGCCCATGCCGTCGGGGAGCTTGACCACGAGCTCCTTGATGAACGTGGCGACGTTGGCGTTCGAGATCACCGTGCCCTCGAACTTCTTGACCCCGAACACCTCTTCGGGGACCTCGATCTTCATGTCCTGCTTGATCTTCACCTGGCACGCGAGGCGCACCTGGGTCTTGCGCTCCCGCAGAGAGAGCTGCCCGACCTCGGTCGGGAGCACATCTCCGCCGCCCTCGAACACCTTGCACTTGCACATCGCGCACGTACCGCCGCCACCGCAGGCCGACGGGATGAAGATGTTCACGCCGGCCATCGCTGAGAGCAAGGACTGGCCTGGCTCGACGTGGACGGACCGCTCGCCGTTGACCAGGACCGCGACCTCACCCTCGGCCACGAGCTGACGCTTCGCGACGGACAGGATGGCGACAAGCCCCATGATCACGACGGTGAACACGGTGACGGCAGCACCGATGGTCATCAGTTGCAAGACTACGCTCCCAGGGGAGGAGAGGGTTCTACAGCTGGATTCCGGCGAACGCCATGAATGCGACCGCCATCAGCCCGGTAGTGAGCATGGTGATGCCCAGGCCGCGCAGGCCGGAGGGCACGTTGGAGTAGCGCAGCTTGTAGCGAATGGCGGCCATGCTGACGATGGCGAGCGCCCAGCCGACTCCTGAAGAGAAGCCGAAGACCAGCGACTCTCCAAAGCCGTACTCGCGCTCGACCAGGAACAGGGAGGCGCCGAGGATGGAGCAGTTGACCGCGATCAGCGGCAGGAAGATGCCCAGCGCGGCGTACAGCCGCGGACTGAACCGGTCGATCACCATCTCGACCAGCTGCACCATGGCCGCGATCACCGCGATGAACGCGATGTAGTTGAGGAACGACAGGTCGACCTCGGCGAAGCGGGGGCCGAGCCAGGCCAGCGCGCCGTCGCCGAGCAGGAAGTAATTCAGTGCCCAGTTGGCGGGCGCCGTAATCGTGAGGACGAAGATGACCGCGAAGCCGAGCCCGATGGCGGTCTCGACCTTCTTAGACACCGCCAGAAAGGAGCACATCCCGAGGAAGTACGCCAGCAGGATGTTCTCGACGAAGATCGACTTCAGCGCGAGCGAGAGGTACGCCTCGACCATCTCAGGACTCCTCGGCGTAGCCGGTGACGGTACGCTGGGCCCAGATCATCAGGCCGAGAATGATGAAGGCACCCGGCGCGAGCAGCATCAGCCCCGCGTTCTGGTAGCCCATGTCGTACAGGACCTGCGGCACGACGCCGAAGCCGAACAGGGTGCCAGAGCCGAGCAGCTCGCGGAAGAACGCGACCGCCACCAGGATGGCGCCATAGCCCAGGCCGTTGCCGAGCCCGTCGAGGAACGACTGCCACGGTGGGTTGGCCATGGCGAACGCCTCGGCGCGACCCATCACGATGCAGTTGGTGATGATCAGGCCGACGAACACCGACAGCTGCTTGCTGATGTCGTACAGGAAGGCCTGCAGAACCTGGTCGACCAGGATGACCAATGACGCGATGACCGTGAGCTGCACGATGATGCGGATGCTGGGCGGGATCCAGTGACGCATCAACGAGATGATGGCGTTGCTGGACGCGACCACGGCGATGACCGCCGCGGCCATGACCAGGGAGCGGTTCAGCTGGATGGTGACCGCGAGGGCCGAACAGATGCCCAGCACCTGGACCGTGATGGGGTTGTTGTCCATCAACGGATCCATGAGCGCGATCCGCTCCTTCTTTCCGTACGGGAAGAGGGGGGCGCGCGCGGGCGCGATCTCGGTGGCGGGGGAGCTCAACTCAACCTCCTCGCAGGCCAGACAGGTAAGGATCGTACCATTGCAGAGCCTCCGCGACCATGGCGTCCACGCCGCGAGAAGTGATGGTTGCGCCACTGATACCGTCGACGCAGTGCTCGAGATCGTCCGGGCACAGGTTGGTGGCTGCGCCCTTCACGACGCGAACCGCGGTGGTGTTTCCGCTGCCGTCCGTGACCGACTTGCCGACCCACTGGCCCTTGAACTTGGGCTCCATGATCTCGGCGCCGAGACCCGGGGTCTCCTTGGGGGCGAAGAACGTCGCGCCGGTGATCTCCTTGGCGCGCGGGTCGAGCGCGAGGTAGCCCGTGAGCGGACCCCACAGCCCGTTCCCGTCGAGCGGGATGGCCACCGAGCGGGTGGTTCCGTCCTCGACGCGGAGGAACACGCCGAGCACCGGGGGGGTGTCCTCGGTGTTCTTCACCGACCGCACCGCCAGCTTCAGGTCGTCGACATCGAGAAGGCCGTTGCCGTCCTGATCCTGAGCGACGTCCGCCGCGGCGCCGCTGGGGGTGATGAAGCGTTGATCTACGTACTCCTCCCAGGCCGCATCGATGGAGTCCCCCTCGATCGGCGGGTCCCCTTCGGCCGGCAGGCCCAGGGAGCTGAGGATGTTCTTCCGCAGGTCGCGCTGGCGGTTGACCTCCTGCCGCTCGCGCAGCGAGATGGACACGCTGGAGACCGCGAGGCTGGCCACGATGCACACCACCGCAGAAAACCCGAAGATGTAGCCGTTGCTGAACTTCATGGGGCCCCCTACGCCGCGGCCGCGAGGCGTTCCGCGCGCCGACGGGTGGTGCGCTGCACGACGAAGTAGTCGATCAGCGGCGCAAAGACGTTCATGAACAGGATCGCGAGCATCATGCCCTCGGGGTACGCCGGGTTGACCACCCGCACCAGCACGCACAGCACGCCGATGAAGAAGCCGTAGATCCAGCGGCCGGTGTTGGTCGCAGACGAGCTGACCGGGTCGGTCGCCATGAACGCGGCCCCGAACGCGAATCCGCCCATCACCAAGTGATAATGTGGCGGCAAGAAGAACGCAGCGGGCGACGCGTCCGTTCCCAGGAAGTTCAGGGCGAAAGCCATCACCACGACGCCGGCCACAGCCGAGACGATGGTGCGCCAGCTGGCGAGACCGACGACCACCAGGAAGATGGCGCCGAGCAGAGCACCGACCGCGCTCACCTCACCCATCGACCCGGGGACCATGCCGAGGGCCATGTCGGTGAAGGACCACGTCTCGTGGAGCGCGGCGAGGGCGGTGCCAGGGCCGTCCGCAGCGGTGGACACCGTCAGCAGCGGGGTGGCGCCCGTGTAGGCGTCGACCGGGGCAAGCGCGTCGGCCATCGGCCAGCCGGTGCCGGCCACGTCCCACACCTTCGCGCCGGAGATTGCCGCTGGGTAGGTGAAGAACACAAAGGCACGAGCGGTGAGCGCAGGGTTGAGCACGTTCATGCCGACGCCGCCGAACACTTCCTTGCCGATGACGACGCCGAAGATCACCCCGGCGGCCACCATCCACAGCGGGATCGACGGCGGCAGCGTGAGGGGGAACAACATGGCGGTGACCAGGAAGCCCTCGTTGACCTCGTGCCCGCGGACGACCGAGAACACGAGCTCGGCCAGCCCGCCCGCCGTGTACGACGTGATGATGATGGGCAGCATGTGCCACCCGCCGCGAAGCACCGCGTCCAACAGCGTGAAGTCGGAGACGCCCTCGGCAGTGTAGGCCTGGTATCCGACGTTCCACCACCCCATGAGGATGCAGGGAACCAGCGCGTACAGCACCAGGATCATCAGGCGCTTCATGTCGAACGGGTCGCGCACGTGGGCGCCGCCGTGGGACCGCTCGCCCGGCGTCAGCCAGAACGTCTCGAACCCCTCGTACAGGGGCCACGCCCAGCCGTACTTCGCGTCATCGCCCATGAACAGGGGCCGGTAGCGGTCGAAGATTGCTTCGATTGTCGCCTTCATCTCACGCCTCCTGCTCGTACAGCGCCAGGCCGTCGCGGAGCAGCTCGTCGAAGGAGATCTTCGACGGACAGATGTAGGTGCACAGCGCGGCTTCTTCCTCGGTGATGTCGAGCAGTCCGAGCTGGATGCTCTCCTCGAGGTCGCCGGCCACGATGGACTTGAACAGGAACTCGGGCAGCACGTCGGGCGTGGGGACCACCCGATCGTAGACCCCGATGGGCACCATGGCGCGGTGCCCGCCGAACAAGCCGGGCCGCATGTCCACCCCGTTGGCGGGGCGGGAGCGCAGCAGGCCCGAGAGGTATGTCCTGTGGAACGACCAGGTGCCCAGCATGGGCAGCGCCCAGCCGAACAACAGACGCGGGACCTCGTCGGGGAGCAGGTGCACCGCGCGGGCGCGGAACGGCGCAAAGTCCCCTGGGTCGACCGCTTGGCCAGTGAGCACCGAGCCGCGGATCCAGCGATGACCGCCCGGAATCGTGTCGCCGACGAGGCTGGCCAGCGGCGCGCCGAGGGTCGTGCGGACGAAGCGAGGCGTCTCGACCCCGGCACCGACGGCCGCGTACACTCGCTCTGTGGGGAAGCGGCCCGTGAGCAGCGCCTTGCCCATGAGCACGGCGTCCCACGCGCGCAGGGTCCACACCTTGCCCGCGCCGCGCGGCGGGGAGACGAAGTTCACCTGCAGGGCCGGATCGCCCGATGGGTGGGGGCCCGAGAACGCGTGGCGCTCGACCCCGTTGATGTCCCGCAGCGCAGGATGGCTGGAGCCGGCCGGGACCGAGAGATGAACCTGGGGGCAGATGCGACCCAACAGCGTGACCGCGGCCTGGAGCGCCTCGCCGTCATCAGCGTCGAGCAACACGTCGGGACCGGGCTGCAGCGGGCCCGTCTCCGTGGCGGCGATCAGGATGGCCTGAGGCGCCTCCGCGGGGTCGGCCAGCTTGCCGAGAGGCCGTGCAGACATCGTTCCCCACAGCCCGGTGGCGAGCGCGGCGTCGACCGCCGCGTCAGGGGACATCTCGGCCAGCTGGGCGGCGGTGTAGGCCGGCAGCTCCTCGACCGCATCGCCGCTGCGCTCGACCACGATGTCGGTGATCACCCGCCGGGCGCCGCGACGGATCTCTTTGACCGTCCCCGCAACCGGTGAGCGGAACACCATCCGCGGCTCGGACTTGTGGTGAAACAGCGGGGTGCCCGCGCGCACGGACGCGCCTTCGCGCGCCAGGATGCGCGGCACGAGGCCATGGATCTCGCTGGGCGCGTACGCCACGCTCGCGGGCGCTTCGAGTGAGACGACGTCGCCTGTTGCGCCGCCGCGAATGGGGATGTCCAGCCCCTTCCTGATCACGTGGTCCGACATGTTGCCTTCGACTGCAGGTGCCCCCTCCTATTGATTTGGCACGAGACGTCCACCCCGGCCGCGCCGGGGGTGGGCGTCCGCGGACGAAGGGGCTATGCCAGCACCATGAGAACGCTCATTCCGTGGCTCCTCTTGGCGTGTTCGTGCGACGACCACGTGTTCGAGGACGAAGACGGGGCGCCGGTCCA
>Ga0316189_10001306_pt1 | contig 24809 bp, 21 predicted proteins | sample LowCovwburrow_MG_FD_204930 | JGI IMG/M metagenome (GOLD analysis project Ga0316189, IMG submission 204930) | Coastal sediment microbial communities from Maine, United States - Lowes Cove worm burrow | ecosystem: Environmental > Aquatic > Marine > Coastal > Sediment | place: USA: Maine... | reverse complement strand
AGTTTATCAGCTCATGCCGATCAGAAAGATTTAATCCACTGGATGAGTCACATTAAAAATCGTCCTGAAACTGTCTATTTAATTCATGGAGAACCCACAGCATTGGATGCCTTTAGAGTTAAAATAGAAAATGAATATGGCTGGCATGTGAAAATCCCAAAATTAGCTGATGTCGTAAAAGTAATGGTTTAAAAAGTTAACAAATACAGTATCAAACTGATATATATCATTTCAAAAAATAGCTTTCTGTGGTAAATTAGATATAGAAATGAAGTTTAACTTAAATATATAAAATTATGTCACTTATTAAATTTAACAGCAAAAACAGATTGTTTCCGTCTTGGAACAATGACAGCTTAAAGTCATTTTTAAGTACTGATGATTTCTTTAACAATGACTTCTTTGAAGAAGATAGTTTAATGCCTGCAATGAATGTCAAAGAGCACGACAAAGATTTTGAAATCGAATTCGCTGCTCCTGGGTTTTCAAAAAAGGATTTTGAAGTCACCATTAATGATAATGTTCTTAACGTTTGTGGAGAAAAAAAACAAGAAGATGAACAAAAAGAAGAGGGCTATACACGTAAAGAGTTTAGCTACAATTCTTTTAAAAGATCATTAAGCTTACCAAAATCTGTAAATACAGATCAAGATGTTAAAGCAACATACAAAAATGGGATTTTAAAACTAAATCTTCAAAAGGAAGAAGACAGTAAAAAGCAATCTAAAAAAGTAATTGAAATACTTTAAAATTGAGAAAGCAGAAGATAGTTTGAGGGACTATGTTCTGCTTTCGTTCTTAAAAATTATACTATGAAAACGATACAAATGCATACAAATTATATAGAATGGCTAAGTGCAGATCAAATGCACGAAGATTCAAAACAATGGCTCTCAGAATTGGAGTTTATAAGTGATGAACATCTGTTTTTTGAAGATCTCATTACAACCTTTACATCGCAGTTAATAGCATCTGAAAGATTTTCGAATACCAATGAAGTTATTGATATACTTTACGCTTCTCAGAAACAAAACAACACACTAATAGAGGCTGTTAAAGCACATGAGAACACACTTCAAATAATGGTTGATGGTGTAAATCAAATACAAAAAGAAAGTGCTTATAAAAAAGATCACAAAAAGTTAATAGAGCGCATTAATGATTTTTTAAAGCATTATAAATCATTAAAAACTCAGCTATTCGATATCATTAAAAAAATAAAAAAAGAAGAAAAGCGAAATCGCTTACTCGATAGCAAATAAGAGTAATAGTCATGAAAAAATTATCTTATATAATGGTCATATGCTTAGTTGTAAATTGTACTTCAACGCAACTCATTGACCGTTGGAAAAACCCAGACATTAACACCTATGAACCTTACAAGATCCTCGTTGTTGGGCTAACCTCTAATGATATAGCTAGACAGCAATTTGAGCAGCAACTCAAAAAAGAGTTTGAATTAAGAGGCTCTGAAGCAGTTATGAGTTTAGACGTTTTGGACACAACTCCTAAAACGGATAAAATGACGGAAACGGAATTAGATAGTCTAGAAAACCAACTCATCGAAGATGGATTTGACACGATACTGCTTACAAAGATCATAGGTGTTGAAGATAAAATCTCATATCATAAAGACTATAAAAGTTACGAACGCACCTATCGTAAATTTAAAGATGAGTATTTAATGTATCAGGATATATTTTATAATCCTGATTATTATAATGAGTATAAAGTGTACACGGCAGAAACCTCAATGTATTGCATTTGTCCAACTAAAGCTCGAGAGCTTTTATGGAAAGGTTACATTAACATTACTGACCCTATATCTATTGAGAAAACCGTTAATGATTATGTAAAGTTAACCATAGTGGCTTTAGAGCAAGAACAACTTGTTAAAACAAAAATAATTACACAAGAAGACACCTCTGAGGAGATTTCAAACTATTAAATTAATATATCACTTTAATAGGACTTACAGTTCTTACAATGGTCGAATCATGTATATAACTTACACCAAAGCTCAATGCCATATGACATTGAGCTTTGGTGTAATCAATAACTTTTATTTAATTAGCATTAACTATGTTTCCTGATCCAGAAATATCAGCTTCTATAAGTGGTGTTCCCATATAGTAAACATCTCCGCTTCCTTCAATATGCACATCTAAATTATTTGCACAATTGATTTCACAATCACCACTTCCAATGATTCTTACATTGCAATCGTTTGCATTAAACAGGAATCCTTCATATGTCCCACTTCCTTCGTTTTCAAGATTAAGTCCAGATGCACTTCCTTCTATTTTAATACCTCCCAAGCCAGAATTGTAAACATTGAAATTATCATTAGTATCAATATCTAAGGCTAAAATATGACCTATACCAAAATTTTTAATACCATTAATACTAGGAACCGTAATAATAACTTCTACGGAAATATTAGTGTAATTATCATCGTCATCAAGAAAAATTCTTAACTCGTTGTCTACAACTACAGTTTTTACTTTGTGAATGATATTGTCATCTGCAATGACTTGTATAGATTGGTCATTGCCTTGCGTAATCATGACTTCAAAAACTCCTTCACTCTTAACTTTAGTGAAATTTGTAACAGTTCTGGATTCTGAAGTCAGATCTCCTGAACCAGAAATTGAATCTTTTGAACATGATAAGATTAGGGTTAGTGCTAAAAGAAATGGTAAAATAACTACTTTTTTCATTGTGTTTGTTTTTTGATTTAACTGATTGTTTAATTTTACTACTGGAATCCACTGAAAATTAATTGGAGTCCACGTTTCATTGTTTTTTTTCATAAAAACTGTATTCTGTTTCTGGTCTGAATACACGTGTTTGGTTGTAATGGTGTTTGTTTTCATTTTATTTATTATTTTATGTTTAACGTATTGTTTTATAAGTGAGTAGCTATAGTAAAGACGACTTAAGTATTTGAATTGTTACAGTATATTTCTAAAATGTTGTTCTTTTTATAAAGTTGTCTAATTCAATAAAAAAATCCTTTTTATTTTCTATGAAGGGATAATGTCCAGCATCTTTTATTAATACAATTTCTGAATCTACAATTAGCTTATTTGCTAATAGATATGCTTCTTCAACAATAAAATCATCCTTGCCATTAATTATTAAGGTTGGGCATTTAATGTTTGAAAGCTTGGCTTGAACATGTATGTTTAGTTTCATCTGAGTAGCCAAATCATTTAGTAAAACAGCATTTTTTGCTGTTGCTTCATTAAAAGCTCCGACTTTCATATAATCATCAATCACATCTTTGTTTGAAAAGACCGTTCCTTCTGATATTCTCAGTGCTTCATTATGAACTTTAGGATTTCCGTTAAGAAAATCATCACTGTTCCACAATTTTTGTACATACTCCCATTCGTCCGGTTTAAACATTGATATCTGTTTCTTATAACTTTTTATTAGCAAGTCAGTATTTACTGGAGCTGCATCAACAAGTATCAACCGCTTAACATTGTCAGGGTATTTTACGGAGTAGTACATGGCAAGTAAACCTCCCCATGAGTGACCAATAATGTTTAGCTTTTTAACTCCAAATCCTTTGCGTAATTCTTCCAAATCCTCAACCATTAATTCCACATTAAAAGTTGTACTGTCAATTTTTTCTAGTGCTGATTTACCATTTCCACGTTGATCATAAAAAATCACTTTATTGGATTTTGCAAAATCCAGAAAAAATGGAAGTAATTCATCATGGTACATTCGGGGTCCTCCATGCAACATAATGTAGGGTTCTCCTTGACCTACAATTTTATAAAAATGATCTACTCCATTCACTTTTTTATAACCTTCCTCAATAACAAGGTTTTCAGTTTGACATCCGCTAAGCAAAAACCCTATTACTAAAGATGCTATCCAAATGATTTTCAAATTCTTGTATTCAAGAGCAAGTTTTTTATGAATTCCTAATTTGATTGTTTTCATTGTGTTTGAGATTTTAAATTATTGATATTGTAGTGTTAGTAATGTCATATGGTCGTTTGCTAAAACTCTATCTTATAACTTATATTTGGAACTATGGTTTTACTAAACTTTGTTTCTACAGTACCTGTGTTCAGGTTGTAAAAATCAGTATCAAACTCCTCTGTTTGTCCTATATTTAAAACTTGTAAAGACCAAACGGACGAATATTTTGGCTTGTTTTTTCTAAATGAAATCGTAAAAGAAGTAATCGGAGTATCGGGATATTGTTTTTCAAATGATAAATCACCATTGGTTTCGCCATAAATAACATCCTGCTGATTTATAGAGTTTTGCATGTCTATCGCTTCTATTCTATTTCCACCAAGATAATTGAGTCGGATATTGGCGCTAAAAAGATTATTTTTCTGCTTTCCAACTTGCCACTCCTTACCTATAAGTGCGTTTATCACATAATTTTTATTAAATCGTGTATTACGTTGAATACCATCATTTGCGGTGTATTTTGAATCAAAAACAGAAGCAGAAAACATATAATACAATCCGTTTTTCAAGTAACGTTCTAAAGATAAATCGACACCTATATTTCGACCAGTTCCATCACTTACCAAAACATCATCAAAAAACAAACTATTCTGAATATTAAGTGTTGAAATGTAACTATCTGGAGCCACTGGAATATTCGTCAAATACTGATAATAAGGCTCAATACTTAATTTCAAATTCTCTGATAACATGGCACTATATGAAAACACAAAATGATTAGATTTCATTAATTTCAGATCTTTATTAGGTTGATTTCCTGAATCATCAACAAAATAAATAGGAAGCGATTCAATTCTACTATGTAAACCATAAGCGAAAGCAAGGCTTTGCTTTTCATTAACTTGATATTTTAAAGCTATTCGTGGTTCAAATGAAAAATCGCTGTTTAATTTAAAATACTGGGCATGAAAACCGGCATTTAAAAGTAATTTTGGTGTGAGGTCAATTTTTGACTGACTATAAAACTGGAATAGATTAGATTGTCCATTTTCTTTTACTAATTGTTCAAGATCACCTCCTAAAGTATTCGCTTCATTAATATCTAAATTATATCCTAAATGATTTAGATAGAATCCCGTACGATTGGAATGCTTATCTCCAAAGTAATGCGTCATATTAGATTGCAGTGTCACTCTGTAATCATTTTTATCTGCATCTGATTGTGGCTGTGGTTGTAAATCATTATCGAGACGTTGTTCTTTGTGAGACAATCCGTTTCCTGATACTGAAAGTGCAGTTTTAAGAAATGTACTAGAATTGATAGAAGTCTTGTGATTTATACCTGAAGCAAACATATACAAGGATGTTTGAGAATTATCGCTATCAGTTATCGCTTCCCATTCGTCAGGATCCAAAGCATCTATATCAATACCATCATAAGCGCCAATTCCCCAAAGCGAAAATGTGCCTGCTTTTTTCGTAGGTAAATTGATTTTGTAGGATACATCTTGATACTTTAGAATCCCACTATCATCTGGCAAAACAGATCCTATTAACGCCAAAGTTGAGTAGCGATAATTAAATAAGTAGGACGCTTTATTACCTTTTTTAAATGGCCCTTCAGCTGCAAAATCAAGACCTAATAATCCAGCCTGAATCGTATATTCTCGTTCCTCAGTATTACCTGTTCTAAGTTTGATATCAAATACGCCTGATGTAGCATTACCATATTCTGCCGGAAAAGCTCCAGTATAAAAATCGCTATTGCCCATCATTTGACTGCTCAATACGGTTAGAAGGCCTGCTCCAGAAATCGTGAGATTAACAAAGTGATTTGGACTTGGTACTTCTACATCTTCAATTCTCCATAAAAGACCTGATGGACTATTCCCACGAACAGAAATCCCATTACTACTAATTGAAGGTGTTGCAACTCCTGCAAATGAAGACACCAAACGAGCTGGATCATTTAATCCTCCTGCAAAACGCTCAGATTCTTCGACAGTAAATTGGCGACTACTTACAGTAGCCATAGTATTAAGTGGTTTTTCTTTCTGTCTTTTTGGTGTGAGTACAATCTCATTTAATTGTGTAGCTGCTTCTTGAAGTTCTACGTTAAGTACGACTTGCTTTCCTGAACTAACAAGAATGTCATTAATATGAATTGTTTCATAGCCAAGCATTGAGATTTTAAAATGTTGTCTCCCAACTGGTACATTTTCCATGATAAAGTCACCGTTGAAGTCCGCCATTGTACCCAACAACGATTCCGAATCCAGTAATACAATGTTTGCGCCAACAATAGGCTCTTTAGTTGTTTTGTCAAGGACTTTCCCTATAACGGTTTGTGTAATACTTTGTGAGTATGCTAGTCCGCAAAACCCAATTACACCAACGAGTATTAATAGTATTTTTTTCATGATATGTTGATTGTTTGATTAAAAAAGAATGATTTATCGTTGATAACTATATATACAGCAAACACGATTAATAAGCCGGTTTGAATCACCTTACTCATGGGATGTGTTGCAAATATTTCATTGAAGAAACCTGCTGCGATATGAAAAAGAATGGGTAAAACAATGTTGCGGTTGGCTTTATAATAAATCCAGTTCATTATGAGTACAAAAGGAAAAAGACTTACAATAAAATTGAGTGAATAGATCCAACCCTCTTCCACTAGGTTGCTGTGGTAATAATTATTGATGCTTGCTAATGGTAAATGCCAAATTCCCCAGAAAAGCGCAAACAGAACCGATGTTATAAAAAGATTGTATCGCGCACGTAATGAATCGGTGCCATAGGAGTGCCAAGCCAGCTCTTCAATGAGAGGTGCAGCAATTAGCATAAACCACACAGGAAAAACACCTAATGTAAATGAGAATGATTCAGCCAGTTGAAACTGATTTATACTGTAACCAAACAATAAGGATATTGCTTGAGCCATTAAAATACTAAATGGCATTAGAATAAATGTAAGCACGATATAAACCGAATCAACACCTTTAAAATTGAAGAACCGCTTCTTTAAATCATGTGTGATCATGGTATTCCCCTTGGCCAGGAAAAGTGCTATTACAACTGGAGTGATTAAGCCCAAAAATGCTATAACACTAGTCCACAATTGTGTTGCTGCACTTTCTGTTTCAATGTGGCTCATATAACCAGCGATAAACCATAATACCCAAGGAAACAGGGTAGATAACCCAAAAAATAATCCAGTTTTTTTGTAAATATTGATGTTCATAACGATTTGTTTTTGAAATGATTCTGAGGCAAAGATTCATCAAAAACAAAGGCGCATCGCCCGAACGTGAACGATTGAACTTTTTTGAGGTACAAACCTATAGGATTAGACATGTAAAATACTCATTATCTTACCATTACATAGATAATGTGATTATTGATTTTTATGTCCTAAATTGGATTATTGCACCTTTAAATTAGCAATATATTGAGAAGGCGTAACTGATTTAAACTTCTTGAATACACTATTGAAAGTCGATTTAGAATTAAATCCAGAGTCAAGAGCATGACCTAGCAAACTAAAACTAGTATTGCTTTGTGCTTTTTGTATAAATTCTTCTACACGGTATTTATTCACAAAGTCGTGAAAGTTTACTTGCTCATATTGATTAATGATTTGCGATAAATGATTGTTCGATATCGACAAACTTTCCGCCAATTCGGTTAACGTCAATTTAGGGTTTAAAAAAAGTTTTTCCTCGTTCATCAGCTCCAATAATTCATTGTGCTTGCTTGTAGCAACGTCCAATTTCAAGCTTGATTTTTTATACTCACTTTCTGTTTTGACAAGTTCTTCTTCGTTTATAATTGTGTTCGTAAACAAATCCTGTTGGCGTATTCCAGAATATCCAACATAAACAACAAAGCCCACAATAAGAGAATAAAATAAAATATCAGCATTAAACGGAAACTGAAAACCAAGCACTTCGCGAAAAATTATAATGATGGTACCAGTAATGAAAACGGCTGCAATTCCAAGAATAGCATAACGTAACCAGCTCAAATTAATACGGTTACTATTTGAAAAATTCTCTTCCACAACTCGCTCTCGTTGAACAAGTTTTCGATACGACAGAATGGAGTAACCTATTCCTGACAAAATAAAACCAATAAGAAGAAGATTAGAAAAAAGATCGTGGTCATCAACCAAACCTCTATCAACTTGCACTTTTTCTTCGACTGAATAGAAAAAATAAAATGGGATCATGTACACGTAAGAAAGTAATGCAGGCGCAAAATGTAAATAATCTATTTTTTGTAAAAAGTTTTTCCTTTTAATCGAATACAAAACATAGAGGTACAAAAACGGTCCGTATAACAACGGAAACGGTGCGGTAATTCCAATAAGGTGTGGATAAAGCTCCCAATACCCTTTAAAATATATAAAAGAGCTGGTTAAATGAATGCCAATAACAACTAGCCAAATCGATAAAATAGTATCAGTAAGCACTTTATCCTTTTTCATAAATAAAAGGATGCCTAAAAAAAATGATAATACAATGCCTATATTTAAAACAAATGTCATATTCAAATATAATTAGTTTCTAATTATTCTTTAAATTATCATTTCAAATAAAATTCACCAGTGTTCTCCATAACCAGCAAAGGAACTTTTAAATTAAAAGCAAAACTCTCTACAGGATGTGTCGTAAACAAACGTTCTAAAAAAGAATGTTTCCGACTCATCAATGCCAAAAGATCAACAGAATTAGCTGCCATATAATTGTTAATCATTTTGAATAAACGCCCTTGCTCTAATTCAATAAAAGAGTGATTAATATTGGTAAAACAAGAATCCAAAAAAGCTCTATTATTTTCTTGGAATTCTGTGAGGTGTTCAGAATCTTTTACATGGATTACATGAACCGTATAATCTTGTTTTTCAGCTAAACTAACTAACGGAAACAAATCTTCAGCATTATACTTCGTATAATAATTAGATGGGAATGCGATATCGCTAATCTCTTCATAAGTGTATCCTTGAGGTATGGCCAACACAGGACAACTACATCGCTGAATCACTCGTATGGTATTAGATCCGAAAATCCGCTTATCAAGTTTAGAGCCTCCTCTAGTTCCCATCACAATCAGATTTATTTTTTCAATAACTACGAGTTGATTAATAGCATCTATAAAATTATCGTAATCTACGTTTGATTTAAAGGTATGTAATGGGTTGCTGTGATTAGCTACCAAATCATCGGTCAAATTTTTAATGCGCTCTTTAGCAGCAACAATCAAAGAATCAAATATAGATTCCGTGGGTTGCATTGCCATTAAATCATCACTTACAAAGGACGAAACCTTTTGCACATTCAAGATATAAAACTCGCAGGCTTCACGTTCAAAAAATGCCAACGCATAACGAATAGCATTAATAGAATTTTCAGAAAAATCAGTTGGCAATAATATTTTTTTCATTTCAAATAAAACTTTGGTTGCACCCTAAGATACTCCCTATTTTTCAAAATTAATATGATAAATATCACTTCAAAATATAAAAAATGAGCCATTAAAACTTCAATAAAAAATTAGCTAGATAGCGTAAAGCATTGTATTTTCGGCACAATAAATGTTACTAGACATGTTATTAAAACTAAACTAACGCTCATGAGATTATTATTGATATCAGCTGTCTTTTTTTTAAGTTCACTGCTGTCTTTTGCACAAAACAACACTATTGCATCAGGAGAAAAGCTCACCTTTAGTGCCTCTTACAACATGTCAGGATTACTTACTGAACTGGCTCAAGTCACCATGGAAACGAGTGCAGTTAAAACTTCAAAATCTACCTTATTAAAATTAAAATGTACTGCTGCAACCTACAGTAAATGGGACAGTTTTTTTAAAATACGTGACTTGTACGAAAGCTATGTAAGCCCAAAAACCTTAACGCCTTTTTTATATAATAGGGACATTAATGAAGGTGGTTACAAGAAATTTATGAAATACAAATTTGATCATAAATCAAAAACAGTGGCCAGCTTAAAACGCAAAAAAAGGAGAGATGGCACCGACTGGGAAGATAAAAAAACAATAAAAATTGACGCATCAACACGAGATTTAGTAACCACGTTATATCACATTAGAAATTTAGACATCCACAAAGCAAGCATTGGAGATAGTCAAAATTTCACGGTACTTTTTGATACTAAGGAAACGGTAATATCATTAAAATACTTAAGTAAAGAAACCATAAATACTGCAATAGGAAAACAGGAATGTTACAAACTCGCCATTTCTATCCGCAACAGTAACGTATTAAAAGGAAATAATGATAACGTCATTTGGCTAACAGCAGATAAAAATAAAATTCCCGTGTATGCAAAATTCAAAATTGCTGTGGGCAGTGGAGAATTAAAAATCAAATCGGCTGCCGGATTAAAACACTAATACAATTATAACCAAGCATGCCAAAAGTGTTAGGATCCAAAATAAGGATTAATAATCAACACCATGTAAACGTGATCATACAACACCGATAAACAGATGAAAAAACTTTTTATAATTCTAGGATTTGTTGCTGCAATAATTGCATTAATATTAGCAGTTACACCATTATCAAAAATTGCATACATACCATCCATTGCCGCCTTAATTTTTGGAGTTTTAGTACTTTATACCGCTAAAAACAAAGGAGAATCTAAAAAATCGGTTCAGCTTATTTTCTTAATGACAATTATCGCACTTGCCTTAACAACTTACAAAGCACTATTTAATACAGCTGAAGTTGGAGATACTGAACAACTCGAACAAAAAGAAGAGCAGTTAGAAGAAGAGTCTCTTGAAGAGCTCGAAAATTTAGACATCGATGAAGACCTCTAAGAAATAATATAAGGTAACACTTCGATATTATCTTTTTTTTTATTTTATTTGAATCAAAATCAGCCACTTATTTAATCCATAATGAAATTTCAAATTGTCGCTTTATCTCTTACTTTAGTGGGTTCGTGCACAACACTTAGACACACTGAAAAAATAAAACAACTCAAAGAAAGCATTGTTTATCAGGATACGAAAACAGTTGAAACCTATCTAAATACCATTACAGAGGCAGAACTAAAAGAACACGTCTACACCTTTTCATCAGATGAATTTCAGGGTCGAAAAGCGGGTGAAATAGGGCATCATAAGGCCTCAAAGTTCTTAAAAGATTATTATATTAAGGAAAAAATCGCGTCGCCTTTAGGTTCTAAATATTACCAACCTATACCTGAATCTTATTTTTCTGATGGAATTAAAAACTCACAGAACGTCATTGCTTATGTAAAAGGAAGCGTCTTTCCTGATGAAGTGATTATCATTTCGGCACATTCAGATCATGAAGGATTTACGGACACCGAAATATTTAATGGCGCAGACGATAACGGCTCAGGTACAGCAGCAGTCATGGAAATGGCTCAAGCCTTCAAAAAGGCAGTTCAAGAAGGCCACAGACCAAAGCGTAGCGTTGTATTCTTGCATCTTACAGGCGAAGAAATAGGACTCCATGGCTCTAGATATTACACCAAATACCCCATATTTTCAATGAAAAATACGGTTGCCAATCTCAATATTGATATGATAGGTCGCGTAGACAAAGCACATCAAGACGATGAAAATTATGTTTATATCATTGGTGCAGACCGCCTAAGCACAGAACTCCATTATATCTCTGAAACATCAAATGAGCAATTCACTAATCTAAATTTAGATTATAAACTCAATAGCGATAATGACCCAAATCAATACTACTACAGATCTGACCACTACAACTTCGCCCAAAAAGGTGTTCCTGTTATTTTCTATTTTAACGGAGAGCATGAAGATTATCATGAAACTACAGATACGCCTGATAAAATAAATTATCCTCTTCTCGAAAAACGTACCAAATTGATATTCGCTACAGCTTGGTATTTGGCAAATTCTGATCACAGAATTGAAGTCGACAAAGCTAACCTATAGTGTTAAACTTAGCTTAAAGACAAAGGGTTGACCCGTAAATCACTCATAATTTACTTAATTTCGCTCAACCTAATTTATAAAATTTAATCATGAAGATATCCCTAAGACTTCTTGCTGTAGCTTTACTTGTAGTAGGCTGTGGCAGCTCCAACCAAAACCCAACACAACAGGTAGAAAGTGAAACTCCAGTAGACCCAAGCATATATGGGAATACAATTACTTCTGATGAACTAAAAGAAATGCTCTACACATACGCTTCTGACGAATTTGAAGGCCGTGAAACTGGTGAACTTGGTCAAAAGAAAGCCGTTAATTATCTTAAAGACGAATATATTAAGTTAGGAATTGCTTCACCATTATCCGGTGATGACTACTTCCAAAAGGTACCGCTTCAAAAACAAAAATCACCAATAGCTGAAATATCTCTTAACGGCACTGTTTTGGATAACTTTTCAGATTTCATTGTCTACGGAAGTTCAGATACTCAAAAAATAGATATTTCAGAAGTCATTTACGCTGGCTACGGAATTGACGCTGAAAATTATTCAGATTATAAAAATATAGACGTTAACGGGAAAGTTGTACTTATAAAAGCTGGTGAGCCTAAAGATTCGAATGGGAATTATGTTACTTCTGGCAATACCGAAGACACAAAATGGAGTACTGGAAGAACCTCCAGATATTCAAAACGTGATGCTGCTAAAGAAAATGGCGCAAAAGCAATTCTATATGTACATCAAGAAATGATCACACAATATGGCTCTTATTATCAAAGATTAGCTAAAACAGGTAATTCGGATAAAATGTCACTAGTAAGCAATACACCCAATACCTTATTTATGATCGTTGGCGAAACGGTTGCAAAAGCTATTCATCCGGATATTATGGATTCAGACGCTCCTAAAACGATAGCAACCAATATATCAGTTTCTGTAACAAATCAATCAGAACAGGTAGATACTGAAAATGTTTTAGCCTTTATTAAAGGTACTGAAAAACCTGACGAAATTTTAGTGATTTCTGCACACTTAGATCATGAAGGTATTAAAGACGGAAACGTCTACAATGGTGCTGATGATGATGGATCTGGAACTATAGCCATTTTAGAAATTGCTGAAGCTTTTAAAAAAGCAGCAAATGAAGGACATGGGCCAAAACGTTCGCTCCTATTTTTACATGTTACTGGTGAAGAAAAAGGACTTTTAGGATCTCAACATTATACAGATAATGATCCTATTTTTCCTCTAGAAAATACAGTTGCCAATTTAAATATAGATATGATTGGTCGTATAGATCCAAAACGTAAAGGTGACAGAAATTATGTTTATCTCATTGGTAGCGATAGATTGAGTACTGAACTTCATACTATTTCTGAAGAAGTAAACAAGAAAAACACAAACATTGTATTAGACTACAAGTATAATGATGAAAACGATCCTAATCGTTACTACTACAGAAGCGATCATTACAATTTTGCAAAAAACAATATTCCTGTAATATTCTATTTTAATGGTACCCATGACGATTATCACCAACCAGGTGATACACCAGACAAAATTGAATATGATTTACTAGAAAACAGAACACGCTTAGTATTTTATACCGCCTGGGAAGTTGCTAACCGTGATACAAGAATTGTTATAGATAAATCCGAAATTGAATAAATAAAACTTAACACAAAGAATATTAAAAAAATCTTTGAAGTAAAACCTAAAAGATTTACATTTGCAAACGCATTGAAAAATGCATACAAATGGTGGCTCAACTCAAAGGTTAGAGCATCCCTTTATCAAGTTTTTCTAAAACTTATAATAAATCTGCATGGTGGTTGTAGCTCAGCTGGTTAGAGCGTCGGTTTGTGGTACCGAAAGTCGCCGGTTCGAACCCGGTCTTCCACCCAGAATAACAAAGCTTCTCAGTAATGAGAAGCTTTTTTTGTTTTCTAAGAATAATGTATACAAACAGCGCTATAAAAAACGCTCCTCTTTCTAGTCATTACTTCAAATCAAATAAGCTCTCAACAGCAGGATAACGTTCTACAGTAAAACCTTCGGCATGCTCTACACCAATTAAACGTCCTAAATCTCTTGATCTGTAACTAATACTATCGGTGAAATTTTTACTAGATATTGGTGTTTCAGGCGCTTTACTATTCGCATCAAAAAATTGTGTTTTATACGCCAACACGGCTTTCATTTTGGTATCCATAAATCCAGAAACGTCAACCACTACTTCAGGCTCTATGTTTTTCCATTGGATGTAATGATATACTTGTTTTGGTCGCCATTTCGCCTGCAATACTCCTTCTACTTCAGTTTCAATCTTTATCAAACCACTCAAAAAACAAGCATCGCTTACGAGTTTACTGCCTTTACCATGATCTATATGTCGGTCATCAATTGCATTACACAACACGATTTCAGGCTGGTATTTGCGAATCATTTTAATAATTTCTAATTGATGTGTTGCATCATTCACAAAAAAGCCATCGGCAAAACCAAGGTTTTCACGCACAGTAACACCTAAAATTTTAGCTGCATTAGTAGCTTCTTCATCTCTGGTTTGTGCAGTTCCACGCGTCCCTAATTCACCTCGTGTTAAATCCACTACACCAACTTTTTTTCCATTGGCAATTTCTTTTGCGATGGTCGCTCCACAACCTAATTCTATATCATCTGGATGGGCTCCAAATGCAAGTATGTCTAATTTCATATGCTATTTTTCATCTTTAAAAATTTAAAGTTATAAAAAAGAATGGTAAATGCCTCAAACTTATTATTACGCATTCGTTTTCGTGTTCTAAATCTCTAAGCTTTTATGCTTATTTTTAAGAAATCTATAAAAATAGTAATTGACTGAAAAACATGATATAAGTCATATCAAATGCACTGGTATTCAGCTAATTTTATAGTCTATAATAAACAGTAAAGAAATGCTATATTTAATGCTTGCCATACTTTTAGTTACGATTATTCTCTTCGTTTGGGGAAAATTTTCTCCTGATGTCGTGGCATTAATTTCAATGCTTAGTTTGTTTCTATTTGGTATTTTAAACCTCAGTGAAACATTAACTGGCTTTAGTAATCCAACAGTAATTATGATTGCTAGTTTGTTTATTATTGGTGAAGGACTTTCAAAAACAGGTTGGACTGCGTTAGCTGGAAAAAAATTCATGGAACTTGCTGGGAAAAGCACTTCAAAATTACTCATTATTGTCACCTTGGGTTCTGGAATTTTATCAGGATTTGTTAGTAACACCGGGACGGTTGCTACCTTACTTCCTGTAACAATTTCATCGGCTTGGAAAATGGGAACCTTACCTTCTCAAGTCTTAATGCCTGTAGCATTTGGTTCTAATACTGGTGGTTTATTAACCTTAACCGGAACACCTCCAAATATCATTGTAAGTAATGCCTTATCAGAATCTGGTTATGAAGCATTTTCGTTTTTTGAATTCGCTTTAATAGGGCTTCCATTGCTATTCGTCACCATACTATATTTTAGATTTATTGGCTATAAACTACTTCCAAAGAATAAAACAAATAACAAGCCAGTAGATATTGAAAGTACCTTACATAAATGGATTAAAGCCTATAAAGTAGATAATGATTATTATCGATTACGAGTACGATCAATTTCTCCGCTACTCAACACCACTTTGAGCACATGGGAATTAGAACGAAATTATAATGTATCAATCATTAGAATAAAAAGACGCTTTCCAAATGTGATTAAAGGTGTGCCTCAATTTATTGAATTCCCTAATCCCGAAACCGAAATATTATACCACGATATCATTACCGTAAGAGGTGAAACCGAAGCTATTAACAAACTTATGGTCACCTTTCGATTGGGCTTATTACCCTTAGAACCCGCTCCAGACGAAATGCGTAACAACCTCATCAATCAGGAAGTAGGAATGACAGAAGTGTTAGTCACTCCAAAATCGTTTCTAGTAGGCAGAAATGTTAAAATTGGAAACTACTTTAAACGTTTTGGAATTCAGTTAATGGCAGCTTCTAGAAACAACAAACCACTTTTAGATCGTGAAATTAATGTAAAAGCTGGTGATGGATTTCTTATTCGTGGTTCATGGGAAAATATAGATTTACTAAAATCACAACATGAAAATTTAGTCATCTGTGGAAGCCCTGAAGGTTTAGCAAAAGATGTAGATGACCTGACTCCAAAGTCATATATCGCTTTAGGTGCTCTACTTTTACTCATTGTATTATTAGTTTTTAATATCGTTCCTGGAGCTATCGCTTCATTAATTTCAGCAGGAATTGTCATACTAACGGGTTGTGTGCCTTTAACAAAAGCCTATGAAAGTATTAGTTGGACGAGTGTAATTATGATTGCCGCAATGATACCTATGGGATTAGCATTACAAAAAACAGGACTTGCTGACATTGTAGCAAAGGGACTCGTAGATGGCTTAGGTAGCGTGCATCCCATATTATTATTAGCTGGTATATTTTTACTAACCACATCGTTTAGTCAAGTCATAAATAATTCGGCAACCGCAGTTTTAATGGCTCCAATAGTGATCATAGCTGCTACCCAATTACAATTGTCACCAAAACCGTTTATGATAACTGTTGCTGTAAGTGCCTCCACAGCTTTTTTAACACCTGTTGGTACGACCACAAACGCAATGGTCATGTCGGCTGGAGGCTATAAATTTAAAGACTACTTAACCGTAGGAGCTCCATTACTGCTCATATTTTTAGTCTTAGTTTTAATTTTAGTGCCAATAATATGGCCATTTTAAATTGTTAACCTTTTAAATTATATATATTATGAAACATCAAGCAATTACTCCTAAAAATTCAGACTTAAGCGTCTACAATCTCAAGGATGTGAAAGCACATTGGAATCTTTCCCCCGAAGAACTTCAACGTATTACCATTGAAAAAGGTATGGGAAAAGAAACCAATAATGGTACTCTTGCTGTAAACACAGGAAAATTTACCGGTAGATCTCCTCAAGATCGCTTTTTAGTGAAAGATGATTATACTGCAGATAAAGTATGGTGGGGAAAAACAAACAAGCCTATCTCTCCTGAAAATTTCGATTATTTACAATCTGAAATAGAAAACTACCTCAGTGGAAAAGAAATTTATGTTCGAGACGGATACGTATGTGCAAATCCAGAATATAAAATGAACGTAAGAACAGTTACCGAATACCCTTGGTCTAACATGTTTGTTTATAATATGTTTTTAAGACCAGATGCGGAGGAACTTGAGAACTTTAGCGAAGAATGGTTAGTGCTTTGTGCACCAGGATACGTGGCTCCCGAACCTTCAAAATACGGATTACGTCAAGGGAACTTCTCTATCTTAAATTTCACTAAAAAGATAGCATTAGTAGGTGGTTCAGCATATACAGGTGAAATGAAAAAAGGTATTTTTTCTGCCTTAAATTTCATCTTACCAGTCGAAAAAGAAGTCCTACCAATGCACTGCTCTGCAAATGTTGGTAAAGATGGTGACACTGCCATTTTCTTCGGACTTTCAGGAACTGGAAAAACAACCTTATCTGCCGATCCAGACCGTAAACTTATTGGTGACGATGAGCATGGTTGGACGTCGAGCAATTCTATTTTCAATTTTGAAGGTGGTTGTTATGCAAAGGTGATTGATCTTACTGAAGAGAAAGAGCCAGATATATTTAGAGCGATAAAACCAGGCGCTATACTTGAGAATGTTATTTTCAAAGACGACGGCGATATTGATTATATGGACAGTAGTATTACTCAAAATACACGTGTAAGCTACCCGATTTATCATATTGATAATATCCAAGAGCCATCATTTGCAGATAATCCTACTAACATATTTTTCTTAACCTGTGATGCGTTTGGTGTATTACCTCCTGTATCTAAATTAACTCCAGGTCAAGCAGCCTATCACTTTATCTCAGGATACACTGCAAAAGTAGCAGGTACTGAGGCTGGAATAACAGAACCCGTACCGTCATTCTCTGCTTGTTTTGGTGAGCCGTTTATGCCATTGCACCCAACGGTATACGCTGAAATGTTAAGCAAGAAAATGCAAGATGCAGGAGTCAATGTTTGGCTGATTAACACTGGTTGGAGCGGTGGACCTTACGGTGTGGGTTCTCGTATTAAACTGAAATATACAAGAGCAATGATCACGGCTATATTAGAAGGTAAATTGAAGGATGCTCAATTTGAGCAACATCCTATATTTGGATTATTTATGCCAAAAGAATGTGATGGTGTACCTACCGAGTTATTAGATCCAATTAATACGTGGCTACAAAAAGGAGCATACATAAGTAAATCTATACAATTAGCCCATTCGTTCCATCTTAATTTTGAGAAATTTGCAAATCAAGCATCTGAGCAAATTATTGAAGGTGGACCATTAATTGATGAGCATCATCACTTAAATGATCATGTATAAATTTTAAACAAAAATGAGGTTGGCAACACTATTAAAAGGTTATTAATAATTACAACGCCAACCTCATTTTTACTATTCATCATAAGGCTTAAATGCATCTAATCAGGCATTATCTAACACTTGCAGTGTTTTGTTTCGCTTTTATGCTGGGTTATACTCAGGTAAATCCAGAAGAAGAACTAGGAAGTTGGTACATGTTTATTGGTACACATCGTGTTTCAGATAACATAAGCATCAACACAGGAGTACAATTTCGATATTATGAAGTCTTTACAAACTATAATCTAGACTTGTTTTATACGGGATTAAACTATCACATAAATCCAAATACAGTACTCACACTTAATTACGGTTATTTAGATATTGATCGAAGTATTGAATTTACTACCATAAAAAACACCATTGAACATCGGGTTTATGAGCAAATAAGTCACAAACACCAACTCTGGGAAATCCCTATACATCATCGCCTTCGATTAGAACATCGGTTTTTGCATACCATGACGAAGAATACCATTCAAAATCGATTGCGATACCGATTAGGGACCAATATCAAATTGAATACAACTTTGTTCTTAGTTGTACATAATGAATTCTTTTTGAACTTTACTGAAGAGGCCTTCAGAGAAAACAGAGCATATGCAGCTTTAGGAATTACGATCAACAAAAGTATAAAACTTCAATTGGGTTATATGAAGCATCATATTAATGATTTCAACCTAAATCGTTTACAATTTGGCCTCTATCTCAATACGGACCTCAGAAAAAAGTCGAAATCAAATAAATAAATAAATGGGCTATTTAGAGTTCCATGTTTTTTGTTCGTCAGGAGTTAAAAATGTCCAAGCCACTACTCTACTAATTTTATTACCCAAAGCTATTTGTAAAATTTTAAAGTCTGTTGCTCCAAGTTTTTCTAAGGATGCTTCCATACTTTTCACATGCTGTGTTTTAGACACTAAACTTGTATACCAGAAACAATTGGTTTTTAGAAGTGAACTTTGATACAGATAATTATGCACAAAAGCTTTCTCTCCTCCTGGATACCACAATTCTTTTGCGGTTCCACTAAAATTACGAGTGACTTTATCGGTTGACTTCCCTAATCCTTTTTGTTTGAGCAATGTGTTTTCATTGGCTTCTTCTTCATTTTTATAAAACGGAGGATTACACATGGAAGCCGATATGCGCTCTGAAGACTTTAAAATTCCCGTTAATATGTCTTGTGGATTCTTCTGAAATCGTAATTCAATACTTGAATTCAGTGAATTCTTATCAATAATCGTTTGTGAATTATTAAGCACCTGTTGGTCAATTTCTGAAGCTATAAACTTCCAACCATATTCGGCTTGACCTAATAACGGATAGATACAAGTGGCTCCTGTGCCAATATCTAATACTTTAATATCCTCTTTGATTCCAGAACGTTTTAGCAAATCATTCAATACATGAATATATTCGACACGTCCGGGAATTGGCGGACATAAATTTACATCCGGAAATTTCCAATAGCCAATACCATAGTGTAATTTCAGTAATGCCGTATTGAGCGTTTTTACTGCTTTCGGATTCGCAAAATCAATCGTATCATTTCCAAAGTTATTTGTAAATACAAATATTTCTAATTCCGGAGAGCTATGGATTAAAGCTTCTAAATCGTATCCTTTTAAGTGTTTATTGTTCTTATGCAAAGTGTGCTGTTTTAGTCTTAGTTTTGGCTTTAGTTATGGCTTGGTCAATATCTGCTATCAAATCTTTTTTAGATTCTATACCTACCGAAAAACGAATCAAACCATCCTTAATGCCTTGTGCTGCTCTGGCTTCAGGTGTTAGTAAAGAATGTGATGTTTTTGACGGTAGCAACATAGTGCTCTCAATGCCTGCTAAACTCATTGAAGGCTTAATAAGATGTAAAGATTTTAAAAATGTTTCAGCGTTGATATCGTCCTGTAATTCAAAAGATAACATCGCACCAAAACCTTTCATCTGTTTTTTTGCAATATCGTGGCTGTCATGGCTTTTCAAACCAGGATAATACACTTTGGATATGGCTTTATTGGACTCTAAAAATTTGGCCAATTTCCTAGCATTTCGTTGTTGTGCTTTTACACGAATGGCAAGTGTTTTCATGCTGCGTTCTAACATCCAAACGGTAAAATCGCTAAGGCTTCCACCGAGAGCAATTCCTGTGTTCCAAATGGTATCAATATGTGCTTGTGTTGTTGCTACTGCGCCTGCACAAATATCACTATGACCTCCAAAATATTTGGTCGCAGAATGAATAACAATATCCATACCAAAATCAATAGGATTCTGTATAATTGGACTCGCAAAGGTATTGTCAATAACAGATAACACACCTTTAGATTTTGCTAATGCAGCTACGGCTTGAATATCTACCAGCTTTAAAAGTGGATTGGAAGGTGTTTCAATATATATAAGTTTGGTATTGTCTTCCAAGCAGGTTTCAAAAGAAGTGATTTGCAAATCTTCTGTAAACGTATAGGCAATATTATAATCGCTAAAATGTTTTTCAATCAGGTTCCGTGTGCCTCCATAAATATCATTTTGAACGACAACATGGTCGCCCGATTTTAAAAAAGCAAACATCACTGTACTTATAGCAGCCATTCCCGAACCAAAAATCATAGCAGCTTCGGCGTGCTCTAAAGCCGCAATTTTTTTAGATAAGTACTCTTGATTGGGTGTGTTAAAATATCTTGGATAGCGCTTAACGTCAACATCCATAAATTCATAAGAAGAGGATAGATACATTGGTGATACGGCACCTTTAAATTGTTCGTCTGGTACTTCACCAACATGTGTACAGATGGTATTTATTCCTAAGTTTTTCTTTGACATGGTCTTCTAATTTGTAGCGATTAATTCAAGAACTAAAATTACAAAAAAGAATAGCAGTAAATCGGTTTCACCCCAATTATGCACTAGAAAATTTATGACGCTATAAAACTGATGTAGTTTTAATTATTCAGAAATTATAAGACGCTTATTAAATTTACCGCCTTTGGTTTTTACACTCACTAAATACGTGCCTTTTGCTATGCTAGAAAGCGACGCTCTAAACGTACCTGAACTATCCGATTGTAAATCAGGCCATTGCTTTACTTTCTGACCTAGGATACTGTACAAGCGCATCTCTTGAATTTCAAAAAAAGGAGACGTTTTTACGACTAATTCCTTAGTAGATGAAATATAGCTAATATCTGGTTTTTGCTGTGTCAATTCATTTACAGAGAGCTGACCATCTGGAAAGTTCATCGTAGTAGTATCGTCAGTAAACGTGATATAAAATCGATTCGTAGTATCACCTTCAGAAATGGTTTTAACTAAACTTTCGTCAGAAATAGAAGTCGCAGTATTCGTTGTAGCATCATAAATATAAACACTTATCGCCTGTTCAAAATTTTCTAAAGTATCTAAGGAAAATTCAATTTCACCAGCATTTGATAAAAACAAGCCAAGCGGATAGGTTTTACTTTCGTGAAATGCACCAACACCTTGTATAACGTAACGATCATTCCCAATCATCCAATTACAATCATCATCATAATCATCAATATTAAGGGCATCATATCCATAATCAAAGCCATCGGTTGCGGCATTATCTTGAGTAAAACCCAATAATAAATGTCTGGTAAAACCCATAGGTGTGGTAATATCAATTCTGACACGTTGGATTGGCGAATTAGTACTTGGAGAATCCACGTTTAAAGTTGCGGACATACCATTTGTAGACATACAAAAAAGTACAGCGAAGCATAGGTTGGTTATAGTTTTCATCGACTTGGGGTTTAATGAAAATTGATTTAGTTGGACGACAATGTAAGAATAAGGATTAAAAAAATCCATTAAATGCATAAATATTCGTTGAAATGCACTTAATGGATTATATTAAAATCAGGATTATTTCCTATTCTTTGACGATTACCTTTGTACTATAAACACTTCTAATGGTATTAACTTTAATAATATATGTTCCTTCTGAAAGGTTTTTAACTGGAATTCTAATAGCCCCATCTACTTCAAATTCTGATACATTATCCCAGTTCATTATCTCTTGACCTAAAAGGTTAATAAGTTGAACACCTTTTACATCAGACATATAAGATGTTTTCACATATATCTCATGAGTTGTCGTGAGATAGTTGACTATCATTTGACTAAACTCCTCTTCGATAGTCGATAAAGTATCTTCCGAAGAAAATGTCACATAAAAACGATCAATATAAGTGTCAGCATCTAGCATCATTTCAAATGCTTCAGAGTTAATTTCAAAATAACTTCCTAGTAATGCATCATGAATATAAACCTTAATGTTATTATCAAAATTCTCTAGGTTTTTAAGTGAAATCTCAAAGGATCCAGTTGTATTTAAGAACATTGCCAAAGGATATTGCTTATTGACATCAAAATCTCCTACACCCTGTGTTGTATAATTTCCGTCTTCAACTCGCCAAAACATATCATTAGGAAAATCACCATCTGAATTTTCTGCGTCATAGCCAAAGTCAAATCCATCAGTAGCCTGATTATTAGGCACAAAAGCTAGTAATAATGGACGTATAGCTCCGTCTTCAGTTTTAAATTCTAAACGAACACGTTGTATTTCGGGATTAGGATCTTGTTGTGATGCGTACATATTAGGATTATTAGACCTAATAAATTCCGAATTTGCACCTGTTTCTCTTTCAAATACACGTTGACTATTTTTAAATTGAATTTGGCCTCCAATATTGCTTGCGGTTACGAAAAACCCTTGAGAAACTGGAATGTATTGACCTGGCAGTTTTGTCGATGTTCCAATACCACTAATTAACGGTGGAGATACTGCTGGATTTCCTCCAGAAAGATTATAGGTTGCATAACCACCTTCATAATCCTCAAGTATATGAGTAAAATTAGACGTGTAATGTTCCCAAAAATACAAAGTTCCGTCTGTACTTTGTGTAGAACCAGGATTAGCTGCCGGTCCAGGAAGATTATCTCTAATAAATTGATCTGCATCAATTGCAGAAGGATATGGATTACCAACCAATGCTTGATTACCAATGGTTATAGGTGTTGTGATTGTTGCATTATTTGGCTTACCCACAAACACATAATTTTGAACATCTAAAACAGGATCTCCTGCTCCACTGCCTTTCATTGTAAAGCCTAATCCAGTATCTAAAATATCAGATTCTGATAAATCTCTCCATTGTGCATAACCGTCCTCAGGAGTAATCCCTACGGGATAATTTTCATAAGCATACAACCATCTACTACTTTGAGTAATTGGCGATGTACTACCAATGGCATCTTGAGCAGTAGTCCATTGTAAATTTAAAGGTGTTGCTGAATTTGTACCATCTCTTAAAATGTCATTAATTCCGTAAGGGTTGTTATTTGACGAGATGCTCAAAGCACTCACTGGAGAACTCCAATAATTATAATTGTAAAGATTCGCTGTGCCTTGTTGGTCACGCTCTAATTTACCTGAACTTGTGACATCTAAAACACTGCCTTCATCTTGAAGCAATTGTGACTCTCCAAATAAGTCGATATCTCCATCTAATTTTAAATAGTGCGTTACTCTTAAAACTTGCCCGTCATTTGTTTCATCTTGAGCAGTACCAGGATCTTTAATTTCTAAAATTTTATTTGAGGTATCAGAGATAAGACCTAGAACCGTAATATCTTTATTACCAGAATTCACATCATGAGATAATTGCACAATATTCCAATCAATTGGCGTTGCGCCATCAACACCTATACTATTTGGGGCATCCCAAACATTAAAGTTCGTCCATGTATTATCTGTTGCCCAATCTTGACCATCTATTCTAGACGTATAAGGTAAAGGCGCTGTTTCTTGTTGTGCCGAATTAATATTTCTCAATCGTCCTCTAATCCCTTTGTATGCGGTTAAAAATCCGCAATTAACATCCATACGGTAATAGCCATCTAAATCTGCCCAATTTAAACCTACTATATCTAAAGGTACAGTTGTACCTCGAACCAAAGTATTATCAACAATTTCTTGATTCATCATTTGACGAATTTGTGCTTCGGATATTTGCGTACTCCAAATTCTCAACTCATCAATCCAACCATTGAAATATCTAACAGGTCTGTTCGGAGGATTCCCAGTTTGGTCCATAGCTCCAATTAATCCTAATCTAGAATTAGTTGTTGGTGCAACGCTAGAAACTGGCGTACTTACTTCAATACCATCAATATATAATCTATAATTTGTGTTGTCGTAAGTTACAGCAATATGATACCACCTGTTTGTGGATATTGGATGAGAAGACTGAATACTTAATCCATTATTCCAATTAAAATAAACAATAGATCCATTTAAACTTAAGTCATAACCATCAGTTTGGTTATTGGCATCTCGCTTAGAAAAAATAGTTTGTATCCCACTCACAGATTCGGGCTTAACCCAAGCCTCTAAAC
>Ga0316189_10001304_pt1 | contig 24819 bp, 28 predicted proteins | sample LowCovwburrow_MG_FD_204930 | JGI IMG/M metagenome (GOLD analysis project Ga0316189, IMG submission 204930) | Coastal sediment microbial communities from Maine, United States - Lowes Cove worm burrow | ecosystem: Environmental > Aquatic > Marine > Coastal > Sediment | place: USA: Maine... | reverse complement strand
GATATGGTGAAGTTGAATGAACTTTGCAATCTACACTGGATAGACCACCATAAAACAGCTATAGATGAAGCCCATAAACAAGGTTTTATCGCCAATGGTGGACAGTTTTTAGAAATCGGCAAGGCTGGATGTGAGTTAACTTGGGAATATATTTATCCTGAAAGCATTTTACCTAGATCTGTTTACCTTCTCGGTAGATATGATGTCTGGGATCATGTAGCCGATGAAAGTGTCCTCCCTTTCCAGTACGGGATGAGACAATACCCAGTTACACTCCCATCCAACAGGGAACTATGGGATACTCTATTTAACAGTATCCTTCTTATTGCCGATATCGTCAGTGTCGGTAGAACTATCCTTTCCTACGAATCAAACCAAAACAAAAAATTCTGCCAGGCCTACTCATTTGAGACAGAGTTCGGTGGACATAAAGCCATTTGCGCTAATCGTGGCTTCACCAATTCACAGCTGTTTGACTCTGTTTACGATGAGAGCAAGCATGACCTGATGATCACCTTTATCAGAAAACATAAGGCTGGCAGTTGGATAGTTTCTCTTTACTCCACCAAGGAAAGTATTGATTGCGGTGCCTTGGCTAAAGATCATGGAGGCGGGGGTCACAAGGGAGCAGCTGGTTTTCAATGTAAAGAAATCCCCTTCAGGGTTTGATTATGAAGCTCTTCAAAACCATCATAGCCTACTTCTGCAACATGGAACCGGCCCCTGCATCATGGGGGGTAAAACATATAGAGCGCCGGAAGAAGGTTTTTATCCCAACAGATAGCCTTGGAAAACCTGACTATGAGAACATCAGGACCAGCGCCAGGCCGTGCCGGATGCTTTCTAGGGGCAAGATAATCAAAGCTTTTATTTATTACTAGGAGATCAGCAATGAACACCGTCAAGGAAAGACCAATTCTATTTTCAACTCCGATGGTAAGGGCTATTTTGGATGGAAGTAAGACTCAGACCAGAAGGATTATCAAGCCACAACCAAAAAGAGGACCAAAGGTATTAACATCAAGTGATGAAACCGTCTGGAGTGAAGAGCAAGGTAGTTGGCACGGTTGTAGATTAGGTAAAGTTGGTGATCTCCTCTGGGTTCGTGAGACATTCAAGGTTGATGATGGAGTAGTTTTTTACCGAGCCACCGACCACGAAGATCATGCCCCGTGGAAGCCTTCAATCTTTATGTTCAGAAAGTATTCCAGGATAAACTTAAAGATTACCAACATCAGGATTGAGCGGCTTAAAGACATATCTGAAGATGATGCTATTGCCGAGGGAGTGTTGCCTAATTGCTTGAACGCTATCTTTGAGAATGGCAAGTGGGTTGTTCCTGAGAATAACGGTTGTGCTCATCAGACAAGGGGTGGTTGCGATACTTGCTGCACTGAAGACGGACATTTCATCGAGTGGTTAAATTATCCTCTTGATGCAGACCGCGAATCTCCTGCCTATTCAGCCAAGGAAAGCTTCATGTCTCTCTGGGTATCAATAAACGGCAAAGGATCATGGGATGAGAATCCTTATGTCTGGGTAATAGATTTTGAGAGGGAGGTTTTGTCGTGAAAAACAGATCAGGTCAAAGGATCAACGCTGCCTTAGATTTTGGCAGGAATGAGATAAGCCTTTATCTTTTTCAGGAACACTTCAGCGGGTCTGGACAGTACGAAGGGACCAGCTACGGGCAAACCATCTCCCTAAAAAAGCACGAAGAAGGGACCGCAGTCCAGCCTCTCACCTATATAACTAAAGATTGCGCCCAAGGACTCATGGACGATCTTTGGCAGTGTGGCATAAGGCCAACGGAAGGAGCTGGTACAGCTGGGTCAATGGCCGCGACCAATAGACACCTTGAAGATATGAGGGTGATAGTTGCAAGCAAGCTCTCAATCGCTCTTAAATAAGGACTCTGCTATGAATACTCCCGACAAGATATGGCTCGAATCCCCCAAGATTTTAAGGGTTATCCCCGAAGGGCACAGAAAATTCTACCCTGATAATATTGAGTACATCAAAAAGCCGACCAAGTGTCAATGCAGCCTGAGAATCAAGTTAGTTGGCGATGGGTGCCCCGTATGTAACCCAGCTCTTCACCTTGAGATAGTCACCGAAAGGATGGAAGAGGCCGAGGCGAAGCTTGAGAAGATCGAGACATGGATAGAAGCTTATCCCCTTAGCGTATTCCCGGAGCCTGATTTAAAAAAGGCAGCGGCGGTGCTGAAGGCTAACGGCATGACCCTTGACTCTATCAGCGCCAGCAATATGCGGCATGTGCTGAATGGTGTTAAGAAATTGATCGGGGAGGAATAATGAAAAATACTCCAGTTACATTTAAGGACGGCAAGGAGCTTATTGTTCACCACAATGATGATCTAACCCAGGACGAGCTAGACCAGCTTAAAGAGCTGACTTCGGTAGAGTTTAAGGCTGTTCTTCTGTCCACAGGGAGGTTCAAGGCTATTCCGATGAAAGACAATCCGTTTCTTACACCACACTAAAGGAGAGCTAAATGCCCAACCTTAACAGCCAATGGGGAAAGATATGTACCTCCACTGGAAAGATAATCCATAAAAGCCAGGGAGCGGCAAACAAACAGAAGAGGAAGTTAATAAAGAGAGGGTTACTCGTAGGACGGCCATCATCTGCCTTTCACTGTAAAAAGTGCAATGGATATCACGTTGGCCGGACTCCGGGGATAACCTCTAAACGTAAAAAAGAACGACAACGAGGACATTGGAATGACTAATATTAAAAACAGTCTTACAGATTCTTTGGCAAACCTGATGAATATTCGCCAGTCAACAGCTTATGGACTGGCTAACCTCCTTATCGGGGCGGTAAAGGAATCTATCGAGGCAGACGAGATAAAAACCCTCACCTTAGATTGTGAAGCTTGCCGTGCAGCCAAGCGAGAGATAACCACAGAGACGACAACTAAAGGCTACACTGACGAGCAGTGGGATTTAATAGCTTCAGGCCAGTTCCTTTGTGTTTTCTCAGACATTGCCAAGCCAACTAACCTTGGAACAATTCGGAGTATTTATCGGGAAGGTCCAGAAGATGACAGTTATTATGCAGACAACGGGAACCATTATAGGCATTGCCGTCCGGCCAAGATAAAAGGATGTATGAGGCCTTGGTTCGTTAAACCTGTAAATGACGAGGTTGAGTGTCTGTTCTTCGGGTACGACAATCGGCCACTCAATCATGGCGTTTCGGTTAGATACGATTGTGATACAGTTAAATGCAGAGCCAAGAGCTACATTGAGCTATAGGAGAATTAGCAATGAGAGAGATTAAGTTCAGAGCATGGGACGATGGCACATTGGTTGATTGGGGAACCATGTGCCAAACAGCCTTCAATCGTGGTGGCATCCAACTTATGTACCGCCTAATGGTGCAAACTAATCCAGATTACATCCTTGAACAATTCACGGGCCTCAAGGATAAGAACGGTAAGGATATCTATGAGGGGGATATTGTTAAGGCCAACTTTAACGGGCATGAATGGGATATAGCTGTTGTGGAGTGGGGAGGGAAATGGAACATTTGCGGGCATGGATTGGTAACGAATAATCCAAATCATCCACGCATGGAAGGGCCGTCTTGGGATAGCCTTAATGACCGGTGGCAAGAATACACGGAAGTAATCGGCAACATCCACGAAAACCCAGAACTTCTTGAGGTGAAGCATGACTGAAATAGAATGTATTTACCTATTGGCAGGGATCGTTATTGGAATGGGCCTTGAGGCTATACTTATACGGGTGAGGGGAAGATAATGGATTGCGGAAACACTAATTGTATTCACTATAAAGACACCAGCACCCAGAACTGTGAGAACTCCGGGGATAATTATGTTGAGAGCTGTAGATGCTTTAAGATGCAGACAACTAACTGCCCTGATTGTATCTATTGGACCAGTGATATTTGTCGTAGATGTGTAGACCAGAACAGATATAGAGAACCAAATCCACATGACGGTGTTATCGGGGGGCTACTTGCTATAGCTACAAGACTGTCTTTAACCAAGTGTTTAACGGAGTTGGGAGAGGTTTGCGAGAACCAACAGACCATAAGCACAAGGAAACTTCAGCATATTGCTGACCGAATATCTGACAGGCTTAAGGAAGAATCTCAATTCATCGCTATTCAAGCTGAAAGGCTAAGGAGAAAGTAATGAAAAAGGAGCAGGCACTAGAAGAACTTGGACAATGTGTAGATACGGTTAGCAACCTTATGGCAGCATTAACAATGCCGCTAGACCCATCTTTACATATACAAGGGATCAAAGGTTCTCTTCCCGACCTTAAAGATAAAATCAAAGCCGCTTACTTAAGTTTAGGCGGAGAGGATGTTTGGTAAGAGATAATGACTGACCCAGATGTAATGAAACAGATAGAACAACTCAAGCCTGAACACCAGCGTTTCATCAGTTTGTTGACAGCTGACCCAGACCGGATTGCTTGGAAAGCCTATAAGGGCGCATATCCTAAGTGTAAGAGCGATAAAGCTGCCCTGTCTGCTGCGGCTAGATTGTTGCGGAATGTTAATATTGCAACAATTTTGCAACAATTTGACACAAAAGCTTACCAAACCTTTGATGTTACGAGAGAAAGGATAACGCAAGAAAAGGCAAGGCTGGCGTTCTTCGATGTGCGGAAGCTGTATCATCCTACCGGAGAACTAAAGAAGATCCATGAGCTTGACGATGATACGGCGGCTGCGATTGAGGGATTTGAGGTTGATATTAAGAAAGGTAAACCAGGGGACAAGGATATCGTCACACTGGTAGCCAAGATAAAGAGCGCCAAGAAGGGGCCAATCCTTGACCAGTTGTCGAAGCAGCTTGGCATGTATGCTATTGATAACCTACAGAAGACAGACTTAGGACTTGGAGATACCACGGCTGAAGAGCTGTTGAGTGCTGTCATCAAGAATAGGAAGGAGATAGAGTAAGTAAGTTGTATAAACGTAGGCTCTGGCGTTTACTCAGCCTAGGCCTGTGCTGAATTAAGATAAAACTTAAATAAGGAGATTTGGCAATGTTGGAAAAAGTATCTGGCCAAGCAGGACAATTAACGAATTAACTCACGGGATTTGCCGTGTAGGAGGAAGTAATGGGAAAGACATGCACAGAAGGTGGGTTTTGGGACGGACTGCGAAAAGCCGCAAGCGAGGCAAATTCCGGTGCAGTGCCGGGTTATGTGCAAGCCGTAGAAGAAATAATAAATGATTTAAGTGACCGGAGAGGGTTGAGCCACGAATGGGATATGATTGATGACGATGTAAAAACTGAGATTAAAACCGCATGGCAATTAATTATTAAAAGGCTATGCACATAACGACCGATATTAAGCGGCGTGCCTTTACGTCCGCTTGAATTTTTTGTTATAAACCGTAAGGAGCGATACACATGAAAATACTTAATTTGTACGCAGGAATTGGCGGCAATAGGAAGCTGTGGGGTGAAAACCACGAAGTTACCGCCGTAGAAATGGACGAAGCTATTGCGGGAGTTTACCAGAGCATTTACCCTGGCGACAAAGTAGTGGCTGGTGATGCCCACAAATACCTTGCGGAACACTTTGCAGAATTTGATTTTATATGGAGTTCGCCGCCATGCCCTAGCCACGGACAATACCGGCACAACGTGGGTGTGATTGGAAAAGGGTTTTCTCCAATAATGCCGGACATGAAACTTTATGGCGAAATAGTTTTTCTCCAAACTTATTTTAAAGGGAAATGGGTAGTTGAAAACGTGAAACCATATTACGAGCCACTGGTTAAGCCTGCCTTTGAACTTCATCGGCATTTCTTTTGGGCCAACTTTACAGCCCCGCAGCGCACCTTTGCCAAAGCAGAAATACGGAGCAAGAACAAAATAAGCGATTTTGACGGGTATGAAGTTGTAGCCAATAGCAAGATAAAGAATAAACGGCAAGTATTGCGGAACTGTGTGGATAGCAACCTTGGAAAGCATATCTTTGAACACGCATTTACTGCGAACAAAACCCAACCTAGCCTTACGGGTTTATAACGCCCTTAATCAGTTGAACCAAGGGAACAGGAGGGAATAACGTGAAAGATGTAAGCAGAATTTGTTCAAAGTGCCAAATTGTTTTTATGACCACTGAAGCGGATGAAGAAACACGGTGCGGTAGATGTAGAACTGAAGCCACCGAACGCCGCCCCTTGGTTTCAAATGAATTTACTGGTTATATAGCTGCTGTCTCGATGCCTTATAACGTGATATATGCAGACCCACCTTGGAAATACTCTTTTAGCAAGAGCAATAGTCGCAAAATTGAAAACCAGTACCCCACAATGACATGCGCCGAAATATGTGCAATGGAGATACCTGCCGCAAAGGATTGTGTTTTATACCTGTGGGCAACGGCTCCGAAATTGCTGGAGGCACTAGCGGTAATGAAGGCTTGGGGATTTACCTATAAAACACAAGCCGTATGGGATAAGGGCAAGATAGGAATGGGGTATTGGTTCCGTGGGCAGCATGAGATATTACTTGTGGGTGTGCGTGGCAAAGTAAGCCCACCAGAACAGGGCAAAAGAACCGCCAGCGTTTACAACTACACCAGAGGTAAACACAGCAAGAAGCCTGACGAAATACGAAACTTAATTAAAGACTGGTTCCCGGGCGCTAACAGGCTGGAAATGTTTTGCAGGGAGGCGGATGAAGGGTGGGCGGTTTATGGCAACGAAGTATCGGACAGCATTGCTATATAACAAAGACTTTAGCCACTCCAATAATATTTTATATTATGGCGACATAGATAAAGATGAGCAATAAACACCGAAGACCGAAACAATCAAGGCTCCTGGCCGAGATGCCAAGCGTTGAGCCGCTAAGAATCACAGTCAGAACTAAACAGGCTGTTATCCATCGTGACGGATACAAGTGTTTAATGTGTCATACCAAGCAGAACCTTACCGTTGACCACATTATTCCGCGATCATTAGGCGGGAAGGATTCAATAGGGAACCTTCAGACCCTTTGCCAGCACCACAATAAAACGAAAGGGAGCCATCACTGCACCGATTACCGGAACAACAAGAAACCGATATCTTTAGATCCGTATCTTAATGGGAGTTGAAAGGAGAATGGTAATGGCGTTTATAAATAGAATGAAAGGGCAGGACTATATTGACAAGACTAGAGAGTACCTTGATTATCTTGAAGAGCATCTTGAAAATGTAAGGGTTGCTTTTATTGAGGTGACACATGCATGTGAAGGTATGCCGTGGGTTGGCGATGACTTCTCATGGTTTACCTTGAAGGCAGAGGTTGAGTGCCATGACCTGTCTAAGTTTTCGCCGGAAGAGTTTGTGCAATATAGAAATTCATTCTTTCCTGTATCTGAAAAAGATCGGGAGGAAAGCGGAATGGATAAAGCATGGGAGAACCACAAGAAAGCTAACCATCATCACCATGAGTCTGTGGATAATTATCTCGATGTAGTTCACATGGTGGTTGATTGGACTGCAATGGGTTATAAATTTAAAGATACAGCTCAGTCATACTACGAGAAAAACAAGGATAGGATTATGTTGGATGATAGCTATGTCCCATTTATGTATGAAATTTTCGAGAAGATCGCTAACCATCAAGCATCAAGTTAATGACTAGCCCATCCTACACCGAAGAACAGAAGGCAGAACACCAGCGGAACGCAGACGAATACGAGAAGTGCGCGAACAGCTTTGAGTATTTCGTTGATAACTTCTGCACGATCCAGGACCGGAAGAGCGAAGAGCCGATACCATTCAAGCTCTGGGAGAGCCAGCGTGAGGTTCTTCCTCTTCTGCTAATCCATAAGTTACTGATATGTCTTAAGGCCCGGCAGCTTGGCATTACATGGCTGGTTGTCTGCTATGTGTTATGGAAAGCAATGTTCAGCTTTAATGAGTTGATCCTGATCATCTCCGGCGATAACGAGGATTTCTCCAAGGAGTTTGTTGAGAGGGTCAAGTTTGTTTTTGATAACCTTCCTATCTGGATGAAGCCGAAAGTCTATAAGCGGAATGAATTGAACCTTTGCTTTGGTGAAGAAGCCACCGACCCCAAGACAGGCGAGGTTAAGATAAAGGGGCTCAACTCCACGATCAAGGGATTAGCGCCGACCTCTTCAGCTGGTCAATCAAAGACAGTTTCCTTGTTGGTGTTGGATGAAGCGGCCTTAAACCGTTACTGTAAATCAATCTATGCTGCATCGAAGCCAACACTTGAACATGCAGCTGGTCAGTTAATCGTTATCAGCAATCCAAACAAAGATAAACCAGGGTGGGCTTGGGTGAGAAAGATATACACCGACTCGATGAAAGGACTTAATAAGTTTGCACGGCTATTTCTTAACTGGGAATGTGTACCAGGCCGTGAGGTTGACAGCGAGGGACGGACATTTATCGAAAGGAAAAAGCTTGAGGGTATGGATGAAGATGATATCAGCCTCATGTACCCAACAACCGAAGCCGAAGCAATCAGCGCCATGTTGGGTAGCTATTTTGGCAAGAGCCTTGTCCGTCACGACCAGACAGAAGACGGGCTCAAAGGGTTTGTCCTCAAGGATGAAGATACCGACAAGTATTACTTTGAAGAAGATGAACGTGGAATTGTAGAGATCTGGGTTAAACCTTACCAGGATCATGAAGACTGGGACGGTATTCAGTGGAAAGAACGCTATGCCATTGGCTCTGATGTATCTGAAGGGCTTGGTGCCACCTATTCAACCGGTTATGTGTTCGATAGGCTCACAGATGAGTTTGTTGCTAAGGTTTCATCCAACAGGGTAGACGCTTACGAATGGGCTGTAGTCCTCAAGGCGATTGCAAACTATTATAATAACGCCGGTCAAAATGCTGTTATATGTGCTGAGAAGACCGGGGCCGGGCAGACAACTGTTAAGAAACTGAAGATCGACAGGCAGCGCCAGTATGTTGTGATCAAGGCCGACTCAACCACCAACAAGGCAACCAAGTCTTATGGCTGGAACGAAACCAACAACTCTAAGGCTGAACTGTCAGGTGATTTGAAGACTTACCTGAAGAATACTGAGGGAGTTGTGAGGTGCGCTACCTTGATTGATGAGTGTTCAACCTATATCAAGCACGAAAACGGCAAGCTCGGCCACGAAGAAGGGAAGAAAGACGATCATGTTATTGGTGCCGGTCTTGCCCTTCAGGCCTGTTTAATGTTCCAGGGCTCGGCCAAACAGACTAAGGTTAAGGAGCATATCAGGAAACTGCGAGAGGAAGAGATAAAGAAGCTCGGCGGTGGTGTTGATGAATCAGCGGCCAGGCACCTTGATATGGTCAGGGAGAAGTACAGCAATGAAGACTCAGAAGACTGGGAAGATGATGGAGAGGAATATTTGTAAAGGAGATCAACAATGAATAGCGTAAAGAAAGCTGAGCTAAAACTGGTCAAGAAGATACAGAAGAACCCAACCAAGCGAGATGTGCGCCGCCTGGCAAAGATGGTATCGAAGGATAACCGATTCAGGTTAGGTGCCAGGATTCTATCACAGGCCCTACATGATGGACTTATGACCGAGCGAGAGATACTTGAAGACCTTGTGATGATGAAGGACTGGGACTCGATGGAAAGCGCCTTGGTATTCTGTATTAGTGTGGCCGGATGCTGGAAACTCAACAAGGAACTGGCTAATGTCTATGCCGACATGGGCCAAATGGCAAAGGCAGTCAACGCCTGTAATGCTTACCTGTTTAACCAAGACAACTCAAACGTGAGAGCAGTAAAGGCGGGGGCACTGGCAAACCTCGGCAATATCAGGGGTGCGAGGATGATCTATTATGATCTTCTCGATGACGAAGAGATGAGTGACAAGGCCTTTTGTGATCTGGCCTTCATTGAAATAAGGCAGGGGAATAAAGACCTGGCAATGGATCTAATCTCAAATGTAAATACTCCGCCGCTTTCATCTACCCACCAGTGGGGCACCATTATGAAGATGGCGGGGCGACATAATGAGGCTATAAAGAAGATGAGGATTGCCCTTAAGTCTAAGATGAGCGACAACCTGAGAAAGACTATTCTGTTCTCGCTTGGGGCTATTCTTGACGAATCTAAGCGGTATGAAGAGGCTTACAAGGTGTTTGAGGGTGGAAATAAGCTTTACAAGAACACATACAATAGTGATCGGGAAATAAAGACACTGGCCGGAATGAAGGAGATCTTTAACAAAGAAGACTTCAGTAAAGCCCTTGATAAGTCTGTTGCAATAAAAGAGACTACTCCCATATTTATTATTGGGATGCCACGGTCAGGGACGAGCTTGACCGAGCAGATACTTTCCAGCCATTCCAAGATAGAAGGGAAGGGAGAGCTTGAGTGTGCCGGTAAGAATACCTTTATTTGTGACAGCCTTACGGAGCTGAATAGTAACATTCTTACCGACTGTTCTCTTGGGTATCTCGACTGTGCTGGGGTTAAGGACGGTTATTTCACTGACAAGATGCCAGCCAACTTTGCAATGGTTGGCTCTCTAGCCCTTATGTTTCCTGGCGCTAAGTTTATCAATGTGCAGCGTGATGAGGATGATCTGGCCGTTGGTATATGGACTACAGACTTTGCCAGCCCACACCCTTACGCTTATAACCTGAAAGACATTAAAGCCAAGATGAAAGCATACCAGGGTTATGTTGATCATTGGAAGTCAATCGGTATCGAGATCCTTGATGTTAAGTATGAAGAGATTGTCAATGATACCGTTGGCACCGTTGACCGGCTGTTTGATCATATTGGCCTCGATGTTGAAGAGCAGTGTTATTCCCCTCATGATTCTGACCGGGTTGTTAAGACAGCATCGTGGGCTCAGGTCAGACAGCCTATCCACAGTAAGAGCATTGGACGAGCTGGTAATTATAAAGAGTTATTCAAAACTTGACTACTTTGGAAGGTATGTTAAAGTTAAATTTAACCGTAAAAGCAGTATTTTATTAATTAAACCTAATGGAGGTTAAGATGATCAAAAAAATGGTCGGACTTGTGCTGGCTCTGGTTCTCTTGCTATTGGGCGGCATGGCCAGTACGGCTGCTGCTTATAGCGGCACAGAGAGAGGAACGAGTATGCTGGTCGGTATAATGGTGATGGATGAATGGCCGGGTAAAGGACTGGTGGCTGGTGTCCTTGGCACTGAACCGTTTATCTATGAAAAAGGATCTTCTTTAGTCCCTGCTGGTGTCTCTATGGCTTGCCTTGGTTGCGACAAAGGCTTCAAGCCATCATGGGCACTCGCGGTCTTCCATCCGCCTGGTGTTAAATACTTACCGGACATCGCGTAGCCTGTTTAAGCAATACAGCACAACAGTAAAACCCCTGCCTCCCCCCACAACTGGCAGGGGTTTTTTTATGTTTGCCTTAATATAATGGGTGTGGTAAAGTTCGTTAATACAATCTTTTACACAACAAAGTTAAGGTGATTGCTTATGCCGTCAGCTATCCAGCTCGACATCGGACACTATGTTTTACTGGCCGTGATACTCGTTATGGTCATCAAGAATTTAATATCAGAACACCAGCACATAAAAGAGAGATCAGACATGAGCAACAAGCTTATGGCCCGGTCTTTAACGGAATACACAGCTTCGTCATTAGACTTAAACAGGAAAGAACTCTCTGAAGAAGAAGAGAGGGATATTCTTGATAAAGCGATGAAGGAAGATAGGGTCCAGGTTTAAAATATGTTTGGTAAAGACAGAGACGATAAGCCGATAATCCAGATAGAGGCCAATGTATTTAATTCAGGAGCCGGTTCCAGAGAGATACGGGAACGAATATGGTACAGAAACATCCTCTACTATATGGGTGAGCAGTGGATTGAATGGTCAAAAGAGCAGAGAAGGTTTGAAGCCAAGTGGCAGTATGGCGGGGAACAAGATCCACGACCAGTATCAAATTATATCCTAGACTACAACCGGTCAGTTAAAGCCCTAATTCTGAACAAGGACCTGGTTTACAACGTGTGGCCGAACTCAAACGACCATGACGATATGCAAGCAGCAGAGCTTGGTGGCCTTGTCCTTAAAGATATGGACACTAGGGACGGCTCTGTGATTATCGATGAGCAGGAAGCAGCTATCTTGTGGATGAGCTTAACAGGTACAGGGTTTATCAGGGACTATCCAAACATGGGCCTGGGCAAATGGATCGGGCAGACAGGGCTAAAAACTGGCGATATAGCAACCGAAGCAATTATGCCGTTCAATGTGTTTGTTGGTGACACGCCAGGTAACACTCTAAGAAAGAAGCCCAGTGTTGGTATCCAGGGGCTTAAAGATACTGAATGGATCGAAGATACCTTTAAGATGAAGATCGGCGGGAAGAAAACTGACACCCAGCATGGCCACGACTACCAGCGAAGCTTAATGGAAATAGTTGGTAATGTCTCCGAATGGAAAGGTTCCGATGTTAACAGTATGTTCCGTGGAGCAGGCCTTACAGCCAGTGGTGCTAAAAGCGATGTAGATATGACCCTGTTCAGGGAAATTGAAATAGCTCCAACGATTAAATATCCAGAAGGTCGCTATATTATCAGGGCTGGCGGCAAAACCCTTCTTGATGTCCCTAGGATGCCAATCCCTGTAGATAAAGACGGGTCATGGTTTTACACCATTGAAGATATCAGACATAACCTTATCCCCGGTGGATTCTGGGGAGAAGCTGGGACAAGTTCTTTAATCTCTCCACAGAACACAATCAATAAAATCGATCAAGATCTTATTAAGAACAGAGATGATGTGGCAAAACCTACTGTAACCGGTCCTACTGGTATGAGCTTCAAAACAGTATCAAGGAACGGAAACAGTATAAAGGTCGTTAAATACGATCCGATAGCGTCAGGCGGTGTGGCCCCGACAATAACAAGGGGCACAGCGTTGCCAGCTCAAGTTCTTAATGAAAGACAGATCCAGAGAGAAGTATTCCAGGATTCAAGTGGAGATCCTAAAGGTGTCCTTGCTGGCAAGGCTCCGAGCGGTTCTTCTGGTGTTATGGTCGACATCCTCAGAGAAACTGCTGAGGCCGGTCATCAGCCAGATGTCACAAGGGTTTTCAGAGCCTTCCAGAGATCTGCAAGAAAGCGCCTTGTTATAGCTGGTGAGCTATTCTCAGAGGAAAGGATTCTAAAGATATCTGGATCTGACGGTAAGATTGGCGTTAAAACCTTTAAAGGAGCAGACCTTAGAGACAACACAGATGTAAGGCTCGAACCCGCAACCGGATTCTCATCCACAAATGCGGGTAAAGTTTCCACAATATCAGGGCTTATTACTGCCGGGTTATTCAACGAACAGGTTGTTACTGTAGAAAACAGGGAAGAGATAACAAGATTAATGGGCCTGACTGGATTCTCCAACAAGATATCTCCAGACATGGCAAGAGCTGAATCTGAGAACACTCTACTGTCAAATAGCGAAGCCGATAAGGTCTATGTTGAGATTGCCGCTGTAGATCCTGATACTGATGAGCCATTACTTGACCCAGACACAGGCGAGCCGGTTATTGTCCCAGCTATTAATGATCCGCTGTTCGAGTTTGATAACCATGAAGTACACTTTGAAGCTCACCGAAAGTTCTTGATCTCTCCACAGTTCAAAGATCTTGAAGAGAAGGACCAAGTTATCGCTCTGGCCCATACATCAGTGCATCAGAAGAGGATAGAACTTGCCCAGCTTGCAGCTCAGGAACAGGAAGTCATGCTCGCAGCTGAAGGCTTAACAGAAGGACAACCACAACCAGGTACAGAATAATGAAGCTAAGAGATATGAAAAGGAAGGTTGAGAGTCACAATGATTCACCGGAGATTGCTTGCTGTGAACCTTCGCGTGATGAATATCCGTGGGGTTTAAGGATCAACCTTGGCAACGATGAACTGGGTAAACTTGGTATAGATACTTCAGGGATGTCTGCTGGAGATACTGTTGCCATAGTTGCTCAGGCCACAGTTACTTCCATTAGTGAAAACGAATACGAGAATGAGGCAGAAGGTAAGGTTGTTTCCCGTGAATGTTCTTTACAGATAAAGAAGCTTGCTATCGAACCCTCCGCACCAGAGAAGAAAGGGACACTAAAAGAGTTGCTTCAATCAGTTAAATAAAAGGATCAGTTTCATGAGAGAGAACCTTCATGTAGGCACCCACAAATTAAGCCATCCAAATTACGACAAGGTGTTCGGCATCAAATATGAGTTCGATGTTTGCCGGACATGCTCAACGGCCAAGGCCAACGGTGGTAATGGTGACTGTGATTGTTCGTTGGTTAAAAAAGATTGACATGATGTATGACTTTAACTTATCATGCTAAGTAGTTGTGACAATGTAATATTTTGACGGTGTAGCCGTTTAAGTGTTACCAACCAAAAGAGGGACAAGATGGGAACAATTAAAGCAGATTTAACAGCAGCTACCGAAATGGATAATGCGGTAAACAATCCCGCTCCAGAAGAAACAACTACCACCGGGGATACCGGTGAGGGCTCACCTCCTGAGCCTGGTACTGATGGTTCCGAAACAGGGACCAATGAAGACGGAACGCCAAAAGCTCCTGAAGCAGGCAGTGAAGGTGAACCAGAATCCAGCGCCAAAGAAGAAGGAGAGGATCTTGAAGGTTTAAAGACACTACTCAAAGAATCCGGCTTAAGTGTCGATGATTTTGCGAAGGTTGTCGAAAACGACAAAGATCTCAAGGCGGCTCTTGACGGAAGAGATGTCAAGGATCTTCTTGAAAAGGCTAGTAAACTCGAAGACCTTGAGAAGCAGTGGGCTATTGATAAGGAAGCCGAACTCAGGGAAAGCGAAGAGCCGGAAGAGACTATCGCCCGGCTTGACAAAGAACGTGCCGATGAAAAAGCCAGACTTGAGGAACAAGTAGTTTCAAGCCAAAATGCTGAAGAGAACAGGAAGGCTCTGGAAAACTATGATTCTCATATCGCCACATCGGTAGCGGCCACGGATTTACCGGAGTCGCACAAGGAGTTACTGACGAGCATTCTTAGTTCATCTCACCCAACGATGTCTATCGACTTTAGCAATAAAGGTGATGTCGGGAAGATGGTTAAAGAGATGCAAGGGAAGTTAAAAGCGTTTTCTGACGGTGTTATCAAGGATTATACCGATGGGAAAACGGCAATCCCACCAGTGACACCATCAACACCCGTAACCCCTGATTTGGATGCGGGTAAACCAAAAACTATTTTAGAGGCCACCAAGGCCGCTGTTGCAAAACTCCGAAGGGCTGGAGAAAAGTAGCACAGGCATTAAGGTGGTAAGGAAACTATTATGACTACAGGATTAGTGGCAGGATCAACCCTGTCAAATATGGCTGAATTGCTGAAAGAAACTTACGGTGATACCGTAAACCGGCAGTTCAATGATGAGACTACCACCTATAATCAGTTCAGCAAGTCAGAAAGACAGCCTGCTGGTCTTGGTTACAACTTTAATGCTACTTATGCCAACCCTCAAGGTGTTGGTGCCCGTGGCGATGGACAACTCCTGCCTTCCCCTCTGCCTGGTAAGTATGACAAAGGGCGTATCAATCCGATCTATGTATATGGTCGTTTGAGAATGTCCGGTCCGGCTATTGCCGCTGCCAAGGGTAATTATGCTTCCTTTATGACCGATCTGGGCGGAGAGGTTGATAACCTTTATAATGCCCTGGTTGTTGACATGAACAGGATGAGCCATTCTGACGGCTTCGGTGCCCTGGCAACTTTGTCAGCTGCTTCCGATTCTTTGTCTACTACCGGCACATGGACTTGTACCTGTGACAACGATGTTGGTCTTATGAACCTTCAGGAAGGTATGGTTGTTGATTTCTATAATACTGCTGGCGCTATTGACCAGAGTGCAACTTCCAGCCGTATCCTGTCCCTGAACCCTGCCACCAAGGTTGTTACCTTTGAAGCAAACGATGGGACTTATAAGGCTGACCATCCAATCGTAGCCGCTCGGTCTTACACCATTGCTACCGATACCATTGCCTCTGGTTCTGTTATCGTTCGCCAGGGTGCCCGTGAAGCTGCTTTTGCAACTACCGATACTCCTATCGAGATGACAGGTCTCCAGGGAATCTACGATGACGGTACTTTGCTTGCTACTTTTGAGAATATCCTGGTTTCGGCTAACCAGAAGTGGAAAGCAAATATCGTCAGCAACTCCGGTGTAAACCGTGAATTGACTATCAACCTGATGCTCCAGGCCCTTGACCGTACCCGGATTGCTTCTGGCATGAAGGTAAGCACCATGCGTCTTGGTCTTGGCCAGAAGAGAAAGTATGCAAATCTTCTTTCTCCTGATGTCCGGTTTGCACCTACCGAACTTCGAGGCGGTTATGAGATGCTGACCTTCTCTGGCGGTGATGGAACAGTTGAGATGATCGTTGATCCTGTCAACGCACCTAACCGGATCTACTTCGAGCCAAAAGATGCCATTCAGAAGTATGAGCTTGAGCCTCTTGGTTGGGGTGACTGGGGTGGGACCATGCAGCAACGGCCTGACTACGATCAAGGGGATCAGTTCTTGAAAATCTACACCCAGCTTGGCTGTGAGAAGCGTAACTGCCTCACATTGCTGAAAGATCTTACCGAGCCGTCCTTGTACTAAGCTTTAACTTGGCGGGGCTCTTCGGGGCCCCTGCCTTAAATTTCCTTAGTATCCTCGAAAGAGGGGTAAACTGTGCCTTGGGAGGGCAAAATCATGATTGAAGAAAAAAACTTATCCCCATCGCTTCGGCGTAAAATTGGGGCTGGGATGTATGGAGCTGAAGAGAGGTATGTTTATAGCTCTGGCACTGGGGCTCCGTATAGCTGGCTAAATGGCCGTGGTCCGGGAGAGGGAGGCGTAGATGAATCTCATCTACATCCGTCTATTACTACCGCTCTTGCCGCCGCTACCACTGGCCGCAACGATATTGTCAATTTGACCCCTGAGAACCATAGTCAGGCTGTTGGTATTACATGGGATAAAAACATGACCCATCTTCTAGGTAATTATCCTAAAGCCCGGCAGAATATGAGGTCAAGAATCGGACAGAGTGCGGCAATGGCTAACCTCTTAACTGTTTCTGGTTACGGGAACCTGTTCGAGAACCTGTACTTCATGCACGGTACTGGAGGGGCGGTTAACTTGAACTGCCTCACCGATACTGGCGGAAGGAACACCTACCGGAATTGCCATCTGCTTCCTGCTGATGCAGTAGCTCTTGATCAGGCTGCGTATGACCTTGTGAGGCTCGGTAGCAACGAGATTTACTTTGAAGAGTGTACTTTCGGTACGGATGCTATCGCATGGACCAATGGCAATATGATCGAGTTTCAGGCCAGTGTCGATCCGCCAAGGTCATTCTTTAAGAACTGCACCTTCTATATGAACGCTGATAATGCTCAGGTTACTTTTATGAAGGTAATCGCTGGAGCTGGAGGTGGTATCGCATTCTTTGAGAACTGCAAGTTTATCAATATTGGAACCACCCTGACCCTCGGTATTGACGGTACAGGCTTAGGTAACTTCAAGATGATCTTTGATCTGCAATGTACCTTCTGGGGTTGCACCGATGTCGTAGCGGCTGCAAATGAGGCCAGTGTTATATGGGGCTTCAATTATGCCGGTGCTGCTGCTGTTGATAATCTGTTGGCCACCAGTTACGACCATACAGCTTAATTAGTAGTGTTCAGTAACAATGACCAGACAGGGCTGGAGCTTTAACCGGCTTCAGCCCTTTTTTTTGGAGATCAGATGTCGGAAGATAGGGTTTTAACCAGATTTATTGACGAGAACGGAGATGTCTTTGCTGTCAAGCAGATTGGCAATGCTCTTGCTATCGTCCCTATCGACACTGGTGGGACTGCAATAAATCCAGCTACCTATGATGCCCAGACAGACGGAAGCCAGAAAACACAAGTAGTAGATTCATCGGGGAATGTTGTCAGCGTTCAATACCCATTTTCTACTGACGGAGATTCAATATACGCAAAAGACATTAACACATCAACCTCCACCTCTACTGGCTTCTCTGGCACCGTAACCGACCTGTTCGACAATATATCCTCTGTAATGGTCAACAGTACCGCAACCAACCCCAAGGAAATAAGCATTAAGTTAAATCGCCCTGTTGATACTGGTATTTTTAGATTCTGCACGGCAACAGGTACGTTCAGTAATGTTAAAATTATTCTCAAGACGGCATCTGGATCGACAGTTGGGACAATAGATAAAAGCGCCGACTCTACCACTTATGCTGACTATGAGTATGTTGTTGATGGTGATCCTGTACCATTCTGCAACATGGTTATACAGTTCCATACCGCCAACGAAGTATCTGTGGGTTACATTTCTGTCGATAAGGCTCTTCATACTCATGCTGTCACTATGGGGATAAGAGATGACGGAACTCTTGGATTTGTAAGACTCACAAACGGTAACAACCAGAAAGTCTCTATAGAAGAGACAGACCCCTCGGTTGCCTTTAAATTATATGATGATAGTGATGTCGCATACGGAGTTAAGCACGTTGATAATAAGCCAAGGGTATCATCTACTCCTTATTATGTAGATATAGCCGAAGGTAATGTGGCTGGGCATAGTGCCTTATTTAAGTTTGGAGATAACCCATCAGTAGGAACTTCATACGAAACTATCTGGAGCGAGGGAGGGTTGTATCCCTGGGTTGCTGTAGATGCTGCCGCTGGTATTGTGACCATATCTAGTTCAAGCACAAACGATGTGGCTACTACTGGGACCGGAGCGTGGACTGCCACAATATATGGCCTTAATTCTGCAACAGGAGCAGAACAGAACGAAACCCTATCATTGAATGGTCAGAACGCTGTTAGTAGTAATTTATCATATTCCAGAGTTAACAGGATAATAGTTAATACTGCTGGGACTCTCTTGTGGAATGATGGGATTATTTATGTTGGCACCGGTGCGGTTGGGGCAGGAAAACCAGCAGTAGTATGGGCTTTGGTTGATGCCACTGCCAATCAAACTCTAATGGCTCTGTGGACAGTACCCACAGGGAAGACTTTATACCTAACAAGTGGATCAGCTGCCACATCTAGCAATAAGGGCGCTGAGATAAATATTTTTATTAGACCTCCTGGAGAGCTGTTCCAGATTAAATATAGGACACATATATTCTCTGGGGATTACCAGTTCAAGTTTGAGTTCCCACTACCAATACAGTCGATGTCAGATATAGAGGTAAGGGCTAAGGCTGTTGCTGTCGGAGGCGATGTAAGCGCAACATTTGAAGGGTGGTATGAATAAATTATTTTAACCAAAGGAGAGAACAATGAGTTATACCCCTGACCACGGATTTGTAAGAAAGCTGAAAGAGATTGATACCAAGCTTGGATGTTTCTTTAATCAAGATGCGGCTCTGGTAATTGTTACATACACGAGAGCAACTGGGGAACCGGTTCCGATCTATACTGTAAAAAATGCAGATGGCAAGTTCAGGGTCCCTGATCAACGCGACATAGATAAGATTTTACAGGGAGATCTAAACAAATCTAGCGTTAAAGATAGGCTTGGCAAGACAGCCAGATATATGAACGAATACAGGGAAAAGCAACGCAAGAAGGCCCGTGCTGCCTTTGATGATAATACCAGAGACAACAAGCATCAACTTATTAGAGCTTTCGCAAAGATTAACAACCCTGGCGGCAAAGGGAATAGGCCCTTTCGTCAGTTACCAAAACCAAAGCCGAAAGGCAAAGTTTTTGCATAATCATATTTTAATGTGGTTTTGTGAGAAGGAGATTGAGGATGCAGAATTTATACAACCCGACAGATGAAATTATTGAAACTATGTATGCCAGCAGGCCGTTTATCTTTAAGCCAGGCCAAATTAGGCCTATCGAGGATAAGGCAACTGCTAACCATATTGTCAACGAGTGGGGCACAAGGGGTATAGTTGCTCTTGATTATGGGGATGATACAAAGAAAGCTTTAGGTGGCGGAACTGTCAAGGAGCAGAAGGCAAATGCCGGTATCAAGGCAAATAAGGCCTTCAGGCGCAAGATGATCATCGAGCATAACCAGATGAACGAGGCTAACAAGATTCAGCGCCTTCCTTATGTCCATCCAACTGAAAAGCTTATCGTTTACGCCAAGGCTGAGGGTATCCAGTTGATTAGCCCTTATGAGGTAAGCGATGAGACTCAGAAAGAGTTAAACGCTCAGAGGGCAGAGAACAGAGAGCTTAATAGTATGCTCAGGGAGCAGGGCAACCAGATAAAAGATCTTCTGGAAATAGTTAAGGCTGGAGGTATGCAGGCTCCAGAAATGAAGAGCTCCACTGAGTTAGATGCTGAAGCCAAAGCCAAAGAAATTGAGGCGATGGTGGATAAGTGTAATTCCTACACCAGAAAAGACCACTTTAAAACATGGTTGGACCAAAACCTCGAAGCGGTTAAACTGTGGCCAGAAGATGCCAAATCAGAGGTTCGGAAGAAGCATACCGATCTGGTTGGCGGAGAGCAGCTTAAAATTTAGAGAGGTTTCTTAATGTTATATGACTGCTATAGCTTGATTTCCTCAATGAGAGAGGAACTTAACGAATCAGGGGATGCTTATGTCCAGGGCACAGATACCACGGGGAAGTACAGTAATGCGTATCTGTTGATCAAGTTGAACCAGTCGTATAGAACTCTCTTCGCAATGTTGGTGCAGAGGATTCCCGGTTATTTTTACGCAAAGGCAACTATAACCGGGACTTCTTCTGTCTTTACTCTTCCAGGCGATATGGGTGTAATAGCCGAGATAAGGGACGATCAAGGGTACAAGGTAGTTCCTGTAACTGTTGGCAATATCCCTATAAACGATGGGACTGGAAGCAAGAATGAATACTTAAGGACCGGTAACTCCATAACAGTTAACAAAGACGGAGTTACCGGGCCCTATGTTTTTTACTACAGAAAGAAAGCGCGGGATCTCCAGTTCGGAGCTGCCGCTGCTGGAGCCGCAACATCGATTACCTTCCCGACATCATTCAGCAAAGTAGCTGATTATTATAATGGTATGGAACTAAACAACATAACGAAAGACTGGACTGATACTATCACTGATTATTCAGTAGCCAGGGTTGCAACCATACTTGAAACAGCTGCCGCTTCAGATTATTTCGGGTTAGTTCCTGAAATCCCAGAAGCGTTTCAACACCTGATAGCCCCAAAGGCTGTTCAACTCGTAAAAGCAGGATTCCCTATAGCTCAAGAAAAACCAACCCAGTCAGAGATAATGCTCTGGAATGACATGCTTGCCGAAGCAATAAAGGTATATGGCGTAGAAGATACTGATGTTAATCTTGGAGATGCAATCTCAGGGTATCAATAGGAGTACCAATGCTTAGAAAGAGGACCGGAGTTAAAACATATCCTGTCTCTGGCGGTTGTGTAACTGAAAGAGATAAGACCCAGCTTAAGTTTGGTGAATTTTCCTGGTTGCAGAATATGAGGGGTGATCATCCGGGGCTCAGGCAAAGGAAAGGGTGTAACCAGCTTCATACCACTGCCATAACAGGAACGCCTGGCATTGTTAATATGTATCAGTACCGGTCTGTCCGTGGTGCAGAACAAAAGTTATTCGCTCAATTAGATAATGATGACCTTTGGGCTCAGGATACCACTAACCTAAAGATTCCAGATAAGAGGACCGGAGCTTTCGGATCTCTTACTCATACCGGTTCATCTGGATCAATCCCAGCTTCATTCTCAAATGTTAAAGACCACATGCTTTACAGTAATGGAATTGATCAGCATCAGGTTTATTGTGGTGACAGTTCACTTGTAGATAAATTTATTGTATTCGATGGCGGTGCCGCTCCCGCAGCTATCCCGGATAATGGCAGGGACTACTCGCTGGAAGTTCGAGACACTGTTGACGCAACAAAAGTTGCTATCCTTGACAGTTTGAACACCTATGCTGCCTTTGAATGTATTTTTATAAAGACTAAGGTTCCTGCAAATTCTCTTACATTCGATGTCTCTGCGGCAAACGGGACTGCTTCAGTTATTTCAGTATGGTATTGGAATGGAACCGCATGGACTGAGGCCTCAGCCGGTTTTTCTGACGGGACTACTTCTGGCGGGGCTACGCTTGCCATAGATGGTGCCATTACATGGACATCTCCCGGATCTGCTGAACAAGAAAAATATATGTACGGCACCAATGGTTTTTGGTATCAGCTAAGGGTTACTGTCCAGCTTGATGCTGAGGTTGAGATTGCTTCTGTCAAATTCAATGACACCGCACCACATCCATTAAGAAATATATGGGACGGAGTTGATGTGTATGGTGTTGAGGCCCAGGTTTATGTAAATGCCGACACAGCCTATGAAATATACGGTGCAGCTGCGGTTGACGTTGGTGATCTTACAACTAGCGATATCATCTATTTTGCCGCTGCAAGCAAGATTGAAGGTATTTATGTTAGTCCAGGTTCTTTGCCAAACGTAGCTACTGCTCCAGCTTTCACTATTTCGTACTGGAATGGGACGGCTTGGGTTTCAGTTGGGACTGTAGTTGATGGAACAAATGGTTTGCAGAACGCAGGATGGCTCACATTCCCCAGGCAAGATGCTCAGACCAGAGAGTTAAACACTTCAAAGTATCAGGCATATTGGTATAAGATAGTGCTTGATGCTGCTGTGGATGCAGATGTCACCCTCGCCATGAGCTATATGCCTTATTACGATGTGTCTGACTTCGGTTCGTCCGGTAAGACTAATGCAGTATGGAAAGACCGGGCCTGTTATTCTTTTGATCAGTACGGGCCTTATGTCTATGTCTCGAAGACAGGGGCTCCATTAGTTTTGAATGGTTCTGATTATGGGATATTAAGGGCCGGTGATGGCCGGTACAACCCTATCAAGGCCCAGCGCAACTTTGTAAATGAGCTGATGGTCTGGCAGGAAGAGATCGGGAGTGAGGGTGGCTGTGTAACGATATTCGAGGGGTATAGTCCTACAACTTTCGGTAAACTTGTTCTTTCTTCTGAGATAGGCACGATGAACGCGAAGAGCGTTGTTGTCGTTGACGGAGTGATGACCAGAACCAGAACAGAATCAAGAATAAAGACAATAGCTTTCTTCCTGTCCAGGGTGGGGGTCTGCTCTACTGATGGTAGAACTATCCATATAGTATCAAATGACATACGCAACTATTTTGATCCTCAGCAAGATGAGTGCATTAATATTGCCTATAAAGACAAGATGTGGATCGGCTACGATTCAGCCGAAGAGGTTGTGCGGATCGGCCTTGTTACCGGCTCAAGCACTACCTGCAATACTTTCCCTGTCTTTGACGTTGTGGACGGCACATGGTCTTTCGATACTCCAGCCCAGGATATGCTTTGTATGGCCGAAGTATCAGCTGATTCAGGGGCTACAGAATCAAATGTCGGGACCGTGCAGCTTGGTGGCGGTGATGACGATGGTTTTATCTATCGTTTAAACAATGGTGTTAACGACTATAACGGGTCAGTAGAGACAGCGATTGATACTTATATCGATATTGAAGTTAATGTTGACGGTGAATATTTTGTTACTGACGAGATGGCGATGAGGGTTAAAGCTCAAACAGCCGGGGATCTTGACCTGACATTTTACAAGAACGGGGTTCAGGTCGGGACCAAAAGCATATCAATGATTGCCGGAGCCACAAATGAAACGAGTAGGCGGCATAGATTCTATCTCAACATAACCGCTCATCATATAACCATAAGAATCCAGAACGACACCATAGACGAGCCTCTTGCTATCTATGATGTTGGGATTGGAACAAAGATATGGGAAGGTGCATGATGCCAGATGAACCGAAGAAAAATGATGAAAGGTTCTTTGATTGCAAGCCTATAGGTGAAGAACCAGAACTTAATAAAGAAGGATTCTGGGTCAAGAATGGCAAAAAGAACAAACATTCCAGACAGCGAAGATAACCCTATTGCTGACTATGGGCGCAAGCCTTACATGGTTGGTAAGTCAGATGGTGATCTAAGTTTTAATGAATACCTTCATGGCGGTGACGGTGGAGGAACCTACCGTTCCATGATTGGAAGACAGGTTTATTCTGTCATGGAGAGAAAACGAATTGCTTTTATCCAGCACTCCCAGTTCAAGAAGCCTTACATGGGTGACGAGTTCCCTGAAATGGAGAATTTTGCAGATGCAATGCAATATGATAATTCTCCAGGGTGGGAGATAGGTAGCGGAGGTGTTTCAGGAGATTGCTTCGCAGTGTGTGATATAAATGCAAGCGGCTACTTACTGTTCCCTATGGAATTTCCACCTCCTTACGTCCCAACCGGAATAGCCAGGAACCCTGAAGCTGGAGAAACACTTTGGTTTACATGGAATAGGAGGTTTGCAGGGGAGAGGATTAGTGTTGCTTCGGCGTATAAAGTTTCTTCGTCAGGAGAAAAAACAGATATCTCAGACAGTGTTGACGCATATAATGCGGAGCTTTCCGCTGCTCCAGGGTGGTCTTTCTCAGCTTATAGGACTGGGCTCTATGCGGCTGTTGATTGTTCAATGCTCAAATCGAATGAGCATTTTGAGTTTGTTTTCGCACAAGAGAATCCATTCTCTGGGACAGACTGCCCTGATGGAGGATGGGATTGCACTAAAAAAGTAATTATCTACCCATGCGATGTTGAATGTTCGTTAGGATGGAACGCAGCTTCAGACGAGACAATTATCAGAAATGGCACGGCATCTTTGTCTATCACCACGACATCTCCTGGCGATACTTACACTTGGTCTGTATCTGGGGTG